>Ga0256839_1000444_pt1 | contig 53839 bp, 36 predicted proteins | sample 354166metaG_FD_185968 | JGI IMG/M metagenome (GOLD analysis project Ga0256839, IMG submission 185968) | Hydrothermal vent microbial communities from Mid Atlantic Ridge, Atlantic Ocean - 354-166 | ecosystem: Environmental > Aquatic > Marine > Hydrothermal vents | place: Atlantic Ocean: Mid... | reverse complement strand
ACGTCCCCTGTTCGATGCCTGGGAGTCCTTCAACGAGGCTCTGCCCGAGTCCGCGGATCCGGACCGCAAGCGCCGGTACGACGCGTTCCAGGTGGCCTTTGCCGAGCGCCTCCGGGCCGGGGGCTTCGAGCCCGTGGCCATGAACTTCGCCACGGGCCACTTCCGGGGCCAGGACTTCCTGGAGCACTTCCCAGGCACCCTGGAGACCTACGTCTATCTGGGCTTTCACGAGTACGACTGGCCCGACATGTGGCGGCTCCACAAACAGAACATCGAGGAACAGGGCGAGGAGGGGATGTGGCTCTGCCTCCGCTACCGCCGCATCATGGACCTGGAGGGGGTTCGGGCCCGCTACGGGGATCGCCACACGGTGCTCATCACCGAATGCGGCATGACCCAGGGCGTGGTGGGAGGGCCGGATGTGGGTCCCTGGCACGCCAGCCACCCCATCCCTCCTGAACGCTACTGGCGTTCCCTGCTGTGGTACAACCGCGAGCTCATGTTGGACCCCTATGTGAAGGCTGCCTGCCTCTTCGTGGTGGGGGCCACCCACCCCTGGGAGAGCTTCGAGCACCTGGGCGAGATCCTGGACCGGCTCGTCCGCCTGGACCAGGAGGGCCCCGACGAGCCCATCCCCGTGCCCGTGGACCCGGAGAAGGAGTGGCGCCCACCCCACCACAACCGACCCCAGGACCCGACCGAACCCACCCCTTCGGAGCTGCGCACCCTCCTGCTCCAGGCCGGAGAGGCCCACCAGGTGATCCAGTTCAACCCGGACGCGGCCCTGCAGCGCCGGATCTTCGCGGACGGCCTGGTGCCCAACTCCCCCGAGTTCACCCTGGAGTTCGCGGGGCAGACGTACCTCTGCCAACGGGCCGAACACCTGGACACCGGCGAGGTCCGGATCTACTACGTGCCCCTGGGCCTCTGGGAGCAGATCCGGTACGTCCACCGCGCCCGGGAATGAGGCCCGGTCGACCACCCCGTTCCCCTTGCCTGCCATGAGCCGCCTCTCGCCAGAACCCCCGCGCACCGTGGATGTCCAGGTGGATCCGGCCTTCGCTGGCCAGGTGGCAGTTCGGGCCATCCAGGCGGCGGTGGTGGCCGTGTGGGACCACCTGGGCCTGGAAGCGGCCCGGCTCACGGTGGTGATCGGGACGGAGGACCAGGTACAGGCCCTGAACCGGGACCACCGGGGCGTGGACCGCCCCACGGACGTGCTCAGCTTTCCGGCCACCCCGGAGATCCCCCTCGACGAGCTGCCCCCCGAACTGGCCGGGGAGCTGGCCCACTACCTGGGCGACGTGGTCATTGCCTACCCGTATGCGGCCCGGCAGGCGGCCCGGTACGGCCATCCGGTGGCGGAGGAGCTCTGTCTGTTGGCGGTCCACGGTGTCCTCCACCTGTTGGGATACGACCACGATACCCCTCAGCGGCGGGCCGAGATGTGGGCGGTGCAGGATGCCGTGCTGCGGAAGCTGGGTCTGGAACATCTACGGGCCCGGGTGGCCGACGAAGCGGAGCCAGGAGAGATGGCATGAGGGACCGAACCGGAGCGTCGGGTTCTCGAACCCGGGGGAGCCGTTCGGGGCTGTCCGGGTTCGTGGGCGGCTTTGGCCATGCCCTTCGGGGCATCGGACATGTGTTGGCCAGCCAGCGCAACGCCCGGGTCCAGGTGGCCGTGGGCGTCGTGGTGTTGGGGGCCGCGGCCCTCTTCCGGGTCTCGTCGGTGGAATGGGCCCTGCTCCTGCTGGTCATGGGCATGGTCCTGGCCCTGGAAGCCATGAACACCGCGCTGGAGGCCGCGGTGGACCTGGTGACCGACGAGTATCGGGAACAGGCCCGGGTGGCCAAGGACAGCGCGGCCGGTGCGGTCCTTCTGGCCGCGCTGTCCAGCATCGCGGTGGGCATCGTGGTGTTTGGCCCTCGGATCTGGGCCTGGTTCGGATAGCACGACGGCCGGAGGGGCTCTGCCCGGGATGGCTGGGGCTCGGGCCATGGCCGCCCAGGGGGCAGCCCAGGGCCCCTCACCGGTTCATATCTGTTCCGGCAGCCACCGCAGGCCCAGGACAGCCAGGAGCGCGACCGCGCCGCTCCACAGGAAGGCCTGGGGCATGCCGAAGGCGTCCGCGAGGAGGCCCACCAGAGCCACGGCCAGGGAGCGGGCCAGGAAGTTGCCGGTGAGGAAGAGGCCGTTGGCCAGGGCCCGTTCCTGGGGGAAGTAGTCCTGGACCAGGGCCAGGAAGACCGGCGTGGGGGAGATGGCCAGGAAGCCCAGGGGCAGCAACAGGGGCAGCAGCCATTCCCGAGGCGCGCCCAGGAAGAGGAAGAAGCACAGGGGCCCGCCCAGGAGGAGGCCGGCCAGCACCCGGCGGCGCCCCAGCCGGTCGCTCAGGGTGCCCATGGCCAGTGCGCCCAGGACCCCGGCGGCCTCCAGGACGGTCAACGAGAGGGAGGCCCACTGGAGGTCTGCCCGGTGCACCCGGGTCATGTAGAGGGGCAGCAGGGTGGTGATGGCCACGCCCATGAAGGACCGGGCCACCAGGAGGCCCAACAGCACCGGGTAGATACGCCGTACCCGGGGCCACATCTCCCGCAGGTGCATGGGTCGGGCCGGGGCCGGGAGGGCGACATGCCGGAGCTGCCACCACAGGAAGAGCGACCACAGCCACCCAAGGAGGGCCAGCCGCCAGATCCCCTCCAGCCCCCACCAGGCCACCCCGGAGGCCACCAGCACCGGCCCCACCGTGCGCCCCAGCTCCCCTGCGGCCATGAAGATGCTCATCCCCCGTCCCACCCGGTTCCCGGACAGCCGGGCGACCATGGCGGGCGCGGGGGCGTGGAAGCTGGCCACGCTCATCCCCGCGGCCAGCAGCAACATGGCCAGCAGCCAGTAGCCGGTGCCCAGGCCCAGCGCGCTGCAGAGGGTCGCGGTGACGGCCGGCGCCAGGATGATGAACCAGCGCAGGTCCATGCGATCCGCCGCGTAGCCGATGAGAGGCTGGAGCAGGCTGGGGAGCTGGATGAAGATGGAGAGGCTGCCCGTGGCGGCCACCCCTGTGGCCAGCCGTTCCTGGATGGGCGGCAGCAGGGGAGCGACGAAGGCGCTGAAGCTGTCGTGGACGAAGTGGCCCGAGGCCACGGTGAACACCCGGTTCCAGCGAAAGGTCGCCTCCGCCCGGGGCGAAGCCTCCGGCACCGGAGGCGAGGAAAGGGCTTGTGGGGGACCGGCCATGGTCGTTTTCTGCTCCAGAGAGGGTTTGGAATCCGACTGACGTCCTATGGTATACTGTAGGCCATGGATACGCAACACCGCTTCCACGTGGGGAGGAGATATCCCATCATCGACGTGGGTGGGAGCTCCGTCGGCGGTGTGATCGCGCTTAAATAGCCCGCGGCCGGGAGGAAGGGACGCTCGCTCCCGCGCCGAAGCGGGCCCACGGAGACGTAGAGCCGTTTGCCCCTGTAGGACACAGGCAGCGTGCTTTGCGTCTTTTCTTTATGGGGAGCGGACGCCGTGCCGTGCGTCTCCCATGTCCAACCGGGGCACGCCATCCCGGCGGCATGGTGGTCACGTCACGGGCCCGGAGCAGATCGCTGGCATCACACGCAGATCCCCCCATGTGCGGGGAGCCCGACCCGCTCGAACAGGAGAGAGAGCATGGCCGACAGATACGACCCCAAGGCGATCGAACCCAAATGGCAGCAGATCTGGGAGGAGCAGGGCCTGTATCGCACGGTGGAGGACCCGGAGCGGCCCAAGTGGTACGCGCTGACCATGTTCCCCTACCCCTCCGGCGACCTGCACGCGGGCCACTGGTACGCGATGACCCCCAGCGATGCCGCGGCCCGCTGGCGGCGCATGAACGGCTACAACGTCTTCTTCCCCATCGGCTTCGATGCCTTCGGCCTGCCTGCGGAGAACGCGGCCATCAAACACAACATCCATCCCAAGGTCTGGACCTATCGGAACATCCAGCGGATGCGCACCCAGCTCCGCCAGATGGGCGCGATGTGGGCCTGGGACCGGGAGGTGATCACCTGTGAGCCGGACTACTACAAGTGGAACCAGTGGTTCTTCCTGAAGTTCTACGAGCGGGGCCTGGCCTACCGGGAGTATGCGCCGGTGGACTGGTGCCCCAGCTGCAACACCACCTTGGCCCGGGAGCAGGTCTGGGGCGAGGATCGTCGCTGCGAACGCTGCGGCACCCCGGTGATCAAGAAGAAGCTGGAGCAGTGGAAGTTCCGCATCACCCAGTACGCGGACGAGCTGCTGGAGGGGCTGGACAAGCTGGACTGGCCGGAGCCGGTGAAGACCATGCAGCGGAACTGGATCGGCCGCAGCGAGGGCGCGCAGGTCACCTTCCACACCGAGCAAGGCGACCCCATCGAGATCTTCACCACCCGGCCCGACACCCTCTGGGGCGCCACCTTCATGGTTCTGGCCCCGGAACATCCGTTGGTGGACCGGGTCACCACCCCGGAGCACCGGGCGGAGGTGGAGGCCTACCGGGCCCAGGCCGCGCGCAAGGACGAGATCGAGCGCACCGCGGCCGATCGGGAGAAGACCGGTGTCTTCACCGGCGGCTACGCGATCAACCCGGTGAACGGAGAGCGGATCCCCATCTGGATCGCGGACTACGTGGTGATGGAGTACGGCACCGGAGCCATCATGGCCGTGCCGGGCCACGACGAGCGGGACTTCGCGTTCGCGCAGAAGTACGGCCTGGAGATCCGTCGTGTCATCGCGGGCCCCGAAGGGGACACCGGCCCCCTGGAACAGGCCTACACCGCCAAGGAAGGCCACATGTTGGACAGCGGCCCCTTCCACGGCACCCCCCTGCCCGAGGCCATCGAACAGGTCATCCAGTGGCTGGAGGAGACCGGCAGAGGGCGACGGGCCGTCCAGTACCGCCTGCGGGACTGGCTGATCAGCCGGCAGCGCATGTGGGGCACCCCCATCCCCATCATCTACTGCGACCGATGCGGCACCGTGCCCGTGCCCTACGCGGATCTGCCGGTGCTGCTGCCCGACGACGCGGAGTTCCGCCCCACCGGGGAGAGCCCCCTGAAGTACCACGAGGGCTTCCGCCACGTGCAGTGCCCCCGCTGCGGCGGCGACGCGGAGCGGGAGACCGACACCATGGACACCTTCGTGGACTCCAGCTGGTACCAGTACGCCTACGTGTCCCCCTACTGGAAGCAGGGCCAGCCGCTGAGTCCCCAGGACTCCCCCTGGGATCCGGCGAAGGGCGCGTACTGGCTGCCGGTGGACCAGTACACCGGCGGCATCGAGCACGCCACCATGCACCTGCTCTACACCCGTTTCTTCACCAAGGTGCTTCGGGACCTGGGCCTGGTGGACTTCGACGAGCCCATGTTGCGCCTCTACACCCAGGGCATGATCCTGGGCCCGGACGGCGAGAAGATGTCCAAGAGCCGGGGCAACGTGGTCAACCCGGACGACTACGTCCAGCGCTACGGCGCGGACACCGTCCGGGGCTACCTCATGTTCATCGGGCCCTGGAACCAAGGAGGGCCCTGGGACCCCAGCGCCATCGAGGGGGTCAGCCGCTTCCTGCACCGGGTGTGGAGTGTGGTGGTGGACGAGCCGGACCCGGACCGGCAGGCCGCGGAGCCGGACCCGGGGGAGGCCCGGGCCCTGGAGCGGAAGATGCACCAGACCATCCTGAAGGTGACGGAGGACATGGCCCACTTCCGCTTCAACACCGCGGTGGCCGCGCTGATGGAGTTCAACAACACCCTGATCCGGGCCAAGGAGACCGCGGTGGTGGGCAGCCCTGCCTGGGACCAGGCCGTCCGTACCCTGTTGCTGCTGATGGCGCCCATCTTCACCCATATCAGCGAGGAGCTCTGGCATCGTCTGGGCCACACCGAGAGCATCCATCTGCAGGCCTGGCCCCAGGGCGACCCCGAGAAGGCCAAGGAGGAGGAGGTCACGGTGGTGGTCCAGGTGAATGGACGGGTGCGGGACAAGCTGGTGGTCCCGGCCACCACCAGCCGGGAGGAGCTGGAACGGCTGGCCCTGGCCTCTCCCAACGTGCAGCGCTGGCTGAACGGCAAACGGGTTCAGCGGATCATCGTGGTGCCCGGCCGCCTGGTGAACCTGGTGGTGGGGTAGGGCCATGACCACGGACTGCATCTTCTGCCAGATCGTGGCCGGCCAGGCGCCGGCCCGGGTGGTTCACCAGGACGACCTGGTCACCGCGTTCTGGGACATCCGTCCGGTGGCCCCGGTCCACATCCTGGTGGTGCCCAACCGGCACTACGAGAGCCTCCGGGAGATGGGCGAAGGGGACGGGGCAGTGCTGGGGCGGATCGTCCAGGTGGCCAACCAGGTCGCCCGCCAGGAGGGGATCGACCGGAGCGGCTACCGGTTCATCGTCAACGTGGGACCCGATGCAGGCCAGATCGTCTACCACGTCCACTTCCATCTGATCGGCGGTCGCCCCCTGGGGCCCATGGTCCTCCGGCGTTGACAGGCCCGACCGACCGGCCGCGGGCAGGGAGACCGACTCTCGTCCACACGTGCACGGGTGGATCGAACCATGATCGTCATGAAATTCGGCGGCACCTCCGTGGGCTCCACGGATGCCTTCGCCGCGGTGGCCCAGATCGTGGCCCAGCAGGCCCAGGCCCAGAGGGAGCGTCCCGGCCTGGTGGTGGTGACCAGCGCCATGAGCGGCGTGACCAACACCCTGATCCACGCGGCCCAGGCCGCGGCCGGGGGAGACGAGGCCCCCTACCGGGAGGCCCGGAACCAGCTCCTGGTCAAGCACCAGGTGGTGGCCGGACAGCTCATCGAGGACAACGTGGAGCGGGCCAACCTGGGCCGCCTCTTCGACTCCCGCCTGCGGGAGTTCGAGCGCCTGTGTCGGAGCATCGCGGTCCTGGGCGAGCTGACCCCCCGGGGCCTGGACGTGGTCAGCGGCCTGGGGGAACGGCTCAGTGCCCCCCTGTTGGCCGCGGTGTTGCGGGCCCACGGCCTCCGGGCGGAGTTCGTGGACGCCAGCGAGCTCATCATCACCGACGACACCTTCGGCAGCGCCAACCCCATCTGGGCCGAGACCGAGCGCCGGATCCAGTCCCGCCTGTTGCCCATGGTCCAGAGCGGCGTCATCCCGGTGGTCACCGGCTTCGTGGGGGCCACAGAACAGGGGGTGCCCACCACATTGGGCCGTGGCGGCTCCGACTACTCCGCGGCCCTCATCGGCGCGGCCTTGGGGGTGGATGAGGTGCAGATCTGGACCGACGTGGACGGCGTCATGACCGCGGACCCCCGCATGGTGCCCAATGCCCGGAGCCTGCCGGAACTCACCTACGAGGAGATGGCCGAGCTGGCCTACTATGGGGCCAAGGTGCTGCATCCCAAGACCGTCACCCCGGCCCTGGAGTGCCAGATCCCCCTGCGGGTGTTGAACACCTTCAACCCCGCCCATCCCGGCACCCGGATCGTCATGCGCTCCCAGACCACCTCCCCGGGGGTCAAGGCCATCACGGCCATCCGGGATGTGGGGCTCATCACCGTGGCCGGCCGGGGCATGATCGGGGTGCCCGGCATCGCGGCCCGGACCTTCGCCTCCGTGGCCCGGGAGGCGGTCAACGTGCTCATGATCAGCCAGAGCAGCAGCGAACAGAGCATCTGCTTCGTGGTTCCCCAGGCGGACAGTCCCCAGGTGGTGGATGCCCTGCAGGAGGAGTTCCGCCAGGAGCTGGAACGTCACCTCATCGACAGCGTGGGCTCGGTGGAGCAGATCGTGGTCATCGCGGTGGTGGGCTCCGGCATGCGGGGCACCCCGGGCATCGCGGCCCGGGTCTTCAACGCCCTGGGCGCGCTGGACATCAACGTGGTGGCCATTGCCCAGGGGGCCAGCGAGGCCAACATCAGCCTGGTGGTGTCCGAGGCCGATGCGGTCCAGGCCGTTCGGGCCATCCACGACGCGTTTCAACTGGGAGGAGCGTGAACCCATGAGCCCCATCCGGGAGCTGCCGATCTTCCTCATGGGGGTCGGTGGGGTCGGCCAGGCCGTCCTGCGCCAGATCCTGGAACACCGAGACCTCCACGCCTTCGAGTACGGCATCCGCTACCGCTTCATAGGCCTGGCGGACAGCGTGGGGGCGGTGCTGGCGCCGGAGACCGGTCTCGACGATGGCCGTCTGCAGGAGGTGTTGGCCCTGAAGGCCGACGGCCGTCCCCTCACCGAACACCCCCTGGGCGTGCCCCACTCGGGCGACCTGTGCCCGGTGTTGGAGGGGATCCACGTGGCCGGCACCGTGGTGGTGGACTGTACGGCCAGCAGGAGGACCATCCCGGCCCTGTTGGCGGCCCATGCCCGGGGATACGCCATCGTGCTGGCCAACAAGAAACCCCTGACAGAGGACCTGGAGGTCTACCACCGCCTGACCCGGGTGGACGGCACCGGCCACTCTCCCCGGCTCCTGGACCGGGTCCGCTGGGAGACCACGGTGGGCGCGGGCGTGCCGGTGATCACCACCCTGCACCGGATCCTGGCCAGCGGCGACACGGTCCACCGTATCCAGGGCATGTTCAGCGGCACCCTGGGCTACATCATGACCGAGCTGGAGAAGGAGCGCCCCTTCAGCCAGGTGGTCCGGGAGGCCTACGAGCTGGGCTACACCGAGCCGGATCCCCGGGACGATCTGGGGGGCATGGACGTGGCCCGCAAGGCCCTGATCCTGGCCCGGGACATGGGCTGGGACATGGATCTGTGGGACCTGGACGTGGAGAACCTCTATCCGCCGGAGATGGACCGGCTCAGCGTGGACGCGTTCCTGGCCTCCATCGAACGGCTGGACCAGCGGTGGGCGGATCGGGTAGGGGGCGCCCTGGCCCAGGGCAAGGTCCTGCGCTACGTGGCCGAACTGGCCGACGGCCAGGTCCACATCGGCGTCCGGGCCGTGCCCAAAGACAGCCCCCTGGGCCAGCTCACCGGCTCGGACAACCTGGTGGCGTTCCACACCCGTTGGTATCGCCCCCATCCCCTGGTGCTGCGGGGCCGGGGGGCGGGCGTGGAGGCCACCGCGGCCGGCGTCCTCAGCGACATCGTGGAGGTGTTGGGACCCTAGGGGCCCGAGATCTCCGAAGATCTCCCTGCCGGGCGTCGCCTGGCAGCCCGTGTCTTCTCGACTCTCCCTGAGGCGGAGGAGTTCCCACCATGGCCAATGCCAAGATCCCTGTGGGTGTGTTGGGTGCCACCGGAGCGGTGGGCCAGCGTTTCGTGCAGATGCTCCAGGGCCATCCCTGGTTCCAGATCACGGTGCTCTGTGCATCCGAGCGCAACGCGGGCCGACGCTACGCGGACGCGTGCACCTGGCTTCTGCGGGGCGACATGCCCGAGTCGGTCCGGGATATGGTGCTCCAGCCGGTGAACACCGAGCTGGACTGTCGGCTCCTCTTCAGCGCCCTGCCCAGTGGCGCTGCCCGGCAGGTGGAGGCCGAGCTGGCTGCAGCCGGGTACGTGGTGTGCAGCAACGCCAGCGCCCACCGCTACGACGAGGACGTCCCCCTGCTCATCCCCGAGGTGAACCCAGAGCACCTGGCCCTGATCCCGGTCCAACAGCGGAACCGAGGCTGGACGGGATGCATCATCACCAACCCCAACTGCAGCACCACCCATCTGGTCAGTGCCCTGCACCCCCTCCACCAGGCCTTCGGCCTCCGCAAGGTCTTTGTGGTCACCATGCAGGCGGTCAGCGGCGCCGGCTATCCCGGCGTGCCTTCCATGGATATCCTGGACAACATCGTGCCCTACATCGACCGGGAAGAGGAGAAGATGGAACAGCGGGAGCCCCACAAGCTGTTGGGCACCCTGGACGGGGATCGGATCCGGCCCGCGACCTTCGGGATCAGCGCCCACTGCAACCGGGTCCCTGTGCGCAACGGCCACCTGGAGGCCGTGAGCGTGGAGTTCCAGACACGCCCCACCCTGGCCCAGATCCGGGAGGCATGGCAGAGCTATCGGCCCCTGGCCCAGCAGATGGGCCTGCCCACCGCGCCGGACCCGGCCATCCTGGTGCGGGAGGAGCCCGACCGTCCCCAACCCCGGATGGATCGGCTGGCGGGCTCGGTGCCGGGGATGGCCACGGTGGTGGGGCGCCTGCGGGAGGATCCCCTCTTCCACGCGAAGTTCCTGGTGCTGGGCCACAACACCGTGCGGGGCGCCGCTGGCGGAAGCATCCTCAACGCCGAGCTCATGGTGGCCCAGGGCTACCTGGGGCCCCAGGCCGCGGCCCTGGCCCAGGGGCAGCCATCCTCCCTGGCCTTGGGAGGATGAGCCCGTCCATGGTGCCGCCGACCGTGAGGCCGCCGCTCCCAGCGGCCTCACGGCTTTCCTGGCTCTCCCGTCCTCCAACAGCCGTCCGAGCGTCGTTCAGCTGCCTTGTGGGGAACGTTCGTCGATCCGGCCCTTCCTTTGGTATAATGGGCACGCGACATCGTGGGGTTCTCTTGGACGCTCGGAGATAGGCGCATGAAACTACCGTTATCCGCTCAACAGGACGCCACCGCGGAATATCCTCTTCCGCTGGAGAACTTCGGGCGGGCACACCTGGCCGAACTGTTCGAGGACCGGGTGATCTTCCGGAGCCTGGAGCCGGTGGATCGGCGGCTTCCTGGGCTGAAGCGGGTCCGCTACCGGCTGGGCCTGCCCGACCTGGTCATCCCCCGCAAGCTGGACGAGGACTACGCCCGAGTGGCCCTGTGGATCCTGGAACAGGCCCAGGATCGCCGTGGGGCCACTGTGGACGAGCTTCTCTGGATCGGCGATACCCTCTCCGGGGACGGCGCGGCCTTCCAGAACCTGCGCCGGCTCAGCGGTCGGCCTGGGAGCGCGTTCGTCGGCAACGAACAGGCCTCTGAGCCGCCTCGAGGTGCCCTGGACCCGGAGACCCACATCTACCAGGCCAATCGCTGGGCAGCCCTGGCCGACTGGCTGGCCAAACTCCTGGAGATGGGCCTGCGCCTGGACCGCCACACGGTGGTCCTGGTGGACCTGGACAAGACCGCCCTGGGTGCCCGGGGCCGCAACCATCGGGCCATCGATCGGGCCCGTCTGGAGGCTCTCCACACCGTCGTGGCCTCCGTGCTGGGAGACGCGTTCGACCGCACGGTGTTCGAGGAACACTACAATCGACTCAACCAGCCCCAGTACCACCACATCACCCAGGATAACCAGGACTACCTGGCCTACATCGCCCTGGTCATGTCCACCCCGGCCATCGACTGTCAGGACCTGATGGAGCGGATCGACGCGGGGGCCCTACGCTCCTTCGATCAGTTCGTTCGCTGGGTGGGGACCTGTGTGGTGGGCAACGCCCGGATCAGCGAGGTCATGCGCCAGATCCACGAGACCGTGACCAATGCGGTCCAGATCGGCGACCCGACGCCTTTCAAGCGGTTCCGTCGAGCCGAGTTCGAGGCCACCCTGCGCCGGATGGGCCACCTGCCGGACGACACCCCGGCATCGGCTCGGCTGCAGGAGGAGATCACCCTGACCCAGGAGGTCCGGGAGGCCGTCCTCTGGCTGGTCCGCCGCGACGTCCTGGTGGTGGGGCTGAGCGACAAGCCCGACGAGGCCTCCCTACCCCATCCGGTCCACCATCGAGGCCTGCCCCCCATCCACCGGGCCGAGACCCACAGCGTGGGTGTCAGCCTGGCGGAGGCATTGGCGCGTCTGGACCGATAGGACAAGGCCGTACGCGGCCCCGCAGGAGAAGAACCCAGATCCCATGAGTGAACGAACCCCTCATCGTCCTCCCTCGCGAGAGCCTGAAGGCCGGGGTCCTGATCCCAACGATCGCCTGCGCCAGATCTTCAGCCGAGGATGGGTCTGGCTCATCCTGGCCATCGTCATCTTCCTGGGCTATCGCCTGCTCAATCCCCCTTCGACCACGGCCAATCTGGTCGGCCTCAACGAGGTCGCCCAGTACATCCAGGAGGACCAGGTCCGACGGTTGGTGGTGCAGGGCGACCAGGTGATCGTGGAGCTGAAGGGCCAGTCGGCCCGACGAAGCCGCAAGGAGCCCGGCGAGAGCCTGCTGACCAGCCTTCGGGCCCTGGGCGTTCCCGAGGAGAAGCTGGCCCAGGTACCTATCGAGGTGGAAAAGCCCCCCAGCACAGGCCAGGTCTTCAACTGGCTCATCATGCTCCTCCCCATGGTCCTGATCATCGGTTTCTTCGTGTTCATCATGCGCCAGGCCGGGCCTGGGGGGCAGAACCGCGCGCTCCAGTTCGGCCGGAGCCGCGCCCGAAAGCTGGACGAGGGCGATCGGCCCACGGTGACCTTCGACGACGTGGCCGGCGCGGAGGAGGCCAAACAGGAGCTGGCCGAGGTGGTGGAGTTCCTCAAGGAGCCCCAGAAGTTCGCGTCCCTGGGGGCCCGGATCCCCAAGGGGGTGCTCCTGGTGGGCCCCCCGGGCACGGGCAAGACCCTGCTGGCCAAGGCCGTGGCCGGCGAGGCGGGGGTCCCCTTCTTCAGCATCTCCGGCTCCGAGTTCGTGGAGATGTTCGTGGGCGTGGGCGCCAGCCGGGTCCGGGACCTCTTCGAGCAGGCCAAGAAGCACTCTCCCTGCATCGTCTTCATCGACGAGATCGACGCGGTGGGCCGCCATCGGGGCGCGGGCATGGGCGGTGGAAACGACGAGCGGGAGCAGACCCTGAACCAGATCCTGGTGGAGATGGACGGCTTCGACAGCCAGACCAACGTCATCGTGGTCGCGGCCACCAACCGCCCCGACATCCTGGACCCGGCCCTGCTCCGGCCCGGCCGCTTCGACCGGAAGGTGGTGGTGGATCGACCGGATCGACGGGGACGGGAGGCCATCCTCCGGGTCCATGCCCGGGGCAAGCCCCTGGCCCCGGACGTGGACCTGGAGGTCATCGCCCGGCAGACGCCGGGCTTCGTGGGCGCGGACCTGGAGAACCTGCTCAACGAGGCGGCCATCCTGGCCGCACGGCGCAACAAGCGGGCCATCACCATGGCCGAGCTGGTGGAGTCCATCGAGCGGGTCATGGCCGGCCCGGCCCGCAAAAGCCGGGTCATCTCCGAGGCCGAGCGGAGGATCATCGCCTACCACGAGGCCGGCCACGCCATCACCATGAGCTTCCTGCCCCTGGCCGACAAGGTGGGCAAGATCAGCCTGGTGAGCCGGGGCCAGGCCCTGGGCTATGTCATGCCCCTGCCCGAGGAGGACAGAACCCTCCGGAGCCGGGCGGAGTTCGAGGATCGGATCGCCGCGCTCCTGGGGGGACGGGTCGCCGAGGAGATCGTCTTCAACGAGGTGACCACCGGCGCGGCCAACGACCTGGAGCAGGCCACCCAGTTGGCCAAGGCCATGGTCACCCGTTTCGGCATGAGCGACGCGCTGGGGCCCCTGCAGCTCAACCAGGGGGACCACAACCCCTTCCTGGGCATGGAGTTGGGGGAACGCCGCCATTACAGCGAGGCGGTGGCCCGGACCATCGATCGGGAGATCCAGCGGATCATCGAGCAGGCCTATCGCCGCACCCGGGAGATCCTCCTGGCCCATCGGGATAAGCTCCACGTGGTGGCCCAGGCCCTGTTGGAACAGGAGGTCCTGGAGCGGGAGGAGTTCGAACGGCTCATGGGCCTGGCGCCGTCACCGGCCTGAGGTGGCGGGCCCGAACAGCCTCTGATGTACGCTGTGTGGACCGCAACGGCCATCCCACGGGGGGTGGCCGTTTGGCGTTCACGGCCCGTCGGCCTGAGCCAGGGCCCGGGCCAGGGCCGACGCCACCCGGGCGTTGTTGAGCAGCAGGGCCATGTTGGCCTGGACGCTGCGTTCTCCCGTCAGCTCGGCCAGGCGGGCCAGCAGGAACGGCGTCACCTCGCCGGAGCGGAGCCCCCGGTCCGTGGCCTCGCGGACGGCCTGTCGGATGGTGGGCTCGATCTCCTCGGCCGGGATCTCTGCCTCCGGGGGCACAGGGACGGCGACCAGCAGGCCGCCGGGAAGTCCCAGGCGCTGCCTGGCCCGCCAGACGGCCGCCACCTCTTCCGGGGCGTCGCAGCGGACGTCCACCGGCAGCCCGCTGTGCCGGCTGTAGAACGCGGGGAACTCCTCCGTGCCGTAGCCCACCACGGTGACGCCCAGGGTCTCCAGCACCTCCAGGGTGGCGGGCAGATCCAGGATGGCCTTGGCCCCCGCGCAGACCACCAGCACCGGGGTCTGCGCGAGCTCGTGCAGGTCCGCGCTCACGTCGTAGGTAGCACCCTCCACGGCCCGGTGGACGCCACCGATTCCCCCCGTCGCGAAGACCCGGATCCCGGCCCGGTGGGCCAGCCACATGGTGGCGGCCACGGTGGTGCTGCCGTCGAGCCCCCGGGCCACCACCACCGGCAGATCCCGCCGGCTGACCTTGCGCACCCCCTGGGTGGTGGCCAGGTGGACCAGTTGGTCGTCCGTGAGCCCGACAACGGGCTCCCCGGCAATGACGCCGATGGTGCGGGGCTCTGCACCGTGGGCCCGGACCTCGGCCTCCAGGGCTCGGGCCAGTTCCAGGTTGCGGGGATAGGGCAGCCCGTGGGTGATGAGGGTGGATTCCAGCGCCACCTGGGGCAAGGAGCGGTCGGTCACGATCTCCTCCTGCGATGGGTCCGGCTGTCCATGGGGCCATTTCCTTCCAGGTCCGTCTTATCACAGGTCCGTTGTGTCACAGGTCCATTTCATCACAGGTGATGTCCCTCGACAAACCCCCACATCCGGGATCCCGGATGCGGGGAAGGGGGCTGACCGCACCCGGGGGCCCCTCCTTCTGTGAAGGGGGCTGCCCCCGGCACACCAGGCCGGTTGGCTGGCCGCGGGTGCGCCCCTTGGGGCCGGTTGTCTTTTCCCCCTGGCTGGGCTATAGTACACCGAAGATCGGGAGCAGTCCCGTTCTCCCGAGCCAACTTTTGCCAGGAGGGAGGAGATGACCATCATCGAAGGCGTTCTGGCCCGCGAGATCCTGGACAGCCGGGGCAATCCCACTGTGGAGGTAGAGGTCCTGTTGGCCGGTGGGGCAGTGGGCCGGGCTGCGGTGCCCAGCGGTGCCAGCACCGGCGTCCACGAGGCGGTGGAGCTCCGGGACGGGGACTCCCGCCGCTATCGGGGCAAGGGGGTGCTCCAGGCCGTGGAGAGCGTCAACCAGGTCCTGGCCGACGAGCTCATCGGCGTGGACGGGCTGGACCAGGCCGCCATCGACGAGTACATGGTGGAGCTGGACGGGACGGAGAACAAATCTCGTCTGGGGGCCAACGCCATCCTGGGGGTGAGCCTGGCGGTGGCCAAGGCTGCAGCCCAGGCCGTGGGCCTGCCCCTCTACCGCTATCTAGGGGGCGTGGGCGCCCGGACCCTGCCGGTGCCCATGATGAACATCCTCAACGGGGGCAAGCACGCGGCCGGCAGCACGGACTTCCAGGAGTTCATGGTCATGCCCGTGGGCGCGCCCTCCTTTGCCGAGGCCCTGCGCTGGGGCGCGGAGATCTACCACAGCCTGGCCCAGGTGCTCCACGGCCAGGGCCACAGCACCAACGTGGGGGACGAGGGGGGCTTCGCGCCCAGCCTGGGGAGCAACGTCCGGGCGGTGGAGGTGATCCTCCAGGCCATCGAGCAGGCGGGCTACCGCCCGGGCGAGGACGTCTACCTGGCCCTGGATCCGGCCACCAGCGAGCTGTACGATGCGGAGGCAGGCCTCTACCGGCTGCCCATCGAAGGGCAGGAGCTGACCAGCCAGGAGCTGGTGGACCTGTGGGCCGACTGGGTGGAGCGCTTCCCCATCATCTCCATCGAGGACGGCATGGCCGAGGACGACTGGGAGGGCTGGACGCTTCTCCACGCCAGGCTGGGAAGGCGGGTCCAGTTGGTGGGCGACGACCTGCTGGTGACCAATGTCCAGCGGATCCAGCGGGCCATCCAGGAGGAGGCCTGCAACGCCCTCCTGTGCAAGGTGAACCAGATCGGCACCCTCACCGAGGCCATCGCGGCCGTGGAGATGAGCCATCGGGCTGGATGGGCCGTGGTGGTCAGCCACCGCTCCGGCGAGACCGAGGACACCACCATCGCGGACCTGGCGGTGGCCTTCAACACCGGCCAGATCAAGACCGGCGCGCCGGCCCGGAGCGACCGGGTGGCCAAGTACAACCAGCTTCTGCGCATCGAGGAGGAGCTGGACGCGATGGCCATCTACGCCGGACTGGACGCGTTCCCCCACCTGCGGTCGGGGGCGGGATAGGGGATGCTTCGGGGAAGATGGGCCGAAGGGGGCCCTGAAAGAGAAGGTGGGTGGACACATCCGGTCCACCCATCCCTGGTGCCCCCGGTCCGACTCGAACGGACACGCCCTTTCGGGCACAGGCCCTCAACCTGCCGCGTATGCCAATTCCGCCACGGGGGCAGAGCTCTCGGTTCCCGGTAAGATCATACACAAAAATCCCTGGAACGCCAAATTCCTGGCGTCGGCACCCTGTGGGGAGAAAGGGCTCGGGCGAGATGTCCACATACGTTGAACGGCCACGGCGTGGCCTGTGGAAGCTGGCGTCCCAGGGCCTGTGGGCCCTGATCCTGTGGGCCCTGCTGGCCGGCTGTAGCGATCCGACCATGCCCGCCCCCGGGCCCAGTGGACCCGGGCCATCGCCCACCCCCTCCCTGCCGCCGCCACCCCCGTTGAGTGCAGCGGGCCGCCGTCTGGCCGAGGCCAACAACCGCTTTGGCTTCGACCTCCTGCACCGGATGGCGGGCCTGGGGCCGAGCCTCGGCCCCACAGGGGCCGCTCTCCCACCCGGGCAGGCCACCGTCTCGCCGTTGCCCTCTCCGGCCCGGAGCGTCTCTCCCCTGCCCACACCCGACCCGCCTTCGGCGCTGGAGGCGAACATCCTCTTCTCCCCGTTGAGCGTGGCCCTGGCCCTCCAGATGACCTACAACGGCGCCGGCCAGGGGACCGCGGCCGAGATGGCCCAGGTGTTGCACATCCAGGGGATGCCGTTGGAGCAGATGAACCAGGCCGCCCGGGAGCTGCAGGACAGCCTCCGGGCCGCCCCGGGGGTGGAGCTGTCCATCGCCAATTCCCTGTGGCTGCGGCAGGGATGGCGGCTGGATCCGGACTTCGTGGCCCGTAACCGCGCCCACTACGGCGCGGCTCTGGAGGTCCTGGACTTCACGGACCCGGCCGCGGTGGACCGGATCAACGGCTGGATCGCCCAGGCCACTCAGGACAGGATCCGGAAGCTCCTGGACGAGATCCGGGACGAGATCCTCTTCCTGGTCAACGCGATCTACTTCAAGGGCAACTGGTTGGAGGCCTTCGACCCCGCGCGCACTCAACCCTGGGACTTCCGCCGGGCCGATGGCACGGTGAAGAGCGTGGCCATGATGGTGCAGGAGGGGACCTTCCCCGCGCTCTTCACCGAGGAGTTCGCGGCCGTGGCCCTGGCCTACCAGGGAGAACGCATCCAGATGCTGGTCTTCGTGCCCACAGAGGGCAGCGATCTGGACACCTTCCTGGCCCGCTTGACCCCGACGTCCTGGGAGGAGTGGATCGGCCGTCTCCGACCCCAGGAGGTCTTCGTGGGGCTGCCTCGCTTCAAGGTGGAGTTCCGCCGCAGGCTCAACGCGGATCTCCAGGCCCTGGGGATGGAGAGCGCCTTCCACCCCAGGCAGGCCCATTTCCTGGCCATGTTGCCCGAGGACCTCCGCCAAGAGGGCAACAACCTCTACATCTCCTTGGTCGAACACGGCGCGGTCCTGGAGGTCAACGAGGAAGGGACCGTGGCCGCCGCGGCCACGGTGGTGGGGGTGGCCGCCGAATCCGCGCCCCTGTCCGTGGTGGCCGATCGGCCCTTCTTCCTGGCCATCTGGGACAGCTACAGCCAGGCCATTCTCTTCATGGGCGCGGTGGTGGATCCCGAGCCCCTGCCTTGAAACCTGTCCACATCCCAGAGAGCGACGTACCATGGACGCCATGCAACGCGAGATCGCGAGCATACCGGAGCTCCTCCGCGAGCACTTTACACCCTTCCAGGAAGCCATTGAGGCCATCCTCACCCCGGAGATGGCCCGACAGCCCACCCGGATCCTGCTCACCGGCTGTGGGGACTCCCACCATGCTGCCGTGGCCGCGGAGATGGCCTTCCAGGTCCTGTCCGGCATAGATGCCCGCGGGTTGACCGCCATGCACTGTGCCCGCTACGTCCTTCCCCAGTTGGCCGCCACCCGTTGTCAGGCCGACTGGGTGGTGGGGATCTCTGCCTCGGGCCAGGTGGCCCGCACCCTGGAGGCCATCGCCCTGGCCGGGAAGGCGGGCGCCCGGACCTTTGCCCTCACCGGCACGCCGGGCAGCCCGGTGGCCCAGGCAGCCGACCATCTGTTGGTGGCCCGGGTCCCGGCCCTGGGGCCGCCCCTGGAACGGCCCACGCCAGGGATCCGCACCTACGTGGCCCATCTGTTCATGCTCTACCTGTTGGCCATCCGGCTGGGGGAGATGCGGGGACACCTGGCGCCCGGAGAGGCCGAGGAACACCGGGAGGCCCTGTTGGCCCTGGCCCAGGTCGGGGCCGAGATCCTGGCGGCTGCGGCAGAGACCATCCCGGCTCTGGTGGAGGGCTGGACCGATGCCCAGGAGTTCGGCTTCCTGGGAGCCGGGCCCAACTACGGCACAGCTCTCTTCTGTGCGGCCAAGGTGCTGGAGGCCTCGGGGGACATCGCCTGGGGGCAGGACACCGAGGAATGGGCCCATCTCCAGTACTTCGCCCGTCGGCCAGACACACCTGTCGTGCTCCTCACCCCGGGGGGACGGGATCGCTCCCGGGCCGCGGAGGTGGCCGCAGCCACCCGGGCCATCGGACGCCGGCTGGCCGTGGTCGCGCCGGAGAGCGCCCGGGAGATCCACCAGCATGCCCTGGCCGGCGTGGCGTTCCCCGATGGGCTGCCAGAGGTCTTCTCGCCCCTGGTGCTCTGGATCCCCGGTGCCCTGTTGGCGGCCCATCGCAGCGCGCTGCTCCAGGAGCCCTTCTTCCGGGCCTTCGGCGGAGGGCGCAACGTGGAGGAAGGCGGGGGGGCCAGCCGCATCCGCACCAGTGTCCGCTGGACGGAGCTGCCCCCATGAGTTCCGGGGTTCGGTTCACCGAGCGACCACCCCGGGTCATTGCCGCGCTCCACCTGCCGCCAGGGCCCGGCTCCTGCCATCCCCAGGCCCTTTCCGTGGCGGCCCTGGTGGACTATGCGCTGGAACAGGCCGGGATGGCCGTGGAGGCCGGGGTGCCGGCCCTCTACGTACAGGAGCTGGGAGATGCCCCCTGGGGGCCCCGGATCCATCCCCACACGGTTGCGGTCCTGAGCGTGGTGGGGGCGGCCCTGCGTCGGGCCTACCCAGAGCTCATGGTGGGGGTCTGTACCCTGGGGCCGGGCGCTCGCGAGCCCCTGGCCGCTGCCCTGGCCATGGAGGGGCAGTTCGTCCGCCTGAAGGTGTACGTGGGCGCCATGGTCCACCTGGAGGGGGTGGTCCAGGGCTGCGCGGAGGAGGCCATCGCGTACCGGGCCCGCCTGGGCGCGGACCATCTGGCCATCCTGGCGGACGTATACGACCGTTCGGGCCGGCCGCTGGGCGCCCTCCCCCTGGCCCAGGCAGCTCGCCAGGCCGCGACCTTCGGCCGGGCGGATGGGCTGGTGCTCACCGGCCCCGATCTGGAGAGCTCCCTGGCCATGCTGGACCGGGTGCGAGCTGCCGGGGTGGGGGTGCCCCTCTACCTGGGCGGTGGGGCCACGGCGGAAAACGTGGCCCAGGCCTTGCGCCACGCCCACGGGGTCATCGTGGGCACCGCGTTCAAGGCCCAGGGTGGCTGGACCCGAGAGGGGTTGGCCGCGCCCTGGGATCGGGCCCGGATCCAGGCCTTCATGGACGCGGTGGCCGATGCCGGCTGAGGGCCCTCATGCACCGCCGATGTAGAGGCGGACCATCTGCTGCCACCAGGGCCAGTCGTGGGCCCAGCCGTCCCATTCCCGCAACGCATTGCCGATCCCCTTCTCCCACAGGAGCCCGCTCAGACGACGGTTCTCCTCCACGTTGGGATCCTCCCGGCCGATGGCCAGGATGATGTCCATCCGCTGCAAGTGGCCGATGTACCAGGGGTCGGTCAGGTTGGGGATGTAGTGGAGCGGGATGTGGAGGTAGATGTCCGTGTCGTAGTAGCCGTCGAAGAAGGTGGAGATGTCGTATTTGCCGCTCAGGCCCAGCACCCGGCCCACCCGATCCGGGTGGCGGAACGCGAAGTTCACCGCGTGGTAGGCGCCGAAGCTGGCCCCCAACGTGATGAGAAAGGGGTTGCCGTTCCGGTGTTCGCTGAAGGGCAACACCTCGTGGACCAGGTACCTCTCGTACTGGAGATGGCGTTCGATGCGCAGCCGAGGATGTGCATTCCGGTTGTAGAAGCTCTCCGCGTCCACGCTGTCCACGCAGTAGAGCTGGATCCAGCCGTTCACCAGGTGCTCTTCCAGCGCGTTCACCATCCCCCGGTCCTCGAACTCGAAGAACCGCCCCTGGCTGGTGGGGAAGACCAGCACCCGGGCCCCGCCGTGGCCGAAGACCAGCATCTCCATGTCGCGCCCCAGGTGGGGGCTGAACCAGCGGTGATATTCCCGGTCCATGGCACACCTCACACCACGATGGCCCGCATGGCCTTCATGCCACGATGACATTGTGGGGCTCCAGATACCCGCTCTCCTCCCGCACAGGGTTCTCCCCGTCCAGCTGCCAGCGGCCGTTCCCGCTGCGGTCCACCACCCAGAAACGATACAGGTGTTCTCCGGGGGGGAACGCCACGGCCGTGTGCCACCACCCCCTATCGGTCCGGTACAGGGGGAGCACGCCGGGGCGCCATCCGTTGAACGAGCCCACCAGGCTGACGGCCTGGGCCTCTGGGGCCCAGGTGCCCAGGTAGTGGACCGAGGCCATGGCAGGGGCCTGGGGGCCTGGGCCTGCCTCCAGGGCCTGGGCCGCTTGGACCGGGAGCCCCAGCTCGCGCAGCCCGGCGCTCTCCAGGCGGGTGCCGCTGACCGGGAACCCGGCCAGCGGGCCGCCTGCATCCCGCAGGGCCAGGGCCACGGCTCGGGCCGGCTGGAGGAGCCCGGCCCCTGTCTGGGCCTGGGGCAGGTGGTCCAGGGGGAGGGCGCTGGCCATCAGCAGGGCCTTGGCCCGCTGGGGGGTGAGGCCGGGATGGGCCTGGAACATCTGCGCGGCCACGGCCGCGACCTGGGGGGCAGAGACGCTGGTGCCGTCCACGTGTTGGTAGAAGGGGTGGACCCACTTGTGCCGGTTCATGCGGAAGCGCAGGAGTCGGCGCAGGGTCCTGGGCCCCGCGTGCCGCACCGGGGCGGTGAGGGCCAGCAGGTCGCGATGTCTCCAGAGAAGCTGCCGAGCCCGGTCAGCCCGTCCCCGGTCCAGGGCCTGCCAGGCTCGGCCCAGCACCCACATCTCCCGGCAGATCGGGCTCCCGGGCAGCACGGGGGCCGGGAGCCAGCAGGCCGGGGCCAGGAGCTCCGGCTTCCCGATGGGCCGGTCCGCGGCCCACACCCGGCCGTAGCTGTGGCGGTAGAGTCGGAGGCGCCTTCGCTCCTTGGGCCGGTCCACCCGCCAGCGCCGGTTGCCGTCGTCCATGCCGCCCACGGTGATCGCGGAAGGGGCCTGGGCGGGGGCCAACAGCTCCTCCCGGCCGCTGTTGCCTGCGGCGGCCACCACCAGGACGCCGGCCTGGGTCAGGGCCTCCACGGCCAGGCAGACGGGGTTCTCCCACCAGGACTGGGGGTGGTCGCCCCCGACACTGATGTTGACCACCCGGATGCCCAGGCGCGGGAGATGGTCCTTGGCCAGCAGCCAACGGAGCCCGGCCAGGATCTCGGGCTCGGGGATGCTCCCGTTGGGGCGGCCGATCTTGATCCAGACCATGGTCGCGGCCGGCGCGTAGGCCCGGAAACGGCCTTCACTGAGGCTGCCGTTGCCCGCGGCCAGGGCCGCGGTCATCTGGCCGTGCCAACTGCTGGGCGCATCGCTCCACAGGCTGGGCAGATCGAACCCGGTGTGGGCCCGGCCCGCCACCAGGTTGGCGTACTGGCGCACCCGGGTCCCCTGGCCTTCCAGGAAGCGTCGAACCCGGGCCGGACTGCCGATGTGGTCCAGAAAGGCCCTTAGGTTCAAGGAGCCCGCCACGAAATCGGGATGGGGGTAGTATCCGCTGTCCAGGAAGGCCACCCCGATCCCCTGGCCGTCGAAGCCTGGGTGGTGGGGCAGACGCTCCCACTGGGACAACACGGTGAACTCCTCGGGATGGTAGTAGGGGAAGGTGGTGTGGGGGAAGGTATGGGTGTGGAGGGAGACCGGACTTCGCCGTCGGGCATGGCGTCGCGCGCGGTCTCGGGCGCAGGTGGGGCAGATGCCCTCCTGGGGACGCCAATTCGGGTGCTCGGACTGGACCAGACGCCGGACCGGTGGGTGGAGCTCGGTGGTCTGGGCCAGCAACTGGGGGTCCACTGGACCGCCGCAGAGGGGGCAACGGCTCACCCCTTCGACTCCTGGCGGGGGGAGCGGCTGGGGAAGAGGGCTTCCAGGCCCACGCCGAAACCGGGCTCTCCGGCCTCTGGATCGCGGAACTCCAGGATCAGGTCGAACTCCTGACGATCCACCAGCTCCGCGTCCTGGCCCAGGCCCACGGAGAGCTCGGCCACCATGCGGTAGGTGGCGCCGGGCAGGATGGGCTCTCGCAGGTGGAGGGTGTGGTCCAGCTTGGTGTCCGTCTGGGCCAGCAGCACCATGCTGTTGTTCTCGCTGCCGTCCGGGTTCAGGACCCGGTACTCCACGTTGGGGGACACGTTCCTCTGGGGCGGCAGCCAGGCCCGCACCCAGAGGCGACGCAGATCGGGATAGGGGTAGACCAGGATGTGCTGGAAGTGCAGGGGTTCGTCGTCGAACAGCTCGATCTCGGCCATGGACAGGCAGTCCCGCGAACTGGGCTCGATCACGCTGGATGGACACGGTCCAGGCAAGGGGATGGGCCTCTCCTCCTCGGGGCCGTGGTCGGGGATCGCACCGGGTCCGGGTGCGGGAGGGCGTGGGAGTCGAACCCACCGCAGCCGGCTCTGCGCCGCCTGCCACTGGTTTTGAAGACCAGGGCACCCACCGGGGCACATGCCCTCCCATGGCTATTCTAGCCCAGGCCCGGAACTCTGTCCAAAAGTCGTGCTATCCGCCCGGATCGGGGCCAGGGCCTCCAGGCTCTCCGGCGTCTGGAAGTACTGGAAGTGATGTCCGGGCAGCACCGTCACCTGGAGTTGGGGCCAGCGGCCCTGGCGCACGGCCCGGGCACTGGCCACGCTGACCACCAGGTCGTTGGGTCCCCCCAGGAGCCGATCCAACCCCATGTCCACCAGGCGAAGGACACCGCTTTTGGCGAAGAGCACCTCTCCTGGGAAGGGCTTGGCCCGGCGGCTGTTCTCCCCGATCTGGACGAAGTAGGGGACGTCCAGGGGGCTGTCGGCCTCGTTCAGCTTCCGGTAGAACTCCGAGCCCGGACGCAGATCGTCCACCGCGACCCCGGCGTCCAGGGCCTTCTTCAGGGCCCACTCTGCGATGAGGGTCACCGGCCCGACCCCGGCCTGGTTCAGGAGCAGGGTGGCGCTCCAGAAGGCCAACCCCTTCACATCGGCCAGACGGGTCCCCGCGTTGGGTGGACCGGCCAGGAAGGCCCGGTCCACGAAGGCATGGCCGCCGGCCAGCTCCACCATGGCCCGCACCACCTGGGTGCCCAGGCCGTGGGCGAAGACATCCAGATGGATCCCGTCCGTGGGGCCAAAGCCCAGGGTCTGGAGTGCCTGGGCCAGGCGATGGCCGTTCTCCTCGATGGGGACGGTCAGGCTCTCGTAGTCGAAGGCCAGGAGCAGGTCGTAGGCAGCCCATTTCTGGAGGTGGGGCCAGAGCCGCTGGACCAGCCAGCGGGTGTCACCGGTGAGCCCGTGGACCAGCAGGGCCACCCGACTGGCCTGGGCCACCTCCTCGGGGTGGATCGGCGCGTAGACCGGAGTGCCGTCCTCGTCCAGCGTGGCCCGCCGTACGCCCATGTCCGGCGGAGGCTCTCGCCGGTGGATCCGGTAGAGGAAGAGGCGGACAGTGCGTCGAAGATCCCGGTGGGGCCGTTCCCCTGCGGTAGGGCTCTGGGCCAGCTCGGGCGGCAGATCGCGGGCAGAGAGGATAGGCTCCCCCGCGGAGAGATCTGCAGGAAGGGGGAGCCGGGCCACCGTGACCGTCACGCGCCGTCGGCCGGTCCTTTCGTCCGGGGGCGACAGGGACGTCGTCTGGCCCACCAGATAGTGGTGTTGTCCGTCCCAGGCCACGGCCACCACGCCTTCCAGCTCCTCGGACGCGTCCAGGCTCAGCTCCAGCCGCAGGGGATGGTCCGGGTCCAGGGTCTCCAGGGCCGTGGGGCTGGCATTGATGGCCAGGATCCCCGGGGATGCTCCGGCCGAGCGGGCGGTGCCCTCCAGGGCGATCGGCGAGAAGAGGCGTTGGCCCTCGGGACTTTCCAGGGCCGGGGGCGGTGTCACAGGATGCTGCACGTCCGGGCCTCGGGTGGCCTGGAGGAGGGTGCTCAGGACGATCTCTCCCTGGAATTCCGGCGGCTTCTCCACCCGGAGTTCCAGAGGGGTGCCCAGCTCCACCGCCCGTTGACCGGCCGGCAGGGGGTGGCGGGTCGGTTCGTTGAGCACGGTGATCTCCATCTGGCAGGTGATCCACCGATCGTGGATGTCCTCGGTCACCACCAGTTTGCGGGTCCCGGTGTGCCGGACTCCCTCCAGCAGCTCGGCCAGGGGGCCGGTCGCGCGGCGGGTCTCCGCGGCGGTCGCCTCCGGTTGGTTCAGGTCTGGAAGCTGGAGCACGTCGAAGTCCATGGGAACCGTGCTGGCGAAGACCTTGATGACCTCGGTGGCGGCCGGCAGGGAAGGATGGTGGATCTCCGGTCTCAGCCGGGGGATGTGAAAGGCCGCGCCCGGGACCACCGTCTGGTGGGGAGCATGGGGCGGGTAGATCCGATGGATGCCGAAGTTGCTGCTCAGGTTGAAGACGGCCACGTAGAGGGTGCGCGCGCTCAGGTTGCGCACCGTCACCCAGATGCGGCGGCCGGGGGTCAGGATGTGGTCCACTTCGTCCAGGGGGATGCCGTCCTTGGGCGCGCTGAACCCGGCCCGGGTGTAGCTGTAGGCCCGGACCTCCAGGGCATGGGCCAGCAAGGGGGCGGGGGTGGGGTTACGCAGGGCCCGTACGTTGTGGAACACGGCCAGGTGGTGCAGGTGCTGGGCCACCTGGACTGCCCCGGCCTGGGTGCGGGGGGGCATCGTCGCGACGATCTGGGCCCCGCTGCCGTCCTGGATCGCGTAGCCCTCTGGGGTGGCGTCGACCCGGAAGTGGGCCCCGGGTGCGTCGTGGGAGACCACCTCCAGGAAGGGAGAGGGTTTTCGGTCCTGGAAGGGCGGTTCCCCCTGCAGCGCGGCCCGGACCCAGGGGTCCGAGACGGCCACGGCGTAGACCAGGGTCTCGAAGCCCAGGCTCAGGATGCGGGCCCGGGCCGGCAAGGGGACGGCATCCACCGGCAGCCCCGGGGGAAGTTGGACCCAGGCATGGTCCACGTCTGCCCGGATCACCGAGCCCTGGGCCAGGGGCTCGCCCTGGAGGTCGCTGCCCGGTGGGTAGATGGCCACCTGGCTGCCCTCCACGAGGCCCACCGCGACCCCGCCATCCACCTGGACCACCGGGCCCGAGGGTGTGGCCTCCACCTCCGTGACCCGCAGATAGGGTGCCACGGGTGGGGCCTCCTCGCCGAAGATCCGACGGTTCCCAGGCCCCTCCAGTTGAGGTGTCTGTTGGGGATAGATCCCGTGGACCCGGGTCCGGACCACGTCGTACACCTCCTGCCAGGTCATGTCCGGACGGTAGCCCTGCAGGGCCTGGACCAGGAAATAGGTGGCCGCGCCGTGCCACTGGCCGGTCTCGGGGGAGCGATACTCGTAGCTCAGTTCCTCGTCCCGCGCTGCTGCCAGGAGAACGTGCCGCCCTGGGACCTTCCAGCCGCTGGAACGGCGCAGCCTCCGGGCCGCCTCCAGGTGTTGGGCCGTCCCCGGCACCGTCGACGCCAGCTCCCGGGGGCGATGGTCGGCCCGGCAGCGACGTGCCAGGGGCCTGGTGGGGTCTGGCCTCAGGGCTGCCCGGGTCCCCGAGCCCGAGTGGCAGCAGTCCAAGACCGCGGCCACCTGGGCCCCTCGGTCCTCGGCCATGGCGATGAGCGCGGCCAGCTCCTTGTCCAGGAGGTCGAACACCGGTCGTCCCGCGGCGTCGGTGGTCCGGCTGTCCATGGGCACGATGGTCTCGTCGAAGCCGTCGGGCTCGTCCGGGTCCACCGAGGGGGCCTGAGCGCCGTGCCCGCTGTAGTGGAAGAAGAACTGGTCGCCGGGCCGGAGCTGTTGGACGATCTCCTGCCAGGCGGCCAGGATGTGGGCTCGGGTGGGCAGGCGTTCGCCAGCAACCTGGGGAACACTGGAGGTGAGGGTCCAGATCCGCGTCTCGGGGACCTGGAGTCGGTGGACCAGAAAGGCCCGGACGGCCCGGACATCGGCCACGCAGCCTCGGAGATCTGGGATGGTGGGGCTGCTGTAGCCATCGATGCCCACCAACAGGGCAAAGATCCGGGGGCGTTCGCGCATGACAGGACTCCTTTCCCGGAAACGGTCCATCTCTCGGCCGCGGTCCCGATGTGGCTTCCATGATACCACAGAGTGCTCTCTGGCCGGCTGCAGCCTCCCCGACAGGGGTGTATCGCTCGAGCCTGTCGGCAGGCCCGGGCAGCCCCCCCCGATCCCCAGGCCCCCAATGGCGGGGTCCTGTCGCCGGAACCCCTTCTGGGTGGGGCTCCGGGCCGCTCCGCCCAGAAGGGGGCAGGCGTCCTGGGTTCCGACCACGCGTTCCCCTCGACGACGAGTCCACGGGGCATTTCCGGCACGGGGGCGGGGATCCTGCGCGGCCCAGGGCCGAGGGGCCCTCCTTCCGCGGAGCCTCCACGACCGTTTGACATGATCTGGGGGACGGTTTAGAATGCATATCCATCCTGGTTTGTCTGACAAGCCGATTTGCCTGGCAAGTCGACGGACAACCCTTCCTCACACGTCGAACCGTACCCAGACTCAACTTGGGATCCTCCATGTCCAACGTTCTGGCCGAGATCCGTTCCGGCGCCTACTACGATTCCGTGGTCCTGATGCAGCTCCAGCGGGCTCTGGTGGAGCTGCCCGGGGTGGAGGATGCGGGTGTGGTCATGGGCACCCCGGCCAACAAGGAACTCCTGGAGCAGAGTGGCCTGTGCACGCCCCAGGTGGAGGCCGCTCGCCCGGACGACCTGGTGGTGGTGGTCCGGGCCGTGGACGAGGCCGCGGCCCGGGCGGCCCTGGCCCAGATCGACCACCTGCTGGCCCGGCGGCGCAGCCGGGAGACCTCTATGGGGTATCGTCCCCGGACGTTGGAGGGGGCTGCCAAGCTCCTGCCGGAAGCCCAGTGGGTGCTAGTCTCGGTGCCTGGCCGCTACGCGGCCGGCGTGGCCGACCAGGCCCTGGACCTGGGCAAGCATGTCTTCCTCTACAGCGACAATGTCCCTCTGGAGGAGGAGATCCGCCTGAAGAACCGGGCTGTGGAGGCCGGCCTTCTGGTCATGGGCCCGGACTGCGGCACCGCGTTGGTCCGGGGCGTGGGCCTGGGCTTTGCCAACGGAGTGCGTCGGGGACCTGTGGGCGTGGTGGCGGCCGCGGGCACGGGCCTGCAGACGGTGGCCTGCGCGGTCCACCGTCTGGGCGGGGGCCTCTCCCATGGCCTGGGCACCGGAGGGCGGGATCTCTCGGATCCGGTGGGAGGCCTCACGGCCCGTCAGGGCCTGGCCATCCTGGCCCAGGACCCCGACACCCGGGTCATCGTCCTCATCTCCAAGCCGCCCTCCCCCCGGATCGCCGGGGAGATCCTGGCCGTGGCCCGGGACACGGGCAAGCCTGTGGTGGTCCACTTCGTGGGCCTGGATCCGGCGCAGTTGGCCTCCCGGTTTCCCGGAATCCATGTGGCCCCCACCCTGGATGAGGCCGCGCGGATGGCCCTGGAACAGGCGGGCATGGCTGCCCCCCCGGAGGCACAGGAGCGCGATCCGGCCCGGGAACGCCTGGCCGCGGCCCTGGCCAAGGCCCAGCCCGAGCAACGCTATCTCCGAGGCCTGTACTCCGGCGGCACCCTGGCCTCCGAGGCCCTGGCCCTGTTGCGCGGATACCTGGCTCCCCTCTACTCCAACGTGCCCCTGCCCGGGGGGATGGCCCTGGAGAGCCCCCACCACAGCCAGGCCCACACGGTGGTGGACCTGGGGGCGGATGAGTTCACGGTGGGGCGGCTGCACCCCATGTTGGACAACGAGCTCCGCGTCCGTCGGCTGTTGGACGAGGCCCAGGACCCCGAGGTGGCGGCGATCCTCCTGGATGTGGTGTTGGGCTACGGGGCCCATCCGGACCCGGCCGGCGAGCTGGCGCCCGCCATCCGCCGGGCTCGGGATCGGGCCGGCCAGGAAGGGCGTGCCCTGGCCGTGGTCGCGGTGGTCATCGGCACCGACCGGGATCCCCAGGAGCTGGACGGACAGGTGGCCCGGCTCCAGGAGGCCGGCGCGGTGGTCTTCCACCGCCACGATCGGGCGGTCCAGGCCATTGGTTCCCTGTTGGCAGGCCGAGGACAAGGGGCGGTCTCCCCATCACATCCCGCCGAGGCCTGGGAACCCCGGTCGGACGCGTCCTCCTCCACGGCTTCGGGGCCGGTGCCGGATCTCTCCCAGCCCGTGGCGGCCATCAACGTGGGGCTGGAGATCTTCGCGGAGACCCTCCAGGCCCAAGGCGCTTCGGTGGTCCATGTGGACTGGCGCCCGCCGGCCGGGGGCGATCAGCGGCTTATGGGCATCCTGGCCCGGATGAGCGGCTCGCGCGGGTGATCCGGTTTGGGCCGAAGGTCTCTGCACATCCGTCCAACCTTCGAGGAGGAGACCCCTATGAGACCCTCTGTGGACATCGATGCGGCCAACGCGACCGCGGTGGAACGGATGATGGAGGCCCACCCGGTGCTGGTGGGCCTGGGCCGGGCGTTGGACGTGATCCCCGGCATGCGGGAGGACCTGTTGCTCCACGCGGGGCCGCCCATCACCTGGGAGCGGGCCTCGGGGCCCCTGCGCGGCGCGATCATCGGCGCGTTGATCTTCGAGGGCAAGGCCCACAGCCCCCAGGAGGCCGAGGCCCTGGTCACCTCCGGAGCGGTCCACCTGGAACCCTGCCACCAGCACAGCGCGGTGGGGCCCATGGCCGGCGTCATCTCCCCCTCCATGGCCGTGTACATCCTGGAGAACCAGGCCCACGGCAACCGGGCCTTCTCGAACTTGAACGAGGGCTACGGCCGGGTCCTGCGCTACGGCGCGTACGGCGAGGACGTCCAGCAGCGTCTGCGCTGGATGCACGACGTCATGGCCCCGGTCCTGGGAGAGGCCATCGCGGCCTCGGGCGGGATCGACATCCGCGCCCTGCTGGCCGAGGCGCTCCACATGGGCGACGAGGGACACAACCGCAACAAGGCGGGCTCCATCCTCTTCACCAAGGCCCTGGCCCCCCACATCGCCCGGGCAGCCCCCAACAGCGACGTGGCCGGGGAGATCCTCCAGTTCCTGGGCGACAACGCGCTCAGCGTCCTCAACCCGGTGATGGCCGCGTGCAAGGCCATGGCCGACGCGGCCCACGGGGTGGAGGGCAGCACCCTGGTCACCACCATGGCCCGCAACGGCACGGACTTCGGCATCCGGGTGAGCAGCATGGGTGATCGCTGGTTCACCGGGCCCGCGGAGATCCCCAAGGGGCTCTACTTCCCCGGCTTCCAGGCCGAGGACGCGAACCCGGACATCGGCGACAGCACCATCACCGAGACCGCGGGGATCGGTGCCTTTGCCATGGCCGCGGCGCCGGCCATCGTCACCTTCGTCAGCGGCACCCCCCAGGACGCCATCAACGCCACCCTGGAGATGTACGAGATCACGGTGGCCGAACACAAGTACTTCACCATCCCCTACCTGGACTTCCGGGGCACGCCGGTGGGGATCGACCTGCGCAAGGTGGTGGAGAGCGGGATCACCCCCCGGGTCAACACCGGCATCGCCCATCGAGAGGCCGGTGTGGGCCAGATCGGCGCGGGGCTGGTCCGCCCTCCCCTGGACATGTTCCTCCAGGCGTTGGTCGCGGTGGCGGAGAAGTACGGCTTCGCCTGAGCCGGGGTCGATATCGGTGGTTTCCCCTCTGCGGTACCCGTCTTCCATGGACCTGAAGGAGTCGATGTCATGCCCAAGATGAAGATCTACGATCTCTCCCAGCCCCTGAACCAGGACGCCCCCTTCTGGCCCTACTATCCGCCCTTCGAGGTGAAGTACATCAAGCGCAAGGCGGAGCACGGGGTCAACGCCCAGTACATCATGACCAGCAACCACATGGGCACCCACCTGGATGCTCCCCGCCACTTCGTCACCGGGGGCAAGACCATCGACCAGCTTCCCCTGGACTGGCTCTACGGCGAGGGCGTCATCGTGGACCTCTCGGACATGTTGGACGAGCTGGACGTCTTCCGGCCCGAGGACATCGAGGCCCGGGTGGAGGTTCGGGAGGGGGACATCCTCTTCATCCACACGGGCTGGCACAAGTACGCCCAGTTCGGCTCTCAGCCGGATGAGGAGAAGTACATCCACCGCCATCCAGGACCCCACCACAGCATCGTGGACTGGCTGTTGGACAAGAAGATCCACCTGTGGGGCGTGGACATGATCTCCACGGACCACCCCATGAACCTGCCCATCGGCCGTTTCCTGGGCAAAGGCGGCCTGGAGCACTGGCAACGGGTCCGTCGACAGGTGGAGGAGAAGTTCGGCGCGGACCGGGTGGACGACCTCTTTCCCCCCGAGGCCTACCAGCTCACCCATAACGCCCTCTTCCCCTACGACTGCTTCCATGTGGAGAACCTGGGGGGCGAGATCGGCAATCCGGCCCTGCACAACCGTCGGCTCATCCTGGGCGCCTTCCCCTGGCTCTTCAAGGGCGGCGAGGCCGCCTTCTGTCGAGCGGTCGCCTTCGTGGAGGAATAGTCGAAGAGGCCCCTGCATGAAACCACCGCCGTTTGACTACTACCCTGCCGAGAGCGTGGAACAGGCCCTGGAGATCCTGGCCCGCTTCGGCTACGACGCCAAGCCCTTGGCCGGCGGCCAGAGCCTGGTGCCGGCCATGAACTTCCGCCTGGCCCAGCCGGCCGTGCTGGTGGACCTGAACCCCATCGCGGACCTGGCCTACATCCGGCCCACGGAGAGCGGCCTGCGCATCGGCGCCATGACCCGACAGCGGGCCGTGGAGCGCAGCTCCCTGGTGGCAGAGCGGGCTCCCCTGCTCCACGAGACCATGCCCCACATCGCCCATCCCCAGATCCGGAACCGGGGCACCTTCGGCGGCAGCCTGGCCCACGCGGATCCGGCCGCGGAGCTCCCCGCGGTGGCCGTGGCCTTGGATGCCCGCCTGCGGCTCCAAAGCCCCCGAGGGGAGCGCTGGATCCCGGCCGCGGACTTCTTCGTGGGCCTCTTCACCACGGCCCTGGAGCCGGACGAGCTCCTGGTGGAGGTGGAGATCCCGGCCCTGCCCCGCCGGACGGGGTGGTCCTTCCAGGAGGTGGCCCGGCGCCATGGAGACTTCGCGCTGGTGGGGGTGGCCGCCACCGTCACCCTCGGTCCAGGGGGGACGATGGAGCGGGCCCGGCTGGTCTTCCTCAGCGTGGGGGAAGGGCCCGTGGAGGCCCGACAGGCCCAGGAGGCCCTGGCCGGCCAAAGCCCGGATCCCGAGGTCCTCCGGGCGGCCGCGGAGACGGCCGGCGAACGGGACATCGAGCCCGTGGGCGACATCCACGCCAGCGCGGACTTCCGTCGCCACCTGGCCAAGGTGTTGGCCCGCCGGGCCTTGGCGCAGGCCGTGGCCCGGGCCCAGGGCTCCAACCGAGCCGATCCCAGGCCATAGACGAGGGAGGAGTTGTGGCTCAGAGAACGACGGTAACGGTGACGGTCAACGGCCAGGAGTACACCCGAGAGGTGGAGCCCCGGCTGCTGTTGAGCGACTTCCTGCGCCACGAGCTGGGGCTGACCGGGACCCATGTGGGCTGTGAGCACGGCGTGTGCGGCGCGTGCACGGTGCTCCTGGACGGCCAGGCGGTCCGCTCCTGCCTGATGTTCGCGGTGCAGGCCCAGGGCCACCGGATCACCACGGTGGAGGGTCTGGCCCCGGGGCCAGACCCCGAACAGCTCCATCCCCTGCAGCGAGCCTTCTGGGAGGCCCATGGCCTCCAGTGTGGGTTCTGCACCCCAGGCATCCTGATGAGCATGGTCCCCTTCCTGGAGGAGAACCCCGATCCCAGCGAGGAGGCCATCCGCGAGGCCCTGTCGGGGAACCTGTGTCGTTGCACCGGGTACCAGAAGATCGTGGAGGCGGTGAAGCTCGCGGCCACCATGGGGACCCGGGAGCGATAGCCTCCGAGGGAGCCAGCCAGACGACCGGAAGGGCCCGGAGCTCCGTGGCCGCTGGGCCCCCATGCGCACATCCCATGGGCACATCCAAGGTACGGTGGTAGCCATGACAACCCGATACTTCGGCCAGCCCGTCAAACGGAACGAGGATCCCCGGCTCCTCACCGGCCGGGCCCTGTTCGTGGACGATGTGGACCTGCCCGGCATGCTCCACGTGGCCTTTCTGCGCAGCGACCTGGCCCACGCGCGCATCCGCTCCATCGACGTGAGCCGGGCCCGCCAACGCCCCGGCGTGGTGGCCGTCTACACCGCGGAGGACCTGGGCGACTTCTGGCGGCATGGCCCCCTGCTGGTGCCGCCCCCGCCGGTGGAGGGCATCGTCTTCCACCAGCGTACCCAGGTCACCCTGGCCAAGGACAAGGTGCGCCATGCAGGCGAGGCCGTGGCCCTGGTGGTCGCGGAGAGCCGCTACCTGGCCGAGGACGCGCTGGAGGACATCTTCGTGGACTACGAGCCCCTGCCCGCGGTGGTCCACCTGGAGGAAGCGGCCCAGGACCGGGTGCTGGTCCACGAGGAGCTGGGCACCAATGTCAGCGCGCACGTGGTCCAGCGCAAGGGGGACTACGAGAGCGCCCGGGCCCAGGCGGATGTGGTCATCCGCCGGCGTTTCGTCTACGACCGGGGCACGGCCGCGGCCATGGAGAACCGGGGCATCGTGGCCCACTGGGATCCGAAGGCGGAGACCCTCACCGTGTGGGACACCACCCAGGCTCCTATCCCCATCCGCAACGGGTTGGCCGCCATGTTGGGCCTGTCGGAGCACCAGGTCCGGGTCATCGCGCCCTTCATCGGCGGCGGCTTTGGCCCCAAGATCATGATGTTCTACCCCGAGGAGATGCTTCTGCCCTGGGTCTCCATGCAGTTGGGGCGGCCGGTCAAGTGGATCGAGGACCGGGAGGAGAACTTCTACGCCACCACCCAGGAACGGGGCCAGATCCACGACGCGGAGATCGCCCTCACCCGAGACGGGCGGGTGTTGGGGGTCCGGGATGTCTTCCTGCACGACCAGGGGGCCTATGCACCCTATGGGCTCACCGTGCCCATCAACAGCCAGTGTACCCTCCTGGGGCCCTACGACGTGCCGGCCTACTACTCGGAGTTCACCGCGCTCTTCACCAACAAGCCCATCGTCACTCCCTATCGGGGCGCGGGCCGCCAGCATGGGGTCTTCGTCATGGAGCGCCTGTTGGACATCGCGGCCCGGGAGCTGGGCATGGACCCCGCGGAGATCCGGCGCCGGAACTTCATCCCGCCGGAGAAGTTCCCCTACAACAACGAGATCATCTACCAGGACTTCGCGCCCCTGGTCTACGACAGCGGCAACTACGAGCCCGCGCTCCAGCGGGCCCTGGAGCTCATCGACTACCGCCGCTTCGTGGAGGAGGAGCAGCCCCGGCTCCGGGCCCAGGGCCGCCGGGTGGGCATCGGCGTGGTCTGCTACATCGAGGGCACCGGCATCGGCCCCTACGAGGGCGCCCGGGTGACCGTGGAGAGCACCGGCAAGGTCAGCGTGGCCACGGGGATCGGCACCCAGGGCCAGGGCCACTTCACCTCCTTCGCCCAGGTGGTGGCCGAACAGCTGGGCGTGGACGTGGCGGATGTCCACGTGGTCACCGGGGACACGGACATGTTCCACTGGGGCACCGGTACCTTCGCCAGCCGGGGCGCGGTGGTGGCCGGCAACGCCATCCACGCGGCCGCGGTCCGGGTACGCCAGAAGATCCTCAGGATGGCCAGCGAGAAGCTGGAGGCCGCGGAGGAGGACCTGGAGCTGGTGGACGGGGTGGTGCGGGTGAAGGGGGTGCCCGAGCGTTCCATCCCCCTGGGCCAACTGGCCGTGGAGGCCAACCCCCTGCGGGGCGCGGTGAAGCCGGGCACAGAGCCCGGCCTGGAGGCCTCGGATTTCTTCGGCCCGGAGCGGGGTGCCACGGCCAGCGGCGTCCACGCCATGATCGTGGAGGTGGATCCGGAGACCTTCCTGCTCACCATCCGCAAGTACGTGGTGGTCCACGACTGCGGCACGGTGATCAACCCCCTGATCCTGGACGGCCAGATCCAGGGCGGTGTGGCCCAGGGGATCGGCAACGCGTTCTACGAACAGCTCCACTTCGACGAGAACGGTACCCTGCTCAACGCCTCCTTCATGGACTACCTGATCCCCACGGCCACGGACGTACCTCCCATCGTGGGCGACCATGTGGTCACCCCTTCGCCGCTGAACCCCCTGGGCATCAAAGGGGCCGGAGAGGCCGGTGCCATTCCCGTGGGCGCTCTCTTCGCCCAGGCCCTGGAGAACGCGTTCAGCGATCTGGGTCTGGAGATCCGGGAGATCCCCCTGAGCCCCAACCGGCTCTACGAGCTGGTGCGGGAGGCCCAGGAGGCGTCCGGACACGGTGCATCGGATGGGCCGGGCCCGGGCACAGGGTCTCCGTAGGGCCTGTGCCGTGCTCTTCCCGCGGGGGTTCCCGAGGGGCCGTCTCCTCGACGGCCCCTCGGTCGTTCTCGGGCACGAAGTGGGACGGCTCAGCGGCTCTGGGAGGCACAGGTGGCTGGGATGAGCGCGCAGGCCTGGTCGGGGACCAGCGGGCCCTCCACGGTCACCTGGCCCACCTCCAGCGCATCTCCCAGGATCTGCCCGGCCGGGTCCACCAGAGGGGCCCGCGTGCCCTCTGTTGGGTCGAAGAGGCCGATCACCACCCGGTAGGTGCCGGCCTTGCTCCCTGGGGGCACGGGGAGCTCCCGCCAGTCCGCGAGCTGCCCAGAGGCCGCCAGGGGGACGAAGAGGCGCGGCGGCCCATCCTGCTGGGAGAGGTTGTTGTCCGCCCCGTCCCGTAGGTGGACGAAGGGGACGTACCCCTCCCAGTTCCCCTCCGTCTCCCAGACCAGCCACAGGTCCACGGCCTGTCCCACAGGCGCCCGGGCGTCCATCCGGGCCTCCACCTGGACGGTGGCCCCTGAGGGCAGCCGGAAGGTGCCCCGGGCGGAGACCGGGCCGGGGTCCACCGCCTGGGACACGGCCTCCAGCCAGTCCGCGCTGGGCGGGGTGGGCAGGGCCAGGCGTGTCAGCCGATCTCGGCCGCCCCGGGTGTACGCGGCGGCCAGGGCCAGGGTGCCGCTCTCGTCCACAGGGCCGGCGGCCGCCACCACTGGAAGCCGATGGGCCGGTTGGCCCGGGTCCGGGCCGTGGACGGCCGCCACCACGACGCCCCATCGGCCCGGCAGGTGCAGCCACAGGGTGGTGATGCGGATGAGCTCGCCGGGTCGCCACCGTTCCGGCGGGTACCAGACCAGCCCCGGTGGCCCGGCATCGGCCAGGGTGTAGGCCACCTGCCCACTGGGCGTCCGCAGCTCCAGCCAGGGCCGCAGGGTGCCGGGCACGTATCCCTCCTGGACCCGCCACAGGGTGGTCACCTTGGTCTGTCGCCAGCGGGGCCAGTCCTCCAGGGTCACGTCCAGCAGGCTCAGGGGGCCGAAGTCGGCCAGAGGGGGTGTGTCTGGGGCCGTGGCCGGGTCCACCCGGACGAAGGAGTAGAACGCGTCGGGGATGGTCTTGTTCGGCGCCCCTCGGCGCAGGAGGAGGAAGCCGTCCGCCGCGTCCACCACCCCCCAGTCGTTGGCCAGCATGGCCTCCACCGTGTCCTTCAGGTCGCCGGGGGCCATGTCCGTGTTGGTGGTCACGTCCAGGAGTGCCCATTCCGCGGGCACGGCCGCGTCCAACCCCCAGGGGAACTGGTAGACGTAGCGACGGTGGTTCACATGGGGGTGGACGGCCGCGGTGGCGGTCACTGCCGCGTCCGGGGGGATCTGGGCCACGAAGCGGGACAACAGGCGATGGTGCTCTGCGATGGGCGTCGGGTCGTAGCGCCCGCCACCCGGTCCGCGCCCTGCCTCCAGGTAGAGGGCCACGCTCCAGCCCAGGAGCCAGAGGGCCGCCAGGCCCCACAGCCCCTGGCGAAGGCCTGCCTCCCTGCTCCGCTGCCGGCCTCCCCCTGGGACAAGCCGTCCCATCAGCCGGCGCAGGCGGCCCAGCCCCAGGGCTCCGGCCACGGCCATGTAGGGGATCAGGGGGGCTGTGTAGTGGAACTCGCCGTAGTACATGGCCGGGTAGGTGCTCAGCGCGTTGGCCAGGAGGACCGGCAGGGGCAGGAGCAGCACCTCTGGGGTCAGAAGGCCCAGGAAGCCGAAGCCCGCCAGCAGGCGCGTCAAGTAGGCGGTCCGGGCCGGCTCCGCGAGGATCTGGAGGACCAGGCCCGGCCGGGTCAGGAGGCTGCGGAAGATGTCCGCGGCGGAATCGCCCAGGGGGCCGTAGCGCTGGAAGTAGGTGCTCTCGGTCACCTGGTAGACCCGGGCCGCGTACGCGGGCACGATGACGAAGGTGGCCAGGTAGAACCACAGCAAGGAGAGGAGGAGCAACAGATAGGGGGCCAAGGGACGGAAGGGCCACCGACGTCCAGGAACACGGTGGTCCTCTGGCCGGCCCCAAGGCCGGAGGGTGCGCAGGATCCCCCAGGCACCCAGCCCGGCTGCCAGGAGCGCGGCCTCCTCCTTGACCCCGGCCAGCAGGAGGCCGGCCACCAGGTACTGCCCGGTCCGTCTCCGCTCCAGCGCCCAGAAGGCCCACAGGATCAGGGGCACGGCCAGGGGGATGGCGTGGAACTCGGTGAGCACCGCGGACTGGAGGGAGGGGTTGAGCAGGTAGGCCAGGACCACGGCCAGGGCCGGCCCAGGGGGCAGATGGGCCCGGGCCACCCCGTACAGGGGCCAGGCGCCCAGGGCCACGGCCAGGACCTGGAGGAGAAGCAGGGCCCGGACATCGTCCCACAGCCAGTAGATGGGGCTGATGAGGACCAGGATGGGCTCCACGTGGTCGGTGAGGCGGGTGGAGAGGTAGTCCTTCTGCACCGACTCCAGGAAGCGGCCCCGGCTGCTGTTCCACACCGCCTGGTCGATCTGGCCCAGATCCGCTTTGTGGGTCCGCATGCCCAGGTGTTGGTCCCAGGCCAGCCGGGTGAAGACGATCCCGTAGACCAGGATGGCCAGGAGGACCAGGCCGGAGATTCCGTGGCGACGGAGGAGCGCTTTCCTCCGGGAGGCCGGCCCTTCATCCGGGCGGCCAGGGGCCTCGGGGGGCCGGGGTTGGGAGGGAAGTGTCGGAGAGGGGCTCATGGTCGCCAGATTCGTCCGTCGGTTCCGAACAGCAGCACGCACCCGGCCCACAGGACCTCCAGCACCACCTGGAGGGTGCGCATGGCCAGGGCCAACAGGATCCCGGGCCCCGGCCCCAACACCGGAGCCAGGAGGAGGGCCAGGGCGCCCTCTCGGATGGCCAGCCCTCCCGGGGCCACGAAGCTGAGGTAGCCCACCGCATAGGCTACCGGATACGCGGTGAGGAGTCCAGCCCAGACCTCGGCCCGGCCTGGGAGCTCCAGGACGGCCCCGGCCAACAGGGCAAATGCCCCGCTCCACAGGATCCAATCCACCAGCCCGCCCAGCCACAGGATGGCCAGATCCCGGGCCCGGAGGGAGGCATCCAGGGGCTCACGGCCCAGGGCACGGAGAAGACCGTCCAGCCCCGCCTGCAGCCACCCTGGGCGCAGGAGAAGGACGAGGAAGGGGAGGCCGGCCAGCAGGAGCCAGCCCATGTCCCCCCCCGCGCCCAGGCGGAGCTCCCCGTCCACCCACCCTCTGTCCACCCACTGCAGGTAGGCCCCGGCGAAGGGGAGGGCGCTGAGCAGGTTGATCGCCTGGTAGAGGGCGATGCTGGCCATTGTGGCCACCGGTCGCACTCCCCGCTCCTGGGCCAGCAGGGTCATTCCCAGGGGCTGCCACAGGTTCCCCGGGATGTAGCGCACCAGGATGGAGGCGAACCACACGTACAGGGCCTGCCCCCACCCCAGACGACCGCCCCAGAGGTGGAGCGACCGTCGCCACAGGAGCACCTCCACCAGCCAGGCCAGGCTCAGCAGGCCGGCCGCCAGGGCCAGCCGCTCCCCCCGGAGCTGCCAGGGCTGACGTTGGATGGCCTCCCACTGGGTGTGAAGAAGGCCGATGATGGAGAGCAGGGCCAGGGCCAGGACGGCGCCGCGGACCCACGGCCTGAGGGCCCGGGACCCACGTATGGAATGCAACACGAACCTCGGATTTCAGATACCCCTGATTGACACGTATCAGGGATGGGATTATACTACACCGTGAACCCCACGGCCATGTCTGGGGGCCTCTGTACCGTTTTTGTCCTGCGCAGCACGGTGCGCCATCCCTCACTGTCGTCTCTCTGAGAACACCTTGCACCTGGCCGTATCCAGCCGTATCCATCCACACATCCACCCTTGGAAGGAGGCAGAGCCGTGAACGGATCGAAGCGTTGGAGCCTCTGGCTGGCCCTGGTCCTCGTCGCTGCCCTGGCCCTCGCGGCCTGTGCCGCGCCGGGTGGTCAGCCTGGGGCCGAACCGGCTGCCGAGGAGGCGGCCCCGGCCGAGGAGGCCGCCCCGGAGGAGGCCGCGCCCGCGCCTGCAGAGCCCAAGACCATCATCTATGCCCTCTACCAGGAACCGGAGATCCTGAACCCCTACATCGCCACCCAGACCGCGGCGGGCGAGGTGAACAGCATGGTGGTGGAGGGCCTCCTGGGTGTGGACCCGGACGGCAACTTCTTCCCCGTGTTGGCCAAGGAGGTCCCCAGCCTGGAGAACGGCCTGGTCTCGGAGGACGGCCTGACCATCCGCTACAACCTGCGGGAGGACGTGGTCTGGTCCGATGGGGAGCCCTTCACCTGCGACGATGTGGTCTTCACCTGGGAGGCCATCACCCACCCGGAGAGCGGTGCGGTGAGCACCACGGGCTACGACAAGATCGAGTCCGTGGCCTGTGAGGACGACTACACCGTGGTGGTGCAGTATGCGGAGTTCTACGCGCCCTACCTGACCCTCTTCGGCGCGATCATGCCCCGGCACGCGACCGGCGACCCTGCGGACATGCAGAACTGGGACTACAACTGGAACGGTCTCCTGGGCACCGGCCCCTTTGTCCTGACCGAGTGGGTCTCCGGCGATCGCATCACCCTGGTCAAGAACGAGAACTACCGGGACTACCCGGACCGCCCCAAGGTGGACCAGATCATCGTCCGCATCATCCCCAGCCGCGAGGTGGGCAAGGCCCTCATCACCTCGGGGGAGATCGACATCCTGTGGGACCTGATCGAGGCGGATGTCCCGGAGTTCGAGGCCAACCCGGACGTGGTGGTCAACAAGCGGTCCAGCCCGGGCACGGAGCGGTTGGTGTTGAACCTGGCCGATCCGGCCCTGGACGCCACCCCGGATCCCCTCAACAACCCCCACCCCCTGTTGGGCGACGTGCGGGTGCGGAACGCCATTGAGCTGGGCATCGACAAGCAGTTCATCGTGGACGAGATGCTCTACGGCGCGACCACGGTGGGCACCAGCGAGCTGAACATCGGCTGGGCCAAGTGCGACATCCCGGCCTCGGAGTACGATCCCGAGGCGGCCAAGGCCCTGTTGGAGGAGGCCGGCTTCACGGATGAGGACGGCGATGGCGTCCGGGAGTGCAACGGCTGCCTCTACGCGGAGGCAGGCACCCCCCTGCGCCTGAAGATCCAGACCACCACCGGCAACCAGCTCCGGGAAGAGGTGGAGCAGATCCTCCTGGAGATGATGCGGGAGATCGGCATCGAGCTCTACATCGAGAACGTGCCCAGCGCGGAGCTCTTCGGCTCCTGGGCCAGCGGCGCCTTCCGCAAGCACGGCCAGTTCGACATCCTCATGTACACCACCAGCGGCGGCGTGGATCCCCAGGCCCATATGTACGGCTACTTCCACAAGGATAGCATGCCCACCTACGACAACGGCGGCCGGGGCTTCAACTACAGCCGCTGGGTGAACGACCGGGCCAGCGAGGCCCTGGAGCTGGCCGGCTCTGTGCCGGACCTGGCCCAGCGCAAGGCGGCCTACCAGGTGGTGTGCGAGGAGATCGCCAAGGACGATCCCCACATCTACCTCTACGATCGGTCGGACATCCACCTGAGCCGGGCCAACATCACGGGCTTCGACGTGAACCCGTGGGACAACCAGACCTGGAACGTGGCCGAGTGGGACAAGGAGTGACCGTTCCCCTGTCCTGAATCCTCCCCCGGGGCACGGGGTCTCCGTGCCCCGGGGCACCTCGCCCGACGACCATGACCGCCTTCATCCTGCGCCGTTTCATCCACTCCATCCCCCTGCTGCTCCTCATCAGCATGGTGGTGTACGGCATGATCTCCCTGGCTCCCGGGGGGCCCATGTCCGCGTTCGAGGAGAACCCGAACCTGACCCCGGAGGACTACGCCCGGCTGGAGAAGCAACTGGGGCTGGACCAGCCCCCCTACATCCGGTACTTCACCTGGCTCACGGGCTACAGCTTCCGCCGCGGAGACCAGGTGGCCGAGCTCTCCTCCAGCAAGACCCCCTGCCGCTACTACGGCTGGGTGGACATCACGGTCTGCGACTCCGGCAGCGGCATCCTCCGGGGCGATTGGGGCTACAGCACCGCGACCCGCCGCCCGGTGCTCACGGAGATCGGGGAGCGGCTGCCGAACACGCTGCAGCTCATGCTGGTGGCCTATGTGGTCACCCTGCTCATCGCCATCCCCATCGGCATCCTCTCGGCCCTGAAGCAGTACTCCCTCTTCGACCATGTGGCCACCTTCCTGGCCTTCGTGGGCCAGGCCGTGCCCATCTTCTGGTTCGGCCTCATCCTGATCATCGTCTTCAACGTCTGGCTCAAGAACCCCATCAGCCCCTCCAAGGGCTTCGACTGGTCCCATTTCTTCGCCTGCACAGACTGCAAGCCCCTGATGCCCGGCGGCGGCATGGCCCCCTACGGCGTGGACGACCCCACCCTGGCCCAGCGGATCCGCCACATGGTCCTGCCCGTGACCATGTTGGCCCTCTTCGGCGCGGGCACCTACACCCGTTACATGCGGGGCCAGATGCTGGAGGTGATCCACCTGGATTTCATCCGCACGGCCCGGGCCAAGGGCTTGAACCGGCCCACCATCATCTGGCGCCATGCCCTGAAGAACGCGGTCACCCCGGTGATCACCATCATGGCCCTGGACCTGCCCGGCCTCTTCGGCGGCGCGCTCTTCACCGAGACCATCTTCTCCTGGCCCGGCATGGGGCGGCTCTTCTTCCGCTCGGCCCAACGGGTGGACTACCCCCTGCTCATGGGCATCGTGATGATCAACTCCATGCTCATCATCCTGTTCAACCTGCTGGCCGACATCACCTACGCCTTCCTGGACCCGCGGATCCGGTACGACTGAGCTGCCATGACCACCACCACAGCCATCCACCCCCGAGAGCTGCAGGGCGTCCGCGAGGAGCAGCGTTCCCTGCGCAACATCATGTGGAACCAGTTCCGCCGCCACCAGATGGCCATGGTGGGCACGGTGGTGCTGGCCCTGCTCATCTTCGGCTCCATCTTCGTCGGGGTCCTGAGCCCCTACAGCCCCACGGAGAGCAGCATCCGCGAGCGCCGGCAGCCGCCCAGCCTCACCCACCCCATGGGCACGGACACCCTGGGCCGGGACATCCTGACCCGACTCCTCTACGGTGGCCGGGTCTCCCTGACCATCGGCCTGGCCGCCACCGTGGTGGGCATCACCATCGGCACCCTGGTGGGCGCCCTGGCGGGCTACTACGGCGGCCGGGTGGACGATCTCCTCATGCGCCTCACCGACCTGGTCATCTCCCTGCCCCGCCTCTTCATGCTCATCATCATGTCCCTGCTCCTCCGTACCCTGGATGTGCCCCTCCTCAAGGCCTACGGCAACGTGGGGGGCATCATCCTCATCCTGGGCCTCCTCTCGTGGACCGGGGTGGCCCGCCTGGTCCGGGGGCAGTTCCTGGGGCTCAAGGAGAAGGAGTTCGTGGAGGCGGCCCGGGCCCTGGGCTACGGCAACATGCGCATCGTCTTCCGGCATATCCTGCCCAACACCGCCACCCCCATCATCGTGGCCGCCACCCTCTCCGTGGCCCGGACCATCATCTCCGAGTCGGGCCTCAGCTTCCTGGGCTTCGGCGTCCAGCCGCCCACCCCCACCTGGGGCAACATGCTCAACGCGGCCCAGGACGAGATGCGCAAGGGCAACTGGTGGATGGCCGTCTTCCCGGGCCTCATGATCTTCCTCACTGTCATCAGCATCAACTACATCGGCGACGGCCTGCGAGACGCGCTGGACCCCCACAAGATCCGCTAGCCCGTCTGGCCCTGCCCCGGGCGGGCTCCCCCTCTCCCGCATCCAGGGCTCCCCCTGTCGGGCACGGACACCCTGGAGCCACCGTCTCCCATCCTCGCCATTTGGGGTGTGCTCCCAGGCTTTGCTAGACTGAATACCATGACACACGCACATCCCGTCTCTCCCAGGCGCCGGCTTGTCCGGCCCACCCACATCGCCGTGCTGGTGCTCCTGGGCCTCTTCCTGGCCGGGTGTGGTCAGCTCGACCTCTCCTTCGGCCCCCTGCTGTACGACGTCTCCGTGAGCCCAGACCGGATCTCGCCCAACGCGGACGGCGACACCGACGTCACCGAGATCCGCTACAGCCTGAGCCGCTCCTCCACGGTGAGCATCTACTTCGAGGACGAGGCCGGCCGCCGTTTCTACTTCCGCAAGGATCGCCGCCGCCAGCCCGGCAACTACGATGTGCTCTGGGGCGGCACCGTGGACGAACCCCTGGTCCGGGAGGAGGGCGATGTCCGGGTGGAAGTGCTCAGCCGGGTTCTGCCCGACGGCCGCTATCGGTGGACCATCGAGGCCCGGGACGACCGGGGCACCGTGGAGCAGGCCACCGGCACCATCGTCCTGGAGGACGGGGACACCCAGGTGCCGGAGTTCCGGAACTTCGCCGTGGTCCCCCGGATCTTCCGCCCCAACCAGGACGGTCTCCGGGACGACTGGGTGAGCATCGCCTACTACCTGACCAAGGACGTGGAGACGGTGCAGGTCTACCTCCAGGACCCGGACAACCCGGCCCTGCGGTACTTCATCGCGGAGGCGCCGGGCCTGGTGAAGCCCACGGAGAGGGGCTACCACGAATACCGCTACGAGGGCGGTGTGGACCTGAACGCGGAGCCACCCCCGGACGGCACCTACTGGATCGTGGCCGAGGCCCGGGACCGGGCCGGCAATCGGACCCGGGTGGTGAGCACCTTGACCATTGAGGAGGGGGGCAAGCCCCGGGCGGACATCGCCCAGGGCGAGATCGACTGGGCGGGCGAGATGAACCGGGTGGTGAGCGTGCCCCTGGGCGGCCGGCTCTGCTTCCGGGCCGTCGTCCGCAACGAGGGCACCGTGCCCATCCGCACCACCGGCCCCTGGCCCGGACAGGAATACCGCTTCAGCGAGAACTACAACACCCTGGCGGCCCAGGGCCACGAGGAGTGGTTCCAACAGGCCGGCGTGTGGCGTTTCGGCATCAACTTCGACACCACCGGCGTGGACTTCCCCTACCGATGGGCCATCGGCCGCCCCCAGGACCTGGAACGCCGGATCATCGACGGCAAGGAACAGTGGTACCTGATGCCGGGAAAGGCCGGAGAGGTCAACGGCTGCATCCGGATGGACGAACGGCCCCCCGTGGGCACCCTCTTCTGGTGGGGCGGGCTCATCCACGAGTTCGTCGCGGTGACCAACAACTACGTGGACCGCATCACCGTGGAGGTCGGGGTCCCCTGACCCCGTGTCGGCAGCCATGACCCCCCTCCCGGGCTCCGGAAGGACGAGCCGGCTGGCCGTTGTGGTGGTCTCCTACAACGTGCGAGAGCTGCTGGGCCCCTGCCTGCACAGCGTCCTCGCGTCCGCCCAGCACAGCTCGAGCTGGCTCCAGGTGGACGTGGTGGTGGTGGACAACGCCAGCGCGGACGGCAGCGCGTCCATGGTGGCCGAGACCTTCCCCCAGGTCCACCTCATGGCCCTGGACACGAACCTGGGCTTCGCGGGGGGCAACAACTGGGCCCTTCGGGCCCTGGGCCTGGGACGCCCCGGAACCCCAGAGCCGGCCCCCTGGGCACCGGGGAACGGTGTCCGCCTCCCCTCCCCGGACTTCGTCCTCCTGCTGAACCCGGACACCGAGGTGATGGACGACGCCCTGGGCCGGATGGCCGCGTTCCTGCGGGACTGTCCTCGGGCCGGCGCCTGCGGTGCTCGGCTCTGCTACCCGGACGGCCGCTTCCAGCACGCCGCATTCCGGTTTCCCGGCCCCCTGCAGGTGGCCCTGGACATCCTGCCTCTGGAGCAGGTGCCGGGCCTGGCCCGCTTCCTCCCCGCCCTGCTGGACAGCCCCCTCAACGGCCGCTATCCCCAGGCCCTGTGGGATGCCGGGGTGCCCTTTCCGGTGGACTTCGTCCTGGGCGCTGCGCTCATGGTCCGACGAGAGGCCGTCCTGGACGTGGGGCTCCTGGACGAGGGCTACTTCATGTACTGCGAGGAGATGGACTGGTGCCTGCGGATGCACCGGGCCGGCTGGGCCGTCCACGCGGTGCCCAGGGCCCGGGTGGTCCACCACCAGGGGGCGAGCAGTCGGCAGACCCACTGGCCGAGCTTTGTGCACCTGTGGACGAGCCGGGCCCGCTTCTATGCCCGCCACGCCGACCGCTTTCCTCGGGGAACCCGGGCGACCATCCAGACCATCCTCCACCTGGGCCTGGCCTGGCGGCGGCACCTGGCCTGGCGGCGTTTTGCCCAGGGGAGGCTGGATGGGGTGGCCCTGGCCGCGGAGCTGGACGCCTACCGGGCTGTGGCCCGGGCCTGGTCTTGCCCGGGCCGCGGGCCCGGTAGGCCAGGGTGAGGAACTTCCCGGAGGGCCGGCTCGTCTCCTAGACAGATCGACTTCGCGGCCGCGCTCCTACTCCAGAGGAGGTTTTGCCATGTCCACACCGCGTCTCCCCCACCTCGTTGTCCCCTCCCGTGGCATGCGTCTGGTCTGGATCCTGTCGGCAGCCCTGGTGCTCACCGGCTTGGTCGCGTCCCTGGCCCGGGCCCAGGGGCCCGTCACCCCTCGGCACACGGATCCCACATGGCAGGCCTGGTACTGGAACAACCCGGATCTCTCCGGCCCTCCGGTTCTCTCCCGCACAGAGACGAACCTGGACTTCGACTGGGGCACCGGCTCCCCGGCTCCCTCGGTCTCGTCGGACTTCTTCTCCGCCCGATGGCAGCGCTACATCGATGTCACCCCCGGGCTCTATCGCTTCACCGCAACCAGCGATGACGGCATCCGGGTCTGGGTGGACGGGGAGAAGATCATCGACGGCTGGTGGGAACATTCGGTCCAGACCTTCACCGCGGACAAGTACCTGGGACCGGGCCACCACCTGGTGGTGGTGGAGTACTTCGAACGGGCAGGCTTGGCGGTGGCCAAGCTCTCCTGGCAACGGGTGCCGCCCGCGATCACCGGCTGGAAGGGCGAATACTTCAACAACCGCACCCTGGCCGGCGCGCCGGTGCTGGTCCGGGACGATCCGGCCATCGACTTCGACTGGGGCACCGGCTCCCCAGACTCCCGGGTCCCCGCGGACCTCTTCTCCGTCCGCTGGACCCGGGACCTGGACCTGTCGGCAGGGCGCTATCGCTTCCGGGTCACCGTGGACGACGGGGTTCGCCTCTTCGTCAACGGCCATCTGCTCATCGACGCCTGGCGGGACCAGCCGGCCACGGGATATTACGGAGACATCTTCCTGCCCGGTGGCCCGGTGACCGTGCAGATGGAGTACTACGAGAACACCGGCCTGGCCGTGGCCCGGCTGAGCTGGGAGCGGCTGGACGGCACCCCGGTGCCCAGCCCCACGCCCACACCTCCTCCCTCCACCGGGGAGATCCTGGTGGACGACCAGAGCCCGGGATTCGTCCGAGGAGGCCTGGCCAGGGGCTGGGGCGAGGCCCTGGAGGGCTACGGCGGCCATCTCTTCTGGACCCAGAACAACGACCGGATCCGACCTGGCTACAACTGGGGCCGCTGGTATCCCCGCCTGACCCCGGGCCGCTACGAGGTCTTCGTCTTCATTCCCCGGCGCTACACCACCACCCAGCGGGCCCGGTACTGGATCTCCCATGCCGGCGGCTTCTCCTTGCGCATCGTGGATCAGTCCCGCTATAATGACCAGTGGGTCTCCCTGGGCACCTACCGATTCCGGGGCACGGACATGGACTACGTGTCCCTGGCCGACGTGACCTACGAGCCCTGGCTGTCTCGTTTGATGGCCTGGGACGCGGTGAAGTGGGTGCCCCGGCCGTGAACCCCTGAACGTGCTCGGACATCCACCACAGAGGAACACGGAGGAGAGGGCAGGCCGGCGGCCAGCAGGTCCGACCCGCCGGCCTGCCCCGGGGATCCATGAGCCTTGCCCTTCCCGAGACCTTCGCCTTCACCCAGAGCAGCCTGCAGACCTTCGTGGACTGCCCCCGTCGGTTCTGGCTGACCTACGTGGCCCGCCTGCCCTGGCCCGCGGAGGAGGCGGCCCCCATGGACGAACGCGAGCGGCTCCTGCAGTGGGGCGCGCGCTTCCACCATCTGGTGGAACGGCTGGAACGAGGCCTGGACCCGGCCCGGGTGGTCCAGGATCTGGACTACCCCCTGGACGAATGGGTGGCGAGCTACCGACGCCATCGGCCCCGCGACCTGCCCACCCAGTACCGCCATGTGGAACAGGTGCTCAGCGTCCCCTATCGGAGCACCCAGGCGCGCTATCGCCTGGCCGCCCGCTACGACCTCATCGCGGCCGAACGACAGGGAGATGCCGCCCGGGCCGTCATCGTGGACTGGAAGACCTCCCCCCGCCCGGGGCGGCGAACCCAGCTCCAACAGCGGCTGCAGACCCTGGTCTACCCCTACGTGCTGGTGGAGGCCAGCTCGGTGTTCCCCTGGGGGCCGGTGGACCCGGAGCGGGTGTCCATGGTCTACTGGTTCACCGCCGCGCCGGACACGCCCGTGGTCTTCCCCTACAGCCCAGACCTCCACGCGGCCGCCCGAACCCGTCTGACCCAGCTCCTGGACGACCTGCTGGCCCGGGAGACCGAGGCCGACTTCCCCAAGGTCCCCGACACCCCGGAGAATCGCCGGCGGCTGTGCGGCTACTGCGTCTATCGGAGCCGCTGCAACCGGGGTCAGGCCGCGGCCTCGGTGGACGAGCTGGAGGACGTGGAAGACCTGGCCCCGGTGGACCTGGAGGCCAGCCTGGAGTTCACCCTGGAGGACGTGGAGGAGATCGCGTTCTGATGATGCCCTGGCCCCCCATCCCAGGGCGACGGCTTCCCAGGAGACACCCCGGATAACATGCGACGCCCCTGGATCCTCCCCCCCTCCATGGAGCCCCCGTCCGAGCTCCAGGCCGCGGTGGGCGGCCATCCTCTGGTGGCCCGACTCCTGGCCCAACGGGGCCTGGACTCTCCGGCCAAGGCCATCCCTTTCCTGGATCCCCAGCAGTACACCCCGGCCCCACCCCACGCGTTGGTGGGGCTGGCCCGGGCCGCGGAGCTGCTGGTCCAGGCCATCCACCAGGGCCAGAACATCCTGGTCTGGGGCGACTTCGACGTGGACGGCCAGACCAGCACCGCGCTGCTGGTGGCCGCCCTGCGGGAGCTGGCCGGCCCCCACCGGGTCCGCTTCCACGTGCCCAACCGCTTCACCGAGGGCCACGGCATCCACCCCCCTACCCTCCAGGCCTACCTGGCCGACCCGGCCTTCCGGCCCCAGGTGCTGCTGACCTGCGACACAGGCATCCGCGAGGCCCCGGGGATCGGCCTGGCCAAGGACGCGGGCCTCACCGTCATCGTCACCGACCACCACGACCTCCCCCCGGAGTTCGCAGACCACGAGCCTGGCACGGAGCCCCCCGCGGAGTACTCCCCGGACCAGGTGGGGCGGGCCAGCGTGCGTCGAGCCGATGCCCTGGTGGACCCCAAGTTCCTCCACCCGTCGGACCCCCTGCGCACCTTGCCCGGTGTGGGCGTGGCCTACAAACTCGTCCAACAGCTCTACCACCACCTGGGCCGCCCCGGGGAAGCGACCCCGTTTCTGGACCTGGTGGCCCTGGGCATCGTGGCCGATGTGGCGGAACAGGTCCACGATACCCGTTACCTGCTCCAACTGGGCCTGGAGCGCCTCCGCCACACCGAGCGGGTCGGTCTCAAGGCCCTCATGCACTATGCCCGCATCGCCCCCGACACGGTGGACGCGGAGGACATCGGCTTCCAGCTCGGCCCCCGGATGAACGCGCTGGGCCGCCTGGACGATGCCACCGTCGCGGTGGAGCTCCTTACCACCCAGGACCCCATCCGGGCCGGCCAACTGGCCGCCCAGATGGAGCGCCTCAACCAGCGGCGGCGCCTGCTCACCAGCCAGATCACCCGCATGGCCTTCGACATCCTGGACCGCCACCCCCATCTGTTGGATTTCGAGGCCATTGTCCTGGCCCACCCCAACTGGCACCCGGGCATCGTGGGCATCGTGGCCTCCCGCCTGGTGGAGGAGTTCGGCAAACCCACGGTCCTCCTCCTGAACCCCCCGGGGCAGCCGGCCCGGGGCAGTGCCCGGAGTGTGCCCGGCGTGGACATCGGCGCGGCCATCGCGGCCTGTGGGCCACTCCTCCTGGGCCACGGCGGCCACCCGGGCGCGGCCGGCGTCACCCTGCTCCCGGAGAACATCGACCGTTTTCGCCGGGAGCTGAGCCGCCAGGTGGCCCGCTTCCGCGAGGACACAGGCCCCCAGGGCCTCCACATCGACGCGGAGCTGCCCTTCCCCGGGCTGGACCTGGCCTTGGCCGAACAGGTGCAGCGCCTGGCCCCCTTCGGCAACGGCAACCCCAAGCCCGTCTTCCTCAGCCGGGAGCTGACCGTGGTGGAGGATCGGCTCGTGGGCAAGGACGGCCTCCACCGGCGCCTGGTACTGCGGGATGCCCAGGGCACGACCCAGCCGGTCATCTGGTTTCGGGGCGCGGACGTGGAACTGCCCTCGGGGCTCCTGGACCTGGCCTACACCCTGGACATCCACCGTTTCCGGGGCCAGGTCCAGCTCCAACTGGGCTTTGTGGCCGCCCGTCCTGCGGAGAAAAAGGCCGTAGACCTGCCGGGGCGTGCCCCCTCTCGCCCCGCGGTCGACCTCCGGGGGAAGTCCGTGGCCAGGGCCGAGCTGCCCTCCCGGGAGGAGGCCTTCTGGCTCGCGGAGGGCATCCGCCTGGGCGAGATCGCCCTGGGTTCCCGGCTGGAGGCCCGGGACGCGCCCCGGGGCAGGCCCCTGGTCCTGTGGAGCATCCCGCCTTCCCCCCAGGTACTGGAATGGCTGCTGGAGGCCCTGGAGCCCTCGGCCGTGTGGGTGGTGGGCCGGGAGACCACCGACGATTCCCTGGCCGGGGTGCTGCGCCAGATCGCGGGGATGTGCAAGTACGCGCTCCACCGGGATGGCCGGGTGGAGATGGAGCGCCTTGCGGCCCGCATCGGCTCCACCCCGGGCGTGGTCCGCCGGGGCCTCCTCTGGCTGGAGGTCCGGGGTCTTGTTCGGGTGGTGGAGTGGGAGCAGGGAGACGTGGCCAGTATCCGGTCGGGCGACGGGAGCGTCCGGGATGAAGCGGAGCGGGCCCTCCTCCAGGAGGAGCTTCGGGAACTGCTGGCCGAGGTCCGGGCCTATCGGCGCTTCTTCCGCCGCGCGAGGCTGGAGCAGCTCGGCCTCGAAGGGTGACCGGGGATGGCCTTGGGTGTCCGTTTCTGTGAGGCGCTCGGAGCCCTATCTGGAGGAGGAGCCGACCACTACGCGCGCGGACCCAATGGCGCTGCAGACTGCGTCCGCTTGCTGGGCCTTGCTGCGCTTGCGGCAGCCCAACCGCAGCGCCGTTCTCCAGCAAGCGTTCTTCCCTGCTCGGATGGGAGCCTATCTCCGCTCGATCATTGGTAGATGCACGGCCATTCCATTGGCGATGACCACATGGTCTCGGTGGAGACGTCCACCTGTCCAGGTCAAGGTAGTTGGTACACGGATCACTGTCGGTGAGATGATGCTGGGATCTATCGTGATGGCATAAGCGAGCGTTACTGGGGTGCCCGCGGTGACTGTGCCCACATCGAACACTAGCTGTTCATCTACAGTGACCGTTCCTTGAGAGGTAGTTGCACTGCCGGCGACGTAGCGGGTCTTTTCGGGAATCGTAATGGTTGCCTTCATCTTCTGGGCTGGTGCGCCGGTGTTGATCAATTGGATGAAGAAGGTGATCGGTTTATCTTTGTCTGGATGTACTGGCTTGGCCCAGAAAAGAGAATTGCTCAGATCGGGAGCCTTCAGCACGGAACCGGTGGCAAAAGTCCATTGGTGGTCGAAGGCCGCACCCTGGCTGTCGATACCAGCGATGTGTACGAAATAGGTTGTATCGGCTGTCAAGGGTTCTTGAGCGATCAGGAACACGTTGTCGGGTCCCAGGATCGGATCGGTGTTCTGTTCCAGGAGATATGTAGGTACCACCGTTCCGGTCTCGTCGCGGAGTTCCGCGGTGGTGACCTTCCACTGGCTCGATGGTGCATTACGGGGAGCAGACCAGGGGAACTGGGCAGACCAAAGCAGATGGCCTTTGGTCCTAGCCGGCTGCTGGATGTATAGGCTCAGTGGGTAGCCCACTGGCCTGGGTTTTCCTGGCAATGGATCCGGGATTTCGTTGACCCACCAAAGCTGTGGAACATCTGTTTGTCCATCTGCTGGATAGGTGTAGATCACCCGTTCCTGTGGTGCGGAATACGTTCGGCTACCCATGTTGAGCACATCGAACCGTCCACGATGGTCATTAATCATGCCATAGCCTACCTCCACACATGGCCAACACATGATGAGGTTCCGGTGGTACACTGCAGCCATCCAGTCATCGACACTGCGGATTGGATCGCCGATGAAGTGCACATCCTCACCCAGGCCTCCCATGTATCCAAAATACCGAGCCCGATCTGTGGGCCAGCGCCCGACGTAGCCAGGCAAATCCGGGTGTTGCTGATGGGATCCCAACCCTGCTAGACGAGGATCTTCGATGTTGTCTGCTAGAAACTCTGCATGTCTTTGGGCTCCCAGGTGGATAGATTGGACATCCTGGGCAGGTAGAATCCCCGCTTTCTGACGGTACCAATTCACCCGATCCACCGCCTGTAGTTGGTTCGTTGTTGGCTTATAGGGGCTGGGAACGGTAAAGGCATCCACATAGACCCTATATCCCGTTGACTCCACTGTTCTCCTTTCGCTGACCCGGAGTGTGAGTGTATGGATGCCCTCGCCCAGGTTGTCCAGTATAGTGGGCACTTGCCAGCGGGGTTCGGCGAAGTAGAACTCCCAGAAGCCGAGGTTTTTCCCATCGACAATCACCTCGGCCCATCCACCTGCCGTGTCCAATCGGCGATACATGGCGATGCTTTCACCCGTGAAGGTGATCTGTACTGTGTCTCCAGGGGTCTCGCTTACAGCATAGCCCCCTCCGGAGGCCTGGGGATCCGCCACTTGGTTCCAGGTACCATCGAACACCACTGCTGGAGTGTCTTCCTGAAAGGTTCCAGGCGCTACAGCCGGTACGAAGAGATGTACCTCGTCAGACAGGGCGGTCTCATCGCCGAGGTCGTCATATCCGGCGAGTGCCACGTAGTAGGTCAGGTTGCCCGGCAAACCGCTCAAACGATAGGCATTGGTTCTGCCTACATCGAATCGACGGGTATAGAGTCTCGGAGAAGTGCCTATGTATATGTTGTAGCCCTTCGCACCACTGTCTGACCAGCGAAGTTCCCATTCCATGCCTTCGAGCTGCTGCAGATGGATGGCGGGAGGCGGTTCTCCTTTCGGGACAAAGGGAAGGGCTCCCATATCCGTGCCTGTGGGTATACCGTGACCCACTGCTGGCGAACCGGCATGGAGACGGTAGTCGCGGTTGGCCATATCCCGAAACATGGGATCCATGGAAAGTCCGCCTTCGCCGGGCTCACTTCCCACGTAGTTCTCTCGGTTTGCCCAGACATTGTTGTAGCGAACCATGGCGCCTGCGTTGTTCACCAGCCCTCTCAGGCTATTCCCAACCACCAGGTTGTTCTCTGCCAGACTTCCGTTGTTGTTGAGCACTACGCCATCGCCATCGTTTCGTACTACTGTGTTGTTTCGAAGCACCAAGATGGAATGTTCGTTGCTGTTGATACCTCCTCGTGTGTTGTGATCTATGATGTTGTTTTCCAGGACGACCTGAAGCTGGCATGTGTCTGGGTCAAAACACCAGGCCCACACGCCAAACGCGTTGTCGGTGATTCGATTCTCGCGAATCGTTGCAGTTCCACGTTGGATCCAGATGCCGGCATCAAAATACGCCGCACCGCTGCCGCGGATAGTGAATCCGCGGACGGTGGTATCCGCATCCATAGTGATGACAGGGCCACTGCTGCTCCCTCCATCGATGATGGTGTTGGTCCAACCGGCTCCCAGTAAAGTGATACCTGGATTCAGGCGGATCTGTTCTCGGTAGTACCCCGGCGCGACCTGAACCGTGTCTCCGAACAAGGCATGAGATAATGCCTCCGCGATCGTCTTGAAAGCTGTATTCGGGGTGCGGCCATCCCCAGATTGTGCTACTGATCCATCCACATACCAGATCCAATTCGCTTCTCGGACGGTAACGGTGAAGGAGGTGAGGTTGTTGTCCTCGTTGATTTCGGGGATGCGGTTATCGGGGTCGACCCAGAGGAAGAGGGTCTGTGTGCCGGGGGGTCCAGTCGATGGTGACGGGCTGAGTGTCGCCGGCGGCCAGTTGGGAGATGACCTGAGTTGTGCCGATGGGGGAGCCGTTTTCGTGTGGGTTGTCCAGGTAGAGCTGGACGGAGATGTTCTCTGCGTCCAGTTCGCCGGCGTTGTGGATCCAGCCCTGGATCTGTGTAGGATATCCTTCTACAGGCTTGGGAAAGGATGTCCAGCCATAGGAGGTCAAGTCGATGCCGGGTTCGCGGACGGTAACGGTGAAGGAGGTGAGGTTGTTGTCCTCGTTGATTTCGGGGATGCGGTTATCGGGGTCGACCCAGAGGAAGAGGGTCTGTGTGCCGGTGTGCTGCGGGGTCCAGTCGATGG
>Ga0256839_1000443_pt1 | contig 53849 bp, 43 predicted proteins | sample 354166metaG_FD_185968 | JGI IMG/M metagenome (GOLD analysis project Ga0256839, IMG submission 185968) | Hydrothermal vent microbial communities from Mid Atlantic Ridge, Atlantic Ocean - 354-166 | ecosystem: Environmental > Aquatic > Marine > Hydrothermal vents | place: Atlantic Ocean: Mid... | reverse complement strand
GTTATAATTTTAGTACTCATATTAATCGAAAAACCTATTTGGGTCTATTCTTTACTTGCACTTAATGCCTTTCTTTACATTTCGCCACAACTATTTTTTCATCCATATCCCGCTCAAAACTATTCCCTTGTTACTTCATTAGTAGTAATTCTAGCTACTATTTTGGCCGTTCGATTTTTTATTCTAATTCAAAATCAATTTAAAGAAAGGTTGAAAATTCAGAATAAACGATTGGAGAAATTAAATCTTGAAAAAAATGATTTGATGAAAATTGTTGCTCATGATTTAAAAAACCCTCTCACCCAAATAAAAGGATTAGTTTCCATTTTAGAGCTAAGTAATAACCAGCTAAACCAAGAACAAAAACAGCTCATTAATAAAATTAAAGGGGTTACGGATAATCAACACAAACAAATTACTGGTTTTTTAGATGCTGAGTACTTTGAAACTGCTTTTGAAGAAGTTGTTTTAGAAAGAGTAGTGGTAAAAAAAATTGTTGAAACAGTTTTAGATGGTTTGTTGGCTCAAGCCATAGCCAAAGGCATTAAGCTTACCTATGTTAAAAACCCTAAAAGAAATTTGGCGATTAATGGCAAAGAGGTTTGGCTGTATAAAATCATTTCAAATTTAGTTTCAAATGCCATTAAATTTTCTCATTCTGGTACTGAAATTACCATTGAAGTAACATCAACAAACGAGGAAGTACTTATTCTTGTTCGTGACCAAGGGCTGGGAATAAATAAGGAGGAAGCAAGCCTTATTTTTGAAAAGAATAAAAAGCTTAGTGCCATACCAACAGGGAACGAAAGCTCTTCTGGCTTAGGTCTTTACATTGTTAAAAAATATGTAAACGAACTACAAGGTCAGGTTTGGGTTGAAAGCGAAGAAGGAAAAGGGGCTTGTTTTTATGTAAAGCTCCCTCTTATTTTTTAATGTTAGAATTTAGAGTACACTAGAGGGTGCTTATCTATAAACTCAATGTTTTCAGAAATAACAAATGACAATATTCAAATAACAAATAAACCCGAAAGCTTTCGGGTTCAAATTTCAATCAACTAAACACCAAACACTTACATGGTTTGATATTTTCGTTTTTGAGATTTATTTGTTATTTGATTTTATTGGAGTTTATAGACAAATACTAGATAGGAGTATTTTTTTTGTAAACACACCTTTGCTTATTACAAGCACCTTAATTTTACTGCATCTAATTTTAATAAACCCTTATGTTAAACTCTATAAAAAAAATTGCACTGGCATTAAGTGCCTCTGCGCTTGTTTTAGCTTGTACACCTACTGAAAAGATTGATAAAGAGCCTATGAAAGTTATTGACCACCACACCTATGCCCAACCCGATGAAGCTCTTATTACGCATTTAGATTGGGAGGCCAACGTTGATTTTAATACCAAAACCATAACAGCCAACGCTACTTTTACCATTTCTAAAACAGAAAATGCTCAGGAAATTATTTTAGATACCAATGGCCTTTCAATTAAAGGAGTTAAAGATGAAAAAGGCAATGACCTAGCATTTAAAATAGGCAATGAAAAGCCATTTTTAGGAAGTCCGTTAATTATAAAACTAAATAATGATACCAAAACAATAAGCATCAATTATAAAACAGGAGTAGATGCCGAAGCTTTACAATGGCTAAGCCCTCAACAAACGGCTGACGAGAAATCGCCCTTTTTATTTACCCAGTCGCAAGCCATTTTAGCCCGTAGTTGGGTGCCAGTGCAAGATTCACCCGGCATTCGTTTTACGTATAATGCCCACGTAACAGTACCTAAAGGTATGCTCGCTTTAATGAGTGCCACCAATCCAACCGAAGTATCGAACAACGGAGTGTATGATTTTAAAATGGATAAACCCATACCTGCCTACTTATTAGCACTTACCGTAGGCGATATTACTTACCAAAGGTTGAGCGAACGAACAGGAGTGTATGCCGAGCCATCCGTTATTAAAGCCGCAGCTTATGAATTTGAAGATATGGAGCAAATGGTAGAAGCGGCTGAAAAGCTATACGGCCCGTACCAGTGGGGGGTATATGATTTAATTGTGCTGCCTCCGAGTTTCCCCTTTGGCGGTATGGAAAACCCCATGTTAACTTTTGCCACGCCTACCATTTTGGCAGGAGATAGATCGTTGGTGTCGCTAGTGGCGCACGAGTTAGCTCATTCGTGGTCGGGCAATTTAGTAACCAATGCCACTTGGGACGATTTTTGGCTCAACGAAGGCTTTACCGTGTATTTTGAGCAGCGCATTATGGAGGCCGTTTACGGCAGAGATTATTCCGAAATGTTGGCCTTATTAAGCTTGCAAGATTTAAAGAAAGAAGTAGCTTCAATTTTAGCAGGTAAAAAACCTGAAGACACCCAATTAAAACTCAACTTGGAAGGAAGAAACCCTGACGATGGAATGACTGCTATTGCTTATGATAAAGGGTATTATTTCCTTAGACTCATAGAAGAACGTGTAGGAAGAGATAAATTCGATGCATTTCTAAAAGATTATTTTACCTCCAATGCATTTCACTCTATGACCACCGATGAGTTTATAACACAGATAAACTCAAAGCTTTTTGAAAAGAATGGCTTACCGATTGACGAAAGCCTTTATGCCGACTGGATTTTTGGTGAAGGCTTACCTGCTAATTGCCCTCAACCACAATCTGACCGATTTGAAAATGTTGAAAAAGTAGTAGAGCAATGGGTTAATGGCACTCCTATGGAAGAGCTATTTACACCAGAAGATATTATGACCAAAAAATGGAGTTCGCACGAGTGGCTTCACTTTTTAAGAAGTTTGCCAAACGACCTTAGCCTAGCTCAAATGCAAAAATTAGACGAGGTTTTTCAATTTACCTACTCCCGTAATTCAGAAATATTAGCCGCTTGGATGGTGCATGTAATTAAGCATCAATACGAACCTGGCTATCAAAACCTCGAAAACTTTTTAGTGCACACAGGCCGCAGAAAATTTCTATCACCCCTTTATGCCGAAATGGCTAAAACGGATGAAGGATTGAAAATGGCCAAAGAGATTTACACAAAAGCACGCCCCAATTATCATTACGTGGCTATAAGTACCATGGATAAGATGTTAAACTGGCAAGAATAGCAATCTCAAAATAATGAAAACAAAGACAATCAACGGACACCCCTTTGTAGCTTATACACGAGATACGTATGAGCCTGAAGAAATGATTGAGCGCTCGTCCACCTATTTTCACTGGTTAAACACCCGAAGAACCGTTCGCGATTACGCTGATAAGCCTGTACCCAAGGAGGTGATAGAGAACATTATAAAATCTGCTTCCACAGCACCCTCGGGGGCGCATAAGCAGCCGTGGATATTTTGTGTGGTATCTAACCCAGCATTAAAAAAGGAAATTAGAATTGCGGCCGAAGAAGAAGAAAAAGAAAGTTATGCCAGGCGTATGAGCGATGAATGGTTGGAAGATTTAGAACACCTTGGCACCAATTGGGAGAAACCTTTTTTAGAAATTGCCCCCTACCTTATTATCGTATTTAAAAAAGTGTACGATTTTGATGATGGCGAAAATAAATCTAATAATTATTACGTAAACGAATCAGTTGGCTTAGCCAGTGGTTTTCTGCTAACGGCCATTCATAATGCAGGGTTGGTTGGGCTAACCCATACCCCTAGCCCAATGGCATTTTTAACTAAAATACTAAATAGGCCTGCCAACGAGCGACCCTTTTTGCTAATCCCCGTAGGCTATCCTGCCAAAGAAACCTATGTGCCTCAATTAACACGTAAGCCATTAAAAGAGGTAAGCGATTTTTATGAATAAACATTAATATAACAGGGCTTTTCTTATGAAAGCAAGTTTAAAACTATCGTTCAACTAAACAAAGGGCAGTTATGGAATTAGTAATGCAGTTTATTTTATAAGTATTTCATTGAGAACTTTGTGCCTACTCAGTGCTCTTTGTGGTTAATTTATTTTTGGTAATTATTAACCACAAAGAACACAGAGGTTTACACAAAGAGCACTAAGCGAGACGATTAGGCCAGAAAGAGACGAGGTAAGTAAATTTTATGAATAAACATTAATATAACAGGGTTTTTCTTATGAAAGCAAGTTTAAACTATCATTCAACTAAACAAAGGGCAGCTATGGAATTAGTAATACAGCTTATTTTATAAGTATTTCATTGAGAACTTTGTGCCTACTCAGTGCTCTTTGTGGTTAATTTATTTTGGTAATATAACCACAAACAACACAGAGATTTACACAAAGAGTACTAAGCGAGACGATTAGACCAGAAAGAGACGAGGTAAGTGAATTTTATGAATAAACATTAATATAACAGGGCTTTTCTTATGAAAGCAAGTTTAAACTATCATTCAACTAAAAAAAGGGCAGCTATGGAATTAGTAATACAGCTTATTTTATAAGTATTTCATTGAGAACTTTGTGCCTACTCAGCGCTCTTTGTGGTTAATTTATTTTTGGTAATATAACCACAAACAACACAGAGATTTACACAAAGAGTACTAAGCCAGTCTTAGCGAGGGCGAAATCCGACCAGTTGGCGGATCAGCGGAGGTAAATGACAGAAAAGGCCTTTAAAATGGAGACCCCGCAACGGATGCGGGGAATCGTGCTTTTTATACTTTGCCGGACATGTTCCGGCATCCCCTCTTTTGAAATTCTTTACTCTGTCAATGGTAGACAATCAGACCAGAAAGAGACTCTAGGTAAGTAAATTTTATGAATAGGATTATTTTTAGTGGATATAAATTGTGATGAAAGCAATACGTCAAACAACATTTGGTGGAACGGAAACCCTCTACATTGGTGAAACTACTCAGCCTACAATTAGTGTTGATGAAATACTGATTGAAGTACATTACGCAGCACTTAACCGAGCCGATATATTGCAACGCCAAGGCAAATACCCTCCTCCAAAAGGAGAATCCACCATTTTGGGCTTAGAGGCTTCTGGCATTATAAAAGAAGTTGGAAAAAATGTTAAAAGTTATAAAATTGGCGATAAAGTAATGGCCTTATTGGCAGGTGGAGGGCAAGCAGAATATGTGGCGGTTCACCAGAATTTGGCAATGAGCATCCCTCCAAATATTACATTAGAGCAGGCTGCTGCCATTCCCGAAGTGTTTTTAACGGCTTACCAAGCATTGTTTTTAGAAAGCAAAACTCCACCAAGTGCTACAGTACTCATTCATGCAGGCGCAAGTGGTGTGGGTACTGCCGCCATTCAATTGGCGAAAGCCAAAGAGTGTACAGTAATTACTACTTCCTCCACTGCCAAACTAGCTACCTGTAAGCAACTAGGGGCTAATTTAGCCATTGATTATACCACTCAAAATTTTGATAAAGAAGTAATTGATTATACCAATGGCAAAGGCGTAAATATTATTCTCGATTTTATTGGAGCACCTTATTTTGAACAAAATTTAAAGAGTATTGCCTTAGATGGCACCTTAATGATGATATCGGTTATGGGTGGCATAAAGCTAGAGCGCTTAAATTTATACCCCATTCTATCTAAAAGAGTTACTGTAAAGGGTACTACTTTGCGGGCTCGAACAATTGGCTACAAAAAAGAATTGATAACTGCTTTTTTTAATGATTTTGAAGCTGACTTAGCATCTAGTAAAATAGCGCCTGTGATTGATTCCGTGTTTAGTTGGCAAGAAATTAAAAAAGCCCACACCTATATGGAAGCCAATAAAAACAAAGGGAAGGTTGTGTTAAAGGTGAAAGCATAAGCCCCAAGAAAAATTTTATACAATCATTTCTCGTATCGCCTTCGCATAAGAACGGCTTACCGAATAGGCTTTTTTATTATTCATCACCACGGATAATCCTCCATTGGCGTGCTTTTCTAACTCTTGCAAATGGTTAATATTAATAATGGTACTTCGGTGAACTCTAATAAATAGCGTAGGGTCTAATCGACTAGCCAGTTTAGAAATACCTGAGGAACTCACAAACTGATCGGTGGCTGATGAAATAATGGTATAATCACCAGAGGCCTCTAAGCAAATAATGTTGGAAACAGGTAAGTTTACTAACTTTTCTGATTTTTGAACAAACAAATTCGGGCTAAAATTTTGCGTTTGTTGTTGCGAAATTTCATCAATTAGCCGCTCAAAATTTTTATCGTTATTTTTTATGCGCTCAATAGCCTTGCCAACTGCATTATCAAAGCGTGTTTTATCCAAGGGTTTTAATAAATAGTCGATGGTGTTTTTTTCAAATGCTCTAATCGCATATTTATCATAGGCCGTACAAAAAATCACAAAGGGTTCATGCTGAATGTTTTCGAGCACTTCAAACCCATCTTTACCGGGCATTTGCACATCTAAAAATATTAAATCAGGCTTTTTTTCATTAATTAATTTAATGGCTTCGCTGGCCTTACCTGATTCCGCAATAATATCAATTTGCTCAAAATCGTCTAAATATTCAATCACAAACTGGCGTGCCAACTGCTCATCATCAATTACTATACAGCTTATTGTTTTTTCCATGGTATTTCAAATTTTACAGAATAGCCATCTTCAGAAGCGTTAGTTTTTAACCTCGATTTATAAGTAAACATATTTATAAGTCGCTCGTTCGAGTTTTTTAATCCAACGCCCGAACTACTCGTTTCGTATTGCGAATTATTATTTATTCCAACCCCGTCATCATTAATCTCAAAATAAACAACATCCTTTTCTGAGTAAACCTTTAATGTGATAGTACCTCCTTCTTCTTTAGGAGAAACACCATGCTTTACGGAGTTTTCAACCAAGGGTTGCAATACCATTGGCGGTAACTCAAGGCCTAAACAACCCCCATCTATTTCTTCTTTATAAATTAATCGATCGCCAAACCGAACTTGTTGAATGCTAATATAATTACGAATAAAACTAATTTCTTCTGCCAGCGAAATGGAAGTTTGGTCGTTAGAGTCTAATGCATATCTAATTACTTCTGATAGCATCGACATCATTTGCCTGGCTTTAATTTTATCGACACCCATTAAGGTGCTAATGCTATTTAGTGTGTTAAACAAAAAATGAGGGTTTATTTGCGATTTGAGCAACGCCATTTGCATGTGGTTATTCGCTATTGCTAAATCGGTTTTATCCTGCTCGTTTTGCTTAATGGTTTCAATATAACGGATAATATAATACACCGTAATTGCTGTAACATATTGCAAATTATATTGCATTGAGGCTACTCCAAGTTGCTCTAATAAGTATTCTTGCCATTCTTCAAACGAGGTAAAGTCGTCTAAATAATATTCGAAAAAATAGCTAACCGAAGCCAGTATTATAAAAGAGGTTGCCAGCCCAAACGAGTGCCCAGCAATTTGTACTATAATTTTTCGTTTAAATAATAACGAAGACCATTGCCAAGCCACCCAAGCCATAGCACAAACCGAAATATTTAACAAAATACCATTAATAATGGTGGATGGAAACGGACGAAACATCAGGTATTGAAAAGTAACTCCAATACCAAAAATAAAGGTAAACCAAAGGCAAAGTATTAAAAACGACTTGCCCCAAATGGTTGATATGGTAATTTGTTTTAACAAAATATATGTATGTTCGTTACCAAAGGTAAACTTATTGTGATAACTGTAATAGTTTATGTTATTTAGCGTTTAAATTAATTAATTAATGCGTCTTCTATTTTTTGCTACCTTCGTGTTTTTTTGCAGTACCCCCCTTTTTGCACAGCAAAAAACCATTACCATTTCGGGCAGAGTTACTGATAAGGAAACGGGGGAGCTGCTAATTTATGCAACGGTTGGGTTGAGAGGGCTGCCTATTGGTACAATCTCAAACGCCAAAGGAGAGTTTGATTTTTACATTCCGATAGAATATGCTGCCGAAACTTTTCAGATTAGTATGATTGGTTATGAGAGCTTTGTGGCTCCTGTTACAAAAGCAGAAACCTTTACCGAGTTTAAGCTAAAAAAAAGCTTAACGGTTTTAAGTGAAGTGATTGTAACCGACTCCCTATCTGCTGGAGATATATTTAAAATTGCGATTAACAGAATTACCGAGAACTACCCAATGAAACCTGTAGAAATGGAGGGCTTTTACAGAGATGTTAAAATGGTTGGAGGTAAATATGTGTCGCTTTTAGAAGCCGCCATTACCATTTATGATAAAGATTATGAAGCACCCAAAGATTATACAAAAGTAAGAGAACGTGTAGCCATTAAAGAAATAAGGAAGAGCTACGATTATGGCTTTGCCTATGCCAAGTATTTTGAAGAATACAATTTACTGGAGGATTTATTGCTAGACAACATAATTAAGTACAGATCGTTTAATGACGAAGCACTTTTTTACCAACTACTGCAACGCAAAACAGTCGTTGGCTCCGATAATAAACCCCTGTATTTAATATTTATAGATCAACCAGGGTATGATTTAAAAATATTTATCGACCCTACAACTTATGGCATTTTGAGACTCGAGTTTGGTTATGGCAACGGAGTAGAACCCATTTATAATTATAAGCGCAATAGAAAATTGCTTAATAATGTTATGCGATTAGATAAGTTAATTGAATTTGAGCCTCATAACGGGAAACTCTATTTAAAATACATAAAAACACAATATAAAAATGTGTGGATAAACACCGAGACCGGTAAACCTGACCAAACCACTCAATTATTTCAAGAGTTGTTAATTAATAATATTAATGACCAAGACCCTGATTGGATTTCCAGTGCAAGAAAAATGAAGCGTTATGGCTTACAATACCAACACAAAAATTATAATAAAGAGTTTTGGGAAAATTATAATGTAATAAAAGAGACTCCTTTAAACAAACAAATTGTGCGTGATTTGGAAGAACACGGCAACCTTGAAAAACAATTTGAGAAAAATTGATAATACACTGAACTATCATAATCTCGCACTTATCGGCAAAAATAGCAACTCACCGATTCGCCCATTGTAACAAACAAGGAACGCACTACTTTAGAGTTAACAAGCCAACTAATAGAAGAAAAATCCTTCGGGCGATAGACTTAATTGCTATCAGTTCGGAGGATTTTGTTGTTTATAGATGGGTACTACCTAGATTGAGCGATTCACTAAAGCGATAAGCACTAATGTACTGAATCGCTCAATCTAGGTACTAGTTATAGCTAGCCCCTATGTCTATAAACTCCAATAAACAAAAATCAAATAATAAATCTCAAAAACGAAAACACCTGCAACTTAAACAAATTTCCTACTCTTTTTTAAACCACTTACCTATCTTCTTTAACACGCCCTCTTTAGAATCTTTGTTCTCCTTCCTCTTTTGAGCTTTTTTTTGTCTTTCTTCCTTGTTAGGAAACAACCATTTTCTTAGAATAAATTCTTCTTTAAATGGATCGCAGTCCATTTCATCAGCCCAAGCCGAAGGCATTGGTTTAAAGCTTGGTTGGGTATAATAATTAAAGGCTCTATCCGCATTAAGTTTTTGGTAAAAGCCTGCCCAAATGGGTAGTGCCATAGTAGCACCTTGTCCAAGGCTCGTATCTCTAAACCTTATGGCAGGATAAATACCTCCCACCCAAGTACCCGATACCAAATGCGGGGTAATGGCCATAAACCACCCATCGGCATTGCCTTGGGTGGTGCCTGTTTTGCCTCCCATGGGGTTGGTTAATTTATACCGAGTTCTAATTGATTTGCCTGTGCCATTGGCAACCACACCCTCCAATAATGAGGTCATTTGGGCAGCCGTTTTAGCACTTAAAGCTCGCCTTCGATTGGCTTCTTTGTATTCGTATAAAACATTCCCCTCCTTATCTTCAATGCGTAAAATAGCATGAGGTTGTACCTGATATCCCCCATTTACAAAGCTGCAATAGGCCGCTACCATTTCCTGAATTGAGATACTAGCGACCCCCAAAGCCAACGAGGGCACTTCGGGCAAAGTAGAACGAATGCCCATTTTTCGTGCCTGTGCAATGGTGGTAGATATGCCCACTTTATTTAATAGGTTAACAGCCACTGTGTTTACCGATTCCTCCAAAGCCCCCTCCATCGAATATTTACCCTCGTAATTACCGTGGTCGTTAGCGGTTTTCCATTCGCCTTGGTTAGTTTCAAAACTTTTTTGAGCTGCTTTAAAATAAGTGCAAGGCGAAATATTATGCTCCAAAGCAGTGGCATACACCAAAGGCTTAAACGTAGAGCCTACTTGTCGTTTGGCATTTTCAGCCACGTGGTCGTAAGGATAATAGGTGTAATCTATGCCTCCCACCCATGCTTTAATGGCTCCGTTTTGAGGGTTCATGGCCAAAAAACCAGCTTGTAGCTGAGCTAAATGGTATTTTAACGAATCGATAGGACTCATTTCTAGCATTTTTGCTTTAGGTAAGCCAAAAACCCTTATTTCTTTTGTTTGGGCTAGCTCCGTTTTGCTTCTGCCGTTTTTAATCTTGCCAATCTCTTTTTTGAGGAGCGATGCGTTGGCTGTCCAAAGTGTACCGTTCCAATGTTTATCAAACAGCCCCTGCAGTTTTTGCATATGTGTTTGCAAGGCTTGGGCTGCATATTGCTGCATAGTAGCATCCAGCGTAGTATAAATTTTTATGCCACTTTTACGAAGCGACAAACCCGTGCTGTGTTCTTCGTTATATTCTTCTAAAAAAGCTGACACCTTTTTGCGGATAGTAGCTAAAAAATAAGGAGCAATCTTACCTCTTGGTTTTTGATAATTTACCTCTAATGGTAGTTTTTGGAGCGAGTCTGCCTCTGCCTGTGTTATCTTTTCTGCTTTCATCATTTGGCTTAAAACCAAATTTCTACGCTTTAACGAAGCCTCAGGGTGCCGTGCTGGATTATACGAAGTAGTAGCCTTTAGCATACCCACCAAAACGGCTGCCTGTTGCTGGTTTAGTTGCTTGGCCGAGGCATTAAAATATCGTTTTGCAGCCGACTCAATACCATATACATCTTCGCCAAACGAAACTGTATTTAGATAAAGTTCAAGTAGTTTTTCTTTGGAATAAATTTGCTCTAAATTATAGGCAGTAATGAGTTCCCGTGTTTTATTGATGGGGTAGTAAAACGCTTTGTAATTTTTTCGAGGGAAGAGATTTTTTACTAATTGTTGGGTAAGTGTACTTCCTCCACCAGAACTTCCTTTTTGTAAAAGAATGGTTTTAACCATCACTCGACCCAAGCTGCGCAAATCAATACCTTGATGCTCAAAAAAGCGCTGATCTTCGGTAGCAATAAGGGCATTAATAAGCTTTGGGCTAATATTTATATAACTTACGGGCGAGCGGTCTTGCACATAAAATTTACCTATTTGTTTATTGTTGGCATCAAATACAATGCTCGCTTCTAAGTGCTCAATGTTTTGCAATTCTTCATTGGTTGGTAAAGGCCCAAAAAATCCTTTAAGCACCATAAAAAAGAACACAATAGGACCAATTACGGCTATCAATACAAGAAAACTAATAATCTTAAAAAGAAATTTCTTCATCATAAGGTTAAACCCGTGTTCGGGATAAGAAATGCTGTCAACTTTAAGCGAATCCCAAAAGCTTTCGGGATTCATAAATAACGCAAATTTTTGTAGGACTAACGAGTTAATTCAAAGAAAGTTGAGGTATCCCGAAAGAATAGCTATCAGGAGGCTAAAGCCACATGGAAAATTTCTACAGGCATGTCTTATTTATTGAGTTATTTCCCATAGCGCAAAAGGTAAGTGTTCTAAATTTAACGTAGATTTTCATTTTTTGAGATTCGGTGATGCTGGGGTATCAACGGATTGAAACGCCTAACTTAAATTTATTTCCCTTCCCGCTCTAAACTTCTCTTTTATTACGCTAAATTTGCGCTAATTTATGCAAAAGTAACCCTAACCCTTCTTTAAAGAATATGCCTAAAGACAATAACATCAAATCTGTATTGATTATCGGTAGTGGCCCCATTGTTATTGGCCAAGCATGTGAGTTCGATTATGCCGGCTCGCAAGCTTCACGCTCGTTACGAGAAGAAGGCATAGAGGTTACCCTTATTAACTCCAACCCTGCTACTATTATGACCGACAAGGTTACGGCCGATAACATTTATTTGTTGCCCTTAACCAAAAAGTCGATTATTGAAATTTTAAAAAAGCACAAGATTGATGCTGTGCTTCCTACCATGGGAGGGCAAACGGCTTTAAACCTTGCCATTGATTGCGAAAAAGCAGGCATTTGGGAAATCTTTGACGTAAAAGTGATAGGTGTTGATTTTGAAGCCATAGAAACTACTGAAAATAGGGAAAAGTTTAGGCAAAAAATGATTGAATTAAATGTGGGCGTTTGCAAAGGCAACACCGCAACTTCTTTTTTGCAAGGAAAAGAAATAGCCCAAGAAATTGGTTTCCCACTCGTAATTCGACCGTCCTACACACTGGGCGGTACAGGAGGTGGTTTTGTAAATACCCCTGAAGAATTTGAACAAGCCCTTTCCAATGGCCTTCATGCCTCGCCTATTCATGAGGTGCTTATTGAGCAAAGTATTTTAGGTTGGAAAGAATATGAACTAGAACTACTTAGAGACTGCCTCGGTAATATCATTATTATTTGCTCCATCGAAAACTTTGACCCAATGGGAGTGCATACAGGAGACTCTGTTACAGTGGCTCCTGCGATGACTTTGCCCGATACCGTATATCAACAACTTCGGGATTTAGCAAAAAAGATGATGGATGGCATTGGCCAATTTGCCGGGGGGTGTAATGTGCAATTTTCGGTAAGCCCAGATGATAAAAAGATTATTGGAATTGAAATTAACCCAAGAGTTTCGCGCTCTTCGGCATTAGCCTCTAAAGCTACCGGTTACCCTATTGCTAAGGTGGCAGCAAAACTAGCCATAGGCTATAGTTTAGATGAGCTAAGTAATCAAATTACAAAAACAACCTCGGCCTTTTTTGAGCCTGCCATAGACTATGTAATTGTAAAAATACCTCGTTGGAATTTTGATAAATTTGAAGGTGCTGACCGCCACTTAGGATTACAAATGAAATCGGTAGGTGAAGTAATGGGCATTGGTAGAAATTTTCAAGAAGCACTTCAAAAAGCGACCCAATCGTTAGAAATTAACCGTAATGGACTAGGAGCAGATGGAAGAGAACTAAAAAACCAGCAAGAGATATTGGAAAGCTTAGAGCATCCTAGTTGGAATCGGCTTTTTCATGTATATGATGCGTTTAAATTAGGCATTTCACTTTCTACCATTTATAAGCTTAGCAAAATCGACAAATGGTTTTTAACTCAAATTGAAGGATTGCTTCATGTGGAAAGAAACATAGAGCAATATACCTTAGATACCATACCTAAAGACTTATTTAAAACTGCCAAAGAAAAAGGCTATGCCGATAGGCAATTAGGGCATTTACTTGGCTGTTTAGAGTCAGAAGTGTATAAAAAACGGAAGGAGCTAGGCATAAATCGAGTATTTAAAATGGTGGATACTTGTGCCGCAGAATTTGCTGCAAGTACTCCTTACTACTACTCCACCTTCGACCATGAAAACGAAGTTGTTATAAGCGATAAAAAGAAAATTGTAGTGCTGGGCTCCGGCCCTAATCGAATTGGGCAAGGCATAGAGTTTGACTACTCCTGTGTGCATGGCGTATTGGCCGCCAAAGAATGTGGCTATGAAACCATTATGATTAACTGCAACCCTGAAACGGTTTCTACAGATTTTGATGTAGCCGATAAATTATATTTTGAGCCTGTATTTTGGGAGCATATTTATGAAATTATTGAGCAGGAAAAACCATTAGGAGTAATTGTACAGCTTGGAGGGCAAACGGCACTTAAGTTAGCAGAAAAATTAAGTAAGTATGGTATCCCAATAATAGGAACTTCTTTTGAGGCCTTAGATTTAGCCGAAGACAGAGGGAGCTTTTCTAAACTTTTAAAAGAAAACAACATTCCTTATCCTGAGTTTGGAGTGGTAGAAGATGCCGAAGAAGCCTTAGAGTTGGCTAAAAAATTAAATTTTCCATTATTGGTAAGGCCTTCGTATGTATTGGGTGGCCAAGGCATGAAAATCGTAATCAACGAAAAAGAGCTGGAGGAGCATATTGTGGATATTATGAAAAAGATGCCCAATAATAAGGTGTTGCTCGACCATTATTTAGATGGAGCCATTGAAGCAGAGGCAGATGCCATTTGCGATGGTGAAGACGTGTATATTATTGGTATAATGCAGCATATAGAGCCTGCTGGGATACACTCTGGTGACTCCTACGCTGTATTACCACCCTATAATTTAGGCGATTTTGTGATTCGAAAAATTGAAGCCTATACCAAAAAAATAGCGCTTTCCTTAAAAACAGTTGGCCTCATCAATATTCAGTTTGCCATTAAAAATGATAAAGTTTACATTATAGAAGCCAACCCTAGGGCTTCGCGAACCGTACCATTTATATGCAAAGCCTACGATGAGCCTTATGTAAATTATGCAACCAAAGTTATGTTGGGTGAATTAAAAGTGAAAGACATTAAGTTTAACCCCACCAAAAAAGGGTACGCCATAAAAGAACCTGTGTTTTCGTTTAATAAATTTGCTAATGTAAATAAAACCTTAGGACCCGAAATGAAATCAACAGGCGAATCCATTTACTTTATAGATGATTTAATGGACGACTATTTCTTAAATATTTATTCGGAACGAAACCTTTACTTGAGTAAATAATATGTTATTAAAGCTTTTTGCCATATTGGCTCTACTCTATTTCTTTTTTCGCTCAATTGGACATGTATTAAAAGCCGTTTTGGGAGGAGGGGCTTCTCGTGCACAACAAAGAACAACACGTACACGTGATGGTTTGCATGTAGATTCAAGGCCTAATCAGCCAAAGCAAAAAAAGGATTTTAAAGGAGGCGATTACGTTGATTACGAAGAGGTGGAATAAGCTTTTCTTTGGGTGTTTTTTTCTTAAAAATTAAATATGCACGTAAATGCCTACCTCTAAAAAGTTATTTCACGTCAGCTTGAAAAGCCAAGGTTGTACCTGTGTGCCACAATTTTAGCCCCCTCACTTATAAACCCTACACCATACGCCCAAAGTTGAATGGTAGAGGTAAACATAGAAACAAACCCAACCCAAAGGTTTTTTTGTAAAACAGTACTATGCACAAAAATGAGTGTGTAAAAAGCAGCGAGCAATCCAACGGCTACTTTAAAAAGTGGTGGGCAAATAAAATAGAATGCCAAAATTGCCAAGCATCCTAGTAAAAACAAGGCAGGAAATGTATGAACCAGCTTTAATTCTTGAGGATAAAAACGGCTAATATTGATGCGTGCCCTGCCAAAAAAATGAAGTTGCTTATAAAACTGTACTAAATTGGTTCTTCGTTTATGATACACATACGCCTCCGGAATTAAACCCACCTTAAATCCATTTTCGATAATGCGAATGCTAAACTCAATATCTTCACCCATCCGGGTGATTTTAAACCCTTTGGTTTTAGCAAACACCTCTTTGGAAATGCCCATATTAAAGCTACGCGGATGAAAAGTGCCCGTGTGCTTTTTATTACCTCGTATGCCGCCCGTGGTAAAAGGCGAGGTCATGGAGTAGCTAATGGCTTTTTGAGTAATCGTAAAACTTTCATGCTCCTTATCGGGCCCTCCAAAGGCATCCCAACCTTCCTTTTCAATAGATTTATCTACAATTTCTAAATAATTAGCAGGAATTAGGCAATCCGAATCAAACACGATAAAATAATCACCTTTGGCTTTTTTAAAGCCATAATTACGGGCAAAGCCTTGGCCTTCATTTTCTTTAAAAAAATAATGAATAGTAAGCTGTGATGTGTATTTTTCAACAACGCCCTTACAAGTTTCCGTTGAGCCATCCTCCACAATTATCACCTCAAAATTGGTAAGTGTTTGAGCCGTAAGCGTGGCTAAAAGCTCGTCCACCTCAGCAGGTCGGTTATAAACGGGTATTATGATGGAATATAAGCACATAAATTTCTCAATTCTCTTTGTGGTTCTCTGCGCCTGTCAGGCAGGTCTGCTTTGTGAAACTCTGTGGTTAAAGGATGAAATCACTTTTCAATTCCAATGGTATCAATCACCAAGTATTCATCTTTTTCGGCCTTATTAATAACCAAAAGCTCGCCTAAAAAGCCGGCTAAAAATAACTGCACCCCTACGATAATGGCGACAAGTGCTAGAAAAAATAAGGGTTGATCGACCACCTCACGTGCTATCGGTGTTTTAAAAATGTAAACAGCCTGCATTTTTTTCCAAATAAGCCAAGCGGTTGATAAAAAGCCAAATACAAAGGAAAGTGTGCCTAACAAACCAAAAAAGTGCATAGGGCTCTTTTTAAACTTAGATACAAAGGTGATGGAAAGTAAATCTAAGAACCCAAATACAAAGCGCTCAATGCCAAATTTAGTGATGCCAAACTTACGTTTTCGGTGTTCCACCACTTTTTCGGCAATATTGGTAAACCCATGCCATTTGGCAATTACAGGTATATAGCGGTGCATTTCGCCATACACTTTAATGTTTTTAACCACCTTGCTGTCGTACGCTTTTAAGCCACAATTAAAATCGTGTAGTTTAATGCCCGAAATCATGCGGGTGGTGGCATTAAAAAAGCGCGAGGGAATGGTTTTAGAAAGGGGGTCGTGGCGTTTCTTTTTCCAGCCCGACACCATATCATGCCCATCTTCGGTAATCATTCGGTAGAGCGCTGGTATTTCATCGGGGCTGTCTTGCAAATCGGCATCCATGGTAATTACCACTTGGCCGGTGGCCAACTTAAACCCGGTATCCAGCGCAGCAGATTTACCATAATTACGGTTAAACTTAACTCCTTTAATGTTGGAGTTGGTTTTGCTAAGCTTGCCAATTACCTGCCACGAATTATCGGTGCTGCCATCATTTATTAAAAGTACCTCATAACTAAAGCCGTGCGAATCCATCACACGGCTTATCCAGTTACAAAGTTCTGGCAAGGATTCCTCCTCGTTGTATAAAGGTATTACTACCGAAAGGTTTATCATTTAAACTTCTAATGAAGGATCGTTATTTTTTGTAATAGCGGAAACAACTAAAGCAATTAGAAAACCGATAAAAATTGCACCTAGCAAGCTCATCCCTGCCGTTATCTCTGCCGACATAAATTTTTCCATCATTCCCATGGCTGCGTCTATTTGATCTTCTCCTTGCCCTTGTTCTTCCATTTTTTCACGAGTCATATCAAGCAGTTCAACTAGATAATCTGCATTTATGAACTTAATGTAGATGTATGTAAATACACTAGATACTGCTCCTGAAACAGCAGACATCAGGGTTCCTAGACCAAGACCTTGCCCGTAGCTCATAAAGCCATTGCCTTGATCTTTAAATTCCTTATGAGCTAAAAACATAATTATTATGCTAAATACTGGCCCAAGCCACCCTGTCCACGAATCGCCCATCAGGCCTCCAAAATAGAATGCTAAAAAAAGCACTATTGATACTATTCCTAAAATGAGTCCCCATTTAATGGCTACTTGCATAACCGTTACTTGTTCGTTTTGGTCTTCCATGTTTTTGTTTGGTTAAGTTTCTTCTCTCCGCCTCATAAGGGTGGATATTAATAATGTTAAAATTAGTCCAATTGGCATACTTTTCAAAAAATAATCGAATGCAAGGTTATTTGCCGTGGTAGTTGGCAGTATTTCCAGCGCATCGGTTAAGGTTTTTTCATTTATATTATGGGCTATAAGCGCTTCTCTATTAGTTGAAATCTGCTCCATTGCTATTCGAATATAATCTGCTAAAAAATGAGTGCTTTCTATAGAGCCAAACACGGCTATAAAAGCAGCCACCATTTGCGCCATAATTAAATATACCAAAAAACCTACGGCTAGGCCTTCCCAAAAATGGAGAAAACCCCTGTTGCCCTCTTTTAAAAATTTGGCAGCAAAAAAAATAAATACGCCATATAATGGCCACCGTGCATCGAGCAACGGGTTTAATAATAGCGGATGTTTGCCAATATAAAACAACACCAGTAAAGCTATTATATTCATAACCGCCCCAATCAACCCAAATTTTATTGCCGCTTGTAAAAGGTTGTTTTTCAATTTCATAGTATAAGTTCCTCCAATTAAAAAATTAACTGCTTGTTATTATTAAAAACAGCTTTTACTTTGCCCACTAGGGTTTGCCCCATTAATGGTGAGTTTTGAGATTTTGATTTGTTAGAACCCAAATTATATTCCCACTCCTCTTTTGGGTTAAATAGCATAAGATTGGCTATTTCTCCTTCTTTAATTGCAATACTAGGCAGGCCTATAATTTCTCTGGCATCATAGGTTAGCTTATCTATTATTTGCTCCCACCCAATTACTTCAGCCACATTATGTAACAAAGAAAGCACCGTTTGTTGCCCAATAATGCCAAAATCGGCTAAATCGAACTCAAGCTGCTTACATTCTTGGTCGTGCGGTTGATGCGAAGATACAATGGCATCAATGGTGCCATCTTGCAATCCCTTAATTAATGCTTTCCGATCTGATTCGGTTCTAAACGGAGGGCTTACTTTATAATTGGCATCGAAAGAAAGCACCGAAGAATCATCAAAAACCAATTGGTGTGCGGCTACATCACAACTAATATTTAAGCCTTTTTTCTTTGCCTGTTTAATCAATTTAACAGCACCTTCGGTAGATATATTTGATAAGTGTAACCGCCCATTGGTATAAGCCAAAATGTCAATATCTCTGGCCACAGCCAGCTCTTCGGCCAAGGCAGGAATGCCTTTCATACCCAGTAGGGCGCTATTCTCCCCTTCGTTGATAACACCAAACAGTGCCAACCATTTGTCTTCGGGGCGATTGATAATGAGGCCGTCTATTTTTTTTATATACTGAAGGCTTTTGAGCAATAAGTCAGCGTTCCATAATGGCGTAAGGCCATCTGAAAAAGCAATGGCTCCGGCTTCGGATAAATCCAACATATCTGTTAAGGCCTCTCCTTTTATATCTACCGAAATGGCTCCTAAAGGATGTATTTGCACCAAGGAACCAGCGTTTCCTTTGGTTAGGTATTTAATATCATTTTTCTTTTGAATGACCGGCTGCGTATTTGGCAATAACACAACATCGGTAAATCCGCCAGCCATGGCAGCCTCGGAACCAGAAATTAAATCTTCTTTATGTTCAAGTCCGGGGTCGGCATAGGTGGCTTGCAAATCGCAAAGCCCTTGCGAAAGAATACACCCTTTGCCATTAATCAGGTTAGATGCTTTGGGGCTATCTGTTCCTATGTACTCAATTTTTCCTTTCGCAATTAAAACATTACGCACCTTTAAATGGTGCTTCGATTTTTTGTCGATTATTTTAACAGAGCTAATGAGGGTGGACATAATTATAGAAATCTAATGAGAAGAGTTTCACTCAACAAAAATAACAAACAGATTATAAGTGCGTACTTCCAAAGCGTAATTCCTCCATCAAAAGAGATTAAATTAGTTGGATTAGCACTAAAACTATCAATAAAATGTACCGTGTTGGGTTCAAAAAGCTTCTCAATCTCTGCTTTATTAAAACTTTTAAGATCAGACTCCGCTTTTATTGAATTGATTGCCAACCAGCCAATAATTTTTTGACCAACCATCAATTGGTAATTGCCCACCGTTAATATTTCATTGGGTACACTCAACTTCCATTTATTGCCAACTTTAACCTTGCTAGGAATTATCTCCATATCATCTTTAACAAGTTTTATAATGTCCTTTAATGCAACCGAATCCAACTCAACAAAAAAGGCATCATTATTAATTCTGTAAAATAGCTGAGGCGAAGGTGACCTAAAGTTGGCAGCCAGTTTGTACATAACAGGCACAAATAAAGCATGTGTTTGAAAGCTCGACATTGAGTCTATCAAAGGGCTTCGAAGAAAATATATGTTTTTAGTTAATTCAGATAAATAAGGAGAACCATCTTCAAAAGCCAAAATGGCCGAGCGATCTTGCCCCCAATCCCACACCGGGGTTGCTGTTGGCATTTCAAAATTACCAGTCATTTTTTCTAATACCCCTTTAAAAAACGGTGTGTTTACTACTGGAGTACCTAATTTTTGCTGTTTTTGGCTTGTGGTTTTAACCAATTTACCATAAAGTATATGATAGCTTTGGGCCGAAAAAACAGTACTCGGAATAACCAAAACAGTTCCTCCATTTTGGGCATATTTTTTAACCTGTGCCAGCAATTCTTTCGAGGGGTTTTCAATTTGGTTCAGTATGATAAAATCAGCATTACTCAACACATTAGCATCAATGTTTTGGTGGTTATTGGCATAAAAGGCAAAGAGTTTTTTATTGCCAAATACAGATTTAATAAAAGTGGAGGGGGCATCACCTTGTATCTCGAAAACACGTATCCTTTTTTGTTTGGGGAGTGAAAAATAGAATACATTATCGAACGTATTGGGGTAATCTTCGAGCTGAATATAGCCCGATTGAGATTGGGAAACGGTTCCTAAAGAAAACGAAATTCGTTTAGTTTGGTACGCAGGAATATCTAGTGTAGCCGCAGATACCTGCCTGTCTTCTAAAAATATTTTTATGGGTAAGGCTTCTTGCTTTTGGTCTCCATAATTTTTAATAATCACTTCAATTTTTCGGGGCTCTCCTGCGCTTATGTCTTCGCTAATTACATAAACGCTATCAACAACACAATTGAGATTAGATTTTGGCTGCAAGTTTGCTACCCAAAACGATTGCAGCGTATCGCCTTTTGACCCATAGCTAGCCGTTGTCGATTTTTGAAAATCGCTTATAATAAACGCATCTGAAATGAGGGTTGACTGTTGCGCTAAATTAGTAATAGCCAGAGTTAACTGCCCCATGGAGAAAGGTTGCTGCGTGTAAACGATGTTAGCTATTTTCTCTAAACTTTTTTTGGTTGAACCAGGCATAAGATGCTTGCCAAAACTGGTGTTATCAACTACCACAACCTCCTGCCCTTTGGGTAATTTATTACTAATTTCTTGTGCAATAGATTTAGCCGCTACCAACCCAGCCTCATTAGAAGCTAAAAGCGCACTCATGCTTTGAGAATTATCTACATAAATTAGCTTTACTCCATTATGCAATTTATTAGTTGCATTGGTTGATAGTATGGGTTGAGCAAAAACAAATACCAAAAAGCTAATAAAGCCTATTCTGCTAAACAGGATTAAGATTTGCTTGAGCCTCAACGGTTTTTTTGAGGAATGTTGTACCTGTTTTAAAAATGAAATATCAGGAAAATAGACTTTTTTGTTCTTTCTAAAATCGAACAAATGAATAATGATTGGTATAATTATAGCCCAAAGCCCCCATAAAAATTCAGGATGTAAAAATACCATAAACCAAAACTATACTAATGAAAATAAAACATACTAACCTGAACCCGATTCTTTGGCATATTATTTATGTTGCATAAATTTTTATGGCTCTGATATAAATTAATGTGGTGTTTTGTTTACTTCTAAAATCGTTAATCGGTGTTTGATATTCGATATTTACATAAGGGCATCTCTATTAATTGATTTATCAGGTTAGAAATAATATCGAATACAGAACATCGATTTTAGAAAAATGAAGTAAAAAATAAAAAACAGTTAGTTTCGATGGTTTTGGGCTAAACTGTTTGCACTAGCAAAGAAGCGTTGATTTTTAAAGTACCGTAGGTAGTACCCACATTTATATCAGAGCCATTTTTAATAAACTACCCCGAGGCAGAGCCATCGGGGTATTATAGGAGTTTGCTACGCAAACAAATTTATTTCCGACCCCACAAGGGTCGGGGAATTAAACCAGAAAGGCTATCGCCCTGCGATTAAACATTTTTTTCTTCTTTACTAGCAGTTGTTGTTGATACCCATGCGATGGCCAAAAAAATACCAAAAAATGGCATTAGAGGTACTTTATATCTAAAAAGAGTACCAAAATTATAGGTTGATATGCCTACGGCAAAAGCAAATGTTAAGGAGAAGATTAAACTAAAGATGATGGCAGGGTTGCTAAGCACTCCCCATAAATTATACCTGCTTCGCACAATAATCATCATTAATACTATAAAAAATACGAGGCCTTCTAATGAAGCCAATAACATAAGTGGGTTACTAACTTCCCATAAATAAGGCCTAAACAGGGCTACGTTTATAGCAGCAGGCCCTAGCTTAAGCATGCCCACTAACGAATCGTCCAAATCTCCTAAATCATACCTGCTCCCAGCATTTTTTCCAGTAAACCTTCCTACATCATAGGCGGTAACACGTACTGTTTTAGCTAAATTCTCTACCGCATATTTTTTATTATCTACCCCTACGGTATATACGGCATACCCCGATAAAATAACTGTAATGGCAATTACAAAGGGTGCAATCATAAAACGTGCTACGGGGTTGCTAACTTTTTTAATATAAACAAAATATGCCCACAAAATCATGGCAGGCAGCAGGCTCATAACTATGTATATTTTAATTTTATAAATAACAAAAAGAGAAAAACCAAGAACCACTAACCAAACTACTCTTTTTGTTTTGCCATATATTAAATATATAAAAGCGGTAGTTGCCCACCCTAAAAACCCAAAAGTTACGGTATCTTTTAAAATACCCGAGCCCCAAAAAACGGTGGATGGAATAAATAGAATGGCCAACGCCAGGTGCCATTCTTTACCAGGAAATAATTTTACAAAAGAAACGTACATTGCCCAAATACCTGTAAATGACAAAACAGCAAACACCAAAGATGTAGCCACATAAGAGCCCCCAACAAAAAGACTTATAAAAGCGGCAATTCTTACAATTATATAAGAAGAAGGGTCATTATACATCCAAATTTTGGAAGCATAGTTATATACCCCATGCCCATAATCTGTTTCTCCAAAAAGCAAATGCCATGCAAGCATAGGTTTATCCCAAAAGGCATCGTAAATATGAATAGCACCACGAGTAAAGTATGTAAATGTATCGCCACCTCCATAATAAAAATGGTATAAAAGACCTAGTAATAATGCTCCCACCATCTTAAAAAGTAAAGCAGGTAGAAAGTATTTTCTATTAAACTCATTGGTCACAAAATTTCTAACTCCTAATGCAACCATTAGTAAGATGAGTGCAACTATAAACCCAATAATTATATCTTTAAAATACAAACTTTAGTTATTTTTTTGTGAAGATAAAAAAAGCCCTGCATACTTAAATACAGGGCTTAACTTTTATTTTATAACAATCTCTTAGTTTAAATTATCTAAAACAGCCATTACTTCTTTTACATGACCCCTCGATACTTCTAACATTTCTTTTTCATCGGCATTTAGCTCAAGCTCCAGTACTTTTTCAACACCATTTTTACCTAAAATAACAGGAACGCCTAAATAACAATCGTCAATGCCGTACTCTCCATCTAGTTTAATGCAAACTGGGAATACCCTGCGCTGATCTCTAATAATAGCTTCTACCATTTGAGCCGCAGCTGCACCTGGTGCGTACCAAGCAGAAGTGCCCATTAGTTTAACAAGCTCGCCTCCGCCAAATTTGGTGCGCTCAATAATGGCCTCTAATTCTTCTTTACCAATTAACTCCGTAACAGGAATGCCGCCTACGGTTGTATAACGTGGCAATGGCACCATGGTATCGCCATGCCCACCCATTAATACTGCCTGAATATCTTTTGGAGACACATCCAACGCTTCTGCCAAAAAGGCTCTATAACGAGCAGTGTCTAAAATGCCAGCCATACCAATTACCTTTGTTTTTGGTAATTTAGACGATAAATGCGCTTGGTATGTCATTACATCTAAAGGGTTAGAAACAATGATTAAAATAGCGTCTGGAGAATGTTGAATCACACTTTCAGTTACCGACTTTACAATGCCTGCATTGGTCTGAATTAGGTCATCGCGTGTCATACCTGGCTTACGAGGCAACCCAGATGTTATCACAACTACATCAGAACCAGCAGTTTTGCTGTAATCACCGGTAGTGCCGATAGTACGAGTATCATATAAATTGATTGGTGCCTTTTGAAAAATATCTAACGCTTTTCCTTCGGCTACGCCTTCTTTAATATCAACCAAAACTACTTCATTAGCAATTTCGCGATAAGCCAAAACATCGGCACAGGTTGCTCCTACATTGCCTGCTCCTACTACAGTTACTTTCATGTGTTTTAAAATTTAATTTTGTTTGTAAATATTGCCCCAATAGCAACAAAAAATACTATAACAAAAATACAAAATGAAACCCACATTTTATTGGCTTCAAAACGAATAAAATAAGGAAAGAAGAGGGGGTGTTAACATAACAAAAAAAGATAGCCGATTTATGGTTTGTGATGATACACGTTTGACATATAAAAAAAGCCTTCTGCCTCTCGATATGTTTTTAAAATATCGCCATTTACATCGTGGTATAAATTAGCTGCAGCCTCCAGCATTTTTACCTTTATTTTAATATTTGAGGCAAAAATATCATAAATGCTCACTTGGGGCAAAACATACATAGTAGAATTATCGCTTAATGAAACTGCATTTGCCAAACGCTTTTTTTCTTTAAGAATACATGTTTCTCCAAAAATACTACCACTATCTAAATGAGTGATTACCTCTACACTTTTTTCGTTGTCTAAGGTAAGTGCTACCTCCCCATCTGTTAAAATATAAAGTGCATGGGCCGGATCGTTTCTTAAAAATACAATTTCGTCTTTAGCATACGTGCGTTTGTGCAAATGAGGTAAAAAAAGGGCGCGTTCGTCTTTGGTTAAGGAGGAAAACAAAATAAGGTTGCCTAAGAAAGACAACATTTTGAGCTCATCAACTTCGTATGTTTTTTTAAAAGGGTTAAACATTATTACTTAAGGGTTAGCTCATAAATACGTTTTGTTGCTTCTGTAATTTTAAAACGGTCGCTAATTCTGTAATTTAATAGGGCTACAATTTCATTTTGTGAAACTAAAACCCAAAGCTTGCCTTTCAAGTTTACAGGAATTTTAGCATCAATCATAAAGTCGCTTAACTTTTTTTTGCCTTTCATACCTAAAGGATAAAACACATCGCCTTGTTTCCAGTGCCGTAACACTAACGGAAACTTGAGTTTATCTTTATCTAAAGCTACTATTTTAGGAGATGGTACAATGGTATATTGCTTATTAGCAATGGTTTTACAACTTATTTCGAGGGTATTGGTTTTTAAACTATTTTGAGATTCATTAAGTGTATAAATTACATTTTCTTGGCTTAGAGGAGATACAATAAGATGAGACCTATCTAAATTAGCCACATAGCTGGCTGAATAAAATAATTTACCAGGCAAGCCATGTATAGATGATATAATAGCTTGCGTTTGCAAATAAGTAAACCCAAACGGCTTTAAAATTTTATAGAGCACATAAGTATTGCCAGGTATTGCCTCTAAAGTTTTTAGGTCAACCAGCACATCTTCTTGTCTTTTTTTTACGAGCAAGGGTAAAACCAACTCTAATGCGTGCTTTAAAAACACCTCTGCTTCTAACACTCGTTGGCTGGCATTATAGATAGATTCTTGTGCTTTGGGGTTTATTTCTTCCAAAACCGGTAGTACCAGATGCCTAATTTTATTTCTACTATATTTTACTGCCTCATTGGAGCTGTCCTCTCTCCAAGCAAGCTTTCGGCTGGTAGCATATTTAATAATTTGTGTTCGTGTAGCAAAAAGCAGCGGCCTTACCAAGTGGCCAACTACTGGTTTTATGCCATGCAACCCCTCAATACCTGTGCCTTTTGTTAAGTTAAACAAAATAGTTTCTGCTACATCTCCTTTATGATGCCCCGTAAAAATATAATCATACGAAAACTCTTTTCTAATTTTTTCAAACCACGAATACCTAAGTGCTCTAGCAGCCATTTGGATTGAAACACCCCGTGATTTAGCTATTTGTTCTGTATCAAAAGAGGTTGTATAAATTTTAACGCCAAATTCATACGCCAGCTTTTCTACAAATGCTTGATCTGCGTTAGCCTCTTTACCACGCAAATTAAAATTACAATGTGCAAGGGCAAAATCAATAGCAGCTTCTTTTAGCAAGTAGCTTAAAACAACCGAATCTACTCCACCGCTTATGGCTACCAAAAAATTTGCTTTATTGGCAATATTATTGCTTTTAAAAAATGAAAAAAGTTTTTCAACCATAACTCAAAAATATACAGGACACCTCTATTAATTGCTTGTCCCCTCTGGCTTTTTCTGAGGTTTGTGATCGAGGCGTGGTTTCAAAGGCAGGCTGGTTGCCTGGCTAGAAAGCACAACGAAGCGCACGATCCTCAGAAAAAGCCCCTTGGGTTAGGTTAAAGCACTTATCTGCTTCGTTATAATCGACAAAAAGGCAACCAGCCTTCTTTGTCGATATAGCCTAATCAATTTCTTCCGTTATTTGAGTGTACTATGTATTAGCTTTGAAACTTTATTAAAATAACTCTTTATTAATAGATGCGCTTTCTAATTATCACGCTTTTTGCCTTCTTTATTATGAGTACTAATGTGAGTGCTCAAAAAAAAATTAAGCTTGAGAAAGCTGGGAATTTAACAGGGAAACGAAAGGACGGGGTTAATTATACCATAGTCACTGATAATGTTAAATTTACGCACAAAGGCACCATCTTTTACTGCGATTCTGCTGTACTTGTTAAAAAAACTAATTATTTAGATGCCTATGGGCATGTAAAAATAATAGATGGCGATTCGATAATTGTAACAGCCCAAACTTTACACTACGATGGCAATACAAAAATTGCAAAGCTTAGGAGCAATGTAGTTCTTACCAAGCTAGACCAAATGCAGCTATTTACCGATTTTTTAGATTATGATAGAAATACCAAAATAGCTACTTATTTTAATAAAGGCAAAGTGGTTGACTCCACCAACATACTTACCAGTGAAAAAGGATACTTCAATACAAATTCTAACTTTTCTTCTTTTAAAACTAATGTGGTTGGCACTAATAAAGAAAAAACCTTACAATCAGATACCCTAGTGTATAACACCAAAACGGGCATCGTATATTTTGTGGCGCCTACCATAATAACCGATGTTGATGGCAATGTGTTTAATTATACCGAAGGTATTTACGAAACCAAAAGAAAAAGCTCTAACCTATATAAAGGTATTGCCGAAACGGAATCGTATTATATGAAAGGCAACAAAATGATGCTGGATGATATACGCAAAGAATACACAGCTATTGGCAATGTGTATATGCTTTCTAAAAATCAAAACATCATAATTACTGGGCAAAAAGCCATTATGAACAAGGTCACAAAAACAACAAAGATTTTTGATAAGCCTTTATTAAAGATGATTGATAAGGCCGATACGCTCTATATGACTGCCGATACATTGGTTTCGATAGATGGCGATGATAATGCGAGTAAACGGCTACTCGCCTACTCCAATGTAAAAATATTTAAAAAGGATTTGCGTGGCGTAAGCGACTCAATAGCCTATTTTGTAGCCGACTCAATAATGACTTTATTTGGGGATCCTGTGCTATGGTCTGGCGAAAATCAAATGTCTGGCGATACCATTGATATTTTTTTGGAGAACAACTCACTTCATAAAATGGAACTCTACCCAAAGGCCTTTGTTGCTTCTGCAGATTCTGCCCAATATTATAATCAAATTAAAGGCAGAAGCATGGTGGCTTGGTTTAAAGAGGAGGAGTTAAGCTTAGTAAATGTGTATGGCAATGGGGAGAGTATTTTTTTTATGCGAGATGAAAAAACCCTTGCACTAGTTGGAATGAATAATATTATATGCAGTGATATTACGTTAAGATTTAAAGACCGCAAGTTAATAGACGCCTCTTTTTTGGTAAAACCAGAAGGCAAGTTTATTCCTCCACAAGAGTTAAAACCTGATGATATAAAACTAAACGGCTTTAAATGGAGGGGAGAAGAAAAGCCTGAAAAATCTGATTTGTTAGAGAATGATATTGATCAAAAAACAAAAATTGAATATCAAGAGGCAATCAAGGAGATTCCTGCCAATATCGAAAAAAGACCTGAGTTTTTGCGAGAGAAAAGACCCTCTATAAAAGAATTTAACCCAAAATAAAATATTCTTTGCTAATAGAGATATCCTTTAGGGTTAATACCAAATGTTTTGTATATTTACTAGTTGCAAGATTGCATACTAGTAAATATGAAAACCTTCTTCTACATATCTTTATTTACATTGGCATCCTCGTTGTGTTGGAGCCAAAGCCTTAAGATTGTGGACTCAAACTTACATGTAGATTCAGAGGTAGGAACTTCCACGTCCACAACTATTAAAGTTCAAAATACTTCGAATCATACTATTATGCTAGGCATTGAAAAAATCGAAGAAAGCATAAGATCGAGCCAAGTATCTGCATTTTGTATTAATAACGATTGCAGTAAAAAAAATATTGTGTCTTCAAATACAATTATTAAACTTTTTCCAGGGCAAATTTTTGAGGGGTTTTCCACCACATTAGAAACAGGTCTTGTGCCAGGCAATAGCTCCGTTACTTTTTTAATTTATAATTTATCAAACACCAATGAAAGTGTAGAAGTAGAAATTAATTACTCCATTAAAGAGAAAGCAAAAGAAGGGCTTCTTTATGCTTCTGATGTGGTTGAATTAAGTGATGTGTTTCCAAACCCTGCTACGGAAAAAGCCATTTTTAATTATAATTACTTAGACCCAGCAAGAGAAGCAAAATTGGTCATCCACAATGTATTGGGGTCAGTTATTAGTGAATTCAAACTATCCCCCTATGAAACGCGCTTAAGCATACCTGTAATTTCATATAACCCAGGGGTGTATTTTTATACGCTTTACATCGAAAATGAAGGTGTTGCCACAAAAAAAATGGTGGTTAGAAAGTAATCTTCTAATATTCTTCCAAAAATTCCGTTATCATCTTTGTTAATCATACGGGCTCCTCTATTAATTACCAGAGGGCAAAATTAATTAATTAGAGATGCCTGTATTCATTTTAATCAGTAGTCTGCTATATTTGCACCCTTATGCGAAAATCTGCACTTTTTAAAACTGTATTTTCCTTAGTTTTATTGTATTTAACAGCGTCTTGTAGCGAATTTCGAAAGATTCAAAAAAGTGACGATTGGAAGCTGAAATACACTAAAGCGATGGAGTATTATGAAAAAGGAGACTATTTCAGATCCATATCACTTTTTGAAGAAGTTTTGCCTGTTACCAGAGGGAAATCCGAAGGCGAAAAAGTACAGTTTTATTATGCTTATGCACATTTTAAGGATCAACAGTATATTTTAAGTGCACATTATTTTAAAACATTTTACGAAACTTACGCAAGAAGTGAGTTTGCCGCTGAAGCACAATTTATGTATGCCTATTCATTATACATGGATTCGCCTATTTATTCGTTAGATCAAACCAGTACAAGAGACGCCATTGATGCGCTTCAAGCCTATATAAATAGAAACCCGGAAAGTGAATTTATGGAACAAGCCAATGCAATAATTCAAGAATTGCAAATTAAGCTTGAAACAAAGGCCTATCAAAATGCCAAGGAATATTACAAAATTGGGCTTTTAAAGAGCGCCAAGGTTGCTTTTGAGAATTTTGCCAAAGATTACCCTGATTCAAAATACAACGAAGAGTTGAAATATTTAAAAATAGAGGCTATCTTTAAGGTTGCACAAAAGAGTATTCCATCTAAACAAAAGCAAAGATTCAAAGAGGTTATCGAGTTATATGAAGAATTTGTTGACCGCTACCCTCAAAGTGAATTTCAAAATCATGCAGATAAATATTATAATTCTGCCCTACATCATTTAGAAAAAAAAATATCATAAAAATTATGTCATCACAAGCATCTTTAAAAACAAGAGACATTCAAGGATTTACCGAAGAAACAGATAATATATATGAGTCTGTTACCATTATTTCTAAAAGAGCTCGCCAAATTTCGGCTACTGTAAAGGATGAGCTAAGTTCTAAATTAGCAGAATTTGCTTCTACAGTTGATAACCTCGAAGAAATATTTGAAAATAGAGAGCAAATCGAGATTTCGAGGTTCTACGAAAGAATGCCTAAGCCAACTAATTTAGCAACTGACGAATTTTTGGAAGGAGAGCTCACGCATCGATTAAAAGAAGAAACCGAAGAATCGGAACTTTAAAGCAGTTTACTTTATTTTTACCATATGCTCCAAGGGAAAAAAATTATTTTAGGAGTATGTGGTGGAATTGCTGCATACAAATCGGCCTTATTGGTAAGGTTACTTAAAAAACTAGGAGCAGAAGTGCAGGTTATCATGACCCCTTCTGCTCATGCTTTTATTACCCCACTTACGCTTTCTACCTTAAGCAACAAACCTGTGCTAACTCATTTTCAAAAAGAGAAGCAAGGCACTTGGAACAATCATGTTGAGTTGGGTCTTTGGGCTGATTTACTAATTATAGCCCCTGCCACAGCTAATACGCTTGCCAAAATGGCCAATGGCCAAAGTGATAATTTATTAGTTACCACCTACCTTTCTGCTAGGTGCCCAGTAATTATTGCCCCTGCCATGGATCTTGATATGCACACCCATCCTACTACTACTACTAACTTACATATCTTAAAAAAACATGGTGTTTTAATAATAGATGCTGAAGAGGGCGAATTAGCGAGCGGATTAGAGGGCAAGGGAAGAATGGCTGAGCCGGAAAATATATTGGCTCAAATTAATGCTCAATTTAAAACGGGCAGTAAACTAGCCGAAAAAAAAGTGCTTATAACTGCCGGCCCTACTTACGAAGCCATAGACCCCGTACGATTTATTGGCAACCACTCTTCTGGTAAAATGGGGTTAGCCTTGGCAAAAGAGGCGCAAAACCAAGGCGCTAATGTTACATTAATAATTGGGCCCAATAGCTTAGATACAAGTGTTATTAAAAATGTAATTAAAGTAACCAGCTCTAATGAAATGTATGAGGCTTGCAGCAAGGTTTATGGAGGCACCGATATTGCTATTTTTGCAGCAGCCGTAGCTGATTATTCTCCAAGCAAAATTTCCAATCAGAAAATAAAAAAACAATCAGAAAACATTTCGCTAGCGCTTTCTAAAACAATAGATATTGCCCAAACCCTCGGAAAGTTAAAAAAGAAAGGCCAGTTTAATGTAGGGTTTGCTTTAGAAACCGAAAATGAGCTTGTAAACGCCCAAGATAAGTTGGCAAAGAAAAAATTTGATTTGGTGGTGCTAAATTCATTAAATGATACAGGTGCGGGATTCAAAGGAGACACAAACCAAATAACAATCATTGACAAACCAAATAATAGTCGAAAATTTGAGTTAAAGACTAAAACACAAGTTGCTAAAGACATTCTGCATGAAATCGAAATTCGCCTCTAAGCATATCATAATTTTACTCCTTTTAGGCGTACACACCCTTAAGGGTTATGCACAAGACTTAAATTGTGATGTAGTTATTGATGCCCAACGAATTGAAACTTCTGAAACCAGAGTTTTTGAAGATATGGAACTTGCCTTCGAGAATTTTTTAAACACCCGTGAGTGGACTACCAATCAAATTGAACCCCAAGAACGTATAAAATGTAGCATAACTATTACATTAAATGAAATGCCAAGTATTGGCACTTTTAAAGCAACCGTTCAAATACGATCAGCCAGACCCATCTATAATACCACCTATGAATCCATCATTTTTAATTTTGCCGATAGAGATTGGTCTTTTGAATACGTTGAATCGTTACCAATGAATTTTAATGAGAACGACTACTTAACCAATTTAACCTCTATGTTGGCGTATTATGCCTATATTATAATTGGGCTAGACTACGATTCATTTGGTGAACTTGCGGGGTCTCCATATTTTACCAAAGCACTCAATATTGTAACCAATGCCTCACAAGGAGGAAGGCCCGGTTGGGGAGCCCTCCAAAGTACTCGAAATAGGTATGCACTTGTTAACGATATTACCAATCTGCAAATAGAAGACCTTAGAATTGGTTATTATAAATACCACCGGTTGGGGCTTGATGTGTTTGAAACTAACCCAGAAGAGTGCAGAAAGCAAATATTAGTAGTACTCGAAAGTATTAGAAAAATAAAAAATAGGTACCCAACCTCTATTTTTGTTATTAGCTTTTTTGATGCCAAATCAGAAGAACTCGTAAATATTTTTGCAGATGCCACCATTCAGGAAAAACGGCAAGCCTATAATTTACTTATTGAGCTAAACCCGATTAAAGAAGATATTTTTAAAGAAATATTGGAGTAGGGTAAGAATTGGCAATTACAATTGCTTTAAATATTTTCTTTGTAAGAATATTCGATTATTTTGCATTTGTAAAACATTATTGATCTTAGGGATTGTTCTAAAAATTTAACCCCATTTTTATATAAATGCTCGCCCACCTTACCATACAAAATTATGCCCTTATCGAATCGCTCGAAATGAGCCCTTCGAGCAAGCTTAACATAATTACAGGTGAAACAGGGGCTGGCAAATCAATAATGCTGGGTGCGATTGGACTGCTTTTAGGTAAGCGGGCAGACACCAAGGTGCTTTTAAATGAAGGTCAAAAATGTATTATTGAAGGGCTTTTTAATATTGAAGCCTACGATTTGGGTGTTTTTTTTAAAGAACAAGAATTAGATTACGAAAATGAAACCTCCATTCGAAGAGAAATAACTCCGGCAGGCAAGTCTCGGGCATTTGTAAACGACACGCCCGTAAACCTTGATACACTCAAAAAGCTGGGCAATTATTTAATGGATGTGCACTCTCAAAATGAAACACTCCAATTGGGTGCTGCTGATTTTCAACTTGATATAATCGATGCTTTTTCTGGAAGTCAGCCGCTAGTAAAAGAGTATCAAACGCTTTATGCCGATTTTAAAGAGAAAGAAGCGGCCTATAATCAGCTATTAAACGATGGGGCGGAGTTAAAAAAAGAAGCTGATTATAATGCGTTTTTGTTAAACGAATTGGTTAATCTCAATTTAAAAGAAGAAGAACAAGAACCGTTAGAGGGCGAATTGAGGGTGCTTGAAAACGCAGAGGAGATTAAACAACGATTAAATGAAGCACTCCAAAGTTTAAACGATACGCAGTTTGGAGCCCTCGAACGATTACAATCGGTAAAGCTTTTATTAACCCAACTAACCAGTTATGGGACTCAATTCGAAAAATTAGACCAGCATTTTGAACAAGCATTTATCGAACTTAAAGAACTCACACGCGAACTTGAGAATGAGGAAGAGGGTGTTTCTGTGGATTTTGCACGAACTGAAGAAGTTCAACAGCGACTGAGTACCATCTATCAACTACAAAAAAAACATCAGGTAACTACCATTAAAGGGTTGCTGGCTATTCAACAAAATCTGGAGGAAAAAACATTTGCCGCAAGCAATTTAGACGAAGCAAAAGAAAGAGCAAAAACTTTACTTGATGAATCCGCACAAAAGGCAGATTCAATAGCCCAAAAATTGAGTAAAAAACGCCTGGAGAGCATACCCTCATTTACTAGTTCTATTAAAGCGCTACTTGCACCCTTAGGCATACCAAATGCAAGCATCACGGTAAACTCAGCACTAAAACCCTTTGGGTCACGAGGCATTAACGACCTCAATATTTTATTTAGTGCCAATAAAGGGGTTGCGCCTCAATCGTTAAAACAGGTGGCCTCTGGGGGCGAATTTTCGAGGCTAATGTTTTGCATTAAATATTTATTAGCAGACAAAACTGCTTTGCCCACCATTGTTTTTGATGAAATTGACACGGGTATTTCAGGAGAAATTGCCTTAAAGATGGGAGCTATGATGCAGAAAATGGCCAATAACCATCAAGTTATTGCCATTAGCCACCTGCCGCAAATTGCAGCCAAAGGCGACACCCATTATTTTGTGTATAAAGATAACTCAAGCACTCGTGCTATTAGTAGCATAAAAAAACTCTCTACTGATGAAAGCATCGAAGCCATTGCCCAAATGATTGGTGGGGACAGCGCTTCTGAAAACGCCTACAAAAGTGCTCGCGAACTGATGCAAAACTAAACGAAAGTCATATTTTCAATACTTCCTAACATTAAAAATCCTCCGAACTGATAGCTATTAAGTCTATCGTTCGAAGGATTTTACTTCTATTAGTTGGCTTGTTGATTCAAAAGAACAGCCTTTAAATCAACTTGCAAGGCGAAAATCGGTGAACTGCGGTTTTTAGAGGTGAGCTGCACATAACCTTGTTCAATTGATAATTGCTGATGATTCAAAGAGTGGTTTTCTCCAAAAAAATTGAAGATGTTATAAACCTGATAGCTTTAGGTCGAACTCTGTCAATCAATGGGCAACCCCCAATTATCTGTTTTGACACCTTTTGTTTAAGGAAATCACATCCGATGGAGCGTCATTCAGAGGGCTCCGCCCGAAGCCTGCCTTGCCGCCTGTCCGCCTTTGGGGGGCTAGGCAGGAATCTCTTATAAGAGGCATACTAATTTGGACTCGGTTGAGTCCCAGAGATTACCGGGTCTGACACCCGATAATGACGAAGACACTAGAGTTATACAAAAGGTTATAACGTAAAAATCCTCCGAACTGATAGCTATTAAGTCTATCGCTCGAAGGATTTTACTTCTATTAGTTGGCTTGTTGATTCAAAAGAACGCCCTTTAAATCAATTTGCAAGGTGAAAATCGATGAGCTGCGGTTTTTAGAGGTGAACTGCAACTATGGGATGATGAGTTTATTCTAATAGAGCGTCTTCAAAAACAACTTTCAATGTTTAGGAAAGAAAAAAGGGTTAGGAGTTCTAGCCAACATGTTAATTCTCCTTACCTTTAACTTCTATGAGCAAGCCAACTAAAAAACTATTTTTGTTAGATGCGTATGCATTAATTTACAGAGCCCATTTTGCCTTTAGCAAAAACCCACGCATAAGCTCTAAGGGGCTTAATACTGGTGTAATGATGGGTTTTACCAACTCATTGCTAGAAATTATCAACAAACAAAAGCCCACGCATATAGCGGTAGCTTTTGATACGCCTAAACCCACTTTTAGGCATATTCAGTATCCGGCTTATAAGGCACATAGAGATGCCACTCCCGAAGATATTAAAACTGGTGTGCCTTATGTAAAACAAATTATTGAAGCTTTTAATATCCCTATTGTAGAAAAAGAAGGGTTTGAAGCAGATGATGTGGTAGGGACTATTGCAAAACAAGCTGCCAAAGATGGGTTTGAAGTTTTTATGATGACCCCGGATAAAGATTTTGCACAACTGGTGGAAGAGCATATTTATTTATACAAACCTGCTTTTATGGGCAATGGGGTGGCCATTATGGGCGTACCCGAAGTGCTTGAAAAATGGGATATTGAACGCATAGATCAGGTAAGAGATATACTTGGTTTGCATGGTGATGCTTCTGATAATATCCCTGGAATTCCGGGTGTTGGGGCTAAAACGGCTGTAAAATATTTAAAGGCTTATGGCTCCATCGAGGGCCTTATAAAACATGTGCATGAGCTAAAAGGGAAAGCCAAAGAAAATGTAGAAAAATTTGGAGAACAAGGGTTGCTCTCCAAGGATTTAGCCACCATTAAAATTGATGTACCTGTTGCCTATTCTTTGGATGAGATGGAATACACAGGCCCTGATGAAGAAAAAGTAAAAGCCCTTTTTGAAGAACTCGAATTTAGGACTTTAGCCAAACGATTATTTGGGGGAGAAGCTGAGGTAAAAACAGGCTCTTCCAAACCTGACAACGCACCTCAGCTATCTATGTTTGGCAGCACCTCAGAACCCAGTGGAGAAGAAGTAGCCAGTGTAATTAAGCCCAAAGAGACTATTGAAACCAAGGAGCATAATTATCACCTCATTCAAACAAAAGACGAAGCCAAATATTTGGTCGATTATCTTTTACTTCAAAAAGAATTTTGCTTCGATACCGAAACCACTAACATAAGTGCGGTGGAAGCTGAGTTGGTAGGTCTATCCTTTAGCTATGTAACCGGAGAAGCTTATTATGTGCCTGTGAGCGAAGATTTTGAGGAAGTTAAAGCGCTCTTAGCCATTTTTGAACCTGCCTTTGGTAACGAATCGATTCGTAAAATAGGCCAAAATTTAAAATACGATATTTTGGTGCTCAAAAAATATGGTGTTAAAGTTAAGGGCCCTTTATTCGATACGATGTTAGCCCATTACTTAATCGATCCGGACTCTAAGCATGGAATGGACGTGCTGGCCGAAAACTTTTTAAACTACACCCCAATCTCCATCAAAACCTTAATTGGAGGGCGTAGTTTACCCAAAACCATGCGCGATGTACCGCTTGATAAAATAGTAGAATATGCAGCCGAAGATGCAGACATCACCCTGCAGTTAAAAGAAAAAATAGAACCCCTCATTACCGACCCCAACATTAAAAAACTACTCAACGAAGTAGAATTACCCTTGGTGCGGGTTTTGGCCAATGTAGAGTTTAACGGTGTTAAAATAGATGAGGGTGTTTTAAAAACGATGTCGGGAGAGTTAGAGGAAGAATCTATTAACGTGCGAGACCGTATTTATGAATTGGCCGGAGAAGAATTTAATATTGCTTCGCCCAAACAACTAGGCGTTATTTTATTCGACAAACTACAACTTGTTGATAAACCAAAAAAGACCAAAACAGGGCAATACGCTACTGGGGAAGAAATTCTATCTCGGTTAGAAAACCAGCACGAAATTGCACGCAAGATTCTTGAATTTAGGGAATTGCAAAAACTTAAATCTACGTATGTAGATGCCTTGCCCCAAATGGTGAGTAGCTACGATGGCCTTATCCACACTAATTACAGCCAAACAGTGGCTGCCACAGGGCGGTTAAGTTCGCTTAATCCTAACCTACAAAACATACCTATTAGAACACCCAAAGGAAGAGAAATACGGAAAGCTTTTGTGCCTATTGCTGATGACAGGCTGATATTATCGGCCGATTACAGCCAAATAGAACTACGTATAATGGCCGCCTTTGCGGGTGATACCCATATGATTGAGGCTTTTAAAAATGGCAGAGATATTCATGCAACCACAGCGAGTAAAATATTTAAAGTTGCCTTAGAAGACGTTACTGCTGAAATGAGAAGCAAGGCTAAATCGGCCAATTTTGGCATTATTTATGGCATTTCGGCCTTTGGGTTATCGCAAAATATGAACATCCCTCGCAAAGAAGCTGCCGAAATAATTGAAAGTTATTTTACGGAGTTTCCGGCCATTAAAAGTTATATGGATAAGGTAGTAAACGAAGCTCGAGATAACGGATATGTGGCTACCATATTGGGCAGGAAAAGATATTTAAGAGATATTAATTCGAGAAATGCCGTAATGCGAGGGTTTGCTGAACGCAATGCAATAAATGCCCCCATCCAAGGAACCGCAGCCGATATAATTAAAGTGGCCATGATTAATATTGATGCCTGGATGCAAAAAGAAAAAGTTAAGTCAAAAATGATTATGCAGGTACATGATGAACTCGTATTTGACGTGCCTAAACCCGAAGTAGAATTAATGAAATCAACTATTGAAAAGTTAATGAAAGAAGCCTTGCCGATTGAAGTGCCAATGGAAGTTGGTATGGGTGTTGGAGCTAATTGGTTAGAGGCTCATTAAACTATAAATATGTTTAGGCTCATTATTGCTCCACTATTTGGCTGGCTGTTTTTAATAATTAAGCACAGAAGCCAAAGCGGTGCAAAAAAAGAAAGAGATGCTAAGTATGGAGGGGATTATGGTGTTGTGGGCATAGTTGTAATGTTGAACACAATTGCCGGAGTTGGGGCTTTAATTATGGTTATACTCGTACTCTTCTTTCTTTATAAGTTGGTTTTGGCACATTATACAATAGTATTTTTAACTAAATAGTGTCTGTTCATAAAGTCCGCTATCTTCGTTATGCTCATTTAAAAAATGCTCATCCCGAGCATCAGGGCTTCGTTTTTTTAAATTTCACAAGCCCTTGCCCACCGTACTTTGTAACTAAGGGAGGCGATGCTTGATAGCAAACTTTCTGAACTAGACACCGACTTTGTGGACGGACTCTAATTAGCGTTTTTTTTCATTCCCATTCCTTTTTTACCTCCTCTGTGCATTTTTTCAAAACGCTCCGCAAACCAATCGGGTGACTGCAACTCATTATCGTAAATAAATTCAGCAATGGTTTTTAAATCAGCTTCGCTTGTTGCAGGTTTTGGCATTATCTTAAAACGTTTAACAGCTCCTTTCATCAATGATTTTTCTTCGGTAGGGTTTGCTCCCCAAGTTACCATCCTTTCAACAAATTCTTCTTTGGTAGAAAAACGCTGACTATAAAACCATTTAACCGCTTGCATTGGAGGTGCTATAATAGCATCGTGAGAGGCCCCACCACCATGGCAAATAAGGCATTGTGATTTAAGTAATATATAGCTTGCTGATACTGTATCAATGGCTGCAATTACTTCAGATGCAACAACCTTTTCACCTACCTCTGTCACAGCCTCTTTGTTTTCAGAAGAGGACGATCCACAAGAGAAAAATGCTGCTGTGATTCCTAAAAATAGTAATAATTTAATTTTCATCTTATAAAATAGTTTGATTAATCCTCAATTATACATTAGAAAATCTATTTCGTAGCTAAGCTAAGGAATTGTAAAGAAATAACTCATCGTTTTGACTTTTTCTCATCGTTAAATTTTTAAACCGTAGCTACGGCTACGCTGGAAAATTTTGCCTCGATAAAGAAAAAAATAAATGCGTCAATTTCAACGACTTATTTCTTTACAATTCCTTAGTGTTTGTTCATAAACAAACACTTATGCCATATTTCCTTCAAACCAGTCTTCTATTTTCGCTTTTTGCTTGGTGTCAAAATTGCCTCCCTTATAGTTAAACTCATTGGTGTGTAAATCGTACGCATATTCTTTGCCCCATGCTTCAAAATTAGCGGCTAATTGCTCAATCGCATCCACTATAAATTCAAGCTCCGCATTGGGCATCGTTGGGTGGATTGACATGCGAATCCAACCCGGTTTATTGGTCATGTCGCCATGGGTAACAGCCGATGTTATGGCATTAGACGTTTCTTCATCTACGTGCAATAAATAGTGGCCATAAGTACCCGCACAAGAGCAACCACCTCGCATTTGTATGCCAAAACGATCGTTTAATAACCGAACACCTAAATTATAATGAAGCTTATCAATGTAAAAAGAAAGCACGCCTAACCTATCTTTAAAATTATCAGCCAAAATATGTAAGCCGGCTATGGCTTTCATTCGATCCCAAATAAGGTCAATTTGCTCTTCCTCCCTTGCTTTAATTTTATCGGTGCCCATCTCCTCTTTTACCTTTACACAAAGTGCCGTTTTTATGGTTTGCAAAAAGGCAGGTGTACCTCCATCCTCACGCATTTCAATGTCGTCAAGGTATTTGTGCAAACCCCAAGGGTTAGTCCAATCCACGGTGCCTCCACCAGGGTTGTCGGGCACTTCATTATTATATAAATCTTTATTAAAAATAAGCACGCCTGCTGTGCCAGGGCCACCCAAAAATTTATGAGGCGAAAAGAAAATCGCATCTAAATATTGTGCTTCTTTTTTGGGGTGCATATTAATATCGATGTAGGGAGCAGAGCAAGCAAAATCAACAAAGCAATACCCTCCAACCTTATGAATCATTTCGGCAATTTCGAAATAAGGCGTTATAATGCCTGTAACATTTGAACAAGAAGTAATGGCGGCATATTTTGTTTTACGATTTTTGTACTTTTCTAATAACTGTGCAAAACTGTTTAAATCAACATAACCCTCCGAATTAGGGCTAATAATCTCTACATCCGCTAGGGTTTCTAACCAAGAGGTTTGATTGGAGTGGTGCTCCATATGGGTAATAAATACGATTGGCCTATCTTCTTCTGCCACTTTTATAAACTTGCGGTGCTTTTCATATACCTTAAGTCCTAAAATGCGCTGAAACTTATTAACCACGCCCGTCATGCCAGAGTTGGAAGAAATCATTACATCTTCAGCAGAAGCATTCACATGTTTTTTTACAATATCCATTGCTTTATGATACGCCACTGTCATAGACGACCCCGTAACATTCGTTTCGGTATGGGTATTGCCTACCATCGGGTAAAACTTCTCGCTTAACTTGTCTTCTACTGGACCATATATTCTTCCGCTGGCAGTCCAATCAGAATAGATTATTTGCTTTTCTCCGTAAGGACTTTCAAATTTTTTATTCTCTCCAATTATATTCTTTCTGTACTTTTCAAAATGTTCTTCAAGCATAATAAGTAAGGGCTGAACTGAATTACAAATGTACACTAGAATCTCAATATTTATGTGATTTGGATTACTTGCTGCGCCAACTTTACGTGAGCAATTTGCGGTCTAAGTCTTATTATCTATCTTTAAAAAATATTCAATAATTATTATGAAAAATATTCTACTTGCTTTAATCCTTTTGGCTCCTTTGTACAGCTTTGGTCAAATAACTTGGGGTGCAAAAGGAGGCGCAAATATTACAACCTTGGGTAAATTTGGCTCGGGCAATACGCCCCAATTAAGAATGCACGCTGGGTTTTATTACCAGCAAAGAGTTGAACAACGTTTTGGGCTTGTTGCTGAATTGCATTATTCTATGCAAGGAGCTAGGGCCGCCAATATTAGCAGAAGGTATTTGGCTTATAATTATTTAAACCTCCCCCTGCTTATTAAATTTTATAATCAAAATGATGTGTATTTTGAAATTGGTCCTCAGCTTGGCTATTTACTTTTTGCCAATTTACATGATGATGGTTTTACCCAAAGCATAACATCGCAGGTTAAACGGTTTGATTTTACAGGCTTAATTGGTGGAGGCAAAGACACTGATTTTGGTAATTACGGAGTTAGAGCAGGAGTTGGATTTACCAATACTTCGGGTGGCTCGGTAGGTAATGCAGTAGTTTTTAGAAACATTTTCTTGCAACTTTACGTTGGATTTACTTTAGGGCAACTCAACGAATAAAAGCCCTCGGTCACTCAAAAACAACAACATGAACACTATTGGAAACGTGCTTTGGATAGTACTCGGAGGCTTTTTTGTATTTATTATCTACCTCTTCGGCAGCTTACTATTAATAATAACCATCATTGGTATTCCGTTTGGCATTCAAACCCTTAAAATGGCGGGCTTGGCACTATTGCCCTTTGGCAAGGAGGCGGTGCAAGGGCAACGTTCCGGTGGGTGTTTATACCTTATTATGAATGTGATTTGGCTATTATTTGCTGGTATAGAGCTTGCAATAATCCATTTGGTTTTAGCCTTATTGTTCGGAATTACTATTATTGGTATTCCGTTTGCTCAACAACATTTAAAATTAGCCTACCTTGCTTTAGTGCCTTTTGGCATGGATATTAAAATAAAAAACTAATCGCCTCTGGCTTTTGCAAATTCTCGGTGTCTCTTATTATCAAAATGCACTCAATTGATGTTGGCTTTTTATTCTGTATCAGAATAATTCGATACCCAATCCTTCTTTCTACTTTTACACAGTGAAGAAAAAAGACATCCATTCGCTTTATTTTATTGCCATTATACCCGATGAGCCATTACAAACGGAGTTAATGAAGCTAAAACAATGGGTTTTTAGCAAAGTAGGCTCCAAAGGTGCACTGCGTTCGCCTGCCCATATAACCCTGCTAATGCCTTTTAAATGGAAAACAGCAAAGGAAGCACAGCTCTTTGCGAGTCTTCGCAAATTGACCTCTTCAATGGCTAAGTTCGATGTGTTACTGCCTAATTTTAATTGCTTTGAGCCTCGTGTAATTTATGTAAATGTAGAAAACACGGATGCGCTTACAGAGGCAAAAAACCAAGTGCTAAAAATGGCTCGGCAAGAGTTAAAGCTCCATTTTTTAAAAGACATTAGGGGGTTTCACCCTCATATTACCATTGCTTTTAGAGATTTAAAAAAACCACAATTTTACCAATTATGGGCGCATTTTAAAACTAAACCCTTTGAAGCAATTTTTAAGGCAAACGCTATTGCATTGCTTAAGCATAACGGCAAAAAATGGGATGTGTACAAGAAATTTGAGCTAAATTAACGCCCACACTAAACAGCGAGGGGGTTAAAGGTATAAAAATTTCCATGGCCTACCGAGACAAATTTTTGATTTGGCTCTATCACCCTATGCTGTTTTAGCGCTTGTTGCCAACCGTTTTAATATTCAATTCGGTATGATAAAGTGGTTCAAACACAGCGAACATATAAAGACGTTCATAGCCTATTCCAACTGTCAAATTAGGTCGATAAAAATGCTTGGAAAAATCAATGTCAAGCTGCCATAAATTTTGCAGATATTAACCCTCGACAGACAAGCTAATTGCAAAGCAAAAAAACTTAGTGATCCCTAAGAAAGCACCACCAGCTCTTGTTTTTTCGGCATTTGTTAGTTTTCTCAATTGATTAGAATATCCTACAGTCCACAAAATTCCAAATAGTCCAAACGAAAAGGCTAGCTTAAATTCTTTGAATTTATCATTAACTATAGAGAACTTTTGAAACCCTCCCATAAGGCCAATACCAAAATTGCCAATTGTAAAAAGGTAAGGAGTTTGGTTTTTCACTTTAAACCCAATAGACGTGAAAAGGTCGCCAAAAGAGACTTTTTTGGTTTTGGGTGTTTTCGGAGTGGACTCTTTTTTATAAAGTTAAACAATTGCGACAATTTGAAATGCATCCCTGTCTTACAAATTGTTTTAATGTATATTAGTAGATTATAATTGAAGTTTTAACTTTAATTAATAATAGTTTAGATATTTGCATTATGATTATTGCTCAAAATAAGCTTGGGACTACTGTTTATAACAAAAACAACAAAATGCTTGTTTCTGTATATAAAGGTCGCATTACAATCGGGTTAGCCCTTGAGCATTTGGCAAGCATAGTTGAATTCTATAAGAATAATGAAGTACTTGGCTCTGTAGTTGATATAAAGGAAATGTATGGATCCTTTGCTAAAATATTTGAGTACATGAAAGAGACTTACTATCCCGTTGCAATTAAAAGTGGCTTAAAATGTCAGGGGTTTGTTGTTTCGGAAGACTTGATTGTTAATAACCTTAGCTCAAAACTAAAAGAAATGGCCACATTGTTTAATTTAAAGTCAAAAGTGTTTTCCGAAAGAGATGAAGCCGAAGCATGGATTAAATTAAGGCTTTAACATGGTTTTTTCAACGTATTTAATTTATGGCTATGATTATTACGGTTACTCAAAGTAAGATGGCAACTACTGTTTTTCATGTGAAGGAAAAAACCCTTGTTTCTGAATATGCGGGGAGAGTTAATATTGAATTAGCTCTTATACATCTAAAAGAGGTGTCTGAGTTTTATTCTGCTAATGAGGTAAGGGGTTCGATTGTGGATTTAAGTAAAGTTTTTGGGTCTTTTGCTAAGGTGCTAGATTATTTAGGCAAGGAGGCATTTCCAATAGCTAAAAAGAGTGGTTTGTGTTGTTTGTGCTATGTTGTAAAAGATGATTTAATTATGGAGAATTTAACAAATAGGTTAAAATTTGCAGTATCGTCTCATAATATTGAAGTGAATGTGCTAAAAAGCAGAGAAGAGGCAGAATTTTGGATAAAAACCCAACTTAATACACGCTATAAGTCTACTTAAATCAACTTTATCTCCAGCTCATCTAACTGCTCATTCGAAATAGGGGAAGGCGAATCAATCATTACATCTCTACCCGAGTTATTTTTAGGAAAAGCGATATAATCTCTTATTGAATCGGAACCGCCAAATAGGCTACAAAGCCTATCAAAACCAAAGGCAATGCCGCCATGAGGGGGTGCGCCATACTCAAAAGCCTCCATTAAAAAGCCAAACTGGGCTTGGGCTTCTTCTTTGGTAAAGCCTAAATGCTTAAACATTAGTGCCTGTGTTTCTTTATCATGGATACGGATGGAACCGCCACCTACTTCAACTCCGTTAATTACTAAATCGTACGCATTGGCTCTTACTGCCCCAGGGTTAGTATCTAGCAATGCCATATCGGCTTTTTGAGGCGATGTAAACGGGTGGTGCATCGCATGAAACCGTTGTGTGTCTTCGTCCCATTCGAGTAAAGGAAAATCAACGACCCAAAGTAGTTTAAATTCATCTGAATTTTTAAGCCCTAATTCATCGCCCATATATAAGCGCAATACACTTAAAGCCGAACGTGTAGGGTTGGTATCTCCACTTAAAATTAATAAGAGGTCTCCGGGTTTGGCATCCATTTTATCAGCCCAGGCTTTAAGGTCTTCTTGCGAATAGAATTTATCTACTGATGACTTAAAGCTCCCGTCTTCGTTACATTTTACATACACCAATCCTTTAGCTCCCACTTGTGGTTTACGCACAAAATCAGTTAACGCATCTAATTGTTTACGGGTATAATTGGCAGCACCTTTGGCATTTATGCCAACGATGAGTTCGGCCTCATTAAAAATGGAAAACCCTTTGCCTTTGGCCACCTCATTAAGTTCAACAAACTGCATATCAAATCTTATGTCGGGCTTATCATTGCCATATAAACGCATAGCATCGGCATACTCCATTTGAGCAATATCACCAATTTCAATACCTTTTACTTCTTTAAATAAGTATCTAATTAATCCTTCAAAAGTGTTTAAAATGTCTTTTTGGTCAACAAAAGACATTTCGCAATCAATTTGTGTAAACTCTGGCTGGCGGTCGGCTCTTAAATCTTCGTCTCTAAAGCATTTAACAATTTGAAAATACTTATCAAACCCACTTACCATTAACAATTGTTTAAACGTTTGTGGTGATTGTGGCAGGGCATAAAACTCTCCTGGGTTCATACGAGAAGGCACCACAAAGTCCCGAGCTCCTTCAGGAGTAGATTTTATAAGTACAGGAGTTTCTACCTCTAAAAAATCTTGCTGATCCATATACAGCCTTGTTTTCTGCATCATTTTATGACGCAGTTTTAAGGCATTTCTTACTGGTGTTCTTCGCAAATCTAAATATCGGTATTTCATGCGAAGGTCGTCTCCCCCATCGGTTTCATCTTCAATTAAAAAGGGAGGCACTTTAGAGGCATTCAATATTTCTAAGCTATCAACCAATATTTCAATATCGCCTGTTTGCAGCTTATCGTTTTTGGCGTAGCGCTCTGCCACAGGCCCTGCTGTTTGAATCACAAATTCACGGCCTAGTTTTTTGGCTGCCTCCAGTAGCTCGGGGGTTGTTTTACCTTCTTCAAATACCAACTGGGTAATGCCGTACCTATCACGTAAATCAATCCAAACCATACCCCCTTTATTGCGCACACGTTGTACCCATCCACATAGGGTGGCATTAGTTCCTGCATTTGATATTCTTAATTCTCCACAGTTATGTGATCTAAACATAGTCCTCTTTTTAGCGACCGCAAAGTTAATAATCTGAAATTGATATTTGGTGACGATGCCAATATAATAAGCATTGTTTTTCAATTTTGAGGTACGAGGAATCTTATACGTTCTAAAAGCTATCTTTAACTCGCTTTATGCAATAGGTCGTTATGAGAACACAAACTACAGTAGATCAGAATCTTATGTTCGAAAAGCACTCCGAAATATCGGGATTGTCGTTATTATCGAGCGCCAGCCTAACTGGCTAGGCAGATAAGGCTCAGTAATCTATGGGCTCATCCAATCCCAAATTAGTATTGCCCCTTATACAAGCAGCAATTCCTTCCTTGCCAGCAAAGAAGGCTTCGGGCGAAACCCTGAATAACGTTTAGGGCTAGAGTGCGCAGACTAATCTACCTCAATACCCATTTGGCGCATCAATTCGCACGCATTAAAACTGGAGCAAATGCCTTCTTTAATGGTGTAATCAAAGGTAATTTTCCCTTCTCGGATATCGCTTTCGAAGCTAAAGTTATGCACAAAATTTTCTTTAGCCGCTAGCTCCCCAAGCTCTAAATCGTGGGTAGAAATAAAACCTGTGGCTTGAAGCTTATGTAATTGCCTAATCAATGCTTCAGCTCCTTTGTGCCGATCGGCTGAGTTGGTTCCTTTTAATATTTCATCTAAAAAATAAAGGCATTGTTCGCCTAACTTTACCTTATCTATTAATTGTTTAATGCGGGCAAGTTCTGCATAAAAAGACGACACGCTTTCTGATAAATTATCTTTTACACGCATCGCTGTAAATACTTGGATGGATGGGTTAATAATAAACTTGGCGGCTCTTACCGGAGCACCCAACTGTGCTAACACATAGCTGACGGCAACCGTTCTTAAAAAAGTACTTTTGCCTGCCATATTGGGGCCAGTAATCAAGTTGGTGTTGCCCAAGCCGTTAAATTTAAAATTATTAGAAATTCCTTCGTTGCCAAGCATTGGATGGGTAAGTTCTTGCGCTTTAAAATAATAGTCCTCTTCAGAAAAAGAAGGTGTTACCCAATTGGGGTGGTTAAAATATAGCCCAGAGAGGCTAATTAAACTTTCTGTAGTGGCTAGGCTCGCAAACCATTGTTTGATATATGTGGCATTTTGCTGCCTCCATTCTTCTAATTTATACAGCCACCGCAGGTCTAGTACAAAAGGAATGTTTATAAAAATATGCATCATTCCATTTCGGGCAAGCAAATTATCGAGTAGTATATGCAGTTTGCTAATTTCTTTGCCAGCAGGATGATTGGCTCCAATAGCTTCTTGTAGCTCAACCATATAATCAGATGTAAAAGAAGACTGCTCCAATAATTCTAATTGATTTCCTAAAACCCGTAAGGTGGTTAAGGCTTTATAAGTTGAGTTTACTGTTTGAGCTGCATATTTAAACTGTTTCCCTAATAGCACCCCTGAAATAAGGAGCCAGGGCAAATTGGTCCATAAGGTGTAGTCGAAGATAAATGCACCTGCTGAGGTGAGTAAAACCAGCACAGGAATAGCAGTAATGGCCCACTGCAAGTACTTTTTGCCTAAAAGTTGTGGCGGTTGAGTAAGCCATTTCATAAAGGAGTCAAACTCCTTTTGACTAATATGTTCGGTCATTCCTGCGGCACGGTACTCCAAGCACCAGGATTGATTTTTACTCAATTCTTTGGCAGCCTCTTGGCGTTTACCTATTTCTTTTTTTGAGGGCATAACCGTTAGCCATTGGGCTAGTTGTTGCTTGCCTAAAAAAGAAGTGGTTTGATTTAGCAATTGAAAAATAGATTTTTCGCCAAATAAATCAAGGTCGGCACTGTAGGGGTGGTGGTCATCGGCAAACTCAACTCCACCGTCAATGGCACTAAAATCTCCCTCGAGCTTAGCTAGTTCTTGCGAAGATAATTGCGCCAAATTTTTAGTAATTTGTAGTTGCTGCTTTACTCGGTTATGCATTTTGATAAGCACCACTAACACGCCAATCAGAACCAAGGAAAGTAGCAGTGCCGCCTGCAACTCACGTTCGTTTACTTTATACACAATAGCAACCAGCAGTATCAAAAAAACGATAAATCGCACAGTTGAGAAGAAATTATTTCTTTTAGCTAATGATTTTTTAGCAGCAAGGTGTTCTTCTAGCTGCTGTTGATAAAATTGAGTAGGTGTCATTTAATCAGTAATTTTTGGGTATAGCTATTGCACAGAGTTTCGCAAAGAAGCTCAAAGGTACTCAGAGAATAATGGATTTTTTTGCTTTATTGATTGCTAATGAGTAGTCCTTCTATGGAAATATCTTCATCTAAATCCTCCCAATGAACACCATCTCCCCCTCCAATTAATCGCCAGTTTTTTAATTGATTTTTTGAAGCATCCCTCAATTTTGGAAACCAATCAATGGGTACGCCTAATTCTCTCCCATCCTCTAAGAGCAAAAATAGTTTATCATTACTAAACCATAAATCAACAGCGTTTGGTGTACTAGTTATTAAAGTATTCATCCCATTTATTGATTAATTGTCCTTTATTTTCTACCACTAATTTACGAATTCCATTAATTTCAGTTGCATTCAACCTTTTTGCTTTTACCAATTCACAAGAAATAAGTGAAAATTTAGCAACTCCATCATCACATTCAACGTGAATATGTTTTGGCAAATGCTCATTACTATAAAAAAAGAATCGAAACTTACCAATACGCAAAACAGTAGGCATATATCAAAGATAATACTCTTTTAAACTAAAAAGGCAACTTGCTCAAATCTACGTTGCCTCCGCTTATAATTATGCCCACTCGCTTACCTTTAAAAACCTCCTTATTTTTTAGTGCTGCTGCTACTGGCACTGCACTGGAAGGTTCAATAATTATTTTCATTCGTTCCCAAACGAGCTTCATAGCTGTTATAATTTCATCTTCGGATACGGTAAAAATATCAGTTACGTGGTTTTTAATAATACTAAATGTACGTGGACTCAACGAAGTTAATAAACCATCGGCAATGGTGCTTGGGTCAATCATCGGAATAAGTTTACCTAAATCCAATGAACGTTTGGCATCATCAGCCCCTTGAGGCTCGGCTCCATACACCTTAATACCCTTGCCAAAATAATGAGCCGCTAATGTAGTGCCACTAAGTAACCCACCACCGCCTATGGGTGCAATAATTATGTCTAAATCCTGTAACTCTTCCATTAATTCAAGCGCAACAGTGGCTTGCCCGGCAATTATATGTTCGTTATCAAATGGATGAATTTCAGTATAACCAAACTGCTCAATTAAGCTGGCCACCGCACTTTCTCGAGCTGCCAAAGTAGGTTTACAATAAGTAATTTTAGCACCATACCCTGCAACCGCCTCTGATTTAACCTTGGGTGCATTATTGGGCATTATAATATGGGCTTTTACGCCTTGCCTTTTTGCCGCTAAGGCAAGTGCTTGGGCGTGATTGCCCGAAGAATGTGCAATTACCCCTTTGGCCTTTTGTGCTTCTGATAATTGAAGTACGGCATTGGTGGCTCCACGGTATTTAAAAGCCCCCACTCTTTGAAAATTTTCGCATTTAAAAAAGAGGGAGGCTTCTGTAATCTCATTAAAATACTGAGAAGTTAATACAGGTGTTTGATGAACAAAGGGCTGAATTCTTTGGTAACTATTTTTAATGTCTTGTTCGGTTGGTTTCATCTTTTACTAACCTTAATTTATTCTATGCTCAAAGTTCTAAAAGGCTCTCGGCCAGCTCCATCAATTTTAATCTCTTTTTTACCCAAAGTTATCATGGCAAAGGCCGTTTCTTCTTTGCTACGCACCATTCCTTGAAAGGTAACATAATGAATGCCCTCTTTTTCTACATAATTACCCGGGTGATGATGCCCATTAAAATAAGCCTTTACACTTGAATGGTTTTCTAGTATTTTAACCACTTCTACATCGTTCCAAAGGTTGAGGGCGGCTAAGGGTAAAACTGGAAAATGGGCAAGCACAATTACGTTTAATTTCTTTTTATCTGCCTCTTTTAGGCTCGTTTCTAACCAACTTAATTGCTTTGTGCCAAGTGCTCCATTCCATGGTTTTGCTTGTGGTCGCCCCATTTGTTCGTATCGATTCATTTCTTGTGCTGCAAAAGTAAGCCTATCCTTATCTGTTGTGCTGTAAAGACTAACATCTGTGCCATCAAGCACAACAAAAAGCCACTTGCCTTGCTGCACAACATAATAAGGATGAGCTAAATTTAGGGTGCTTAGCACACTAGATTTTAAGCTATCGGCCACCGAAAAATCATGATTGCCCAACACATAATAATGAGGCATTTTAAGTTGGTTCATAATCGGCTTAACCGTAGCAAAACTTTTAAAATCACGGTCGATAAAATCGCCTAAATGAAAAACTATTTCAACACCATTGGCATTGAGTTTGTCAACGGCTTCTTCCAACCTGGGAATCGCTTGGCGGTAGTCGTTATTCCACTGGTTGCTATAATCGCAATCGCAATATTGGCAGTCGGCTATAATGCCAATTTTTAAAGATTGGGCGCTAGCACCACCAACTAATAGGAGCAGAAATATTTGGTAAACTATTTTCATTTTTTATTCTTCACAAAAAGAGCCTTTAGCTATCCATAATTCTTTAAATTCAAAGGAGATGACTCCTGAATTGGCCACTTCGCTTGATTTTATCATTTCTGTAGAAGAGTCATCTTTTAGCACCAATATTCCTCCTTCGTTACTGGCAAAATAACCAGCCATTAATAGGTTTCCTCCTGTTTTTAATTCAGAGATTAGCCCCTTGATTGACGCCTGTTTGGCTTCATTCGCATTTGATTTATAATTGGCAATTTCATTGCTAGCAGTATATCTCACAAATTGATACATCCCCATTTCATAGTTTGCCCCTACCACACAAGAACCGCCTACGGTGGTGATAAATGGGTACATCTCAATATTCCACCGATTGGCCTTTATCGCAGGGTCGGTTTGTAGCCATTGCTGTACGGTATCTACCGAAGGTGAGTTCATAACAAACAATCCACCTCCACCTTCAAAAGGGCCCGCATTAATCAGCTTGCCTTGCGTACCCAGCTCACCCATATTTTTAAAATGCAGCTCCATTAAAACATCTACAGAATCTGTTGAAATAACAGGTTTATTGGGGTTTTTATTTAAAAACACAAACACAAGATCAAACTCTTGAGCCGATAATTGCCCAATCGAAAGGATTGAAATTAGTACGATTAAAGCTTTTTTCATTGGTTCTCTTAATTTAGTTCCTTATAATAACCTGAGCTCGGGATAAAGAATGCTGTCAGGTTAATGCAGCTACAAGTTTCATTAAGTCATCCTCGGTATTATATACGTTAGGAGATACCCTGATTGAACTCCCACGAATGGATACAAAAATATGCTCTTTTTCAAGTGTTGCTTTTATTTTATCCACCTCTAACCCTTTTTTTCTAATGCCAAATAGATGTGCGCCCCTAAACTCAATATCTTCCATCCAATACCCTTTCGATTTTAATAACTCTACCGGTTTTTTTGTGATAATTTCACAATAAGTTTGAATATTTTTTATCCCCCACTGGTTTAGTTGTTTAAGTGCCTCTAACAACATTGGTACTAATATAAAATTACTTTGTTCCCCTACTGAATAGCGCATAGCTCCGGGTTGGTATTGGTCTTCGTAATTTACCAACCCTGCAAAATTTTCGCTACCTTTTCGATTAATCCAATTTTGCTCAATGGGGTTTCCATCGTCAAAAGCAGCACCATAATAAGCCACTCCAATACCATAAGGCCCCATTAGCCATTTATAGCTGGCACAAATTAAGGCATCGGGCTGTATCTCTTGCACATCAAAAGGTAAAGCACCAACCGATTGGGTTCCATCAATAATTAACAAAGCTCCAATTTCTTTGGTGCGTTTTCGAATGGCTACAAGGTCAAATAATGTGCCGTCTGCCCAGTGGGTGTGCGAAATGGCAACGATACCTGTACGCGAATTAATGGCTTTAAGTAATTTTATATTCCATTTTTCGCCCCTGTTTTCTACTGCTTTTGGAGGATCAACCGTTATTACTTTTGCATTTTGTGTCGTTTCCAGTTCCATCCATGGATATACATTGCTAGGAAATTGCTCTGCCGCCACTAGTATTTCTTTGCCTGCTACATCAACATTTTTAACTACATTGGCCAACCCATACGATACAGATGGGATAATAGCAATACGGTCGGGGTTTTGTGCATTTATTAAGGTTGAAAATTCTTGCTTAACGGCTTGCACATTGGTAAAAAAATCATCGCCACTTATTAGGTAGGGCTCCAGTTTTGCCGCCACCTGTTGCTGTCCAATTTTAGATACTGCTGTTAATAACGGAGACATATAGGCTCCGTTTAAATAGGTAATGTCTTTATCTAATTGAAATAATGCAGATTGGTTTTCCATAAGTTGCACGGATAAAGAAGTAAATGTATAGAATCATCACCTATTTCTGCTTTATTGAGTTGGAGAAAAATAATAATTATTTTGTTTGCCACTTCGTAAGTTTAGGCATTTTGCATGGCTGTGCTTTTGTACAGATTTCTTCGCTATGCTGTTCCTTGCAATGACGGTAAATAGCCCCATCATTGCAAGGGCGGAATCCGACCAGTTGGCGGATCAGCGGAGGTAAATGACAGAAAATGCCTTTAAAATGGAGACCCCACAACGGATGCGGGGAAACGTGCTTTTTATACACTTTGCCGGTCAGCCAGCTGGCTGATCCGGCATCCTCTCTTTGAAATTCTTTACTCTGTCAATGGTAGCGCAGCAATCCGTTTATTGTTAACCACTGCGCTGGTTAAGTAATTTGCATGGCTGTTTTAATGTACGGATTGCTTCGAGTCGTACCTCCTTCGCAATGACGTGCAATTTTATGCCCTTTTGCTAGTAGAAAGTGACAGAATGTCACAAGAAATCTAATTTTACTCCTTGGAATAGAATTTGTTTTACCGCGGCTAAAGTTTAAAATAAAGAGCGTTTTGCTCAACAACTAAATAAGTATGAAGGAACAAGGAAGTATATCCATTCACACCGAGAACATTTTTCCAATTATTAAGAAATTTCTCTACTCAGATCACGAAATATTTTTACGTGAGCTAGTTTCTAATGCAGTAGATGCCACCCAAAAATTAAAAAGACTATCGGCTCTTGGCGAAGTTAAAACAGAAGTAAACCCTAATCCCAGGGTTGAGGTTGCAGTAAACAAAAAGAAAAAAACGATTACCATTACCGATAATGGCATTGGCATGACAGCCGATGAAATTAAAAAGTACATTAATCAAATTGCTTTTTCGGGTGCTGAAGAATTTGTTGAAAAATACAAAGGCAAAGGAGACGAAGAACAAATTATTGGTATGTTTGGTATGGGATTTTACTCTGCTTTTATGGTGGCCGATAATGTTGAAATAAACAGTTTATCTTACCAAGAAGGAGCCAAAGCCGCCAAATGGACGTGCGATGGCTCTACTTCTTACGAAATTGCCCCAAGTAAAAAGAAAGACATTGGCACAGAAATTATTTTGCACCTAGCCAAAGACTCTGAAGAGTTTTTAGAAGAAAACAGAATTCAAGGCATACTAGATAAATACTGTAAATTTTTGCCAGTTGAAATTAAATTTGGCACCAAAGAGGAGCAAGTTGAAGACGGTAAAGACAAAGATGATAAGCCTAAATATAAGTCGGTAACCGTTGATAATATTATCAACGAAACTAATCCTTTGTGGACTAAAGCCCCTTCTGATTTAAAAGATGAAGATTATATTGCTTTTTATAAGAGCCTTTATCCTTTCTCCGAAGATCCTCTTTTCTGGATTCACTTAAATGTAGATTATCCGTTTAATTTAACGGGCGTTCTATATTTTCCAAAGGTTAAAAAGGATTTCGAAATCCAGAAAAATAAGATTCAACTATTTTCTAAGCAAGTGTTTATTACCGATGAGGTGAAAGACATTGTACCTGAATTTTTACAGCTATTGCACGGAGTACTCGACTCACCCGATATTCCGTTAAATGTAAGTCGTAGTTACTTACAAGCCGATGGCAATGTGAAGAAAATCAACTCACATATTACTAAAAAGGTAGCAGATAAATTAGCGGGCCTCTTTAAATCAGATAGAGCCAGCTACGAAGCCAAATGGGATGACATTGGCATTTTTGTAAAATACGGAATGCTAAGCGAAGATAAGTTTTACGAAAAAGCGAAGTCTTTCGGCTTACTTAAAAACCTTGACGGCAAATACTTTACCCTTGAGGAGTACAAAGACAAGGTAAAAGATGGGCAAACAGATAAGGATAAAAACCTAGTATATTTATATACTAACGATGCTTCTAAGCAGCATGCCTTTATCCAATCCGCTACTAAAAAGGGATACGATGTA
>Ga0256839_1000442_pt1 | contig 53896 bp, 53 predicted proteins | sample 354166metaG_FD_185968 | JGI IMG/M metagenome (GOLD analysis project Ga0256839, IMG submission 185968) | Hydrothermal vent microbial communities from Mid Atlantic Ridge, Atlantic Ocean - 354-166 | ecosystem: Environmental > Aquatic > Marine > Hydrothermal vents | place: Atlantic Ocean: Mid... | reverse complement strand
TAAGCTCCAGAGCAAGTTCCCTTCCCTGTCAAAGACATAGAGCTTGTCTTTGGGATCTTTTTTGCCGTTTTGATCTCCATTACTTGCGTGTAGGACATACTCTCCGAATATGAGGGGTTGGTTTGTGAATGTAAAGTTATATTTGCCTACATACTTTTTCCACTTTAGTTTGAAAAGGTGCGGTATTTTAGCAGGCGGCGGTGTGTATTCGGGACGCTTTGGCGGTGGTGCGCAGGAGAGGATAAAGACAAAGGCAAACAGAAGGATAAAAAATGTCCACCTCATCTCAAATCCCCCCTTTTATTAATATACATTAGTGAGCTTGCTTTTAACTTTTTCACTTGTTAAAATACTGTTTTGTCACTTTTGAAGGACTTAAAGATCCGGAGTGAAGAAAGATGATACAAAGGCAAAGCTATATGAATGTAGCGGATAACTCGGGAGCAAGGAGAGTGCAAGTTATAGGCATACCCTATGCACCCAGAAAATACGCTTCTTTGGGTGATGTAATAACCGTTACAGTAAAAGACGCCCTGCCGGACGGGAACGCCAAAAAGGGAAAAATATACAGAGCGGTAGTAGTAAGAACCGCTAAGGAAGTCAGAAGATCGGACGGTAGCTATATAAAGTTTGATGACAACGCCTGTGTTCTTCTGAATCAATACGGAGAACCCTTGGGAACACGTGTATTGGGTCCCATAGCGAGAGAAGTGAGAAACAGAGGATTTACAAAAATAGCTTCCTTAGCTCCGGAGGTTGTCTGATGGCGGTAAAGATAAAAAAAGGTGATACGGTAATAGTTATGCGCGGTAAAGAAGCCAATAAGGGTAAAAAGGGAAAAGTGATAAAGGTAATTCCCGAAAAAAACAGGATTGTAGTAGAAGGTGTAAACATAGTAAAAAAACATCTGAAGGAAATTCCCAACGTCAGGGAAGGCGGTATAGTTGAAATGGAAGCTCCTTTACCTGTAAGTAACGTCATGCTCGTGTGTCCTAACTGCAATAAACCCACCAGAGTGGGTTTCAGAATCTCCAAAGAAAAAAAAGTTCTGAGAAAATACAGGTATTGTAAAAAGTGCGGAGAGAACATAGATCTGGTAAGAGAAAAGCAGTTGAGAGGTTAAAAAAATGACAACAGCAACCAAATACGTGCCGAGGCTTTACAGAAAATACAAAGAAGAGGTAATTCCTCAATTAATGCACAGATTTGAATACAAAAATCCCATGGAAGTCCCCAAGATTGTAAAAGTAGTTGTAAACATGGGAGTGGGTTCTGCTGTTCAGGACATAAGGAATTTAGAAAGAGCAATGGAAGATCTCCGTCTAATCACAGGACAGCAACCTGTTATAAGACGAGCCAAGAAGTCAGAGGCGGGTTTTAAACTCAGAAGAGGAATGCCCATAGGAGCTAAGGTAACCCTGAGAAAAGAGAGAATGTGGGATTTCTTAGACAAAACCATTTCCGTAGCTCTACCCAGAGTAAAGGACTTTAAAGGATTAAGCGCCCGTTCCTTTGACGGAAGGGGAAACTACTCTTTCGGTATAGCGGAGCAAATAGTTTATCCCGAAATAGATTACGATAAAGTTGACAGAATAAGGGGAATGGACATAAGCATACACACCACCGCTGAAACAGACGAAGAAGCCCTGTGGCTGTTGACACTCTTAGGATTTCCCATAAGAGTTTCATAAGGAGGTTAAAATGCCGAGGAAAGCCAAAATAGCAAAAGATCTCAAGTATTACCCTAAGTGGAGAGTAAGGAAAAAAAACAGATGTCCCCTTTGCGGAAGACCCAGGGGATTTTTAAGACACTTCAATATGTGCAGACTTTGCTTTAGAGAACGCGCTCTTAAAGGTGAGCTTCCCGGTGTAAGAAAGTCAAGCTGGTAACTGGAGGTAAGCAATGGATCCCGTGGCGGATATGTTTTCAGCTATTAAAAATGCCATTATGAGAAAAAAAGAATACGTGGACGTTCCCTCTTCCAAGATGAAGGAGAAAATATTGGAACTCCTTAAAAGAGAAGGCTTTATAAAGAACTGGGAAAGACTTCAAGATGAAGCTCATAGAAAGGGAACTCAATACACATTGAGAATACACCTGAAATACTTAGATCCGAAAAGAGAGAGAAACGCTATTACAAATATAGTAAAAATCTCCACACCCGGTAAAAGAGTTTACGCACCTGTAAAGAGAATTCCATACGTAAAAAGAGGCTTAGGTATAGCCATTGTATCAACGGACAGCGGTATAGTTACAGATCACGAAGCCCGTGCCATGAAAAAAGGTGGAGAGATCATAGCTATAGTATGGTAGGAGGTATATCAATGTCAAGAGTGGGAAAAACTCCCATACCCGTTCCCGAAAGTGTAAAGGTAAACGTAGAAGGAAATACGGTAACAGTAGAAGGATCTAAGGGTAAACTCACTTTTAACTTTCACCCGGATATTAAAGTAAAAGTTAAAGATAGAGAGGTAAGAGTTGAAAGGCCTTCCGACAGAGCTTTTCACAAAGCACTCCACGGCACAACGGCGGCGATTATAAGGAACATGATAAAAGGTGTGACAGAAGGATTTACAAAGGTTCTTGAGGTTCAAGGGTTGGGTTACAGAGTTTCTCTTAAAGGAGATACCCTTGAGCTTACAGTGGGATACTCCAATCCTGTAAAGTATAAAGTCCCGCCCGACGTAAAGGTAGAAGTTAAAGGCAATGAAATACACATACACGGAATAGACAAACAGAAAGTAGGACAAGTCGCCGCAGAAATAAGAGCCATAAAGAAACCGGATCCATATAAAGGAAAGGGTATAAGATACAAGGGGGAAATCCTTAAACTCAAACCCGGAAAGGCGGCAGGCAAGAAGTAGGAGGTAAACCATGGCTAAACTCAGCAGGCAGGAAAAAAGAATAAGAAGACATAAAAGAATCAGAAAAAAGGTTTTCGGCACACCGGAAAGACCGCGTCTGTGTGTTTACAGAAGTCTTAACCATTTTTACGCTCAAATAATAGACGATGAAGCAGGCAGAACTCTTGTCTGCGCTTCAACCCTTGATCCCGAATACGAAAAACTCGCGGGTAAAAGAGGAGGAAAATCCATAGAAGCCGCACAGCTGGTAGCGGAAATAATAACCAAAAAAGCTCTTGAAAGAGGAATCAAAAAAGTAGTATTTGACAGGGGAGGCTTCATGTATCACGGTAAAATTAAAGCTTTTGCGGACAAATGCAGAGAACTGGGACTTGAATTTTAAAGAAAAGGAGGCACTCAATGGGTGGTAAGGACTTAGATGCACTTATAGAGGAAAGAAGAAAACGCTACGGTGTAGCGGAGATGATAGAGGAACTCCAACTGGAAGAGAGATTACTATACGCTAATAGGACAGCCAGAGTTACAAAAGGCGGTAGGAGATTTTCCTTCAGCGCCCTTGTTGTTGTCGGAGACAGAAGAGGTTTTGTAGGATTCGGACACGGAAAAGCAAAAGAAGTTCCCCTTGCCATAGCAAAAGCTATTGAGCAGGCAAAGAAAAAGATCATTAAAGTTCCCATTGTGGAAGGAACTGTTCCTCACGATGTTGTGGGACATTTCGGATCTACAAAGATAATAGTAATTCCCGCAAGGAGAGGAACAGGTGTTGTAGCCGGCGGAGCAGCAAAACCCCTTTTTGAACTGGCGGGATATACCGATGTTCTTACAAAGATAATAGGAAGCACCAATCCCGATAACGTGGTTAGAGCTGTCTTTGATGCTTTCTTACAGTTAAAAACGCCCGAGCAGGTAGCGGAAGAAAGAGGTCTTTCTGTAGATGAGATTTACAAAAGATACAACGTATACGTTAATCCCCAGTTGAGAGTAAAACTCTACTACCCTTGGAGGGGTGTCCATGGCTGAAAAACGTTTTTTAAAGGTTACGCTCATAAAAGGTCTTGCGGGTAAAAGAAGTAGTCATGTTCAGGCTGTTAGGAGTTTGGGATTGAGAAAGCTCGGTCAATCAAGGGTTTTAGAAGATAATCCCATGGTCAGAGGCAACATTAAAAAAGCTTACTATCTCTTAAAAGTGGAGGAGATAAAAAATGAAACTCAATGAACTCCAACCTCACCACGGAGCTGTCAAAAACAAAAAGAGAGTAGGTAGGGGAATATCCGCAGGTCAGGGGAAAACCGCAGGTAAAGGTCACAAAGGTCAAAAAACGAGATCAGGAGACAGAACCCTTCCTCCCTTTTTTGAAGGAGGACAAACTCCCTTTCATCTGAGAGTTCCCAAAAGAGGATTTACCAATCCCACAAGAAAGGAATACACTCCCGTAAATGTAAAAGTTCTTAACCGTTTATTTGAAGACGGAGCGGAAATCACACCGCAGGAGTTAATACAAAAAGGACTGTGTTCAAAAGGAGATCTTGTCAAGATCTTAGGAGACGGGAAACTTGAGAAGAAGCTTAATGTAAAGGCTCATGCTTTCTCCAAGAGTGCAATAAAGAAAATAGAAGAGGCAGGAGGCAGTTGGGAGGTTATTCCAGAGTAAGATGATAGACTATATAAAAAACATATTCCTGTTCGCCGATCTCAGAAAGAGATTTATTTATACACTTCTTATGTTTGCGGTATATCGCTTAGGAAGTCATATTCCCATTCCGGGTATAGACGTTCAAGCTCTTGAAGACTTCTTTGCTTCCATACAAGGAACACTCTTTAATCTATACGATATTTTTTCTGGCGGAAATCTCAGCAGAATGACAGTATTCGCCTTAGGAGTTATGCCCTATATATCCGCTTCCATAATGATGCAACTCCTTACTGCGGCTGTTCCTCAACTTCAGAGATTGGCTAAGGAAGAAGGGGATTACGGTAGATACAAAATAAACGAATACACCAAGTATTTGACAATGTTTGTAGCCTTCATACAGTCCATAGGTATTGCTTTCTGGCTTCAGAATCAAACTTCCCCGCGCGGATTTCCCGTTGTTCCTGAGACAGGTATTCTCTTTATAGTAATTGCGGTTCTTACCCTTGTTGCGGGAACAATGTTTCTCGTATGGATGGGAGAAAGAATAACAGAAAAGGGAATAGGTAACGGTATGTCTCTTCTGATATTTGCCGGTATTGTAGCCGGATTTCCCAACGCTGTGATAAGCCTTATAGAAAGACTCAGAAATGCGGATCTTACACCCTTCGCAGTAGCCGGTGCTTTGGCTATGGTCATAGCGGTTATCATAGGAATTGTTTACATTCAAGAAGCGGAGAGAAGAATTCCCGTTCAGTATCCGCGCAGGGTGGTAGGAAGACAGGAATTCAGAGGGGGTTCTACTTATCTTCCCATAAAGATAAATCCCGCAGGAGTTATTCCTATAATATTTGCTCAATCCCTTCTTATAATTCCCTCAAGTGTCTTAGCTTTTATAGAAAATCCCATAGCCCAACTAATTCACGATGCTTTTAATCCCACTTCTATGTTTTATAACTTCCTATACGTTATTTTTATTGTCTTTTTCACCTACTTCTACACCGCTGTAATGATAAATCCTGTAGAAGTCGCGGATAATTTAAGAAAAGGAGGAGCTTTTGTGCCGGGTGTAAGACCCGGTTTGGAAACTCAAAGGTTCTTGGAGATGGTTATTAACAGATTAGTTTTCGTAGGAGCATTGTTCCTCTCCGTTGTTGCCATAATACCTCTTTTCATAGGCTTATGGCTCAATGTTCCCTTTTACTTCGGGGGGACTACCGCTCTTATAGTTGTAGGAGTTGCGTTGGACACCTTAAAACAAATTGAAGCTAATCTGCTAACTAAAAAATACAAAGGCTTTGTGAGGAAGAGAAGATGAAAAAAAACTTTATTTTCTTAGGTCCTCCGGGTGCGGGGAAAGGAACTCAAGCGGAAAGACTTTCCAAGGAGTGGAATCTAAAACACATATCAACAGGAGATATTCTAAGAAGTGCTGTAGAAAACAAAACCACCTTGGGTTTGAAAGCAAAGGAATTTATGGACAGGGGGGAACTTGTTCCCGATAACCTTATGATTGCTCTTATAGAAGAAGTCCTTCCTCCAAAGGGTGGGGTAATAATGGACGGTTTTCCAAGAACGGAAGTTCAAGCAAAGGCTCTTGATGAGCTTTTTGATAAGAAGAATTTAAAGCTCTCCGCTGTTGTTCTTTTTGAAGTTCCCGATGAAATAATCGTAGAAAGATTAGCATACAGAAGAGTGTGCCCTCACTGTAGGGCTGTATATCATCTTAAGCACAACCCTCCGAAGGAAGACGAAATTTGCGATAACTGCGGTAGTAAGTTAATTCAAAGAGAAGACGACAGAGAAGATGTTATAAAAAAACGCCTTTCCGTTTACAGACAACAGACAAAACCACTTATTGATTATTATAGGAAAAGAAACATATTAATAGATTTAGATGCTTCCTTAGATATAGACAGCACTTTTGAGAATCTCCTGAGGGCTTTAAATGAAAAAGGGAATTGAGTTGTATTCTTTTAAAGAGATAGACAAGATAAAAACAGCTTGTAAAGTTGTGGCTGAAATTTTACAAACAGTAGCGGAGAACATAAAACCCGGTATAAGCACATGGGACATAGAAATGATAGTAAGAGAGGAAGCCAAAAAAAGAGGAGCTAAACCCGCTTTCTTAAATTACAAGCCACCCTTTAGCAGTAAAAGTTATCCCGCCGCAACTTGTATATCTGTTAATGAAGAAGTAGTTCACGGACTTCCCAAGAAGGACAAAGTCATTTCTGAAGGGGATTTGGTAAGTGTAGATTTTGGTGCTATAATAAATGGTTACGCCGGTGATTCAGCTATAACCGTTGCGGTCGGTAACATAGGAGAAGAAAAAAGCCGTCTTCTGACCGCAACTAAATTAGCTTTGGAGAGAGCTGTGGAAAAGGCGGTAGCGGGTAATTGGCTCAGTGATATAGTAAACAGCATACACTCAACCGCGGAGGAATTCAAAGTGTTTCCCGTTCTTAAATACGGCGGACACGGGATAGGTAAAAGAATTCACGAAGAGCCTTTTGTTCCTAATAACAGAAAAGACTTAGGGAAAAAGGATCTAAAATTAAAACAAGGTATGGTAATAGCCATTGAACCCATGTTCGCCTTAGGGACGGAAGAAACTCTGCAGGACGGTGACGGTTGGACAGTTAAAACAAAAGACAAAAGCCCCGCTGCTCACTTTGAGCATACAGTTGCTGTAACACGGGAAGGAGCTATAGTTTTAACGGAGTTGTAAAAATGGGAAAGAGAAAGAAGCAAGAACACGAAAAGGAAAAGGGAATAGTAATAGAAGGGGAAGTTACAGAAGCTCTTCCGAATGGAATGTTTAAGGTAAAGTTAGACAGCGGTCACGAAGTTTTAGCTCATATATCGGGTAAAATGCGAATAAACTTTATAAGAATACTGCCGGGAGATAAGGTTAAGGTAGAGTTGTCCCCTTACGATTTAACACGGGGAAGAATTATTTACAGACTTTAGGAGGTTACTCCATGAAAGTAAGAGCTTCTGTTAGAAGAAGATGTGCAAAATGTAAAATAATACGCCGTAAAGGGAGAATTTATATTATATGTGAAAATCCAAAGCACAGACAGAAACAAGGATAGAGGAGGTAATTTCATGGCGAGAATTGCGGGTATTGATCTGCCGGATAACAAACGGCTTGAAATAGCCTTAACCTACATCTACGGAATAGGCAAAGAAAGAGCCAAGGAGATATGTGAAGGAACAGGGATAGATTGTAGGAAAAAGGTAGGGCAGTTAACTTCCGAAGAATTAAACACCTTAAGAAAGTTTATTGACGAGAACTACAAAGTTGAAGGAGACTTAAGAAGAGAAGTTCAGCTCAACATCAAACGTTTGATGGATATGGGTTGTTACAGAGGACAAAGACACTCAAGAGGTCTCCCTGTCAGAGGACAACAAACAAGAACAAATGCAAGAACCCGCAAAGGAAAGAGAAAAACCGTAGGAGGAACAAAGAAAAAAGGTAAATAAGGAGGTATTCCATGGCAAGGAAAAAGAAACAGAAGAAAACAGTAACCAAAGGTATAGTTCACATCTATACAACTTTCAACAACACCATAGTGAACATAACAGATCCACAGGGAAATACACTTGTATGGGAAAGCGGTGGAACCGTAGGATTTAAAGGAACGCGAAAAAGCACACCTTACGCAGCTCAGTTGGCAGCTCAGAAAGCTTTAAGGAAAGCTATAAATGAATTCGGACTTCAAGAAGTAGAAATCAGAGTAAAAGGGCCCGGTGCGGGGAGAGAATCAGCTTTAAGAGCTGTGTTTTCCGCCGGACTAAAGGTGACAGCCATAAGAGACGTAACTCCCATACCCCATAACGGATGCAGACCACCGGCAAGGAGGAGAGTCTGATGGGAAGATACATAGGTCCTTGGGTAAAGCTTGACAGAAGATTCGGAGTAGTTGTTTCAGGTAAAAGATCCGCTCCGCGGATTCTTCAAAGAAGGAATTTCCCACCCGGACAGCATGGCAGATTAAAAGGTAGAAGGAGAAAACTCAGTGAATACGGACTACGTTTGATGGAAAAACAAAAACTCAAATACCTTTACGGAGGGTTAAGAGAAAAACAGTTTAAAAGATACTTTGACACCGCCACCAAGGCGAAAGGAAATACCGCAGAAATTCTACTTCAACTCTTGGAAAGAAGACTGGACAATGTAGTTTACAGATTGGGGTTTGCTGTTACCAGAAGACAAGCGCGTCAATTGGTAGTTCACGGACATGTTCTTGTCAACGGCAGAAAAGTAGATGTGCCGGGATACGAAGTAGAAGTAGGAGATATTGTGGAAATAAAACCCTCTTCAAGGGATATACCCTTTCTGAAGGAAAACCTTGAGAATTTAGATCCCAGAAGCGTTCCCGAATGGCTTGAAATAGACAAGGTAAACTTCAGAGGAAAGGTTCTTAAACTACCGCAAAATATACAAGATTATCTGGAAATACCTGTTAATCTGCAGTATATTATTGAGTTCTATTCAAAGGTTTAAAGCGGAGGTTGTTATATGCTGAACGAATTTGTTTATCCCAATAAGATTTACTGGGAAGAAAAAGACAACACAAGAGGGGTTTTCGTAGTAGAACCTCTGGAGAGAGGATTCGGCACCACTATAGGAAATGCTCTCAGAAGAGTTTTACTCTCTTCCATATCAGGAACAGCGGTTACAGCGGTTAAGATATTCGGAGTTTACCACGAGTTTTCCGCTATTGAAGGCGTTGTGGAAGACGTTGTAGAGATAATAGCAAACATAAAAGGAATACGTTTCAATCTAAAAGATTCCGATGTAGAAGTCTTGTATTTGAAAAAGAAAGGAGAAGGAGAGATAAAAGCAAAAGACATATCCCTCCCTCCTAATGTTGAAATAGCTAATCCAGAACATACGATAGCGACAATTACAAATCCAAACGTTGAATTCAACGCGGAGATAAAAATAGAAAGAGGTAAGGGATACGTGCTTGCTGAAGAAATGGAAGCCATAGGAGAAACAGGCTGGATTCTATTAGACGCGGATTTTTCCCCTGTAAAACTTGTAAGTTTCAGAGTAGAACAGATAAGGGTAGGAGAAAAAACCGATTACGAACGCCTTTCAATAGAAGTTGTCACCGATGGAACAAAATCTCCAGAAGAAGTTGTAAGGGAAGCAATTCGCATTCTCCAAAAACATCTTTCCCTTCTGGAACATATATCTTATGAAATTCCCACCCTTGAAGAACCAATGCCTGTTGATGAGCTTTCCGAAAAGCTAACCCTTTCTATAGAAGAACTGGACATATCCCAAAGAGCTTTAAATTCCTTAAAGAGAATGGGAATAACCACCATAGGAGATTTGGTTCAGATGACCGAAGAAGAACTTAAAAGCACGAAAAACATAGGAAGAAAAGCTCTTGCGGAGATAAAGGAAGCTCTAAAACAACTCGGACTCCAGTTAGGATTAAATATAGAAAACAAGAGGTAATATATCATGAGGCACAAGGTAAAAAAGAAAAAATTTGACAGAACAAAGGAGCAGAGACTTGCTCTTTACAGAAGCCTTGCCAGATCTCTTATACTTGAAGAGAGAGTAGAAACCACCTTGGAGAGAGCAAAAGCTGTAAGGGGATTTGTAGAAAAACTTGTCACTCTCGGGAAAAAGGGAGATTTAACCGCCCGCAGAAAAGCCCTTGAGCTTTTACCCGATAGGAAGGTAATTCGCAAACTTTTTGAAGATATAGCACCCCGCTTTGAAGGAAGGAACGGCGGTTATACCAGAGTGATTAAACTTCCTGACAGAAGGAAAGGAGACGGAGCGCAAATGGCTATCCTTGAATGGGTTGAATAATGCTTCCCAAGATACTTCATTTTCTCATTCAGTTACTTATAGTGCTTGTTTTCATTCACGCCCTTGCTTCTTGGTTTCCCCAATTAAGGGAAAGCAGGTTTTACTGGTATCTTGACAAATTAATAGAACCTATGCTTGCTCCTTTAAGAAGGATACTACCGCCTGTAGGCGGTTTAGATCTGTCCCCTGCAATTCTTATATTCATTCTTATAGTCATAGACCGCCTTCTTGCAAGATGAAACGTCCCGTAATGCTTATTGATCTTGACAGATGTATAGGTTGTCTTTCTTGTGAAGTAGCTTGTTTGCAGGAAAAAGAGCTTTTCAGAGCAAGCATACGTCCGATGAAAGTATTTCGTATAGAAGGAATCTCAGATCAACCCGATAGTTTCTTTCTTCCTATGAACTGCTTTCACTGTGACCCTGCTCCCTGTGTAATGGCATGCCCTACTTCCGCTATGAGAAAAAGAAAAAAGGACGGTATAGTTTACTTAGAAAGTCTTCTGTGTATAGGTTGTAAAGCCTGCATAATAGCTTGTCCTTACGGAGCTGTATCTTTTAATCCCGAAACGATGAAGGTGGAAAAGTGCGATTACTGCTACAAAAGGGTAGACAGAGGATTACTACCTTCCTGTGTTATGAAATGTGTTACCAACTGTCTTTACTTTGTGGAAACAGAAAAAATACCCTCAGCCCGTCATTTAAGTCGCCGTATAGACTCAAAATTGCTAAAAGAAGTTTTTGGTGAAATTCTCAACTCACTCTGATGACCTCTTCTTTCCCTTCTTTGAGCCAGTGAAAATCTACTCCGAAAAGTTTTGAAATATACACCAGCGTGGCTTCACAGGGATCTATTTTCCCTTCTTCTATTTCTCTGATTCTAAGCTCAGGGATACCTACTCTTTTGGCAAATTCGGGAACGGACAACCCTTTTTCTTCCCTTATTTTTCTTATCCTCTCTCCCACCATAGTCGCACCTCCTCTTTGTATATTTCGTGTTCTTTTTATATTATTTTACGAGAACTTCTCCTATTTTCACCAATCCCGTATCCGTTATCTCTAAGAAATGGGTTTTGGTATCATGTCCGCAAAGACGACAGCCGTCTATTCTGAACAGTCTAACGACATCTCCTAAGGGTTTACCGTATAGATTTGATTGACTCCTTGTCATTATAAGCTCTTTAGCAAGGACCATAGTGCAGTCAACTATGTGACTGACCGCATAACCACCCGCCGCTTCCGCTGAGAGTTCTTCATGTCCGCTTCTTTTTTGAGATACAAACAACGCGGTTTGATACCACTTTTTCATAAAGTTAAACAGTTGTCTTACTATACTACGCGCCATCATTTCCCGAGCTTCATATAGACCGGTGACGGAGTCTATAACTGTATGCTTTATTTTGTAATTCCTTATAGCGTAAGCCAAGGTTGCTAAGAGATTGGGAATGTTGTCTCTGAGTGAAGAATGGCTTGCAGCGTCTATGAGCACTATTTTATCCTCTACCGAAGAGAACTCTATTCCCATTGCTGTAGCTCTTTCCCTAAGACTCATGGTAACGAAGGGAGCAGGGTTTTCAACGGTAATGAAAGCCACACCTTCACCCCTTTGAGCTTGTTTAAGGGTATACTGTTCCGCCATAAGAGATTTTCCCGTGTCAGAAACTCCCGTAAGATTAACTACCGCGTATTCCGGAATACCTCCTAAGGGCTTTTTTACAACTTTTCCTTCTTCAATTCTTGAGTAAAAGAACAATTCGTCCAAACCTTCAACTCCCGTAGGCACACCCCTGAGCTTAGGAGCTTTCCTTACAGCTTCTCCCGCTATCCATATACCTTCTTCCACAACTTTTGGTTTTTCATAATCTTCGTGATGTCGGTGATCTTTTTCCATTACTTTTACCTCCTTCTTCAGGGTAAACTATATCATCTATTATTTGAAGGAGGCAACAGGAATGGATATAAAAGCTTTCAGTGGTAAACTCAGGGATATATCTCCCAAATCTGTTGTTCTTTTTGTTTACAAAGAAGATTTTAGAATATTATCTAAGCTGGGTAGAAGATACTCCTCTTTTATAAGAAAAGCCTTTGATCTCAGCGGCTTTAAAGGTAAAGAAGGAGAAAGCGAAAAGTTTTTTTTCCCGGATCAGAAGATAAAACTGGTTTACGTATTCGGACTGGGAGAAAGAAAGAAACTGAGCACCGATACTTTCAGGAGAGTATCCGCACTGGCAGTTAAAAAACTCAAAAAAGACAAAGTGGAAGAAACTATCCTTTTATCCCCCAGAATATCATCGCTTATATCACAAGCCTTAGCGGAAGGAGCTGTTTTGGGAAGTTACAGTTTTGATCGTTACAAATCTAAGAAAGAGGACTTTGAGATAAAGGAGATATTAGTGTATAACGCGGATCAAAAATCCTTAGAAAAAGGAAAGATCTTGGCGGAAACTCAAAACTATACAAGAGATCTTGTAAATCAGCCGGGAAATGTGATAAACCCCCTTACTCTTGCCCAAGAGGCTAAGAAACTGGCTGATAGCTTGGATCTTGAATGTAAGATCTACAATGAAAAGGAAATTCAAGAAATGGGAATGAACGCTCTTTGGAGTGTGGGAAAGGGATCTTCTACTCCTCCCAGATTTATCCACCTTATTTATAAGCCAGAGGGAGAAATACGGGAAAAAATAGCGGTGGTGGGAAAGGGATTAACTTTTGACAGCGGTGGCTTAAACATAAAACCGGGAGACTATATGAGAACAATGAAAATGGATAAAGCAGGTGCTTGCGCTGTTTTGGGTATAATGAGAGCTGTAGCTTTGCTTAAGCCTTCCGTAGAAGTTCACGGACTTATAGGAGCTGCTGAAAACATGCCTTCGGGAAGTGCTTACAGGCCAGATGACATAATAAAAGCAAAAAACGGTAAATACATAGAAATTGACAATACAGATGCGGAAGGCAGGGTTACACTTGCTGATGTTTTATCTTACGCGTCGGAACTCAAGCCCCGCCGAATAGTAGATCTTGCCACACTGACCGGAGCTTGTATGGTAGCTTTGGGAGAATACACCGCAGGACTCTTTACCAATTCAAAGAACTTCGGAGAAGTTTTCAAAAAGATAGCTAAGGATACAGGAGAAAGACTGTGGGAGCTTCCCTTAGACGATGAAAGACTTAGAAGGAAGATAAAAAAAGGTCCGGCAGATGTAGTAAATACAGGAGGCAGATACGGAGGAGCTATTACCGCTGCCATGTTCTTAGAAGAATTTGTAGATAAGGGGATAGAATGGATACACCTTGATATAGCGGGTCCTGCGTGGTCTAAGGAAGATTACGGCTATTACATCCAAGGAGCTACCGGATTTGGAGTAAGAACTTGTGTTGAGTATATACTTCGGAGGTAATATGAGAGTCGTTGTCGTAGGCAACGGACCAGCTGCGTCTTGTGCGGTAGAAGCTTTCAGAAGTATTGATAAAGAAAGTGAGCTAATAGTATTGAGTGCCGAAGACTGTCCCACTTACGCTCCCAACTGCCTTGAAAACGTAATAAGAGGTGATATTCACAACTCTGCTCTTTTTTATAAGGGAGGAGAATCTTTTTATGAAAAATACAATGTAGATTTCCGAAAAAATACACCGGTTTATAGAGTAAATAACGCTAAAAAAACAGTAATCACGGAAAAAGGTGAAGAAATCTCCTACGATAAATGTCTATTGGCGGCAGGTGCTTACGCTTTTATACCGCCCGTTGACGGAGTTGAACTTGAGGGAATAACTCCCGCTAAAACGCTAAGGGAAGCGGAGAGAATAAGAGATCTCATAAGATCAGGAAAAGTAAGAAACGCTGTAGTTGTAGGTGCAGGACCAATAGGTATAGAAGACGCTGAAACTTTACATCACTTAGGTGTGAATGTTTCTGTAGTGGAAATATTTGACAGAGTTCTTCCCAGAATGCTTGACTCCCAAATGGGCAGTATATACGGAAAAGTTTTTGAAAAGGAAACAGGAGTTAAGCTCTACCTTGAACATCAAGTTGTTTCCTTTCAAGGAGAGAAAAAGGTTGAAGCAGTTGAAATAAAACCGCGAGGTTCGGATAAAAGGCTATTTTTAAAAGCTGATCTTGTTATTCTGTCCGCAGGAGTAAGACCCAGAACTCAGCTGGTTGAGGGAACAGATATAAGGATTCACGAAGATCCCGAAACAGGCAGGCAATTGGGGGGTATAATCGTCAACGAGTATCAACAGACAAGTGATCCCGATGTTTTTGCTGCTGGAGATATAGCATCAGGTATAGATGTATGGGGAAATCACCGATGGATTGCTCTTTTTCCCGCAGCACAGCAAGCGGGATACATAGCGGGTTTTAATATGGCGGGTGTTAAAGTCAAAAATCCTGGACTTGTGGACTACAACGCTGTTAAGACAAGAAGTGTTACCGCCGGTAGTGGAGGTGTTTTTGGAAATGAAGAAGAAGCTTTGCTAATAGAAAAGGACAACCGTATTGTAAAGATTTTCTTTAAAGAAGGAAAGATCATAGGTTATCAATTTGTAGGCATTCCTTCGTATAATTCTGTAAGTGTTAAAAATACTCTACTTTCAGAAAAAACCCGCCGATGGTGTGAAAAAGTCCTTCTTACTTCAGGTATGGGTTTAGAAGCTTCAGGTGTTCTGTTTCACAGCTTCCTCAAGCAGAGAAAAACAGTTACTCCTATTAAAAAGAGAATGATAGAAGATCTTCTTCTAAGAGCTTTGGCTAACCCTGCCGAGGATTTTCCTCTATACTTGAAAACCTTATAACCTTGTCCTTACCTGTTTTCTTGGCTCTGTAAAGAGCTGTATCAGCTTTTTTTATAAGATCTTCAATATCGTCTTCCCTATCGAGTTCCGCCACACCTATGCTTACAGTTGTAAGAACTTCGCGATTATCAACTTTTATCGGATCTTTTTTAAAATCTCTTCTTATTCTCTCCGCTACCAGTTCTGCTCCTCTTTCATCGGTGCGCGGTAGAAAAACCACAAATTCCTCTCCACCGAAACGGGCGGCTATATCCGATCCTCTTATGTTTCTTTTAATAACTTCCGCCAATTTCTTAAGAGCTATATCCCCTACATCGTGACCGTATTCGTCGTTTATGAGTTTAAAATTGTCTATGTCAAGCATAAGCACAGAAGCAGGTTCACCGTATCTGCGGGCGTATTCTATAGCTCTTTTTGTTTCTTCCAAGAAAAAGCGCCGATTGCTTAAACCCGTTAAAGGATCGCTGTAAGCAAGCTCTTCAAGTCTGTCCTTTTCACTTTGGAGTTGGGTTATAAGAGCCTCCAGTTCTTGAGCCATAGTAAGAACCGATCTTTTCAGATAGAAGAGTTCGTCCCTTGTTTTTTCTCTTCTGAGTTTCTCCGTCATAAGCGGGATTTCTGAAAAATCACTTTCTTTAAACTTTGTAGTTACTTTCCTAAGATAAAGGATATCCTTTATTATTTTGTTGAAAAGGAGCAATAAAACCACAGAAAGAGTTACAACAAGAATAACTGTATAAACAAAGAATATAAGAGGAGTAAACAAAAGCTCTTTGAGAATAGGAGTTAGATCCTTTATAAATACAACCCTACCTATTGGAACCGAACCTTCTATCAAAACGGGAAAATCCATAACAAGCCTTTTGTATGTATCTACTATTTTGTAGCCGGTTATGTTTTTTATATCCTTTATCACATTCGGTAAATACTTCCCTTCAAGAATAAGATCCTTAAGAACAAGCCGATCCCTTATAAAGTTATCAAAAAAGCCCGGTTTGTTTTCAGCAAACCGCTCAAGAGCTGCTCTATCGTAAGCTATAAACCATGAAAGATCGTTAACTTCAGCGGTAAACTCTATACCGTTCGTAAAGTGGGTTCCGTAAAATCTGCAATTAGCAACCCTTCCTATGTAAAGCCCTTCTTCACGTAGAAGAATATAGTTTCCCTTTTTAGAAATTCCACAATTTCCCAAGTCAAAAAATACTTCATTTGAATTCTTTCCGAGAATTTTTTGAATGTAAGTAAAAGTTCTTATTACTTCCGTATGTATCTTTGATATATGTTCGTTTATGTGGTATAAAGACAGAACAACGAAAATTAATACCGTAGTTAGAAACAGAAATCCTGAAATCAGAAAGGTGCTAAGAATAAGCTTATTTTTTAAAGACATCTTTCAAATATAATAATCAAGCATGCTGGTTTTATTCGGAGGAAGCTTTGATCCTGTCCATATAGGACATGTAATCATAGCCAGAGAAGTAAAAGAAACCCTTGGTGTAAACAAGGTGATCTTTGTTCCCGCCTACAAAGCACCTCTTAAAGAAACTCACAGTGCAACTCCACAAGACAGACTAAACATGCTTAAACTTGCAGTGGAAAGGGAACCCTACTTTGAAATAGAAGACTGCGAAGTAAAAAGGGGAGGAATTTCCTATACAGTTGATACTCTGAAATACATTCTTCCGAAAATTAAGAAAAAGCCTTTCTTTTTAATAGGAGCGGATAGTGTTCTTAAGTTACACTTGTGGAAAGATCCTTTAAAAGTGCTTGAACTTAGCCGTCTTGCAATAGTTGACAGAGAAGGCAAGATAAAAGAAGTCCGTAATTATCTAAGGGAACATTTCCCTTATGTAAAAGAAGGAGAGGAAGTTCTGTTTTTACCTATAAGAAGAATTGATATTTCAGCTACTGAAATCAGAAAAAGAGTAAAAGAAGGCAAGAGTATATACTGTATGGTGCCGGAAAAAGTGGAACTCTACATAAAGGAAAAGGGATTGTATCGTTAGATATAATATCAACATGCTGATAGCTGTTCCTCTCTCGGACAAGGAGTTTAGAGAAAATTTGAAAATTGCAAAAGAAGAAGGAGCTGATTTAATAGAACTAAGAGTAGATCTCTTCACTCAAACAGATCCCGATTATGTAGAAGATTTAGTTCTCTCTGTAAAAGAAGAGAAGCTTGGGACAATCCTGACTATAAGGATACCTCAGGAAGGAGGCAGGGAAGTTCCCACAAGAGAGGAAATTTTCAGAAAAGTTTCACCGCTGTGTAATTTTGTAGATTTAGAGTTAAGAGAAAGAAATCTGATAGTAAAGGTGAAAGAGCGTCTAAAAAAGGGAAAGCTTATACTTTCCTACCATAACTTTGAATTCACACCTCCTACTTGGGTTTTAAGAGAGATCCTCAGAGAAGGTCACAGATACGGAGCTATTCCAAAAATAGCTGTTATGCCACGATCTTCCGATGATGTGGCTCGCTTACTATGGACTGCCTATCAAGAAAAATATCCCAAAATACTAATAGCGATGGGGGAGATAGGAAGAATCTCCCGCATAGCGGGATTTTTATTCGGATCCGTTATAAGTTACGCTTCCCTTAAGGAAGCTTTAGCTCCCGGTCAGCTTTCTCTGAAGGAAATGGTAAAGTTCAGGGAACTCTTCTGCAAGGGAGAAATATATCATATTAGCACTGAAGTGTAACACTATAGGTGCTACAATAGATCCACTTTTGATATAAGCAAAGCCGAATACCAAGGAAGGGAAAAAAGTGAGCACTGAATTAACGGTAGGAAAATTTATAAGGTGAGCAAAAGAGAAAAGGAGAGAAGTTTTTAAGTTTCCTAAGGCGGACATCAGGTATCCTCTGAAGAAGATCTCCTCAGCTACAGCAACCCCTATTTGATTTAAAGTCCACAGGGAACATAAGTTTTTCGGGAAAAATACAACAATGAAAGGAAGGAGAACAGAGCCGTAAAGAACTCCTCTTTTGTAATTTTTAAACCCTATTTCCTCTTCAGAGGAGATAAGAAGAGGAAGCATCATATACAGATAAGCCAAAATGTTAAGGAAAGGGAAAACTTTAACGATAATCAAGATCAATATCAATCCGATGTAGATTAAAAGTCTTCCGTGCATCTTCTCAGATTCCAACTGTGATAGGGGAATTCACCTTTTCCCGCGGATATACTGTTTTCAATAATTCCCTCCACATATCGCTTAGCTTTGAAAGCAGCGTCTGCTAAAGAGAATTCTTTACTCAAAAAAACAGCAAGAGCGGAAGAATAAGCACAACCTGTTCCGTGAACTTTCCTTTTTATCTTTTCAGAAACAAACCACTGGAAACCTTTATTTCTTTCAAAAAGAAGATCCGCGGTTTTCCTCCCTTTCAGGTGTCCACCTTTAATTATAACTGCATTAACTCCGTAGTTTAGGATTTCCTCCGCACATCTGAGCATATCCTTTCGGCTTGTGATTCTTCTATTGCAGAGTATCTCCGCTTCCTTTAAATTCGGAGTAACAACACGAGTCATAGGTAGTAATTTTTCTTTAAGAAGATATATACCCTTTTTTTCCAACAAAGGAGTTCCGCTTGTGGAGCTAAAAACTGGATCAAGAACCACATTAGGAAGTTTAAACTCTTCAACAGCACGTGATACTATATCCACAATTTCAGCTTTCCAAAGCATACCTATCTTAACAGCTTTAATACTGAAGTCCGAAACCACAACTTCTATCTGTTTAAAAACCGCATCTGAAGGGACACTATAGATTTCCAGAACTCCCCGCGCACTTTGGACTGTTAAAGCTGTAACCGCGCTCACACCGTAAGCTCCTAAAGCTGTAAAGGTTTTTAAATCTGCCTGAATACCAGCTCCACCGCTGTTATCCGAACCCGCTATAGTTAAAACAACTGATACCATTTTCAGAAAAACCCGCCTATTACAAAGTGAAAACGAGAGTTTGCTCTATCTCCTCTAACCTTCTTGGTTTTCCAAGCCCAGTCAAGGCGTATTGGAGCTAAGGGTGTAATGAATCTTATCCCTATACCGTAACCACCTCTCCAATTGTTGGGATAAAACTCCTGCCATCTGTTCGCACCAAGCCCAGTATCGTAAAAGGCTGCTAAATAGAGTATTTTATGAAGTTTGTAACTCAGCTCAAAGTTCATAATCAGCTCTTTTGTAGATCCTATGGGATCTCCGTTTCTGTCCACCACGCCCGCCATACCGTATCTGTATCCCCTTATGGTGAAGTCGCCTCCTACAAAAAATCTCTCGTCCAAGGGAACCTGTTCATTACCGTAAGGTTCTACAAAACCTACAGTTAACTTTGAAGAAAAAACCAGTCCCGTATCAAAGTAAGTATCTTTGAGAAATTTAGATCCCGTCCAGCTTACCTTATGAAATCTTTCAGTCCCGCCCAAAACGGGAACAGCAACCGCATAGCTCAGCTTAAAATAAGAGCCTTCTGTGGGAAACAAAAAGTAATCCCGCGAATCCCTTGATATAGAGAAGATAAACTTACGTGATTCTCTTACTCCCTCTTGGTTTCTGATAAAGGCGGAAGCGGTAGGGGATATATCCGAATACTTTATTCTCTGAAAGCTGGCTCCTACGGACCAGCGCCAGTATTCCCAAAATTCTCTTGAGAAGGTAGTGCTAAGTCCTGTTCTCTCTACTGTGTAAGTGGTGTATTCTATTCTTCTATCAAAAACGGACCAAGTAAGATCTACAGGCATTCCGAGAAACCATTTATCTGTATAGGAGACGGAGTTGTCCTTATACTGAGATCCGTAGCTTACAGAAAGTCCTACTATGTCTCCCGTTCCCAAGAAATTTCCCTTACGAAGAGATATGAAGGCGGAAAGCTTAGTTATTTCGTTGTAAGACAGTCCTACAGAGAACTGACCTGTAAAGCGTTCCCTTATTTTCACAAGAAGATCCCATCTCTCTCCGTCTACTGGAAATGGTTGTATTTGAACATCTTCGTAGTATCCTAAATTCATTATTCTGCTTTTTGATCTCCGCAACCCTTTTTTTATTACAAGTCCGTGTTCTTGAACTCTAAGCTCCCTTCTTATAACGTAATCACGCGTTTCGTAGTTTCCTTCTATTTTCACCTTTCTAACATAGACAGGTTCTCCTTCTCTGAGCTTTAGAACAACAGTAATTTCTTTCCTTTCCGCATCTACTTTAACTTCCCTTTCTATCAGAAGATTTATAAATCCTATCTCCGCATACAAGTCTCTTATATTTCTTTCAAGACGTTCTATAACATCAAGTCTGTAATATCCTCCTTTTTTCTTGTTTTTTTCCAGAATGTCACCCACCAGTTCGGAGTAGGCGTATAGAGTATTACCTTTTATTTTCAGAGCCTTTAACTTATAGCGTTCTCCTTCTTCTACGTATATGAAAATATCATGTCTGCCATTCCTTCTTTTTACTTCGTAATTTACCTTAACTTCAAGGAAACCTTCCCTCTTGTAAAAGTCTTTGATTTTTTCAATATCGTCTTTAAGTATTTCCTCACTAAAAGGAGGTTTAAGTCTTAGAACAAATATGTTTCTATCTTCTGTTTCCATAAGCTCTTTGAGTTTCCCCTTTGTAAAGGTCTTATTGCCTTTAAACACTATATCTACTACGTATCTTTCTTCCCCTTCTTTTATTAGGAAAACTAATTTTGAAGCTCCCTTCTTTGGAACTATTTTGTAACTTACTTCAACTTCTGGATAACCTTCCTCTCTGTATATTTCCTTTATTCTCCTTACTAAAGCGTCTATTTCTTTTTGAGAAAGAACTCTTCCGAGTTTTAATTTTCTCTGAATTTCCAATCTCTCCTCAAGCGCTGGACTTGAAGTATATCCCGTTATTAGCTCATCTACGTCTATCTTTCCCACTTCCGTTTCTATACCTAACTTATCTGCTAAATCCGTATCACTTAACTCGTCATTTCCTTCAAATTCTATTTTATATATGACGGGCAAATCCTCTACTATGAAGAGAATACTTATTCCTTTTTCCTCTTCTAATTTATGAACTTCTATTTTTCTGAAGAATCCTGTTTTGAAAAGCCTTCTTATATCTTCTCTTATACGTTCCAAAGAAAAATCCGAACCTTCTTTTGTAATAAGTAATTCCTTTATAAGTTCATCAGAAACGTATTTATTTCCCTCTACTTTTATACTGTTTATCTTTTCCCCAAAGGATAAAGAAAAAAACAACAGTAGAAAAAACGGGAGTATTACTTGGGAAAATCTTATCACGGAGAAGGTATTATATCATCAATGGCTCAGTCTTTAAGGATTGCTTCAAGTTTTTCCCTTTTCTTTACAGGTCTGAGATAGGGTTTGTTGTTCCTAACTTTTATCTCAACCGTATCTACTTCTCTTAGAGAACCTCTTATGAGTTCTTCTGCCAATAGATCCTCAACGTGTTTTTGAAGCGCCCTTTTGAGACTTCTGGCACCGAATTCAGGTTTATACTCTTTACCTATGATCCAATCTACAAAGCTTTTGTGAAGCTTGACTTTTATATTCCATTCCTCAAGTTTTTCGTTCACTTCTTTTACCTGAAGAGCCAAGATCTTTTCCACATCTTTCCTGTCAAGGGGTCTGTAAACTATAACTTCGTCCAATCTGTTAAGAAATTCCGGATTAAATGTTCTTTTTACCTGATCCAAAACGTTTTTCTTCATCTGATCAAAATCTATCATTCCGAATTTCTTTTCAAAACCCATAGATCCTCCTTGGACTATCATTCGCGCACCTAAATTAGAGGTCATAATTATAATGGTATTGGAAAAATCTATGGTTCTTCCAAGTCCGTCTGTGAGTCTTCCGTCATCAAAGATCTGAAGGAAAACGTTAAAGACATCTGGGTGTGCCTTTTCCACTTCATCAAAAAGTAGAACAGAATAAGGTCTTCTCCTCACTTTTTCCGTGAGTTGTCCTCCTTCTTCATATCCCACGTATCCCGGAGGTGCGCCTATGAGTCTTGAAACTGTATGCTTTTCCATATACTCGGACATGTCAAAACGGATAAGAGCCTCTTCCGTTCCAAAAAGATACTCCGCTAACGCTTTTGCGGTTTCGGTTTTACCAACACCAGTAGGTCCTAAGAACAGAAACACTCCAATAGGTCTGTGTCTGCCTTTAAGACCTACCCTTGATCTTCTTATAGCCTTTGCAACCGCTTCTATAGCGGTATCCTGTCCTATTACTCTTTTCTTGAGTTCTTCTTCTATGTGCAACAGTTTTTCTATGTCACTTTCGTGGACTCTTTTTACAGGTATTCCCGTCCATCGGGAAACAACCTCAGCCATATCCTCCGCTGTAACCTTAGGTTTGTTTTTCTCCATTTCCTGTTTCCAGCGCGTTTTGAGATTTTCAAACTTAGCTCTTAATCTGAGCTCTTCATCTCTTATACGGGCTGCTTTTTCGTAATCTTGCTCATTAGCCGCTTTTTCCTTTTCCCTTTCCAGTTCTTTGATCTTTTCTTCAAGCTCCTTAAGTTCTGGCGGTAGATCCATAGCTTTGAGTTTAACCAGCGCACCTGCTTCGTCAACAACGTCTATTGCTTTATCAGGAAGATTCCTGTCGGTTATGTATTTGACAGAAAGAGAAACAGCCTTTTCTATGGATTCGGGAGTATATTCAACCCCGTGAAACTCTTCAAACTTTCTCCTGAGACCGTAAAGTATGCGTATTGTGTCCTCTTCCGAAGGAGGATCTACCAGAACAGGCTGAAATCTTCTCTCAAGAGCGCCGTCTTTTTCTATGTATTTCCTGTATTCGTCAAGAGTTGTAGCTCCTATAACTTGGATTTCTCCTCTTGCTAAGGCGGGCTTGAGCATATTAGAAGCGTCTATGGATCCTTCCGCCGATCCAGCACCTACAAGTGTGTGTATCTCATCAATAAACAGTATTACGTTAGGAGCTTTTTCAAGCTCCTTGAGGATATTCTTAAGTCTTTCTTCAAACTGTCCCCTGTATTTGGTGCCAGCGACAAGAGCAGCAAGATCTAAGGCGACTACTCTTTTGTTAAAAAGAGGTTCTGGAACCTCTTTATCAGCTATCCTCTGAGCTAAACCTTCTACTATGGCGGTTTTACCCACACCCGGATCACCCAAAAGAACAGGGTTATTTTTCCTGCGTCTTACAAGAACTTGGATAACTCTTTCTATTTCTCTTTCTCTGCCTATTACAGGATCCAGTTTACCCTCCCTTGCCATCTGAGTAAGATCCCTTGAAAATCTATCCAAGTTAGGAGTTGGGGCGTATTTAACACTTTCCTGAGGAGGTAACTCTCCAAGTATTTGTAATACTTCTCTTCTTACAGAATATTCATCTAAGCCAAAACCTCTCAGAATTCTTCCCCCAAGTCCGGTTTTTTCTCTGACTATTCCTATAAGGAGATGCTCCGGACCTACAAACTGATGGTGAAGAATGCGTGCTTCTTCCACCGCAAACTCAATTACCCTCTTGGCATCGGGAGCAAAGAGAATTTCCCCTGTGTGAGAACCTCTGTTAATCTGCCCCATAATGGCTTTTCTTATCTTTTCAGCTGTAAGTCCAAATCGGGAGAGGACTAACGTGGGTATGTCTTCTTCCCTTATGAGCGCCAGTAAAATATGCTCACTTCCCAAATAGCTGTGTCCCAGATCAAGCGCTTCTTCCCTTGCTTGAAGTATAACCTGTCTGGCTCTTTCTGTAAACTTTTCAAACATCTCTTAACCTCACTTGAGTTTATAAGATAACAATAAGAGCTTCCAATGACAACACCATGTTAGATGTCATTGTTATTGTTCGCTCTAAGTTTTTACTTTTAAGAATTCTCATGGAGAAAAGAGCTTTTAAAATAAGCCTTATACTGGAAGCATTTCAAAATTTGGAAAAAGCATATAAGGATCTTAAAAAAAATCTTAGCATTTCAGAGAAAACGTTTTCGGAGAACAAGTTGGTTCAAGACAGAGTAAGGATAGATTTCAACTTAGCGGTGGAAAGTTGTATGAGGGTATGTAGGCATGTATCTGCTGTTCTTGGACTAAAAACTAAATCCCGGGACTGTCTTGTTAAATTAGGAGAATACATTGGTATGGAGTTCTACGAACAACTTGAAGATCTTATAAATTTTTACTTTGAGTTTCGCGATTTAAAAAAACAAGCAAATCCCTTAGATCTTTACACGTTTTTGAAAAATAAAATATGGCTTTTCAAAGAATTTGCTAGGGAGGTGGTTGAATTTATAAAAAGAGAAACAGGCAACTACCTTTTAATTGACTTTGATCTTCTTAACGAAAAGTCAAAACACGTTAAAGAGTCTGTGAGAAGAATAGATTTTGTCCTTTCCCAAGGAAAAGAAGAGTTCTCTTCTAAACCTATGTATTATGAAAGGGCTAAATACTTTTATCAAGTGGCTTACGACTCACTGTTTGATATATGTAGACACTTGGCTCCTAAGTTCGGTATAAAAAAATTCACAGATGATTGCCTTGTGCTGATGATATCCTTCGGTGTAATTCCGAAAAGTTACACCGATGACGTAATGAAAATGATCAAGCTTAAAAACAAACTTATGACAAACTGGGAAATTCCGCCGGAAGAACTTTACGAGTATCTTCTAAACCTAAAGGATAAGTTCAATCCCCTTGTAAAAGAAATTTCTAAAAGCCTTAAGAATTTGTTAGAAAAAAGGTCTAAGAATCCTTAAAATTTGAAAAATAACAAACACTACTTCCACAGAATAATCTAAAAAGGAAACTTTCTAACTTACAGCGGAGTTTTTTCATCTTTTCGCCTCCACTTTGAGGATTTCAACGTCACAAAGATCCGACGCTCCAAGGGGATCTCTTTTACACTGTTCTAAGGGAATAACTTTCCAAAAAAGTTTTAGAAATCTGTCAAAGTTATCCAGAATTTCCTTAGCTCTGGGGCTTTCCGTGTGGTTGTAGTGCATTTCTATAAGATTTCTCAGTTCTTCTATTTCTTCAGAAACAGCCAGTCTTCTGGCGTATACGTAAGCGTAGTTCAGTTTGTATTCAAGGGTGTTGCTTTCGTCAAGAATATAAGCGTATCCTCCCGTCATACCCGCTCCTACGTTATAACCTACATCTCCGAGAGATACTACTATGCCTCCTGTCATGTATTCACAACAGTGATGCCCTGTTCCTTCAACAACTGCTACAGCTCCGCTGTTTCTTATGGCAAATCTCTCTCCCGCTCTTCCTGCAGCGAAGAGTTTGCCTCCTATTGCTCCATACAGACAAGTGTTTCCCATTATTACATTTTTGTGACTTTCTTCAATCCCCTTTGGAATAAGGATTATCTTACCTCCCCACATGCCCTTACCTACATAGTCATTAGCATCACCGATTAGCTTCAGAGTCACTCCTCTGTGGTTAAAAGCTCCAAAGCTTTGCCCTGCAGTTCCCCGGAAAGTAAGCTTAATAGTATCTTCAGGAAGTCCTTCATCTTTGTATTTTAGTGATATGTAATAACTCAACTTAGTGGGTATGGTTCTGTGTATGTTTCTTATCTCGTATTCTCCTTCAAAGGGTTCTCCTCTTTCTATGTAGGGTAACACTTCCTTGAGAATAACATCGTTGTAGTTGGGTGCTGGATTGTCATTTCTCTCTACTTCACATTTCCTTGGTTTTCCACTTGGATAACTATCTATTAGATCAGATACTTTTATTCTTTTAGAGCCGGGGTATTCTTCATACACAACGGTTTCTATAAGATCTGTTCTTCCTATAATTTCATCAAGACTTCTAAAACCCATTTCGGCTAAAATTTCCCGGACTTCTCTGGCAACCGCTCTGAAGTAAGCCATAACATTTTCTACTTTCCCTTTGAATTTCGCTCTGTATTTTGGATCTTGCGTTGCTACTCCCGTTGGACACGTGTTAAGATGACACATTCTTGCCATAACACAACCTTCCGCTATCATGGCAGCTGTTCCGAAACCGAATTCCTCCGCTCCCAACAGAGCGCCTATTATCACGTCTTTTCCGGTTCTCATTGCTCCGTCTACTCTGAGTCTTACTTTATCCCTTAGATTATTCTCCATTAGAAGTCTTTGAGTTTCTATTAGCCCTATCTCCCAGTAATTACCCGCGTTCTTTATAGAGGAGTAAGGGGAAGCTCCTGTTCCCCCTTCCGCTCCACTTATTTGCACTACGTCGGCATAAGCTTTTGCCACTCCTGCTGCAATAGTTCCTACACCGTATTCTGCAACTAACTTGACACACACCTTAGCTTGTGGATTAGCTTGTTTTAAGTCGTGAATCAGCTGGGCTAAGTCTTCTATGGAGTATATATCATGATGAGGTGGTGGAGATATGAGAGTTACTCCTGGCTGTGAATGTCTGAGTTTTGCAATGTATTCGTTAACTTTATGACCGGGAAGTTGCCCTCCTTCACCGGGTTTTGCTCCTTGAGCTATTTTTATTTCTATATCCTTTGCGCTGGCAAGGTAAGTAGGTGTTACACCGAATCTTCCACTTGCAACCTGTTTTATTGCGGAGTTCTTAATTGTCCAGTATCTTTTAGGATCTTCTCCTCCTTCTCCGGAATTGGATTTCATTCCCAATCTGTTACAAGCCTCCGCTATTACCTCATGAGCTTCCGGGGACAAAGCTCCCAGAGACATACCACCTGTTACGAATCTCTTTAAAATACTTTCTTCGGATTCTACTTCGTCAATGGGTATGGGTTTATCACTTTTTTTGTAAGAAAGGAGATGCCTTATAAAGGTAGGGTGTTGAGAGTTTGCAAGTTTTGAAAATTCTTTATAGTCTGAATAATCTTTTGTATCAAGAAATCTGTGAAGTGCTCTGACTACGTGGGGAGACCAAGCGTGGAACTCTCCCCCTTTTCTGAACTTCATGTCTCCACCGTAATCAAGCTGAGGTTGTTCTTCTTCATAAGCAGCTCTGTGTCTTGTAAGGGTGGACAGTTCTATCTCTTCTATTCCGTCTGCTTCAAGTGTAACCGGTGTGCCTGTGAAGAATTTTTCCACAAAATCTCTATTTAAACATACTGTATCAAATATCTGAGCACCGTGATAGGAGTTAAGGGTAGATATTCCCATTTTTGACATTATCTTGAGCAATCCTTCTTCAAGAGCTTTCTTGTAATTAAAAACCGCTTCTTCATAGTGCATTTTCAACTTTCCGTTGTTGCACAAATCCCTTATAACTTCATAAGCTAAATAGGGATAAACGGCACTTGCACCGTATCCTATTAAACACGCAATCTGATGAGTGTCTCTCGCCTCTCCAGTTTCCACTATGAAAGAAACCTTAGTAGATAACCCTTTCGCACCGAGATGTTTAACACAAGCAGATAAAGCTAAAAGACTGGGAATTGCGACTCTGTATTTGTTAATGTATCTATCTGATAGTATTATTATCTCCGCCCCTTCTCTTACCGCTTCTTCTACTCTTCTTTGCAGTGTTTCTACTCCCATTAGTAAATCGTTCATCGGTTTTTCTTCATAAAGAGCGTCTGTTATAAGCTCGGAAATTCTCCTTTCCCCTGCCATATCTTGAAGTTCTACTACGTTGTAGCTCCTGTCCTTTGGATAACAGATGGGAATACGCACAACTTTGAATTTGTCCTGTTCTTCTATTGCTTTAATTTGATAATCCAATAGTATAGGAGACTCTATTTGAAGACGCTTTGCGTGCTTTGGTGTTTCTTTTAGGAAGTTTCTTTTGTATCCCAGATTCATCTTTAAAGACATAACTATGCGTTCCCTGATGGGATCTATAGGTGGATTAGTCACCTGAGCGAATCTTTGCTTGAAATATCTAAATAAGAGCTTCGGCTTTTCCGAAAGAGGAGGCAGTGGGGTGTCATCTCCCATAGAAAATGTGGGTTCTTTACCGGTTTGTGCCATGTGCCAGATAACGTTCTTTATCTCCTCCTGAGTCCAACCAAAGGCTATTTGTTTACGGATCTTTTCAGGATCTTCCGCAGGGGGTTTTAGCTTCTCTTTAGCGGTTAACTGAGAAAGACGCACCATGTTTTCTTTAAGCCACTCGCCGTAGGGTTTCCTACTTGCTATCTCTTTAAGAATTTCTTCCGTTTTCTTAACCTCTCCGCTTTTCATATCTACCACAAGGGTATCTCCGGGTCCCAAGCGTCCTTTTTCCTCCACTTTTATACCTTCCAGATTTACCACACCTACTTCCGATCCCAATATGAGTGTATCTTCTCCTGTAAGAATATAGCGTGCGGGTCTGAGTCCATTTCTGTCCAGGTGAGCACCTATTTTGTTACCGTAAACAAAGGTTATCGCTGCCGGGCCGTCCCAAGGTTTCATAAGCAAGGATTGATATTCAAAAAAGTCCCTTACCTCTTGCGGTAATTCCGGGATATGTTCCCACGCGGGAGGAATTAGCATGTTTACAGCATGTTCGGGAGAAAAACCCACTAAGCACAGAAGTTCAAAGATACGATCAAAAGAAGCTGAATCACTTTCTTCACAAGACACAAGAGGTTTTAGCAGATCTTCTTTCCCCTTAAAGATTTCATGCTCAAGCTCATTCTGAAGGGAAAGCATCCAATTTCTGTTTCCCTGAATGGTGTTTATCTCTCCATTGTGAGCGGATCTGCGCATTGGTTGTGCGAGTCTCCAGTTAGGTAGCGTATTGGTGGAGTATCTTTGATGAAACATACAGTAAGCGGATTCTATATCTTCTTCCCTCAGATCCGGATAGAATTTGTCAAGTTGAGGAGCAACCAGCATTCCCTTGAAGACTATGTTCTCAGCAGAAAGGGAAGGAATGTAAACTTTGTCATCTCCAAGCTTCTTCTCTATAGTTCTTCTGACAAAGAAAAGTCTTATCTCTCTCTCAGCAACAGGAATACTTTCCATGTCCAGAAAAAGATGCTTTATTACAGGCATTACTTTTAAAGCCGAAGCTCCCACCGCTTCGGGATCAACAGGAACATCTCTCCAACCTATTACTTTGATACCCTGTTGGGAGAACTCTTCCTCAACTTCTCTTTCAAGATCTTCATAGAAGAAGAAAACTCCTACCGCTAAATTGTCTATATGAGAAACCCTGTAATTTAAACTATCTAATATTCTTTGAAAGAACCTTCTAGGAATCTGTATAAGAATACCTGCTCCATCTCCTGTTTTACCATCTCCACCTATCGCACCTCTGTGGGTAAGATTTTTCACCGCATCTATTCCCCACCTTACAATTTGATTACTGGCTTTCCCTTTTATATTGCAAACAAAACCGACACCACAGGAATCAAATTCTTCTAACCTCATTCTTTACCCCTCTCAAGATTTGAAAGGTATATATAATATAAACTTTTTAAATGCTTTAAGGATTGGCTTTTTTCAAAACCCTGAATTTTTCAAAGAACTCGTAAAGAGCCGGAATAACAAAGAGACTAAGTGGCAGAGCTGTTAACAGTCCTCCTATCACCGCTAAAGCAAGAGGTTTTCTGAGCTCTGAGCCTTCTGTTAAACCTAAAGCGGCAGGTAAAAGGGCGAAGATTATCGTTACAGTAGTCATCAGTATAGGTCTTAGCCTTTCCCTACGAGCTTTCATTATTGCCTCCCTGACATTCTCCCCTTCCTTACGGAGTTGAACTATACGTTCTATGAAAAGAACAGAATCCCTTGCTACTATTCCCACCAAGAGAATAACACCGAAGTAAGAAGGGACACTCAAGCTTGTATTTGTCAGATAAAGAAGACCAAAAACACCGGAAATCATCAAAGGAAGTGTAAGCAATACGGTAAAAGGATGCACAAAGCTTTCAAAAAGCGATGCAAGAACCATATAGACTCCTGCTACAGCTATTAAGAGCGCCGTTGTCAATCCTTCAAAAGCTCTGCGGAATTCCTTTGTTTGACCTGCTGCTTCATAGGTATATCCCGGCGGAAGAGTTCCTTCCAAGAAGGATTCTATTTCTTCCACAGCTTCACCCATGCTTTTATCTTTAAGATTTGCAGAAAGAGTTAAAGAATACTGGCGATTGTAACGATTTATAACTGGATACCCAGAGGAGAGTTTATAGTCCACAAGGTAAGAAAGGGGAACAAGATCTCCTGTTGTCTTTGATCTCACGTAAATTCTTTTCAAGTTTTCATAGGTTTTCAAAAAATCCTCCTTAGCTTTTACGTATATGTTGTAGCTCTCGGATCCTAACTCATAGACTCCAACCCGCAGTTTACCGAAAAGAGCGTTTACAGTAAGAGCTACGTCTTCAACACTTATACCCAGATCACCGAGTTTTCTTCTGTTTACTGTTATTTCTACCTGAGGCTGATTTATCCTTACATCTGTATCTATATCTGAATACCCACCGCTCCTTTCCAAAAAATTTCTGAGTCCAAAAGCTATGCGGGAAAGCTCTTCAAGAGAATCTCCTCTTATAACGTATTGAATATCAGTTTGTCTTGCACTGTGAGCACCCACAACGGAAGGAACATCAACAGATACCCTTAAATCTTTAAGGTTTTTTACTTCTTCTCTTATCATGTTCATAACCACCCGCTGGTGAGGTCTGTTCTTTTTATCTATAAGGGTTACAAAAAACATACCACCGTTTACAGTAGGACTTATAAGTCCCTCCCCCACAGCCATGCCGTATCTCAAAACATAAGGATTAGCCATTAGGATTTTTTCCAGCTCCTTAGCTTTCCTGTTGGTAAATTCAAAGGAAGAACCTAAGGGTGTTTCAAAACGTATAACAAATCTACCTTCATCTACAAGAGGAAAAAACTCCTTCTTTGTAAGGGAAGCTAAGTAAAATCCACCTATGAGTGTTCCTAAGGAAACTAACAAGATCACTATTTTCCTGTCAAGACTCCAGCGCAGGAGCTTATCAAAATACCTCTCAAAAACTTCGTATGCTTTCATAAACAAGTTTTTTTCTCCTACACTTACCAATCGTGCGGAAAGCATAGGAGTAAGGGATACAGAAACTAAAAAGGATATAGCTATAGCTGTTATCAGCGTCAAGGTAAAGACTCCGAAGAACTTTCCCACAGGACCTTTCAGAAAGAGAACAGGGATAAAGATAACTATAAGGGAAGCAGTAGAAGCAAGGAGAGCAAATATGACAACTTTTGTTCCCTTTTCCGCTGCCTCTGTGGTTTTAAACCCTTCTTCATTTCTTCTGTATATACTTTCAAGAACAACAATTGCATCGTCTATCACTATACCTACCGCAACAGCAAGAGCCAGTAAGCTCATAGTGTTCAATGAATTTCCCGTTATATAGAGCACAAAAACTGTTCCTAAGATTGATACGGGAATTGCAGATACAGGTATGAAGGTGAGTTTTAAGTTGCCCAGAAAAAGGAAGACTACAAAAGCGGTGAGCAAACTACCCGCTATTATTTCAAATACCGCATCGTTAACACTTTTACGAATGAAAACAGAAGCGTCATAGTTTACGTCTATGTTTATACCCGCAGGAGCTATTTTTCTAAGTGCTTCTATCTTTTCCCAAATTCTATTCGCTGTTTCTACTGTATTGGCTTTACTTTCCTTATAGACTATAAGAGCAACCGCAGACCTTAGGTTAAACCGAACAGCATTTCTCTGTTCATCGTAGGAAAACTCTGCGTAACCTATATCCCTTAGTCTTAAATTATCTCGCAGTATAAGATCATTTATTTCCTGTGAGGAGGTCAGATTACCTCTTATACGAAGTATATACTCTCTATTTTTACTGTAAACTGTTCCTGCGGGTTTTCTTATATGGTTCTTTCTCAAAGCTTCCAAAACTTCCACAACAGTCACACCGCGAGCGTGCATCTTATCCGGATCTAATCTTATCCACATAACTTTATCTCTGAACCCTCCGAGATGTATTTCCCCAACACCTTTTAGTCTTTCAAATTCCCTTTTAACAACCTTGTCGGCAAAAAAGGAAACAGTATCGTAATCAGCATCTCCGTGAACTAACACTGCCATTATGGGAGCTAAGGAAGTGTTTATCTTTCTAACAGAGGGCGGATCAGTTCCTACAGGTAATCTTTTAAAAACCCTTTGAGCTACATCTCTTACTTCTTGAGCCGCTGTATCAATATCTTTATCAAGGTTAAATATTACCGTAATACTGGAAAGTCCTGCGTAACTTTTGGAAACTATAGCGTCTATCCCGCTTATACGAGCCAAATCTTCTTCTATAACTCTTGTTATTACAGCATCTACTGTTTCGGAATCAGCACCTTCGTAAGTGGTTGTGATGGTTACCATAGGAAAATCCACATCGGGAAATCTGTCAACAGCTATGTTTCTATAAGCGTAGTAACCCAACATTACAAAAGCCACAGTAAGCATCAGGGTTGTTACAGGACGCTTTATAAAAAATCTATACATAGGAGCATTATAATATGCTCTATGACCAGTCAGTCAGTAGCTATACTCCTTGCTCTTTTTCTGATATTAATTTCCTGTAAAGAAAAATCAGCTCAAAAACAGGTTCAAGAGAAAGTTTTTAAAGTAAAAACCCAGCGGGTTAGTTATCAAACAGTCACTTTGAACTACAGAACAGGGGGTTTCCTTGAAGCTGTTTATGAATTAAGTATAAGACCTGAAGTAAGTGGTAGAATTATTCGCATATTAGTTAAAGAAGGAGACACAGTAAAAAAAGGAGATCTTCTTGCAGAAATAGAAGATTCTTCTTACAGAAAAGCCTACGAGGAGATACTATGGGAACTTAAACAAGCTCAAAGGGAATATGAAAATCAAAAAGCTATTTTAGAACGGCGTAAGGAGTTTTACAAGAAAGAGCTGATAAGTAAAGAAGAATTTGAAGAGATCCAAACACACGCTGAAGTTCTGAAAGCTCGGATAGAGAGTCTCAAAGTTAAGTTGGAAAACAGAAAATTAGATCTTGAAAAAACAAAAATTAAAAGTCCTGTTGAAGGTATTATAGCTGAAAGAATGGTAAACGTAGGAGACTACGTTACCCCCCAAAGAGAAATCTTAAAAGTTCTTAAAACATCTCCTCTGAGATTTGTCTTCAAAGTGCCTCAGGAGATAGCTCTTTCTTTGAAACTCGGAACACCAGTGAAAATAAAAATCGGTAATCAAGAACTGACAAGTAGAATAAGTTATATTTCTCCTTATGCGGATAAAAATAGACTTTTTACAGTTAAAGCTTTGATAAGTAAGAAAAGTCCTTTTTTAAAAGCGGGTGTTTACGGAGAGGTTTCCTTTCCTGTTAGAGAGATAAAAGCCATTTCTCTACCGGAAGAAGCTGTTTTATTAAGCCAACGTCAGAGTTTTGTATGGGTTGTTAAAAACTCAAGAGTTGTAAAAGTCCCTGTAGAAGTTCTGTATCATGAAGAGGGTAGACTATACGTAAAAGCACCTCTTAAGGAAGGAGACAAAGTGATTGTAGAGGGGTTTCTTTTTTTGTATGAAGGAGCTAAAGCTGTTGAGCAATGAAATTCCTTTTAATCTTTACACTTCTTACAGCTTCAGTAGCTTTTTCTCTTTCCCTTAAAGAAGCAAAGCTTCTAGCTTTGAAGAACCATATTGAGGCAATTAAAGGTAATTTAGATTTAAAAAAATTAGAAGAGAAAGTAAAGGAGATAAGGGCAAAAATCCTCCCCACTTTGAACTTTTCCGCCACCTATATAAGGTGGGATAAAAATTATATATCTGCTTTTGTGCCACCAGATAAATACTCAGCTTCCCTATCGCTCAACCAACCTATTTTCAACAGAGCTGTATGGACAGCTCTTAAATTAGCACAAGCAAACAAAGAACTTCAGAAGCTTTTCCTTGAAGAAGTAAAAGTTTCCCTACTTGCAGAAGTGGAAAAGCTCTTCTGGGCTGTTCTTCTAAGAAGGGAAATTTTCAAGGAAAAAAGAGAATCACTCTCTTATTGGAAAAAATACTTCAACTTTGTGGAAGAAAAATACAAAAAAGGGATAATACCTAAATACGAATTCCTGAGAGCCAAAGCTCAGTTAAGACAAGCGGAAGCGGATCTCATAAAAGCGGAAGCAGAACTGAAAGTTTCCCTTAACAGCTTAAAGAGTTTTCTCGGCTTGAAGAAAAACATACACCCAGAGGGAGAGTTTGGATTAGCGTATATACAACTGGAGAATCCTTTAAGGGTTCTTGAAAAAAACAATCTTACTCTTCAGATACTCCGAAAAACCATAAGAGTTAAACAACTTTCTGCGGAAGTTCAGAAATCGGAGTTTTTTCCACAAGTTTCCTTTTTTCTCAACTACAACTGGGAAAACATAATGGACTTTAAACAGGGAAGACTTAAAGAAGACTTTAGACATGGTTACAATTTGGGGCTTAAGGTAGATATACCTGTTTACGAAGGAGGGGCGCGTATTGCAAAAGTAATGCAGGAAAAAATTGAGAAGAAAAAAGCTGAAAGAGAATTGGATTTTGTAAAAGTGAAGCTATCTAACGAGTTAAAATCCCTTCTTCTGCGTTTAAAGAGTGTAAAGGAAGAGATAAAAGCCCGTAAGGAGAGCTTGATAGCTGCGGAAGAATCCCTTAGATTCGCCACGGAAAGATATATCAGCGGGGTGGGTAATCAAGTAGAGTTACTTGATGCCAGAAAAAACTATGAGAATTCAAAAATACTGTATCTTGAATCTGTATTCAACTACAACGTTATAGTTGCAGATTTGAAAAAGTTACTGGGACTTGGACTATTCCCTTAGAAGTGCCTTAGGATAAGATCCAAGAATTTTTACCATCTGGGTTCTGGACTTAAGCTCTTCAAGGGTTCTTTTTACCCTTTCCTCCTCCTGATGTCCTTCTAAATCCACAAAAAAGACGTAATCCCACGCACGACGCCTTGAGGGTCTTGACTCTATCTTAGTCAAATTTACTCTTTCCTTATAAAAAGCCTCCAGAGCTTTGTAGAGAGCACCGGGTTCATCTTTTACTGCAAATATAAGACTTGTTTTATCTTTACCGGTGGGTTTCATTTTTCTTTTTGAAATTATTAAAAAGCGGGTAAAGTTATCCCCACTTTCCTGAATGTTCCTTGCAAGCACATTTAGGTGATAGGTGTAGCTTGCCGCTTCGCTGGCGACAGCGGCTGTTTTTTCTTCTTCAAGAGCTATCTCACACGCCTTAGCTGTGCTTTCTGTCTCTACAAGACGTGCGTGGGGAAGATTTTTCTCAAGCCACTTTTTACATTGTCCGAGCGCTACCCTGTGAGAAAAAACCTTCTCAACACAGGAAATACGATCACAAGTAGAAAGCAAATGCAAACTTATCGGTATAACAATTTCCCCCGAAATTTTAAGATCACTCTCCAGAAACATATCAAGGGTATAATTGACAACACCTTCTATAGTGTTTTCCACAGGAACTACTCCGTAATCTGCCTGTCCTGTTTCCACTTCTGCAAACACATCTCTTATGGTAGAACAAGGTAAATACTGAGCTGAAAAGCCAAAATACTCCAACGCCGCTTGATGGGTAAAGGTAGCCTTAGGACCTAAATAAGCTATTCTTAAAGGTTTTTCAAGGGAAAGACAGGCGGAGATTATTTCTCTGTATATATGAACAAGAGCTTCTGAAGGAAATTCCTCACCGAACTCCTTTTTGTTGAGATTTAGTATTTTTTCAAAAATAGCACGCTCCCTTTCAGGAACGTGGATTTCTAAGTTGTTTTCTTTTTTTATATTTCCTATCCGGCGTGCAATTTTTGCACGTTCATTTAACAGTTTGAGAATTTCCCTATCTATACTGTCTATACGTTTCCTGAGCTTTTCTATCTCCTTCACTTAAGTAATATTTTAACTAAAAGAATGGATACAGCAGACGATAAAGAGACGATGAGAGTTCTTTTGATAGAAGATGATCCCTTGCTGGGAGAAAGCCTGAAAGAGTATTTAGAATCCCAAAATTGCTCTGTAAATTGGATTCAGGACGATAGGGAGATATGTAACGTGGATATAGCGGAAGGTTACGATGTTGTAGTATTGGATCTTATTCTCAAATACACAGAGGGAGAGGAAATACTTTCAGAGATGAGAAAAAAAGGAATAAAAACACCTGTTCTTATTCTTACAGCTAAAGGGACTTTAAAAGACAAAGAATTTTGCTTCAACTTGGGAGCAGATGACTATCTTACAAAACCCTTTGAACCTAAGGAATTACTTCTCAGACTTAAAGCTCTTATACGCAGAACTCAACCCAAAAGTGTTGTAGCACTCGGGGATACAGAAATAGATATAGAAGGTAGAACTATTCGTAAGGCTGGGAAGGAACTCAAAATTTCAAAAACAGCGTGGGAGCTGTTGTTGTTGTTAATAAAAAACAAAGGTAGAGTAGTTTCTACGGAGACTATTTTAAACTGTATATGGGGAAATAAACCCGTAGGATCTGATGTGGTAAGAGCCTACATAAAGGAACTTAGGAAGGTTCTGCCTCCTGATGCGATAAAGACCTATAAGGGTTTCGGATATAAAATAGAATGAAGTTTGAATACAGAATTCTTTCCCTTTTGCTTACTGTAATAGTAAGCGGTTTCACTTTTCTGAACTTTGTAAGTATTGCTTATATAAGGGAAGTTCTTGATCAACAACTTCAGGAAAAAGCAAAACTCTATTCAAAACTGATTCTTTACAATCGCACAGAAAGAATTCCTGAATTTATTAAGATTGAAGAAAGCCCTTTACCTCTTGAGAAATATCGTCTTATCCTCTACACGGGAAAACACTACGTCTTTGTAAAAGAAGAGTATATTAGAAACCTTTTATTAAGTTATGGACTATCCCTTTTCTTATGGGAAGGAGGATTAACTGTTATTATACTTCTTCTCTTCTATCTGACTCTTATAAGAAATCTTAAAACGGAGAAAGAAACAGGAGACTTGTTAAATGTAATGCTTCAGTCACTAACTCACAAAATAGGGAATTTTTTAGCTTCCCAGAAGATAAATTTAGAAATGTTAGAAGAATCTTCACCGGTTTTAAGAATGAAAAGAAGTCTTTCAGATCTTGAAAGAAATTATCAAAAAACGTTCAAAATACTTGAAATGTTAAGACATGGACAGCATATAAAAAAAGAAAAAATAGATTTACTTAAATTAATATCAGATACCGCTCTTTCTTATAAGAGTATTTTTCAGCGAGAAGTATTTCTGAGAACCCCTAATACGGACTTTAGTCTAAACTCCAATCCTTTTTACACAGAACTTTTGATCAGTCTTTTATTAGAAAACGCTTTCAAACATTCCGATAAACGTGTGTTTATTAAACTGTGTTGTGCAAGAAGTAAAAAGCTTCTCATTGTGAAAAACGACATAGGTAGGGATATATCCGGCACAGGAGTGGGGCTTCGTATAGTGAAATTCATAGCGGACAAGCTGGGAGTAGATTTGAAGATCCGCATAAGAAAAAATTTCACTGTTCTGGTCACCTTCTAATTCACGATTCTTTCATAACCTTTTCACATTCCTTATCTAAGGAGGATCAAAAATGAAGTTTGCAAAAGAGTGGGTGGCAGGCATTTTGGCAGTATTGTTGACTTCACTGCCAGTCAAAGCGGAAATCTATGAAGGAAAAGGAATAGTTAAAGAAGTAAGATCAGATAGAGTTTCAATTCTCCTTACAGGAGAAGAGTGTTCCGGAGTCCATACCTTCTATTTAAAAGATAGCATGCCCATGTTGAGGGAGGGAAATCCTGTGCGATTTGTATCTACGGGTAATCCTTGTGAATACGAAATAGTTTACCTTTTGGAAGTTTTTTCCTCTAAGCATGAGGAGGTTAACGATGCCGAAATCGTTGAAGAAGGTTTATAAATTATTTCTGATTTCTTTTATTCTCCTTTTTAGCTATCCTTTGAAAGCTCAAACTGCCTGTAATATACCTCCTTTTCTTACTACAACAGCTTCGCCTAATATTCTTTTTGTCATAGACGTAAGCGGAAGTATGAACTGGAGTGCATACAACCCTAATGCCCAAAGGAGAGGTTGGTGCGATGATCCTACAGGTTGCGGTTGGACTCCTGCGGGAAACGAAGAAGGATACTTTATCCCGGATAAAGTTTACACCTACAACAACTCTCAAAACTACTGGGAAGAAACTACCGCAACTCCTACCTCGTGTCCCGCCAGACTCAGAGACATACACAACAATCTCAACGATTCAAATCCTAACAACGATGCCTTTTGGGGTTGGTGCTTGAACTTTCACCTAATGTCCAGAATGGATTTGCTAAGATGGGCTACCACGGGTGGAAGACCCGAACAGTGTGATTACTCTGATGAGTTCTTTCACACAGACTGCGATCCCGATATAGTGTGCACAGGAAACACTTGTATCTTGGAAGCTTGGGGATATTTGGGATCTTTTGATCCTATATGGGATAGATCTTCCTCTAACTGGATGGTAACTCATATACTTGTTCCCAAAAGCAGAGTGAAAGGAATACTGCAAGAATTGGCAGAGGAAGTTGCGCGTCCCCGCATAGGAGCGATGTTCTACTCTGGCAGCTCTCCCAGACAGGAAAAAGTCTATGTAGGGGACTATCCTTACCCTTCCAATGAAGATACAACCGACAACAATTCCTCTTTGCACGATGTTCCCTATACACATGTAAAGCGAGCTATAAATAAAGTCTCTCCCGGTGGAGGAACTCCTACCGCCATAGCTTTATGGGAAGCTTACGACTACTTTGCCCAGCAAGATCTTCACAATTACAACAACGGATTTGTAATAAATCCGGGAACATGGAGAGATCCTCAATACGTATGCGAAGATCCTTCAAATCCAACCACATGTCAGCCTGTTCCCTGTGCAAAGAATTTCGTCATATTAGCTTCCGATGGGCAATGGAATATAGGCGGTCCAGCTAATAGTATAAGTGTGACTTGTGATATAAATACAGGTTTTGAGTTTGAATCCGCAGATCCTGTAGTTCCTTCCTACAGAATGCATACAGATACCCTAAGAACTATGACGGTTTTAGGAAATACTTACAACGTAAATATATCCGGAGTTTACGCTCTGGGGCTTTTCTTAGGAGGAACAGGAGCGTTGTCTCTTCAGCACGTTGCAATGTATGGCTCCTTTGATACCGCTGTAGGCACATGGCCCGGTGGAACTAGTGGTTATCCTACAGGCTCAGGTTGTTGGGTGGACGACTGCACAATATACACAGATGGAGTGGCAAACAGCAACGATAGAGGAAGTGCTTGCACACCGTTACCTCCTTCTTCTTCCGATTGGGATAAAGACGGTGACGGAATTCCCGATACATTTCTCAATGCCAGTAATGCAATTCAGATAAAAGAAAGCCTTTTAGCTTTTATTAGGGATATTCTTAAGAAAACATCTTCCGCAAGCTCGGTTTCAATACTCTCCAGAAGGGGGGTTAAGGGTAATTCTGTTCTTCAGGCTGTTTTCTACCCTCAAAAACCCTTTGCAGATAACCGTAAGGTAGATTGGACAGGATACCTTTACAATTATTGGTTCTACTACTCCACAACAGAGCAGAACATCAGAGAAGATACAAATAAAGACAAAGTATTGAATACAGAAGAGGACTTTATCCTTGACTTCCAAGTTGATACTTCGGGTAACCTTATAGTAAAAGCAGACGATCCCACAACAGCAACAAGTCCAGATATAACTTACAGCTCCTTAGATGAAGTGACTCCCGTTTGGGAAGCTGGTGAAATCTTGAAAAATAAAGATCCTGCTAACAGAAAAATCTTCGCAATTGGACAGGACACAGCAGGTAACGATTTGATGTTAGAGTTTACCACAGCAAATAAGACTTACTTTGATCAGTATCTTGGCAACACCGCTAATTTTCCCCCATGTCTAACCTCTGCCGGAGATCCTTATGAGAATTTAATCCAATTTGTAAGGGGACAACACATAGAAAACTGCAGGGATAGAAGAGTAGATGATGCGGGAAATGTTTGGAAACTCGGAGATATAGTTTACTCCACACCCGCAATTGTGGATTACGGTAAATTCGGAATGGTGTTTGTAGGAGCAAATGACGGAATGCTTCATGCGTTTAGAATTGGAGCGTTGAGATCCGATGGACTTTCCACATCAGATATAGTAAAGATTTGCGATGAGAAGACAGGAAATTGCACCCGCAATTCAATAGGTGACGAGGAGTGGGCTTTTATTCCTAAGAATGCTCTGCCTTACTTGAAATACTTAGCATCTCCTGATTACAATCACCTTTACTTGGTTGACCTGCAACCGTATATAGTTCGTAAAGATAAAAACGGAGATGGAATTCCGGAAACAGCCATACTAATAGGTGGTATGCGTCTCGGCGGAGGGTGCGGTTGCCTTGGTTCAAACTGTGCTACCCACCCTTCCTCATCTTGTTGTGTCAATCCTCCTGCGGATACTTGTGATCTCACGGATCCAGCAAACTGCGTTGGATTGTCTTCCTACTTTGCCCTTGATATATCGGATCCTCTTAATCCAAAGTTCCTTTGGGAATTTTCGGATCCGGATCTTGGACTGAGCTATTCGGGACCAGCTCATATAAAGGTAGGAGGTAAAGACTTCATTATGTTCCTATCTGGACCCACATCTCCGTGCGGTGATGCCTCTCAACCTTTAAAGATATTCATACTTGAAATGGATACCGATTGGAACATAGCAAAAAGATACGTTATAACCGACAGCTCTCTTAACGTTACCTTGCCTTCAAGGTATACCATTTTAGAAGACAGCGATCTGTCTTCTTTTAATAACGCTTTTGGTGGAAGACTTTTCACAGAAGGTATAGATTACAATGAAGACGGGAATACAGATTTTGTTTTCTTCGGTGTAAACGCTCTCACAGGAGGGACCTGGCACGGTAATGTGTTGGGATTAAAAATAACAGGTGCGGATCCTACAAACCCAACATGGGACGTGATAAAGGTATTCAACAGTAGTATAGAACCTATAACTTCAAAAGTTGAGTATATGAAATGTTTCGGAATGAACTATTTGTTTTTCGGAACAGGCAGATGGTTTTACAAAGATGATTCACAAGGACAGAATGTAAACGATACAGAAAAGTTATACGGAGTTCGTATAGACGGTTGTCTTTTCTCCGGAAACTGCAATATAAACACCGTCCACAGCTCCAATAATGCATGCACAGAGCTTTCAGGAGGAAATGAAATCTTCAGCTGGTATAGAGAATTACTTCCCCGAGATGCAGATTATTACAAAGAAAGACTTATATCAGATCCAGCCGTTACAATTTACGATGTTATTCTCTTCGCTACTACACAACCCACAGGTAATATATGCGGGTTCGGCGGAAGATCACGCCTGTGGGGATTAAACTGTGCAACAGGTCAAGGACTTCAGGATACAAGCTGTCCCAACTTCATAGCCGCTCCACCACCAGAGCTCACCGCTCTTCTTCAGTTGTCAAGGGGAAATATAGAGGTTATAACAAGAGATGATTTTACCGAAGAAGGAGGCGCCGCTACTAACTGGTTTGAAGGAACAACTCCAGAATCACCGCCCACCGTGCCGGGTGGAGGAAGAGTAAAAGGCAAGATTATTCTCTGGATAGAAAGATGAAAGAAAAGGGATTAACACTTATAGAGGTTCTTGTAGTCATAGGAATAATTTCCTTGCTTTTGGGAATAGCAATTCCCACCTTTAACAATTGGAGAGTAAAGGCTTCCATAGAAGCGGATACAAAAACTATTTACGCTTTTGTCCAAAAAGCAAGAGCAGTTGCCTTTACTCAAAAAAGAGAACTTCGTGTTATAGCCAACGGCAGAAGGGTTTGTATAAACGATGGAGGTGCAGATATAGACTGTATAAACTTAAGCAATCCCTTCCAAGGGGAAATCCGGATTTCTGACAGGGGAACTTTCAGTAACAGTTCAATATCTTACAATGGAGGAAGGAGAATAAGTCCAGCTTACAGCTGTGTAGTAACCTCAGTAACTCGTGCAAGAATGGGGGTTTACGATGGAGCAACGTGTAGCGCACGATAAAGGATTTTCTTTAATAGAAGCCCTTGTAGCCCTTACCCTTCTGGCATTAGTTCTCTTAGGGTTGCTTGCAGGATTACTTACAGTTTATCAACACAATTTGCTCAATCTCTTAAGAGATGAAGCGGGAAGTGTTGCTCAGGAATGTATAGAGAATTTAAGATCTATTCCTTTTGACAGTATTCCGGAAGTTAATATACCTTGTAATAATCCTACCGAAGTCAACGTTAGAACTCCATGCTTAGACACAACAGGTGTTAACCTTGTAAGAAGGCAGTTAAGAAATGTAAACACGACCTATCGTGTAGGTTGGACAGTAGTTGATAGACTTAATCTCAAGGAAATAGACGTTATGGTTTGCTGGAATTACAGGGGAAAGGACTTCACCTACTCCTTTAAAACCTTTATAGGAAGGTAAATCATGAAAAAGGGGTTTACTCTTGTAGAGCTTCTTGTAACAACCCTGATAGTGGGTATAACACTTACTGTAGCTTATGTGGCTTATACCAATATAATCAAAGGAACAGGAAAGCAAACCAAGCTTTTGGAAACCCAGATTGAAACAGAAGTCGGTATAGAACTTATAAGACTGGATATAGAGCACGCAGGTTACGGTATAGGTGAGGATCAAGACGTATCTGTTGTAGAAGTAAACTTTAAAAGTCCGCCTGATATTCCGAATGATCCTCTCTATCCGGAAAAACTGGAACTGAGCCTCAGATCCGTTATGAACAACACCAATCAGTCAACGGTGGGTTGGGCTTTGGTGGACTGTTCAGGAGGATTCCTTCAGATCGCCGGTGACTCTATAAGTGCGAATACCGCGGTAGTTTACTTAGGTGCGGGTAACAGAATGTTTGTCGCTAACGGGAATTTTGGAGTGTGTCCGGGAGCAGGATTTTACGTAGCTGTTCCCTACGATCCCGCTGTATCAAGTGGTTGTGGAACAAACCCGGGAGATCAATACTGCAATGTTATATCCTACCGTCTAAGCTCTTCTCAAAATCTTGATACATGTCATCCGAATACAAGAAATCTCTTAAGAAGAGTAGGAGAGGGAACAGGTTTTCCCCTACTGAACTGCGTAGCGGATTGGGTGGTAACTTTTGATATAGACAGGAACGGTGATGGAAGTATAGATGTTTACGACGGAGAATTCAATTCCGCAACTACTTCTAATGACTTAGACTTAAACGACGATGGGATCGTAACCGCAGATGAAATTAGAAGCGGTTTAAAGAAGGTAAACGTATACATTCTTTTGCAAGAAGGTAGATTTGATCCTAAATTCCGTTTTCTAAACACAGTCGCTTGCGTTACATCTGCCAGTGGTATGAATGTAGCAAGTGGTAATTGCGTAAGAGTAGATACAGGAGCGGGCACATTGGATTTAGGCTTACCTGTAGACTTTGAAAACTACAGATGGAAGGTAATAAAGCTTTTTGTAAAACCCCTCAATCTGTAGGGAGGCTTGATATGAACAGGAACAGAGAAAGAGGAATAGCTCTTATCACAACACTTATTTTGGGACTCATAGCACTGATTGTAATAGCTGCTCTTATGTTTCTCCTTATTTCAGGAACAGAAATCTCCGGAATCAGCAAAAGGTATACTGGTGCTCTTGAAGCAGCTAAGGGATCCACGGAGTATATAATTCAAAAAATCCTTGAAGGATCTCTGACCTGTAACGGAGGAAGGATATGTTCTTCCGGTGATTCAATAGATCTTGAGGATTTTGTTTCCAATATTCCGGGATACAGGATTACAGCTACTTTCTTGGGTGAAATTTCCAGTTTTGGGACATATATATACGCTATAAGGGTAGAAGCTTCAGGAACAACCGCCAGAGAAAGAGCAGTTGTGGAATTCGTTTATAGAATTGAATAGTTATTCCATCAGTATTGAAGGAGTGATAAAGATCAGCAGTTCCACATCTCTTAAGTTAAGGGATTCCTGACCAAAAAGCCATTTCAGAATCGGAACTCTTACCAGACCGGCAACCCCTTCGGTTGTAATGTTGTTCTGCGTATCTATAATTCCTCCTATAACTACTGTATCTCCATCGTTGACTATTACTTTTGTTGTAACTTCCTTTGTATTTATAGCAGGACCCCGCGGTGTTTGAACACCCGGTGTATCTTGTGTAAGTTTTATGTCCAACAGTATGCGTCCGTCCGGAGAGATTATAGGTAAAACTTTAAGCTCAAGAACCGCTTCTTTGAACTGAATATTCGGCGTAGCCGCACCGCCTGCTATAACTGCCGTTTGGTATGGTATTTCTTGACCTTGCTTTATAACCGCCTCTTGTCCGTTAACAGTTATAACAGTGGGTTTAGCTAAGTTCTTTATCTTACCTATTCTCTCAAAAGCTGAAAGTCTCAAATTAAGAGCGTTCAAAGCGCCTTTTGAATAGGTGAAAGTAAGTATTCCGCCAGCGGTAGCACTCAAACCGGGAATATTTGAACCCGCTAAACCTACCCCTAAATTGGAACCCACTCCTCCCTGCCACGATTGTTGAACTTTTACATTGGACAGCAAGGCACTCCAATTTATACCCAGTTCTCTGACAACTTCTTTTCTAACTTCAAGTATTCTGGCTTCAATCTTTACCTGTGGTGGAACATCACTTATGTATTCACTAAACTGTTCCTTTATGCGTTCTATTACTTCAGGATAATCTGTCACCATTACCGCGTTGAATTCTTTAAGAACAGGAGTAACTCTTTCTCTTTCCCTTTCCTGTCTTTCTCTTTCAAGACGCACCGCACCTCCAGTAAGCACTAAACCGGCTTCGGATCTTATAGGTTCTATCATTTTTATGAATTCCTCAGGACTTATGTATCTCAAATAGAATATTTCCGTAACAGGTTTGCGTGCTGCAGGAGCGGTTACTAAAAAATTCTTTAATATATCTTCGTATTTCTTAATTCTCTCCGCTTCGTCCGTGATAACCAGAGCGTTGAAAGTAGGTGCTTCCGTTATAAGAGTTTCCTTAGAAATATGAGGCATTATTAACTGCTTGGCTTCATCTATGCTGATAGTTTTAAGATAAAAAACCCGTGTTATAACAGCTTCTGGTCTCTCTTCTACTCCTAATCTTCTCTCAGCCACTATTCTTTCTACGTATTCCCTTAGCTTCTTTTCTAACTTCTTTACTCTTTTATCTTCATCTCTTATGTAAACTGTTTTAAGAGTTTTATCTATGACAATCTCTGCAGAAGGACTTACTCTCCTTTTAAGGAATTCTATAAATTTTTCTATGTCCTTTTCAGTAAGCTCTTTTATGTCTAGTTCAAACTCACCCGCTTTTGTTATTTTGTAAATTTCCCTGTTAACAGGTATAGCTATCAGTCCGTATTCTCTTAGAATCAGGTTAAAGGCTTTGTTAACACTCACGGGTCTTTGAATGTAGATACTGGCATTTTTTTCCAGTATGTCTTTAACATCTGGATCTATTATTAGATTTTTCTTAACCACTTTTGCCAAAGCCTTTATAACAGTATCCAACTTTACGTCTTCAAATCTCATTTCCTTTATAGACTGAGAAAACAAGAGATTGGCAACAAGTAAAAGTCCGCTGAGTCCAAAAAGAAATCTCTTCATCTTTTTTGCCCTCCCTTTTTTAACACTTTATCGGGCTTATAATCCGTTTTTAGAATCTTTACCTTACCTTTCCCGCTTTCTATTACTATATACCTTTCGGTTTTTCCCTCATTATCTATTACTATGTATCCCACCGCTTCTTCCCTGTTAGTGAAGGGATCTTTTGAAAAAGCAAATTCTAAGAGTAAAAGAGTTAATATCAGCTTTATCGTTCTTCTCATATCAATCACCTCACTTTTGTAGTATTACGTCTATAACAACCTCAGCACTTACGACTCCTCCTTCCCTTAAGGGCTTTACGCTTACGGAAACCGGATAGGAAACCAATCCTCTTTCTTGGATACTCTTCAGAAAACGGTAAACTCCTATACTGCTACCTTCCAAGTTCATATTTACTCTCACCGTAGTTACAGGAACACCTTTTTGAGGAGGTTTTTTTGTTTTCTTAGGAGGGGGTTTCCCTCTTCTTCTTATTTGTTGAGGTTGTTGGGTAATAACAGGTTGGACTATTTTCTTCCCTTCTTTTTCCACCAGTGTAAGATTTAAAGTTCTAGGTTGAGAAAGGGATATTTTTGTTATTACCAAATTCTGAAGGGAAGCTAAAAAGTTTATCTCTCCGAAAACCTTTTCCAATTCTTCTACTGTTGGTATTTTTCCTACCACTCTTTCCAGTTCCTTTTTTTTCTTCTCCTCTTCAGCTTTTAACGCTTCTAGTTGTTTTTTCATACTTTCAAGAACCTGTGGTTTTATCATGCGCCTGTATTTTGCTATTTCCTGTGATAACTGTTTCTTTTCTTTTATAAGCCTTTCTTTTGTTTCAACACTGGGTTTTATAACGTAAAACCATATAGCTCCTGCTACTACAAGCGGAAACAGAATAACCAATACAAGTCTTTGCCACAGTGGTGTTGCTTCCCATTGAGCCTTTACTTTATCTAACTGCATTAGTCCCTCCCTATTATGTCTTTCCCTATTTTAACAGTGGAAACGTAGTATATTATCCCGTTTCTGTTTTCCTTCTTTTCTATTTCACCCGGCAGAAGACGGGGGAATTTCTCCTTTATAGAACTAAAGAAGTGCTTTATTGAATCTATATCGTAAGATCCAAAAGACAGCTCAACGTCTATTTTTTGGAAGTCTATATTCTGTGAGAGTTTATCATACCAAACAGTGGAAGGAGCCTTTGTATAAAGAAAGTTAAGGGAACCGTTAAAAGGCTGGTAATATCCCTTTAAAACCAAAAGAATATCTTTACTCATCTCAAGTCTGCGGATCCTGTGTTTTACCTTATTTATTTCTTGCTGTAGTGCCTTCTTCTGAGCGGTTATTGCATCAGCTTTTTTCTTCAGAGTATTTCTTTCCATGGTGAGCCGGTTTACTTCTTTCCTGAGTTCTCCAATTTCTTTTCTTATTTTGTAAACGTATAATAGCTCTCCTACTATTAATAAAGATACAATTAAAGGTGCTATAATAAGGGCGCGCTCTTTTATAAAGTCTTTAAACTTTACCTCCTTGAGTTTGGAAAAATCGGGAAGTGTAAATTTCTTCCTTTCTTTCTTAAGAAAGTTTATCTTTATCATTTTTCACTCCTCCATTCCCCTCAGAGCCAATGTGTAAGGCAGAAAGAAAGCAGGAGGAACTTCCTCTAAATCTAAAATGCCCAGAACCGGTAAATTCATCATTATATTTTCAAGAGTCATCTCGTCCGATATGATCGGTCCCGCTAGATACACATTTGATATCTCATTGATAACCAATAAGTTCCTTACTTCTATAAGAAATGTATCCAGTAGTGTTGGATCGTTTGCTTCTTTGTAATACTTGTAATTGAAATCTATCTTATTGTAGGAGATAGTATTCTTACCGTAATACGTCAAAATACCTTCATAGTGATCAACATACAGTATGGCAAAGGGAGGTGGCAATTTACTGTGGAGTCCGTAGTTTATAATAACCACTATTTCGTAGTCTATTATCTTTGGCTGGAGTCCGACACTTTTAAGGATTTGGCTGAGTCTCTCTACCGAGCTTTTTCTGGCTATTGTAATTACAACCTTTATGTATTTATCGTCTATATCTTTTTCCAGAAAGTAATAATCGTAAATAGTTTCCTCCTTTATCTGCTGTGTTTCTGATCTTATATACCAGTCTATAGCTTCCATAAGATCTTTTTTGGACATAGCTATAGGGAACTTTTGAAATTTCAAAATACCGTCATCAACAGTAATGCAGGTAGAAACCTCTTTTCCTTTTAGTTTATTAGTTTCCACAATAGAAGTAAGGATTTTTTTTCTTCCCTCTTCTCCTTCGTGTTCCCAGAACACTTCAACGGGTTCAAAGGTGGGTTTTCCTTCTGTGTCAAGTTCAAGAAATCTCACCAGTTTATCTGTTAAATATACCGCTGGACTTGTTTTTGTTTTTCTAAACAACCTCCCCAAGTCTGGAAGCTGGAGAGCAAATTTCATTTAGTCACTCCCATTTTATTTTCCATTTCGGTAACTTCCAGTAAAGTTTTTAGAACAGAATCGGGGTTCAGTGAAATACTGTCTATACCGAGTTCTACAAGAAAGCGGGCAAAATCGGGAAAATCTGAGGGAGCTTGACCGCATATACTTACCTTTTTCCCTTTTCCCTTAGCAATGTTAATCAGTTGAGCTATCAGTCTCTTTACCGCTTCGTTTCTTTCATCGTAAAGGTGAGCAACAAGACCAGAATCCCGATCTATACCGAGGGTAAGTTGAGTTAAATCGTTAGAGCCTATGGAAAATCCATCAAAGATGTCTGCAAAAGCATCTGCTAAGATAATATTGCTTGGTAGTTCAGCCATTACGTAAACCTCAAGATTGTTTTCTCCCCTTCGGAGTCCTACTTCTTCCATGACACTTATTACTTTTTCTCCTTCCTCCGGAGTTCTGCAGAAAGGTATCATTACTTTGGTGTTTGTAAGCCCCATTTTGTTCCTGACTCTGAGTATAGCCATACACTCCATTTCAAAAGCTTCCCTGAACACAGGGGAGTAATACCTTGAAGCTCCTCTCCAACCTATCATCGGATTCTCTTCATCAGGTTCAAAAAGATGCCCTCCTATAAGATTGGCGTATTCGTTAGACTTGAAATCAGAAAATCTAACAATAACAGGGTTCGGATAAAAAGCGGCTGCTATTTTAGCTATACCGTAAGATAGTTTCTTTATGTAGTAGGTTCTCTTGTTATCATAGCCGAAGGTATGTCTCTCTATATCCTCTATAAGCCTTTTTAGGTTAATACTTCTTTTTTCTTTACCTTTTGCGAGTTTTGATTTTAGTTCCTTGCCTGCATAAGCGTATATGGTTCTGAAGGGAACATATCCTCTTTCATCAATAAGTCCCATATTTGAGAGTTTGATGTAAAGCTCCTTTATTTCTTCAAAGTGTATAAGGGCAAGAGGGTGAATTTTTATGTAATTGGCTATGATGAACTCTTCTCTTGCTAATCCAACTCCGTCATTAGGTATGGAGGCATGTTTAAAAGCAGTCTCCGGATTTCCTATATTCATCATTATTCTGGTTTTGGATCTTGGCAATTGATTTACATTTATCTCTTCTATCTCATACTTGAGGTTCCCTTCATACACATAACCAGTTTCTCCTTCAGCACAGGAAACCGTCACATCTACGCCCGTGTTGAGTATTTCTGTAGCGTTTCCCGTTCCAACTACCGCTGGTATTCCGAGTTCTCTTGCCACTATGGCAGCGTGAGCGGTTCTACCACCTCTGTTGGTGACTATGGCGGAGGCTTTTTTCATTATGGGTTCCCAGTCTGGATCTGTTATGTCGGTTACCAAAACTTCACCTTCTTTAAACTGTTCAGCATCTTTAAGATCAAAGAGAATTCTTACTTTACCTACAGCTATCTTATCGCCCACCGCTATACCACTGACTAGTCTTTTTCCCTCCCTTTCTTTTTCAGATTCTAAAATTCTGTAAACCTTTATAATATTCTCCTCCTTACGTGAATGAACCGTTTCCGGTCGTGCTTGGACTATAAAGAGTTCGTTTAAAATACCGTCCTTTGCCCATTCTATATCCATAGGAGTCCATTTTCCTTTCTTATCAGAGTAGTGTTTCTCTATAAGCATTCCCCATTCTGCCAGTTTTAAAATTTCTTTATCTGTAAGAGCAAACCTTTTTTGATCAGGCACAGATACGTTGACTACCTTTGTTCTGTCTTCCCCCGCTCCGTAAACCATTTTCCTGTCCTTTTTACCGAGCTTTTTTTCTATAATTGCGGAATAACCTTGACGGAAAGTAGGTTTAAAAACCATATACTCATCGGGAGTTACCATTCCTTGAACTATTAACTCCCCTAAACCGTATATGGCATTTATAACCACTACATCTTTGAAACCTGTTTCTGTATCTAAGGTAAACATAACTCCGGAAGCTCCGAGATCCGATCTGACCATTTTCTGAACACCAACCGCAATACCTACGTTGAAGTGATCAAAGCCAAAGGATTCCCTGTAAGATATAGCTCTGTCTGTGAAAAGAGAAGCAAAGCAGTTTCTTATAGCGGTTAAGACATTCTCCGCTCCCACCACGTTAAGAAAAGTTTCTTGCTGTCCAGCAAAGGAAGCATCAGGAAGATCTTCTGCGGTTGCCGAAGATCTAACTGCAACGTCTACAGCATGGGTTTTATACTTGTCCGAAAGCTTACCGTAGTATTCTTTTACCAAATCTTCTAACTGAGGGGGAAATTTTCCTCCTTTTATAAGTTCCCTTATCTGATAGCCTCTTCTGGAAAGATCTTTAACATCGTTAACATTCAAGTCTTGAAGTATTTCCCTTATTTTCTCCCGAAGATTGTTGTATTCAAGAAAACTGTAATACGCTGTTGATGTTACTACGAAACCGTTGGGTATGTTTATCCCCAAGGGACTTAGATTCTTTATCATCTCTCCCAAGGAAGCGTTTTTTCCTCCGGCTATCGGTATATCTTCAATGGTCAGTTCATCAAGCCAGAGGACAAGGGCTTTTCCCTTCATTACTCACCTCCTAAAAAACAAGCTTGCTGAAATCTGCTATTCTGTTAAACAAAAACTTCACTCTCATAAGAAGTGCAAGTCTATTTTCTCTGATTTTTCTATCGTTGTCCATGATCAGGACACTGTCAAAGAACTTGTCAATAGGATTTTTTAGGGAGAACAAATCCTGAAGGTCTATATCTCTCTGTTTTTCCATTTTCTCCACTATTTTCCACAGTGAAATCTCAGCATTTTCTTGAAATAAATGGGTTTTAACCTCCATTGATTTCCAATCTTTGGGTATTATTCTTACCACTCTTCTATAAGTTTCGTATATTCCTTCTAAAATGGAAGAGTTTTGAACACTGTTTATAAGATAAACGTTTTTTATAATTTCATAAGGTCTGAGCGCATTTTTTACAGCTAAAACCGCTTTAACGTAATCATAGCGTATGTTTTCTAAGTAGCTTTCAAGCCTTTGCCTTAGAAAACCTTCCAGTTCCTCTTCCCACTTTCCACTTCCGTATATGTCACGAAAATCCCTGAGATCCACGTCCCATTTTCTATCGTTTATAATTCTTAGTATCCCTAAGGCACACCTTCTTAAGCTGTATGGATCTGAGCTTCCGGTGGGTATCTCTCTTGCTTTGAAAAAAGAAATAAGAGTGTCTATTTTATCCGCCAGAGAAAGAACAGCTCCGATAAAAGTTGAAGGTAGTTTATCCCTTGCATCTGCTGGTTTATACTGCTCGTATATAGCCAAGGCTACATCTTTGTCTTCTCCTTGCAGGAGAGCGTAAACGTAGCCCATATACCCCTGAAGCTCGTCAAATTCTTTTACCATTTCCGTGAGCAGATCCGCTTTTGAGAGAAAAGCAGCCCTGTCTGCTTTTTCTCTTTCTTCCTTACTGTGGGAAAATCTCTCACACAGTTTAGCTGTTATCTTTCTCAATCTATTTACTTTATCTAAAACTGTTCCTACTTTGGGGTGTATAAGAATCTCTGCCAACTGTGGAACAAGGTCTTCCAATTTTTTTTTCTGATCTTCCCTGTAAAAGAAAAGAGCATCTTCAAGTCTCGCTTTTATAACTCTTTCGTATCCTTCCCTTACAACGTTACCCTCGGGTTTATTATTACTCACACCGAGAAATTCGTTAATTAGTTTTCCTTCCTTTGAAAGACAGAAGAATCTCTGATGATGAGCGCATACAGTAACAACTACCTTTGAAGGGAGTTCTAAAAACTTTTTCTCAAAACTTCCCGCTACTATGAAGGGGTATTCAACCAAGTTAGTAACTTCTTCAAGAAGATCTTGCGGATACTCCAGCTGTGCTTGTCTTTTCTTGGCTTCTTCTTCAAGAGCTTTCAGTATAATCTGTTTCCTTTTCTCCACTTCAGGAATTACAAAGTTTTCCTCTAATCTCTTCAAGTAATCTTCAGCTGTTTTCAGCTCTATCCACCCTTCCGAAAGAAGTCTATGTCCTTTTGTTCTCCTACCCGCTTTTAAATTACCGAAGTGCAGATTCAAAACTCTGTCCCCGTAAAGTCCTACTATCCATCGGATAGGTCTTGAAAAGGTTATCCTTTTGTCAGACAGCCAACGCATTCTTTTAGGGAAAGGGACGGAGATTAAGATATCCTCAAAACTCTCTTCCAGCTTTTCTAAAGCACTTGCTTCTTCTTTGATCAACTTAAGAGCCACATACTCACCTCTTCCCTTAGAAGCTTTAAAGATCATATCTCCTTTGGCGGAATACTTTGCCAGAAATCCCTTTAAGGCAGGGGTAGGATTCCCTTGCACATCAAAGGACTTTTCCCAAGGGGGGCCGAAAACGATTTCTTCTTCAACTTTTTTAAAATCCCGAAAATTCCTCACTATAAAGGCTAATCTTCGGGGTGTGCCAAAGGTTTCTATATCTTTTCTTTCTAAGATACTCTCTAACCTATTTTTTATATAAGCCAAGGCGGATCTTATAACATTGGAGGGAAGCTCCTCCACACCTATTTCTATCAGGAGATCACTCATGATTTACAGAATATATTACTTCAGAAGTCCGTGTTTCTCCATAAGCTTGTAAACCGTAGGTCTGCTAACTCCCAACATCATGGACATTTTACTTATATTCCCTCCCGTTATTTTATAAGCTTTTTCTACAAGTTCCTTTTCAAGTCTTTCCATATGTTCTTTTAAACCGAAAATTCTTTTGCCACTTAAATCTCTTGAAAGCAAATCTGTGTCTATGTCAAGATCTTCTACATCTATGTATTTTTTATCTGTTAAAACTACAGCTTTCCTTATAACGTTTATTAACTCCCTAACATTGCCGGGCCATTGGTAGTTCTTTATAAGTTCAATCGCTTCATCGGTAAAGTCCAGTATTTCCTTACCTTGTTCCTTAGAAAACTTCTTCAGAAAATACTTAGCCATTATTACACAGTCGTCTTCCCTTTCCCTTAAAGGCGGTAGATAAATGGTTAAAACTTTTAATCTGTAATAGAGATCTTCTCTGAACAAACCCCTTTCAACTAACTCTTCTAAGTTTCTGTTAGTTGCAGCTAAGACTCTCACATTAGCTTTTAGCTGTTGTGATCCTCCTATTCTGTCAAAGCTATAGTCCTCAAGAAATCTCAAAAGCTTTACTTGCAATTCCGGAGTTAGTTCAGCCACTTCGTCCAAAAACAGAGAACCACCATCGGCAAGTTCTATCTTCCCCTTCTTACGTCTGTCCGCTCCCGTAAAGGCTCCCTTTTCATAACCGAAGAGTTCCGCCTCAAGCAAATCCTTAGGTATAGCTCCGCAATTTATGGCTATAAAAGGTCCATTGGCTCTTGCACTTCTTTCGTGTATCGCCCTTGCGGTGAGTTCTTTACCCGTTCCTGTTTCACCCAGAATCAAGACGGGGTATTCCGTAGGTGCGTATTTCCTTATAAGGGAAAAAACTTCCTTCATTTTGGGACATGTTCCTATGAATTCGGTCTTCTCTTCGTGAATTTTTTCCTTTATCTCTTCTGGGAGTCTTCCGGATATTATATCTCCTACCTTTATTCTACGCAGAGCTTTTATCAGATCGGTGCGGGTAAAGTCAAGAGGCATATGGCAATTGGAACAGCAAGACTCATCGTTACCTATGATTGCTTTGCAGTAAGGACATCTACCTGATCTTTTAACTGTTTCGGTAAAGAATCTACCCAGTATGTCGGAG
>Ga0256839_1000441_pt1 | contig 53989 bp, 46 predicted proteins | sample 354166metaG_FD_185968 | JGI IMG/M metagenome (GOLD analysis project Ga0256839, IMG submission 185968) | Hydrothermal vent microbial communities from Mid Atlantic Ridge, Atlantic Ocean - 354-166 | ecosystem: Environmental > Aquatic > Marine > Hydrothermal vents | place: Atlantic Ocean: Mid... | reverse complement strand
TTCATTGGTTGAATATTGACAGTACACAGATGTTTTTACGTGCAAAAATAATTCATGTTATCCAGACCTATATATCTCTTTTTTCTATTTACTATTTTTCAAAAGTTGTCATACGTAATCTATATAGAAAGATGGATACATTGACTCTTAAATGGCTTTCTTTCTGGTCAACATTTATCTGGTTAAGTGTTTATGCAACTTTCTCAGTAGCCTATCATCAAGTGTGGCTACTATGGTATTCAGTGAATTATCAAATAACATTACCTTTGTTTTGGTACATCTTGGGTTTAACAATAGTACTCTTTTTTGAAAAGACATCTTGGAAAATAAAGCTTTTTTTTATTTTCCAGATTCTCATACTCTCACGCTTTATGCTCCAAGTACACTCAATGGAATTTATGTATTATCTTATGCATATGCTACTCTTATCTTTAATATTTATCGATAAAGTATATAGTGTTTTCAAAAAATATTTTTATCTTATTATACCTATTATTTTGGCCATAAGTTATCTTGCAACACAATATAGACCTGCAAAATCTCCTATATTTCACTACTTGTCATTAGAAAAACTTCCTTTACTTTATGAAAAAGTCATGCTTGAAGGTGCTACTCTTTTAAATGGACTCAATAGGGCATATACCTCTATCAATGAACTGATTTATTTAAGTCTATTTTTAGGTACATTTTATCTGATACATGTACTTTACGTAAGCTTTTATAAAAAAGAAACCTTAGCAATAAATATAAAAATGCTAATGTTTATCTTTCTGACATCACTATTTATATTCATACCCTTATTCCAATTTAGTAGCGGATTATTTGCAGTCATTACATATGGTAATGTAGTTAACCGTCTCTATTATAGTTCTTCACTTTTTTTACTCTTGCCAATTACTATTTATGGTCTGCTATCACGGTATAAGTTTCATATTTTATACCTACAAGTAATGATCTTTATATTGTTTGTATCTACCTATATCTTTTCCAAATACAACGATACCCTTCATCATAACTATTACGAAAATATCATCTCAATAAAAAATAGTTTCAATGAAAGAAAAGTGGGGTACAATCTCTCTGAAGAGCAAATACAAATCATTGGTGAAAAGATTGAGTTTTATGAAAAAAATACTCTATCAAACTTACCCATAAAATACTATGCCCCGGCAGATATCGCTTTTGTGATTAAGTATCTGTATAAAAAAGAGGTTCACTGGGAAGGTAGGTTTGGGGGGATGAATTATAAGAAGAATTATAACCTTAGCAAACACAATCAGTCACACAGACATATACTATTTGAAGCACCCCAAGGGTTTCCTCGTTTTGTACCCTATAGGTAATGAAAAGAATAGTACAAATAGTATATAATACGAAAAAATTATAGACAGGTGAGTATGCATTACATCGATAAACGTATTTTAAATATTTTAGTCATCATCATACTTTCCTTTCTTACTTTCGCTTGGACGTATTGGATATTTCATCAAGCGTTTCAGTTACATGTTGTGCTTACTGTTATCGGTATTCGCTTGCTTGCGTCATTTATCATATTTAAAGACTACTCTCTTTCATGGAGTAAATCTACTCAAAAAACCTTTCTCATTAAGAGTATTGTCTATATAGTTGCTTTTTTTGTCTATATGCCCATCTTTTATAGTAAAATTCATGTTTACTTTTTTGTATCTGAACTTTTTGTTTATCTTTTTGCTATTAATTTTCTTATGTATGCTTACTACTACTACATTAACAGAAGTTTGGTAAAGAAAACCAAAGATGTAGTCATTTATGGTGCGGGAGCTGCTGGATTACAATTACAAAATGAATTTAAATCTGGCCCTTATAGAGTAAAATACTTTGTCGATGATGATACAAACTTACAAAAACGTACCATTGATGCTACCAGAATACTCTCCAAAGAGAAACTTGCAGAAAAACTAAAAGGTCGGAAGTTAGACCTCCTTGTCATTGCTATGCCCTCGGCAAAGGCAGAGACGGTCAAAAACATTTATGAGAAGCTTGGTCAATATTTTGAAGATATAAAGATATTACCTTCTCTAAACCAAATTTTGGAAACTGAAGCCTTTAGTAGACAACTTAAAGATATCTCTGTTTCTGATTTACTTGCACGTCACCCTCAAGATTTAGATAAAGATAAAATCTCTTCTTTTATAGCAGATAAAACCATACTCATCACTGGTGCTGGGGGGAGTATAGGCTCGGAGATAGTACGTCAGTGCATCAAGTTTAAGGCTAAGAAGCTTATACTCCTTGACCACAGTGAATACAACTTGTATGCCATAGAACAAGAAGTAGAAGATAAAATAGCTGTAGTACCTGTACTGCAATCTGTTGTCAATAAAAAAGATTTGGAACATACTTTTCGAACGCACAAACCTCAGATAGTGATACATGCAGCCGCCTACAAACATGTACCTTTAGTAGAAGCCAATATGTATGAGGCTATAGTCAACAACATCATAGGGACAAAAAACTGTATAGATGTTGCTATAGACCATGGGGTTGAGAAATTTGTACTCATCTCTACAGACAAAGCTGTACGCCCTACAAATGTCATGGGAACCACTAAAAGAGTGTGTGAACTCTACGCTCAGAATGTCCCCTCAAAAAGTACAGACATCGTAGCAGTACGGTTTGGCAATGTGCTAGGCTCTAGTGGGTCTGTGATACCAAAGTTTAAAGCACAAATAGAACAAGGCTTAGACATCACCGTGACACACCCTGACATAACCCGTTACTTTATGCTCATACCTGAAGCTTGTGAGCTTGTACTTCAAGCAGGGGCTATAGGGAGTGGTGGAGAGATATTTATCTTAGACATGGGCGAACCCATCAAGATAGTGGACTTAGCAAAGAAGATGATAGAACTTAGCGGGAACAGTGACATAGGCATCACATTTACAGGGCTACGCCCAGGAGAAAAGCTTTATGAAGAGCTACTCATAGATGATAGTGATGCACATACTGCTTATGATTCTATCACCGTGGCTGCAAAGTCTGTGTATGACATAGCACAACTACGTCATGATATAGAAGCCTTAATAGAGAGTGACAATCTTGTAGAGTCTTTGAAAGTTATAGTGCCTGAATTTAATCATCAAACCAATGCATAGTTAAATTTTAGTATAATCACACAATATTTACAGCAAGGATAAACCAGTGGAACACAAACAAGAGATACAAAATGATGTCATAGACTTAAAAGAGTTATGGACTGTTGTTGCCAAAAGAAAGAAACTCATTTATGCTATCACCATACTTGCTACACTGCTTGCTATAGTCTATGCCTATATGTTTGCTAAGCCTGTGTATCAAGTACAAGCGATGGTTGAGATAGGTAAAATAGATGCAGGTACAAAAGATGAAAGTACTTTAGATGACATAATAGATCTTAAACAAAAACTTGAATATCTTTATGGCACAAAGTCAAAAAAGAAAAGAAGTTACCCAAAAGTAAAATCTATTTCTGTGGCAAAAAACTCTAACAGTATATTTTCCATCGCTGTAGAGGGTCGTAGCAATGAAGAGGCCGTAAAACTTATTGATACCATAGTCAAAAAAGTTGAAACTGACTATGCGGATAAAGTAAATACATATATTAAGACCAAAAAAGAGCTGATTGCACTCACACAATCTGACATACATGACACAGGTAAAAATTTAGAAAATGTACAACAGAGTCTAAAAGACTACAATCAAAGAATCATGAGTCTCAGTGCACAAGATGCTGCCCTAGCGGGTATATATACCATACAGATAAGTCAAAACCAAGAAAGAGCACAAGCACTTCAATCTCGTATATCAGCACTAAAAGCTAAAGAGTATGATATAAAACTTGCCATTAGCCCCTTACGCGTAAAGCCCACGCATATTGTAGGGGAAGTGGAAGTACTGGAGAGACCCATCAAACCTAAAAAACTTCTCATCGTGATCGTTGCCTTTATCACTTCCTTGATGTTTTCTGTTTTTCTGGCTTTTTTCTTATCATTTTTATCTGGACTCAGAGATGAAAAGCACTAAAAAACACTTCATACGTTTTAACACACAACATAGAAAAGGATAACATACATGGCAAAAAAAAGCATACTAGTCACAGGATGTGCGGGGTTTATAGGGTCTAATTTTGTACCTTATTTTTTAGATAAATATAAAGACTATTTTATAGTAAACCTTGATTTACTTACCTATGCTGGTGATTTGGCAAACCTTAAAGAGTGTGATAGCAATCCAAATTATAAGTTTATCAAAGGGGATATTTGTAACCGTGACTTAGTAGAGTTTATCTTTGATGAGTATGATGTACAAGGCGTCATTCACTTTGCCGCTGAGAGTCATGTAGATAACTCCATCAAAAACCCTGGTGTCTTCATAGAAACCAATGTCAACGGCACCTTTACTCTCCTTGATGTCGCTTACAAAAAATGGATGAAAAAACCATTTACTTTCAAAAAAGGGTATGAAGGGTGTCGTTTTCAGCACATCTCTACCGATGAAGTCTATGGTACGCTAAATGAAACAGACCTCTTTACAGAAGAGACACCGTATGCTCCTAACTCTCCCTACTCTGCTTCTAAAGCAAGCAGCGACATGATAGTGCGTTCTTACCAAGAGACCTATGGGATGAATACAGTCATTACCAACTGTTCTAACAACTATGGACCTAAACAGCATGATGAAAAACTCATTCCGACTATCATCAGAAAAGCGTTAGCTGGTGAGAGCATCCCTATTTACGGTGATGGTAAAAACATCCGTGACTGGCTCTATGTGCTTGACCACTGTAAAGGCATAGACCTTGTCTACCATACAGGCAAAGAAGCCAATGTCTACAACATCGGTGGACGTAATGAACGTACGAACCTTCAGATAGTTGATGCCATCTGTACCATACTCGATGAAAAAGTACCAAGTGATAAAAGCTACAAAGAACTCATCACTTTTGTAGAAGACAGAGCAGGACATGACAGACGTTATGCCATAGATGCGACGAAACTTGAAAATGAACTTGGCTGGAAAGCAGATGAAAACTTTGATACGGGTATCGTAAAGACTATCGACTGGTATTTGGCTAAATATGGGTACTAAATGCAAAAAGTAAGCCCTATGTCTGCACGTAATGAAAACTATGTGAACATCCTCTTTGTGGGGCTTTTACTTGCTTATGCATTTTTAGGTCAGTACTTACTCTGGCATATCCCTTACTCTTTTCCTTTTGGTGGACCAGATGAGCCTATGCACCTCTCTATGGCTGAGTACATAGCAAAACATCTTTCGTGGCCACAGTGGGACTCTACTGAAGTAGCAAGAAATGCCTATGGTGTCTCCTATAGTCCAGGTGGTTCCATAGTCTACTGGTTGCATGGTTTGAGCTATAGACTTTTTGGACATCATAGACTAGGGGCGTATCTTTTACTCTTACTCTATCTACTTGTCACAGTGATGGCATACAAGAAAAAAAAAGTGGCAGGCTTTCTTTTACTCGCAGCTCTTTTACCGCAGACACTCTTTACCTTTTCTTATATCAACTCTGATGTCGGTACGATTATTGCTGCTTTGCTCTTTGGCTTGAGTGTAGGACACTTTCTTGCGGGAGACAATGATAAAAAGAATTTTTTCATCCTGCTCTTTTTTGCAGGGCTAACCATTACTGCAAAACTACACTTGTGGGCTATAGCATTTCTTACCCTTGTGTGGGTTGTCATGTATAAACGTAAGGTTTTATTTGCCCTTCCGAAAAAAGTATGGGTGTATGCTATTTTTATTGGTTTTGTCCCTGCATCTTGGTGGTTTATCACCAGTTATTTGGCAAACGATGGAGATGTGTTGGGCATCTTTACCAGTGCAAAGGCCATCGCACAATTTGGCACACCTGACTTACCCTCTCTAGCCAGAGGTTGGGCTGACTTTTCTGTCAATGACTTTTTAACAAGTACCCTCGTGAGCCTGTATGCCAACTGGGGATGGATGTCACTTCCTTTGGAGATGTATCACTACTATCTTGTCGCCATTGTAGCCATGGGTATCATTGTTTTGGTCTATAAACATATCGATACAAAAATTTTCATCTTTTTTTCTCTCTTGGTGTTGGCAAACTTTGGATTTATGGTTGTCTACTCAGTAGGATACGACTACCAAGCACAAGGAAGGTACCTCTTTCCTAGTCTTTACATCATCGTAGGTATCATAGCTGCGATGTTTATACATAAACATCTCTATTCAAGAATGCTTGTATGGCTTTTGATTGTTTTGAGTGTTTTCAACCTCTACTTTAGTACCAAACTGACACTCTACTCTTATGTGGATGCTTTTTTAACAAAACCTGTTTTGTGGAAAGATGTACCTACACAGAAGCATACACAAAGTACAAAGTTTAACATTGATGGATTTCAGATAGCAGAGGGGAAACTCTCCATGAGGGGGTGGATTTTTGATAGTGAAAAAAACAGAGCATACGATAGCGTCTATCTTGTACTCAAAAAAGAACAGAGCTACTATAAAATAGCCTTAGATAAAGAGCTACGTGAAGATGTTGCTCATGCGTATGGTAACAAGCAGCTAAAGAGTTCAGGATTTACAGCCAAACTCATAAACTTGCACATACTCCCTAAAGGCATCTACACCTACCTTTTTGCCGTAAGCCTAGATGACAACGTGACCTTTATAGACATAGGTAGCAAGCTAAAGATTTAAGCTTACTGCTTCTGTAAGCTTGCTACTTGTTTGTCTATCTCTTTAAAGTGTGCCTCCAAATTTTCTTTAGTAAGACGTATGCCAAAATCTTTGGGCAATTTACTGTTTTTTACCCCTGTTACCCTGTCTGCTATAAGTGTGCCAAACTCTGGGTAGAAGTGGTGCAAGTCTGCATAGTTGTCTCTGTTAGATGTGATAGTATTCACGCCCATAAAGTCATACACCTCTCCAAACTCTTCCACTAAGAGTACCAGCCATTTTTTATAGTCATCCAGCCTACCACTTTGTACCAATATCTTGAACAAGTCAATATTAATTGGGGTAGTAAAAATAATAAATTTTGTTTTTGGGCTCTCTTTTTTAAGTGCTTGAAAATACGCTTTAAGTTTAGGATTAAACTTATACCCCTCCCCATAAACCTGATGGGTATAGAGTCCTGTTTGATGGGCAATGGCTTGTTGTTTTCTCTCTGCTGAGATACGTATGGTTTGCTTTACGTTGATTCTGTTATAGTCTATGGTACCTAGGTTTTTACTGTGTTTGATAGATTCAAAACTCTTTTCAAGTGTATCTGTCGTAAAAAGCATTTTGTAGGGGTACATCATCGCTTTGGTGATGGCTAGATAGTGAGAAGGTTTTAGTGTCTGATTCATCTGCATCTGTCCAAAGGCTCCACCATTTGAGCCAAAAAAATCAACCCCTATAATGACCGTTTTAAAGTCTGCCCCTTTTATCTCTTTTGCTTGCTTTACCCACTCTTTATACTCAGAAGGATACATGGCAACGCCTGAGTAGTTAAAGACGTTCATTGTTTTAAAGTCATGCTGGTTAATGTAAGTTGTTCTGCTACTACCCAACAAAAGTGCATCGTACTGCTCCAAGCCACAAAAGTAGGCTCTATTTGTTTTGAGCTGTCGCTCGTTAAATCCTGGTTGGGCATTGTTATACTGGTTACTGTGACAAAATGTCCATAGAGGGTCAATGCTATAGTTAAATAGCCCAAACATAGAAATGGTTGAAAAAACGATGAGTAAAAAGTATCTGACCCATTTTTTATAGTACATTATCACTCCTAAAAGTTAAAATAGAGAAACTCAGAGAGTTTCGAAAGCGATGCTGCTGCTACTAAAAACAGTACAGAAGCATACAGCATCGTCCAGAGCTTTGGCTTAAATTTTTGAGCCAATTCATTGGTGTTGTTGAGTGCTAACACAACAAACAAGCCTACCATCACCCAGTACATTGTATAAGTATCTCTTGAGATTGATTGTAACCAATATCCATAATAGACACTGTCTCCAAATATACTATATAGCGTCTCTTTCCACTCTGATGGCAAGACTAATGCCCCTGAGAACATCCCCTTGAGTACTTTCATAGCATCATCCCACTCTTTTGCACGGAAAAACACCCAAGTAATGTTAATGAAGTTAAAGGTGATAAACCAAGCCAACACGCTGTGCAACTTAAACCCTACTTTGCTCCAAGCTCTGTGTATGACAATAGCCATGCCGTGCAAAAACCCCCAAAATAAAAAAGTCCACCCTGCCCCATGCCAGATGCCACCTATGAGAAAGGTTACCATGAGATTACCATAGGTTCTAAACTCACCCTTTTTATTCCCCCCTAAAGGGATGTAAATGTACTCTCTTAAAAACCTACTTAACGTAATGTGCCAACGTCTCCAAAAATCCTGTATGTTCATTGCCTTGTAGGGTGAGTTAAAGTTAAGCGGCAGTTTGATGTTAAACAGTAACGCCGCTCCTATTGCCATGTCGGTATAGCCCGAAAAATCAAAGTAGAGTTGAAAAGTATAGGAGAGTGATGTCACCCATGCTTCTACCATGTGTAACTGTGGAGCATGGTCAAACCCTGCTGTTGCCCATACAGCAAAGGTATCTGCGATGATTACTTTTTTGAAAAGCCCTATAGAGAAGATGAAAAGTCCCACTGCTATGTTAGGGTAACGCATCACTTTATTTGCTGTTTTTGCAAACTGTGGCATCATCTCAGCGTGATGGACGATGGGTCCCGCGATGAGCTGAGGGAAAAAGGTCACAAAGTTTGCATAGTTTAGAAAGTCATACTCCTTCGTCTCCCCTCTGTAGCTGTCTACCAAATAGGCTATCTGCTGAAAAGTAAAAAAGGAAATCGCCAAAGGCAGGGCAAGATGCAGGAGTCCTACCTCAGTACCTAAAAGATGATTGACATTGGTGATGAAAAAATCTGCATATTTAAAGTATCCAAGCAGTGCCACATTTGCCACAATACCAAAGGTAAGCAGTACCTTTTTACCTACCTTTGCATTTTGGCTATGCTTTGACAAAGAGATGCCCACACCATAGTTAAACAGCATCGATGAAAAAATAATAGGTAGATAAGCAACATTCCACCAGCTATAGAAAAACAGTGATGCAAAAACCAGAAATGCTTTGGCTGCAACAGTCAGCTTTAGACTGTTGAGATAAAAATAGATAAAAAAGGTAAAAGGTAAAAAAGCAAAGATAAAAATATAAGAATTAAAAAGCAAATTATCGTCCTAGTTGAGTTTAGCTATTTTAACACAGTAGGGTAAATGCCTATTTAAGATGTTGTTTTAAAAATAACCCTAACTCTTTGTATACTTCTTTAGACTCTGGACTATCAGGTACCACAAAGTATTCTACATGAGATAAACCTTCATACACGTTCAGATCAGCTTTTACGCCTGCTTCTCTCATCTTTCTATGTACACGCACCGTCATGCTTAGAAAAAGGTCTCTTGTGCCTGTCACAAGCATAGTGGGAGGGAAATTTGAAAAATCCCCATAGACAGGTGAAAGCCCTGGTGTTTTAATGTCTAGTCCATTTGCATAAAGCTTCACCGCTTCAGGCAAGAAACCATTATAGGTCACTATCTTACGGTCGATGCCTTCATTGACATACAAAGAGTCACCTGTTTTGCTTAAGTCAGACCAAGGTGTACCCACAAAAAGTGCTCCAGGGAGTTCTACCTTTAATGCTTTGAGTTTCTGTATGGCAGAAAGTACCAGACCTCCACCAGATGAAGAGCCTCCCATCGCTATAGATTTTGCATCATAGGTCTTTAGAAGTTCCTTGTAGACACGCACCACATCTTCTTGAGCCGCTGGGAAAGGAGAGTCTGGTGGCATATGATAATCTATCACAAGTACAGGCATCATAGTCCTACGTGCGATGAGTATCGCTTCGCTCACACCTGAAAGCCCTCCTCCAAAAATATAGGCTCCACCATGTAAGTGAATAAACAGTTTTTTATCTACTTGAGGTACAAAATCTCGTGCTATAACATAATAGACATTAACCCCTGCGATAGTCTCTTGCTTGATGCCCACATCGTATTTTTTAGCCCAATCTCTTACGCCTGCTTCCCCTGAAACTTGGCTATACTCTACCCAATCTTTCCACTCTTGCTTGCTTTTAAACCTAAATGTGCTTCGTGCTTTTATGTTGGGTGGGGCTATCTGTGAAAGTACTTGTAGTAGCTCAGCACTTACCGTAGAGGGCAGAGGAAGTTTTTTTTCTGGCACTGTCCATACAATGTCACTTGATGTTGTTTGAGGAGGTGTAGATTTTGCTTCTAACATCACAAAACATAAGGTGATAAATACTATCATTTTTTTCATTTTGTCTCTTTACTTATTTATTTGTCAAAACTTATCATAAAGTCTTTCATCTGTGGACCTGTGTTGAAGATAAGGTCAAGTATGGTCACACCGTGTTCAAAAGGTGGGTACAGTTGCGGGTATTCAGGATATCCCTCGTATGCCATCCACTCTAGCGTAATCCCATGTTTTGCCATAGACTCTTCTGTCAGGTAGCTTTTAGCAGAAGGGCCACTTAGGTACGTTGTACACCCTAGTTCTTTGAGCATAGGGATGTAACGGTCTTCTTTACTTCCTGAAAGATTATACGCTCTAGAGTCACCACCAAACTTAGTCGTAATACCCAAAATATCTTGGGCTATTTTTTGGATCATCGTTTGGTTCATCTTAGAAAGATTTGTCCACTCTTTACCTAAGTACATCTCTTGGAAAAAGTCTCTATACTGTTTAAAATAAGGGGCATCTTTATAGTACTGACTTATCTTTCCCCAATGACTTTTTTGCCATCCATTTTGACTTATCTCAACTTCACAGATGAGCCTGTTTCTTGTTTTTTTACCTACAGGGACAGATATCCACTCAAGACCTTTTGGGCTTTTGATAATATTGCGATTTCGCCAATCTTGTTTTGTATACTGCACATCATCATAAAAATAGAACTCATCCACACTGTTGATGTAATCAAAGTACCCTTTCCACGGGATATAATTTGATTGTGTCATACCAATTTTCTTACTCATATTTACCTCTTTTTATAGCATATTGGAGTATAACATAATAGTGTTTACAAAAATTATGTCATCTATACTTAATTTCAATATATATTAAGATATTATTTAATATAATCTAAGAAGTTTAAATTTACTCTATAAGGATTCCCCATGACCTATAACAAATTATCTACTACTCTTCTCCTCGCTGGGATACTCAACTTTTCAGGATGTGGCACTGACGATATTATCAACAGTTCAGCAACTTCTTCAACAACTGCACCTGCAACTACCTCAAGCACTTCCACACCTGCATCTAGCACGCCTGCCCCAACAGTAGCTTCTACAACTATCACCACTACAAGTGGAAAAACGATCACCGTCAACAGAACCCAAAATGGCTTGGTCTTTGGAGGGCAAGAAGGTAAAATCGTTTTACTTGAAATTTACGGAGATACTTGTCCTTTCTGTATACAGTCTATACCAATTTTCAATAACATACGTGCAAAGTACCCCAATGATGTCTACGTCATCGCTATGGAAAGTTATGGAAAGTTAGACAGTGCTGCACTAGCATCATTTGCTGCAACAAATGGTATGCAGTATGATACTGTAGCTATGGAAAATGCAGGAAGCATGTTCACCTTTATGAACGAACTTACAGGATACACTACAAACCAAGGTGTTCCAGCCTATTTAATCTTAGGACGCGATGGAGCTCTTGTTGATTATAAACCACCTCATGTACCTAATGAAGAAGAGATCGATAGCATGATTAGAAGTCTTCTCTAAATTAATATTTTTCTTTAATATAAGTGAGCAACATATGTTGTTCACTCTCTTTACTTCTTTCCCTCTAAACACAAAAAATCTACATCGTTTTTTCTTCTCTTTTGGTATAGTTATAAGGGTAATAAGCCCCATAAAATGATATAATTTAAACAATATTTAAATTTATATATCCTAAAAGGACTGATACAAAATGCCTAAAATATCAGTAGTCATCCCCGTTTATGGTTGTTGTGATAGCTTGCACACGCTCTATGCACGTCTAAAAGAATCTTTATCTCTTCTCAGCGAAGACTTTGAAATCATACTGATAAACGATGCAAGCCCTGATAATGCATGGGATGCTATCAAAGAGCTTGTCTCTCAAGATGACAGAGTCAAAGGCATCAACCTATCAAGAAATTTCGGTCAACATAAAGCCATCGCTGCAGGGCTTGACCACAGCCAAGGTGACTGGGTAGTTGTCATGGATTGTGACTTGCAAGACCGTCCTGAAGAGATTGTCAAACTTTACAACAAAGCACAAGAAGGCTACGATGCCGTATTTGGACAGCGTGTAAATAGACAGCACAGCAGACGTAAACGTTGGGCATCCAGAGCTTTTATTGCGGTATATGACTACCTGACTGACTCAAAAACCGACCCGACTATTGGTAATTTTAGTATCATTTCAAGAAAGGTGGTTGAGGGACTTAAAAGTCTTACAGAGCAACATCACCCTTATACCTTTTTTGTTATTTGGCTTGGATTTAAACGTGCCTATGTTGAGATAGAACATGCCCAACGAGAAACAGGTGAGAGTTCGTATAACTTCAAACGCCTCATAGAACTTGCCATGAATAACATCATCTCCCAATCAAACAAACTGCTAAAAATGTCTATCAAGTTTGGTGTGGGTATGGCATTTTTTTCTGCACTCTATGCTCTTTACCTTGTGCTTAAATATTTTATGATAGACGAAATGGTACCTGGTTGGACCAGTGTCATGGTATCTATCTACTTCATAGGTGGGTTGCTTTTTGCAAACCTTGGGGTTATCGGTCTCTATATAGGGAAGATTTTTGATGAAACCAAAGGTAGACCTTTGTATGTGATAGATGAGATTATCTAAAGACAAACAAGACTATGATACCTAAAACAAAAAAGCTCATCATCTATGGCGAAAGTGCTTATGCACAGATGCTTGCACAGTACTTTCAAACAGACAGTGAGTATGAGGTGGTGGCTTTTTGTGTAGATGAAGCCTACAAAACAGAAGATGAGATAAAAGGCATCCCTGTTGTAGCACTAGAAAATATAGAGATACATTATGCCAGTGATGAACACTCCATTTTTGCTGCTATTGGATACAAAAGTGTCCGTACGCATAAACGACTCTTTGAGAAAATTGCCAAACTCTCTTTCCCTATAGCGAGTTATGTGAGTAGTCAAGCTATGGTGGATGAAAGTTGTCACATCGGTGTCAACTGTCTTGTGCTTGCTGGGTGCATCATAGAACCAGAAACGCTTATAGAAGACAACTGTTTTGTTAACTCGGGAGTCATAGTGTGTCACCACGCAGTGATTAAGGCACATACTATACTAGCATCAGGTTCACTCATAGGTGGACATAGCACAGTAGGCGAGTCTTCACTCATAGGCTTTCATGCCACGGTTGCAGAACTTTTAGAACTTGGAGAAGAAACACTTTTAGCTGCGGGCAGTGTACTTTTGGAGAACACAACTAAATATACAATGTATGTTGGTACACCTGCAAAAGCACTCAAAGAGCATAGAGATACTGGTATTATTATCTCACCAAAAGCATTACAAAACAAAGGGTAATTATGGGATATTTTTATATTTTTGGAACAATATTTTTTACCGTCTACGGACAGATAGTCTTAAAATGGCGTATGAATGACATGGGTTCACTTCCTGATGGCACCATGGATAAAGTAATTTTTCTCATCAAAGTACTCTTTGACCCATGGGTATTTTCTGGGTTTTTTGCAGCGTTTATCGCTTCATTTTTTTGGATGGCTGCCATGACAAAATTTGACATCTCTTATGCCTACCCTTTTATGAGTTCTGCCTTTGTCTTAGTCTTTCTCATTTCGGTTGTACTCTTTAACGAAGCAGTCACTTGGCATAAAGTTGCAGGCTTACTTTTAATTGTAGCTGGTATCATAGTCACAAGTAGGAGCATGTAATGATAGATTTTAACAGACCCCCTTTTACAGGAAATGAAGAGAAGTACCTCATCCAAGCGATGAAAAGCCTCAAAATCTCGGGTGATGGCCCTTTTACCGAACGTTGTCACCGTTGGTTTGAAGAAAAACTACCTGCTAAGAAAGTACTCTTGACCACTTCATGTACCCATGCCCTTGAGATGACTGCCATCCTCATAGACATACAACCAGGTGATGAAGTCATCATGCCAAGCTACACGTTTGTCTCTACTGCTAATGCCTATGCCTTACGTGGAGCAAAAATCGTCTTTGTAGACATACGTCCAGACACTATGAACATAGACGAAACACTTATAGAAGCGGCTATCACAGATAAAACAAAAGCCATTGTCCCTGTGCATTATGCAGGAGTGGCATGTGAGATGGACACCATCATGGAGATTGCCGCTAGACATAAACTCTTTGTCATAGAAGACGCTGCCCAAGGAATGATGAGTAACTATAAGGGTAAAGCCTTAGGAACGATTGGTCATTTTGGAACATTTAGTTTTCATGAAACAAAAAACTATACCAGTGGCGGTGAAGGTGGGCTACTCATCATCAATGACGAAGCGTACATAAGCCAAGCTGAAATCATACGTGAAAAAGGCACTAACCGTAGCCAATTTTTCAGAGGTATGGTGGACAAATACTCATGGGTAGGCATAGGCAGTAGTTACTTGATGAATGATTTAAGTGCTGCTTACCTTTGGGGACAACTTGACATTGCCAGTGAGATAAATGAGGAAAGAGTTAAACATTGGAAAGTGTATCAAAAAGGCTTAGATGAACTGAGTAAAAAAGGCTTAGTCACCCTGCCTACTGTACCTGAAAGTTGTGTACACAATGCCCACATGTTCTACATCAAAGTAAAAGATCTTAGCGAGAGAACAAACCTTATAGAGTACCTTAAATCTAACGGTATTTATGCTGTCTTTCATTATGTACCTCTACACAGTGCCCCCGCAGGCATAAAGTTTGGAAGGTTTGAGGGTGAAGATAACTATACAACTACAGAGAGCGAAAGATTGATACGCTTACCTCTTTACTATGGCATAAAACAAGAAGAGCTTGAAACTGTCATCAATGCCACCGTAGCGTTTTATGCCTAAGTCTAGTGTTTCAGAAAAAAGGAAGTTTTAGAGATGAAAACCGTACTTATCACTGGAAATAAAGGCTTCATCGGTAGTTACATTGAAACATCTTTGAGTACAAAGTACAACACGGTAGGACTAGCAAGAAGTGATGGTTTTGACATAACAGACTTTTCTTCACTAAAAAACATTGAAAAAAAAGTAGATGTTATTATCCACGCTGCTGCTGTAGCCAGTGATGACTATGAGCACTCTTTTGTATCAAATGTCACAGGGACGTTAAATCTGTGTAAATATGCAAAAGAAAAAGAGATAAAACACATTGTCTTACTTTCGACTATCTTTGCCCTAGAAGAAGAGGACAATGACTATTTTAACACCTATGGACAAACTAAAAAGATGGCTGAAGAGGTAGCTGCAGCCTACTGTAAAGCACACGGCATCACCCTTACTGTTTTGCGACTTGCCCAAGTTTATGATGATGCTCGATTAGCCCAAAAAGGGCAAGCGATGTTGTACTACTTTATAGACAACATCAATCAAAAGGGTGAGATTAGCATTTTTGGACGACGTAATCCACTTAGAAACTATATACACATTGACTACCTTTGCGATGTGATAAAAGAGATACTCACAGAGCAAAAGAGTGTAACGTGGAACATCTTAGAAGAGAAAAACCATAGCATTGCTGAAATAGCCTATATGCTTTTTGATATACTTCAAAAACAGCCTAACATTACATCTCTACAGGACAAAACCGATATCCCTTCGGTGCATATCCCCCATACAAATATATACAAAAGTACTACCATCTCATCTATCTCCCTCTATGAGGGGTTAAAAAGGATACTTAACCATGACAAATAAACCTATCACTGTACTCATCACTGGCGTAGGAGCCATTATAGGGTATGGTCTTATCAACAGCCTTAAAAAATCAAACCCTGACTACCGTATCATAGGTATAGATATTTTTCATGATGCCGTAGGGCAAAAATGGTGTGACAAGTTCATCCCTGGCGTACGTGCTGACTCAGACACATTTATAGACTTTATAAACAACATCATCTCTTCTGAAAAGGTTGACCTTGTCATCCCTGGAATTGAGCAAGACCTTAAAGCCCTCATAGAAGGCTTTGATAGACTTGACCATGCTGCCAAATACTCGTTGAACAATAAATCTCTATACAAAACATTTGATGATAAAAAAATGACCTATCATTATCTCGAAGGTACGGCTGATCTTATCCCCTACATCGATTATAATGACAATCTTTTTGAAATGGCAAAAGAGAAGTTTGGATTGCCTTTTATTTTAAAACAGGATATCTCCTATGCTTCAAAAGGTGTGGCTCTCATCAAGGATAAAAAAGATTTCGATTTTTATAGTGAACGTTTTGGAGAGGGCTGTATGGCACAACAAAAACTAGACATCAAAGACAGAGAATACACCTGTTCTCTCTTTGGTCTTGGTGATGGTACCTTTGTAAACCCTACTTGCTTGCGTCGTGAGTTAAGCCAAGAAGGTGCTACTAAAAAAGCTCTCAATGTCAAAGTGGACGAAACACTCTTAACAACTATGACAAAAATTTGTCAAAAGTGTCTCTTTGAAGGGCCTACAAATTTACAGTTTATAGAGTACGATGGGAAATACATGCTTCTTGAAATAAACGCCAGAGTATCTTCTTCGACCTCTATGCGTGAACTTTTTGGAGTCAATGAAGCTCAGATGTGCATAGACTACTATCTCAAGAACCAAAAACCAGAAACGAAAGAACAACGCTATGGTACCATCATGCGTTACATAGGAGATGCATACTTTGACAGCGATACTCTCTGATATCCACGGAAACCTGCCCGCACTAGAAAGCGTCTTGGAAGACATGACAAACTACGATATAGAGCATGTTATTTCACTAGGTGATGTTTCAGGCTATTATCCTTTTATCAACGAGGTTATTGACTTGCTTAAAGCTCATGATGCAGTCAACCTCATAGGAAACCATGACCGTTACATCATCGACAACACAGAGTGTCCACGTTCTACAAGTGCAAATGCTTGTTTGAGCTATCAAAAAAGTGTCATTACCGATGACAATAGAGCGTGGCTGGCTAAAAGCTCTGCATCCATAATCTCTAATAATGCAAGTTATGTGCATGGTGGGTGGGATGACCCTGAAGATGAGTATCTTTATAAGATATCGCCCTCATATTTTGAAAGATTTAAAGAGAAGTATTTTTTCTGTGGACATACACACGTACAAAAACACATACAACTCAGTGATACCCAACATTTCATAAATCCAGGTTCAGTAGGACAACCCCGTGACGGCATAAACACTGCTGCTTACTGTCTCTTTGATGAAACAAGTGGTTCAGTAGAGCTAAAACGTGTAAGCTATGAGATTGACCTCGTTGCAAACAAGATGAAAGAACTAGGTTTTAGTGAAAAATTTTATACCAATTTATACAATGGGTCCAGGATTGGTGGCAATGTGGATAGTATCGAGTTTCAACAAGATTAGCCATACTGTTTAAAAGTACTATTATGGCATAATACACGGTATAAATGACCCAACAAAATGACCTCTTTAGAGACACAAAAGGATGCAATTGTTAGATTTTCTAAAAGCCATTTTTAAAAGCAAAGCACTTTTGTGGTCTCTTACTAAAAATGAATTTAAACAAAAATATGTAGGTAACTTTTTAGGCATCTTTTGGGCTTTCATCCAACCCGCAGCGATGATTGCCATTTTTTGGTTTGTCTTTCAAGTAGGGTTCAAGTCACAACCTGTTGATAATTTTCCTTTTATTTTATGGCTAGTTGCAGGTATGTTTCCTTGGTTTTATTTTGCTGAAGGACTTTCAAGTGGAACAAATAGCATCCAAGCCAACGCTTTTTTAGTTAAAAAGATTGTTTTTCGTGTCAGTTTACTTCCTATGATACCCTTGCTTTCAGCACTCAGCATCCATATATTTTTCATCTTTTTCATGTTTGCAATGTTTCTCTATTATGGGTATACACCAGAAATATATTGGCTGCAAGTCTTCTATTATACTTTTGCAACGTCTATCTTACTGTTAGGACTATCTTGGCTCACATCATCTATTGTCATCTTCTTTAAAGATATAGGACAAATAGTTGCCATTATTATTCAATTTGGTTTTTGGCTTACACCTATCTTTTGGTCATACAAAATGGTACCTGAACAATACCACTGGATTATTAACCTAAACCCAATGGCATACATTGTTGATGGCTATAGAAACGCGATGATATACCACAAATGGTTTTGGGAAGATATGCAAATGACGCTTTACTTTTGGGCCGTAACTATAACTATTTTTTTTCTAGGTGCATACACCTTTAAAAAATTAAGACCACATTTTTCGGATGTACTCTAATGAAAAATAATATTGCTATAAAAGTTAAAGATTTAACAAAGATATATCATCTTTACGATAAACCTCAAGATCGTGTTAAAGAAGCATTGAACCCTTTTAAGAAGTCTTACCACAATGATTTTTTTGCTATGGATGATGTAAGTTTCGAAATCAAAAGAGGTGAAACGGTTGGTATCATCGGGAAAAATGGTGCAGGTAAATCAACCTTACTTAAAATGATTACTGGTGTGCTTACTCCCTCCTCTGGAGAGGTACACACACAAGGAACTATCTCTTCTTTATTGGAACTTGGGGCAGGATTTAACCCTGATATGACTGGACTGGAGAACATCTATCTTAATGGCACACTTATGGGCTTTAGTCGTGAAGAGATGGAGCCAAAAATTGAGGCTATCTTAGACTTCGCTGATATCGGAGAGTTCATACATCAACCTGTCAAAATGTACAGCTCAGGCATGTTTGCACGACTGGCTTTTTCTGTTTCTATCAATGTAGAACCAGATATCCTCATCGTTGATGAGGCACTCAGTGTAGGAGATATGGCATTTCAAATGAAATGTTTTAAAAAATTTCAAGACTTTCAAGCAGAAGGAAGAACCATTTTGTTTGTCACGCATGGGCTTGATACCGTCATTCGTTACTGTACACGAGGCATCGTGATAGATGGTGGAAAAATGGTTTTTGATGACTCACCAAAACTGGCTGTTGATGCCTTTAAAAAAGTGCTTTCAGGTGACTTCTATGCAGAAGAAAAAAGCTCAGACAACACTGAAGAGAGAGCTGTCACAAGCAATAAACTACTCAAAGAGTCTTTTGAGCAACATGTAGAGCTTGATACCTACGGGAATGGCAAAGCAACGATTGTAGATTATGGTATTGTCGACATACACGATAAACCTTCTGCTATTTTAGATTATAACTCTACGTTTAAAATTATTATGAAAGTACAGTTTCATGAAACTATAAAAGACCCTATTTTTGCATTTACCATAAAAGATGCCAAAGGGCTTGAACTTACAGGTACCAATAGTATGATGAAACATATAGATACAGGCACTCTACAAGAAGGGAAAACCATAACTGTTACTTTTGAACAAAAGGCAAACTTTCAGCTGGGGAAATATGCTCTTTCTCTAGGCTGTGTGGGTCTCAATGAAGAAGGGGTAGAAGTCTATAACCGTATTTATGATGCCATCTTGTTTGAGGTCATTGGTTCTACACAAATGGTTGGACTCTATGATTTACATAGTCTAGTCTCCATCGAACACCTTTCTTAAGCATTTATGCAAATAGTTTTTCCTTTTTTAGCTATAATATTAACTTAAAAAAACAACATAAAAAAGTAGATACATGGGTGCAAAAATAAATTTAGATTTTTATACAGGAACTGACTTTTACAGTGATGGTGATGTAGAAGATGAACTACTCTCTATCGTAAAAAGAGACAACAATGACTATAGTGACGTATTGGCCCATGATGACAGATGGCCTATTCTCTATCACCTCTCCCCTATCAGACAAAACATTATCAATTGGTACCCCTTTAAAGAACATGCTTCTTGTCTTGAAATTGGGGGAGGATGTGGTGCTATTACAGGTGCATTGTGTGATAGTTTAGCTGAAGTAAAAGTCGTTGAACTTTCAAAAAGACGTGCAACGATAAACTATGAAAGACATAAGGACTATGACAACCTTGAGATTATTGTTGCCAATCTAAATGATGTTGTTTTTAAAGAAAAATTTGACTATATCACCCTCAATGGTGTACTAGAATATGCTGGTTCTTTTACTAAAACAGATGAACCCTATAAAGATTTTTTAAAACAGATAAAAAAATATCTCAAGCCCGATGGCAAACTTATTGTTGCCATTGAAAATCGCTATGGTCTTAAATACTTCTCAGGTGCAAAAGAAGACCACACTGCTAAAGTATTTGATGGTATCACAGGCTATATTGATAATGATACTGTGCGTACTTTTGGTAAAAAAGAGTTAGAAAATTTACTGAGTGAAAGTGGATACCCTGAACAAAAATTTTATTATCCTCACCCTGATTATAAAATGCCCATGGAAATATATTCAGAAGATTGGTTGCCTAGTACAAGTACTTTACTTTCTCCTGCTCCTAATTTTGATTATGAGAAATATGAATTGTTTGACCAATCAGAAGCCTTTAAAGGTATTATCGAAAATGGTCAGTATGCATTTTTTGCAAACTCTTTTTTAGTGATATGTGGGGAATAGATGAAAATATTATATGTTAAAAACAATAGTGAACGAGCTAAAGCCTTTCAGTTAAAGACTCTTATTTATGAAGAAGATGGTAAAAAATATGTTAAAAAAGAAGCGATAACCCCTGAAGCTATCCCGCATCTTAAAAAGATGAAAGAGAGTTATACAAAACTTAGTGAGTCAACCCTAAACCCCAAAATAAAATTTGCCAAGATATTGGATGAAACTGAAAAAAGTCTTACTTTCGAATTTATAGAGGGCGTCAGTCTAGAGAAGAAATTCCAAGCTGCAGTGCTTTTAGGAAAAGATGCCACTGAAAACATCATAAAAGAATATATCACACTCATAAAAAGTGCATTTAAAACCATAGAGTTTGATACAGATACGATGGTTACAAATGACTTTAAAAATATTTTTGGAGAACAGGACTACACAAGTTTAAATGCTACCCTTAGTTTTGAAACCATAAGTAATATAGACCTTATCTTCTCCAATATCATTTACAGAGAGGATGAAATTTACTTCATTGATTATGAGTGGACATATACTCTCAATATACCCATAGAGTATATTATTAGCCGTACACTAGAAATGCTACCCAAACATCCAAATACAGAGAATACTTTTGCTCCTCATCCATTTTTATACCACAAGATGGAAAGACATTTTGTTGACCAACATGTAATGAAAGATGGGTTTTATTTCCAGAAAAAAAATTATCTCAAAAAAAATGAACTGATTGAACACCTATCTCAACAAGTTGAAGGGAAAGAAGAACATATACAAGAACTCTCATCTCGTATACATGCAATTGGGGAAGATTTAGCCTATGCTAGAACGGTTGTAGAACAAAGAGACAGAGAACTGTTAGATCTACAACGTATTGTATACTCCTTACGTATAAAAGGGAGAATTAAACGTTTGATACAAATTTTTACTCCTTCATTTAAACGAGATACTTCAGTAGACACATCTAAAATAGAAACGAATACCTACCATTATCAAGAACCACAGCTTACAACTTTAATTAAAAATGAACTAGATCACTTTAATTACCAGCCCTTAATCTCCATTATCATGCCTGTCTATAATGTCTCTCCAAAATGGCTTGATTTGGCCATAAGATCTATAGAAAACCAGTGGTATACAAAGTGGGAACTTTGTATTGCTGATGATAAAAGTACAAACCAAGAGACGCTTGCGTATCTCAAAAATCTAAATCATCCAAAGATAAAAGTCATTTATTTAGAAGAGAATGTAAACATCTCAGGAGCGTCCAATGCTGCACTTGATATCGCCACAGGTGAATATATAGCCCTGCTTGACAATGATGATGAGATTACGCCTGATGCACTGTATGAGATGGTGAAAGTTATCAATAACGAGAAGGCAGAGTTTATCTATAGTGATGAAGATTTTATATCTACAGAAGGTGAATGTAGCAATCCTCATTTTAAACCTGATTTCTCTCCTGACCTTCTACTCTCTCACAACTACATCACACACTTCTCCTGTTTTAGTAAAAAGTTATTAGACAGAGTAGGTAACTTTAACTCACTATTTGATGGCTCTCAAGACTTTGACCTCTTTTTACGTCTTACTGAGAGTACAACCAAGATTTCCCATATACCAAAAGTACTCTACCACTGGAGAATGCTTGAAACCTCTACCAGTGCGAACAGTGAAGCCAAACCTGAGGCGATAGAAAGAGGGAAAGTCGTACTAGAAGAGACACTAAAAAGAAGAAACCTGTCAGGTACAGTTGAACATGCTAACATGCATCACTACTTTAGGGTCAAATATACTATTGCAGACAACCCTTTAGTAAGTATCATTATCCCCTTTAAAGATAAGCCAGAACTTTTAGATATGAGTATTAACTCTATCTTAGAAAAATCTACCTATCAAAACTATGAAATCATTGGTATCAGCAATAACAGTGAAGAGCCTGAAACATTTAAAAAAATGGCAGCACTTGAAAAAAAAGATAGAAGGGTTTCATTTTATGAATACAATGTAGAGTTTAACTATGCAGACATCAACAACCATGCTGTAAAAACCTATGCCAAGGGTGAACATATCTTGCTTTTAAATAATGATATTGAGGTTATTAGCCCTAACTGGATAGAAGCCATGCTAGAACACTCACAAAGAGCTAACATTGGCTGTGTTGGTGCTAAACTCTATTATCCAGATGACACCGTGCAACATGCAGGTATCATCATAGGGCTTGGTGGCTATGCAGGTCATTCTCATAAACAGTATTTACGCGATAATCCTGGTTACTTTAATAGACTCAACGCAATCCAAAATCTCTCAGCAGTCACAGCTGCTTGTTTAATGGTAAAAAGACGTATATGGGATGAAGTAGATGGTATGGATGCGGTTCAATTTAAAGTGGCTTACAATGATGTTGACTTTTGTTTAAGAGTCAGAGAAAAAGGTTATCTAAACCTCTATACCCCTTACGCTGAAATGTATCACCATGAGTCAATCTCTCGTGGGTATGAAACGACACCTGATAAGATAGCCAGATTTCAAACAGAAAAAGATGCCCTAGCCACGCGTCACAAGGAGATTCTCCAAAATGGAGACCCTTACTACAACCCAAACCTCACACATGATGAAGAGAATTTTGGTTTAAAAAAGAGGTCATAGAGAGACACGATTACCTCTTTTTGTCCCACCATCTTTTATGCATACTTAGTTTTTTTGAAAGTTCTATAGGTAGAGAGTTATATCTCTGCCCTAGTTTATATCCTATAAATTTTAATCCATTTCGTATAAAAAATTCTGGTATTTTTAAATAAGCGTTATTATCTATAAGGAATTTGAGTTCAGATTTTACATACTTCATCCCCTCGCCTTCTGCTTTACCAAACGTATCGAGTATCCAAGATTCATTTTTGTGAAATACGCCAATATCAAAATATCGTCTAAACTCTTGAAGTAGTGTATAACTGTGAGAATGATAAACTTGTGCCTCAGCATTATAATAAATACTATGCCCTGCCATGATGACTTTAGCACCTACATAGGTGTCTTCTCCTAAGATAAGTCCATCTTTAAACCATCCTAGTTCCTCTAGTACTGACTTTCTATAGGCTGCAAAACTATCAGAGAGAAATGCTGTTTTTATGCCATACGCTTTTGCATCATCCATGCTACGTTTATATGACACTGCTCTATAGTTAAAGTCACGTAAATGTTTTCCAAAGAGAGATGTAGATGCATAGGGCAACTGTCGTCCATAAGAAGCTGCGACATCTGTGTCATGAAAACTTTCTACTAAGCGTTCAATGGCAGTATCATCATAAGGCAATGCATCCTGCGTTAAAAAAACTACAATATCTCCCTTGGCACGCATAGCTACCTTCGTACGAGTGCCACCATGGTCAAACTCTTCTGTAGGTATAATGATGATAGTATCTGTATAGGTGTTTGCAATGTTTACAGTATCATCAACAGAAGAAGAATCAATGATGATTAACTCAAAAGAGAGTGTTTGCTGTTTTAACTTTTCCAAAAGTGCAGGCAAATACTTTTCTGCGTTATAGGTAGGTATTATTACGGAAATTGTCATACTGCTCTTTTAAACTGTATCGCTTTTTGATACATTGGTTTTTCAATTCTTTTATAGTATATCAAAGAAAATATTATACAAAGAGCAAAAATACATAAGAAACCCAATAGTGGTAAAACGGTTGAATTCGAACTTGTAAACACATTTCTTAGTCCTGAGAAATAAAACAATTGAAGGATAATAAGATGTGAAAGGTACAGTGTATAAGATGCATTTCCTAGTGATTCGAAGTATACATTTTTAGCATAGATATTTTTTGATTCTAATATCAATGCACTGAGTATCATAAAAAATGAAGCTGTACCAAATGTCAAAATACGATAAAGCCCATTTTTTGTTTCATGTGTAATACCATACCATATACAAAAAACGATAATGATAGGAGCGACAACAAGTATCCAATTTTTTAAAAAATATCTTTTATATGCGTAGAGAATCACTCCCAAGAAGAATTCTAATAAAAAATGTGAATAGAAAAAAGGTTCCGTCATCGTGGGGTTGTTATGGGTATAGATGGCAGCAAGAAGTAATAACAGTATCACCATAGGTACAACTATACGGAGTTGTTTTACTGTTAAAAAGAATGTAAATAAAAATAAGAAATAAAAGTAAAGTTCATAACTTAATGACCAAGAAACAGGAAGTATAAGTTCAAACATATTTACATTTAAAAGAAAAAATGAACCTACAATATCTAATGATTTTAAATGCGACGGATTCGTTATAAAAAGAAGTACTAACATAGCCATAAAAAAGGGCCAATACCCTAAATAAATACGTAATAACCTATGTTTTAAAAACAAGGTTGCATTCTTGAACCCACGTTCCTTTTCAAATGTCGTATATGCCATAATAAAACCACTGATAACAAAAAATATATCAACACCTATAAAACCCCACTCTGATATAAACTGAACGCTATACACATCTCCACCCATAGCTTTATAGTGTGGATATGCATGATGCATGACAACAAGTAACGCGGCAAATGCTCGTAGTACTTGTATGTTATGTAATGTAGAGGTTCCTTTTACCATTGACTGCTAAAGCTTTTAGTCTTGTATCTTTGTAAGCATATTTAAAATACTCTCTACACTCATATCATCAAGCACATACCCTTTTTCATAGTGGGCTACTCTCTCAGCAGGTGCTCCCAAATTAAATACCATTAAGGGCATTTGCATCATCATGATTTCTTGCGTTGTGTATGAAAAAGTCTCAGGCCAGATAGAGGGGATGATAAAGGTATCAATCTTTTCATCTTTGACAATTTGAGGTAAATCATCACGATTATATCTGCCTGTAGCATGAAAATGTGTACTTTTCAAGTTGTCTGACATTTCACCAATAAGTACAATATTGATATCTAAATCTTCACGTTCTATCTTTTGGACGAGGTGCTTAATGACCTCAGAACCTTTCGCATAGTTAATCGCACCCAAGATACCAATAGTCCTTGTTGTGCCTACTTTATCTACTGTCTCTATGGGAGCTAAGCTTTTCACAGTATGAGGGATGACTTGTATATGTTCTGTATCTATAGTAGGATATGCCTTTAGTAAAATATCTTTAGATGCTTGTGAAAAACATAAAATATCTTGACTTTTTTCAAGGAGTGTATGCCACTCATTTCTCCATACTTCCATGTCTACGGTGTCAGTATAAAAATTACGCCACTCTTGTGTGTTATGTTTCATGCACGTTTTACACTTGTCTAAAGAAGGGACACCGCAGTACTGACCCTCATCATTTAAAAGCGTATAGCTAGGGCATATCGCATAGTAGTCATGTATAGGGATTGTGACCTTTACCTTTTGCTCATCTATAAATGCACTCAACCACTGAAGTGTTTCAACACTATTTTTAAAACTCACCAAAGAGTTTAAAAATAACGCTTTAACATCTAGTGATGTAAGTAGTACTTTTAACTCATCTAACGAAGCTATCTTGAATGCATTTGTATATTTCTTATAATGATGAAAGAGTTTAAACGTATTGGTATAGAAATCATATCGTATGAGTAGCGTACTTAATCTTTTTTGAGTATTTGACTCTACTAGTTCGTTGGCATAAATGTTTGCTCCGCCACCCAAATCATGATCAAAAATGACATGGGTACCTCTCTTTTTATCTACTGCCTTGAGTACCAAAAACTGGCGGAGTGTTGCATGCGGGTCTTTTTGGATGTATGTATGCACATCTTTACCATAGTTTGGATGTCTAGCTAGTAGTTTGGAGGCATTTTCTTTTAACAGTTTTTCTTTCTCTTCTACAGAGAAAGAGCCACCATGTTTATGGTACACAAAAAGATTTGGAACGATAAGGTTTTTGTACCCCTCTTTTATGGCACGTTGGCACCAGTCATTTTCTTCTCCATATCCTTTACCAAAAGTATCTTCTGCAAACATACCTATGGATTTTGCAAGTGTATAGTTTACACCCATACAAAAACCTACTCCTGTAGGCACAGCTTCATAAAAGTCTGTAGGGTTTACCTCTTTAAAAGCATCATCTAGTGCATCAACATCCATGTGATCAAAAATGGGATTGTCTGCTACAAAATTTGGAAAACTGGCTATTTCCCCTGAGTTTGTAAATGGCGTGGTTGATGCTACCTTATCCATATGGAGGATAGGATACATTAAACGTTCTAACCAGTACGAAGGTACTTCTGTGTCTGTATTGAGCAATACAAAATGGTTTGAGGTATGGGCATAGGCTTCATTGACACTTTTTAGAAAACCTTTGTTATCCGTATGGTCTATAAAGACAGCATTTTCATGCTTTTGAAGTCTCTGCTTCAAATAAGGCTTCACCCTTTCATCTGGACTACAGTCATCAATGACTATCAGTCTATAGGGTGTAGATGTATTGTTTTCTATGCTATCAAAAAGTTTTTCTAAAAACTCAAAACCATTGTAGACAGGGATGATAATATCTATCGTAATATCTTCTATCACATACTCTTTTGCATTAAATTTTTTTAGATATCTACTGGGTTGGATTTCTACAAGTTTAGCTGACTGTGTAATATTTTTAGCACTTTTCTCTTTGGTTTTAGTCCAAAGATAGGCTATGTCTCCACGGATAAGATAATAAAAAGCTTTTTTAAGTATTTGAGGGTTGTTTTTGATGACTTTTAGTAGATCTATGACTTTTTTAAATTTTGACTTTACATTGCTTGGGAAAAGCCTTTTGATTCTGTTTTTAATACGCATGGACTCTGCTAGTGCTTCAAGCTTTTTGATATATTGGTCTTGTTCTTTAATCCATTGGTCTTTCTCTGCAATCACATGTTTCTGTTTTAAAAACATATCTACCCCCGCATACTGTTGCTGAAGTATCAAATCACTCAACTGATCAATCGTCTCCTCTTGTAATTGGGCATAAGATGCAGGGCTAGGTGAAATAGTTTGATTGTTGGATTGACACATAATGCCAAAAAAACGTTCAACTGCATGTGCAAGGGTATCATCTTTTTGCCCTTTTTCCTCTTCAAATTCAAGTGCGTTATTTTTAAATACCTCTACAAGTGGGACAAGCAAGGAGGTGCGTATCCAAAACATTGTACCTGCAGGAAAGAGATAGTTTTCATTGTAAAGAATATCTGTCTTTTCTGCTAATAAATCTATTTTAGTATCATTACCATAGGCATAACGTTGTGAATCTAAAATCACATTTTTACCTGTAATAATACCTATACTATCGTCACTTTCAAACATAGAAATAGTTTTTTCAACTGTCTCATTTGAGCCTATTAAATCAAAATACAGTAACTTCCTCCATACATTTCCCAGTGGACTATCCCCCGTCTTTTTTGTATGTATTTTACAAATATAGTCATAGTTATTTTCAGGGATAATGCTCATTATCTGTAAAAAAGGAAGTACATCTCTCCCCCTATTTTCGGTCATATAAAGACGCACATGAGGGTTTGAGGTAAGAATACTTTTTAAATCTTCATCATGTATGCTTGGAGGGACTGTGACAAAAATATCATATGGTATGTTTATATTTTTGAGATATTGGTTTATTTCATCCCAAATATCTACATAAAAAACATGTGCAACAATAGCAATCTTTTTAGGAGAGAGTGTGAACGCTTTGACTGCTACTTTTTTAATACTGTTGTTTTCTAAAATAACCTCTTTAAACAAATAATACAAAATACTATACCTTTTAAAAATCTAAAATGTTTAAACACCAACTTGGTAATATGTAAATCCAAGTTCAGCCATACATTTTTTATCAAACTGGTTTCGACCATCAAAAAAGAGTGGGTTTTTCAAACGTTTCTTCACCTCTTCAAAGTCAGGACTTCTAAACTCTTTCCACTCTGTGACCAATATGACAGCATCTGCATCATTGAGTGCATCATATTTATTGTCTGCATACCTGACATTTTTATTGTCTTTTAAATAAAATGTCTCTGCCTCATGACGTGCTTTTGGGTCATAGGCAACAACCTTGGCACCCAATGATGTAAGTTCATTGATAATAGTAATGGCGGAAGCTTCACGCATATCATCTGTTTCTGGCTTAAAAGCAAGTCCCCAAATAGCAAATGTCTTGCCCGATAAATCCGTCCCAAAATATGCAATAACTTTGTTGCTCATCACTTTCTTTTGTGCATAATTCACTAACTCTACAGCATCCAAAAGTTTTGGTTCATAGCCAAAGTCTTTGGCAGTTTTAGCCAAAGCCTGTACATCTTTAGGAAAACAACTTCCCCCATATCCACATCCAGGGTAAATAAAACTATACCCTATACGGGAATCAGAACCTATTCCATGTCGTACTTGATTGACATCTGCACCGACACGTTCACATATGTTAGCTATTTCATTCATAAATGATATTTTTGTTGCTAGCATTGCGTTTGCCGCATACTTCGTCATTTCTGCACTTTTGATATCCATAGAGATAAAACGATCACGTGTTTTCATAAAAGGAGCATAGAGTTCACGCATAATATCTAATGCCTTTGATGCATCTGCACCAACCACCACACGATCAGGACGCATAAAGTCTTGTATGGCAGCTCCCTCTTTGAGAAATTCTGGATTACTCACGACATCAAAAGGTATGTCTACACCTCTTTTATCTAGTGCTTTTTGAATAGTCTCTTTTACCTTCTGTGCTGTACCTACTGGTACAGTAGATTTATCTACTACTACCAAATACTCTTGCATACATTCACCGATACTCTTTGCCACATTCAACACATATTGTAAATCAGCAGAACCATTTTCTCCCATAGGTGTACCCACAGCAATGAAAGTCACTTGAGAATTTGCAATAGCCTCTTGTGTGTTTGTCGAAAACTTCAACGTGCCAATTTTATAATTGTCAATCAGCATCTCCTCTAGCCCAAGCTCATAGATAGGTACAATGCCCTTGTTAAGAGAAGCAATTTTCTCTTCATCAATATCAACACAGGTGACACTGTTTCCCATTTCTGCAAAACAAACACCACTTACAAGTCCAACGTATCCAGTGCCGATTACTGATATTTTCATACTTATACTTCCTTCTTTTTTTAATTATAATCCATATATCATAATGTTTTATTAAATCTTTTTTCCATTAAGCACAGCTAAACATACTTTTAACGACTCTCTCCAATGAGGGATAACCATAGAATAATCCTCTTTGATTTTTGCTTTATTCAATACACTGTAATGTGGTCTTTTTGCAGGTGTTGGATATTGTTCTGTACTGATGGGGGTTAGCATGCAATCTATAGCCTCCAACTCAAAAATAGCATGAGCAAAGTCATACCATGAACAGACACCTTCATTGCTGTAATGGTAGGTTGTTACCTCTTTAGATATAGAGGTGTTTTTTAAGATATCTAAAATAGATTTTGCTAAATCTCTTGCATAAGTTGGTGTACCTATTTGGTCACACACAACATTGAGGCTATCTCTTTGCCTTCCTAGTTTCAACATAGTATGTACAAAGTTACTACCAAAACTACTGTAGACCCAAGAAGTACGGATGATGATTGCACCTTGAGGAGAAAGCGTACGAATCGCATTTTCGCCTTCAAGTTTAGATCTGGCATAGACACCATTTGGGTTAGTAGGTCTATTTTCATCTATAGGTCTATAACTCTTCCCATCAAAAACATAATCTGTAGAGATATGTATCAATCGTATTGCTTTTTCTGCTGTCAGTGCTGCCATACTTTTTACTGCTGCAGTGTTGACAGCAAAAGCCAACGCTTCATCCTCTTCCGCTTTATCTACATTCGTATATGCGGCACAGTTAATGATAGTATCTATTGCATGAGCATCTATATAGGCACTTAATTTAGCTTCATCGCAGATATCTAAAGAGTCACTATCTGTAAAATAAAATGTAGCTTGAGCTAAGGCGTGGTTTTTTTCTTCTACAAGAAGCTGCAGCTCTTGTCCTAGCTGTCCCTTTGCTCCTGTAATCAATATATTAGAGTTCATACAAAGCATCTCCATAGACAAAACAATCTGCATCTTGCAATAGAGGTTGTTTGCTGTCTTTTTCAGAAAGTTTCAAGTCAGCTTTATCAAGTATCCAGTCAATGCCAATAGCAGGGTCATCAAAAGCAATACCCCTATCATTTTGGGGTGAATAATAATTATCTACTTTGTAGGCAAATACTGTATCATTTTCTAAAACCACAAAAGCATGTGCAAAGCCACGTGGCACAAAAAGTTGACGTTTATTTTCTTCACTTAACTCTACTGCGACATGTCTTCCAAAAGTAGGACTTCCTTTACGGATATCAACAGCCACATCGAGTACACGTCCTTTAATCACACGGACAAGTTTTGTTTGTGCTTTTGGTGCCAACTGATAATGCAAACCTCTCAATACACCTCTAGAACTTTTAGATTCATTGTCCTGACAGAAATTGACCTTAAATCCTAAAAATGCTTCAAGTTTATCTTGCCTAAATGTTTCGATAAAGTATCCTCTATCATCGCCATGTACCTGAGGTTCAATGATCACAACATCTTCGATACTTGTTCTTATGAATTGCATTTATATCTTTCCTTATGAGGCGTACTTTGAGGTCAATAAACGGGTCCAGATGTGGAAGAGTGTTTGTGTCCTATATATAGTTCTAATTATAACTAGAAGAGCTTAAGGGTATCTCTAATTAAATGCTTTCCTTTAGAAAATATAAGTATAATAAACCCAGTTAAATATCAATACATCTATTATGTTTCAGGATTATAATGAAATCTTTCATCGCTAAAATTATTTTTGTGCTTTCTGATACTTTAATAATCCTTCTTTCTATAGCATTGGCTTTTTTCCTAAGAGAGAGTTTTGACACTTTAGAACCTCACAACATTCCGTTTATGCAGTATATGACCTTCTACCCACTCTATATTATCGTACTCTCTTTATTTGCCTATGAAGGTATGTATATCTATAGGTATGACTTCTGGCACGAGAGTAGACTAACCATAAAGGTAATCGTATTTTCTGCCATCCTTGTCTTTGCCTATCTAGCCATGACAAAACTCATTGAAGAATACTCACGATTGGTTATAGGTATCTCCTTTGTCATTATGGCTCTGCTTATCCCTACTTCTAAAAATATCATTAAAAAATTATTGTACAAATTGGGGCTATGGAGAAAAAAAGCTAAAGTATATGGGTCTGACCCTTTCTTGATGTGCGAAATTTATAAAAACCCCTACCTTGGATATGTCAAGCCCAAAGCGCATGAGGAGCCAGATACTGTCTTTATAAATTCGAAAGATAACAGTGCAGAATCTCTTAAAAAAACGATTGCTTCTGAGATAAAAAATAAACACGAAATTATTTTTGTTCCTTTAATGAATGACTATAATCTCACACATTCACACATCTACGAACTCTCAAACACGCGTACCAACCTTATTGTTTTTAAAAATAGACTCAAAAGCAAATACCGTCTGTTTTTTAAAAGCATCTCTGACTTTTCCCTTTCTTTGGTTATTTTTCCTTTTCTGCTTCCTATTATTCTTTTCATAGCCCTACGACTAAAACAGACAGAACCTGAAGAAAAAGTTATCTTTTCTCAAGAACGCCTAGGTAAAAACGGTGAGATATTTATATGTTATAAATTTCGAACCATGCGTGAAAATAGTACAGCATTATTGAACACCTATTTAAAAGAACACCCCGAAGAGATAGACTACTATAAAAAATATCATAAATATAAGCACGATCCACGCATCACCAAACTTGGACATTTATTGCGTAAAACCTCTTTAGATGAACTGCCACAGATTTTCAATGTCCTAAAAAATGAGATGAGCTTTATAGGTCCACGACCCTATATGCTTGACGAGAAAGACAATATCGGAGAATATCGCGATGCCATTCTTGCAGTCAAACCTGGTATAACAGGACTATGGCAAGTGAGTGGTCGTAACGATGTGGACTTTAAATCAAGAGTGGACATAGATATCTGGTATATTCGCAACTGGAATCTCTGGATGGATTTGGTTATCCTCATCAAAACCATAAAGACTGTCCTTTTTCGTGATGGGGCGAGATGAAAAAACAAAAAGCACTCTTTCTAGACCGTGACGGAGTGATAAACATTGACCATGGCTATGTCTCTAAAATAGACAACTTTGTATTTACTGAAGGTATCTTCGAACTTCTAAAACTCTTTATTCAAAAGAACTATATGCTCTTTATAGTCACTAACCAATCTGGCATTGGGCGAGGGTATTATAGTTTAGAGGATTTTCAAGTCTTAACACAGTATATGCTTGATGTTTTTAAAGAAAAAGATATGCACATACAAGAAGTACAGTACTGTCCTCACGCACCTGAAGAAAACTGTAACTGTAGAAAACCCAAGACTGGCATGATTGATAATCTTTTAAAAAAATACCCTATAGACCTTGAAAACTCATGGCTTATTGGAGATAAACAGAGTGACATAGACTTAGCTCTCCATAGTCATATAGCCCATAGTATTGCTATCACAAATGCCCCTCTTCATCATGCTTCTTACTCTTTTGATTCTATTCAAGCATGCAAAGTTTTTATGGAGACTCACCCGACGGTAGTGCTTTAATACCTTACACATTATTTTCATTTTTAATCATCCTTTTATACTGTTCAAATGCGGGAGTTTTACGTAATTTTTCCTCTCTGTCATCAACCAGTCCATATCCTGCAGCAATGAGTTGATGCCAGTAGACTCTTTGTATCTTTTTACTCTCTTTAACGATGTCATGGTAGCCTTGCATATACTGAGCATACTTCTCTTCACTTACGCACTCTACTTCTGATGTAGGTGCATACGGTGCAGTGTTTGCCAGAGGCCAATTCACTTCTGTGATATATATGTCATTATGTGTTTTTGGAGAGAGTCGTACCAGTGCATAAAGCATTTTTATTTTGTTTTTCGTATCAAAGATGAGCATTTGTTTGTTGTATGGACTACCTCTTCTGTCTACATAAAGTAACGAAGAAAATGTGTCATACTTGACTTTAAAAAAGTTAAAGAGTGTGCGTATCGTATAGTGAAACTCGAAGTCTATCACTGAAGAACCGATGAGTTTTAACTCTGGGTATCTTTCATCACGTATCTTTTGGATAGTCTCGTACCATTTTAGATACTCATCCATAGAAAAAAACCCCCATTTTGTGCGGTTAATGGCATTGCCTACTTGGTACTCTGAAACAAAAGAGCCAAACTCTTTAAAAATAATTTCTATATCTTTTTTGAGCAATGATTCATCTTCTATATGCTCTCTATCCTGAAGTATGTTTAGTAATATATGTTTATCCGAACCAAATAATTTAGCAAACGCGACATACTCTTTTACTCTATCCATCTGCCATAGTGGCATACGCACTAAAAGATACTTGACTCCAAGTTCATCTATAAGCTCTTTTTGTACTGCACCCTTATCTAGGTCAACACCCATACCAAAAAAGCTTCCCTTTCGTACTTTTTGCCCTTTAAAAAAGTGCATAACAAGTATGCTCATCGGAAACAGTATGAGATTAGTAAAAAACAATGGCACATAGCTCCATAGAGATTTTTTACGCATCTTTATTTTATAGGCTTTATCTTTTACAGGATAGGGCTGGTCTGAGTATCTGTCCCAGATAAATGGATTTTGCATCTTGTGTCTTTCTAAACTTTAAAATGTTTTAGTTTTTTCCGAATCTTATATCTACGGATAAGGTTCAATGGTTTTCGCTTCATTTTACCATGTTCTAAAAAATCTAAACATGCATCAACGACCCTTTTGCTTGATTTTCCATCTGTATAAGGATGTGTTTGCAAAATATATGTTGTTAATGCTTCCATAATCTTTTGGGGGTTAGTCAAGGCATACTCTAAAGCTTTCTCTATCTCACTGGCATAGTGTATATCTATCATATGAGGGGCAGGCTGCTTGTTCTTCATCGTAACAACTGGTTTATGCTGGAGTACAAACTCCGCAATAGCAGAAGTAGTATCTGAGAGCATGACATCTGCTTGTTTAAACAACGGAATCAAATCTGTTGTGTCATGAAAAATAAAATCTTCATGTTGCATCTCTTTAAATATTTTGACAATCTCTTTGTCCATTTTTGGATGAAGTACAGCGATAAACTTCCATTTTCCTAACCTTGAGAGTCTCTGTATTTCTTTTACCACTTCCACATTTTTAGCAAGACTCAGTTTCGTTGTAAATGTAGAACTTATCATGACTGTAGGTTTAGTATGCGAACTCTCTTGCAAGGGAAACAGTGGGTCAACTTTTGACCACCCTGTCTCAATCACCTTGAAATACTTATACTTTTTCTGCAATGCTTCAAAAGGTCTAGTCGTACTAGGTCCTTGGGTACAGTAGAGGTCAAAAAAACCACGTATATTAAAATGCCCCTTTGCATCACTACGCTTCCCTACAGAAAACCCATGAAAAATTTGCACTTTAATACCAGGGAAAAAGTCTGGTACCACATTTGTAGCAACAAGTATGACATCTGGCTTGTATATCTGTACCTCTTCTACATTCCTAAGCACTAATTCATCTTTAGTTAAATAAGAACCAATATCCACTTCATCACAAAACCATTTAACTTCATAACCACGTTTTTTAATCTCCTCTTGCAAAGGTCTACCAACCGGGATACTGTAAGGTTGTGAGATGTAAATTAAAAAGTGCTGCATCACTGTACTTTATAAAAATCTTTATACCAAGAGACAAAGGAAGATACACCCTCATTTAAATGCGTATCAGGTTTATAGTCAAAATCCTTCATCAAGTCACTCACATCTGCATAGGTAGATACCACATCACCATCTTGGATATCCATAAAATTTTTCTCAGCTTTTTTATCTAAGCTCTCTTCTAATGTTTCTATAAATGTCATAAGTGAAAGTGGTGCATTGTTACCAATATTATAAATACGGTATGGTGCCAAAGAAGAAGAAGGATCAGGTGTAGAAGCATCAAAGTTTTTATTTGGCTGTGCTGGATTGTCTATGACTTTGATGATGCCTGCTATAATGTCGTCTATATAGGTAAAATCTCTAGACATTTTTCCATGGTTGAAGACTTTAATGGCTCTATCGTTGAGTATAGCATCTGCAAATAGCATAGGTGCCATGTCAGGTCTACCCCAAGGTCCATATACGGTAAAAAAACGTAACCCTGTCGTTTGTATGCCATACAGATGGGCATAGGTATGTGCCATCATTTCATTAGATTTCTTCGTAGCCGCATAAATACTTATTTGATGGTCTGTATGATCCGATGTTTTAAAAGGCTGAGAAGTGTTGAGTCCATACACAGAAGAACTTGATGCATAACAGAGATTTATCACATCATGATGCCTACAGCCTTCCAGGACATTCATAAAACCTACTACATTGCTCTGTATATATGTATGTGGGTTTTCTAGTGAATACCGTACCCCCGCTTGTGCTGCAAGATTACACACAGCATCAAATTTTTCTTCTTCAAATAGTCTATAGATATTTTGCGTATCCGACAAATCCATTTTTACAAATGTATGCTTTGGATAAAGGCTTGAAATATATTTTTTTCCTTCTTCATCGAGGTTAGAAGAAGAAGCAATACCCAACTCTTTCAAGCGAGCATACTTCAGATTCACATCATAATAATCATTAATATTATCTAGCCCTAGTACTTCATCTCCACGCTCCAAAAGTCTTTTTGTTAAGTGATATCCTATAAAACCTGCACTACCTGTTACTAAAATCTTCATCTCTATCATTTCTTTCTATTAGTTTTACAATGTATAAATTGTTTCAAATATTTATAATAACGCTTATTTGCAGAATTTATTGCCAATGCAAATCCTACCCAACCTTTAAGTATATTTCCTTGCAGAATATATGTTTTGAAAAATGCAAACAGTGCTTTAAAAATGATTGTCATAAAAAAGCATGTTTGCTTATCTTTAGCACCCAAATCTGTATATTGAATGATCTTAGTAAGTGTTTGATTGATATTGGTGATATTTAGATGCTTGAAGTGTGCGTGTAGTCTTACCACTTTAGTATTTGTAGGTATGATCACTTTTTCATGTACAGTGTTATCATTAAATTTCGTATAGGTTTTGTTGAATAGTCGTACGATTACATCGGAACTTTGTGTCTTTTTGCCTAAGAAATAGTTATCTCTTATCAACTGATAAATCACTGTACTGTCTCGTAAATCGATGCTGTCTATTTCTTCTAGTAGTGTTGTATTTAACACTTCGTCACTGTCTAGTGACAATACCCAGTCATTTTTAGTATGCTGTAAAGCTGCATTTTTTGTATCACCAAAACCTATAAAATTACCCTTCACTATCGTCACGTTACTATACGTCTGTGCAATCTCTTCTGTCTTATCACTTGAATCATTTAAATAGAGTATCACTTCATCAAAACGCTCCAAAGATTGTAAAGACTCTTCTATAGTCTCTTCAGCATTTTTGGCAATGATGACTACAGAGATTTGCTTAATCGACAACTTTTTTTCCTTTAAGTCTCTTTTTAAGATTTTTTTTATCTTTATGTTTTTGTGATGCTTTTAATGCAATATCTATCGCTTCATCTTTATCCATTTCTATCAATGCTGCATACTCAGTAACTATCATTTTCAAGTCTTCATTTCTTGCCCAAAGCTTAGAAAAATTTTCGATACGTTCCTCAGGACTTAGTTGTCTAAATCGCATTCTATTGACATCAATCACTTTAAATTCGTACCCACCATCTTGCACTTTAATTAAAATGTTCCCTGGTGAATAATCTAAGTGCTCAATGTTGTAATTATGTAATGTATAGGTGAACTTAGCAAAAGCCTTAAATACTTCATTTCGATGCTCAAAATGAACATCAACAAGTGGCTCTCGTATCGTAAAGTCATACTTGTATGCTTTACAAACATAATAACTCTCTGCCAATAGACCAAACTTAAAATACTCAATATACCCTATAGGTTCAGGCGTAAATTCAAGCATCTTCATGCTATGGATGTATGATTTTTTAGCTTTTGAATCACGAAAAAATGTATAAGCGATTTTATTGATAATATGTGGAATTTTAAAAGACTTTATCACTAAATCAGTATCAGCATACTGTATGATTTTTAAACTATTTCTACCTTCATAAATGCTTTCTTTCGCTTTGGAAAAATACGCTTTGATCTCTAAAATCAGCCCAATATATTTACTATTTGAGACTTCATACTTCATTTTCTGTCCTATGCCTTGCTAAGAGTAAACCCACCACAAAGGCAAAAAGTGTCATGGAAAATTGTCTATGCATAAGTACTTCAGACATAAATGCAAATAATATAATTGACACATAAATGTACTTTATATTACGATACTCACCTCTTTTAAGTGGTAAAACCCAAATAAAATAAAATATGCTTAGAAAAGATATCAAACCTATCATCCCCAGTTGTGTAAAAATTTGTAAATATTGATTATGTATATGCATAAATGTCTGTTGCATGCACTTCATTTCAGGATACTTATTATCAATAAGAGTATTAAATTCCGCCATGTTATCTAAAGGACCTACTCCTACAATGGGACTTTGTAAAATAATATCTTTCGATAAAATCCATGCCCCCACACGTCCACCCCATGATGTACAGTAGTCTTTATTTTTTATGACATTTACTATGTTTTCTTTTCCAATACTCACACGCTCATTAAATGTATGACTCAAATTCAATGCAATACTTACAATGATAAAAGTTAAGACAACAGAAATGCTAAAAGCCTTTATCTTATTTTTGAAACTAACTAAAGCAAGCACAAATAAGCCTAAAACAAAAGCAAATTGCCCTGTTCTACCTGCCGTTAAAAATAAATTACCGCTCATCGTAATAAAAAAGAATGTATAGAGTAATTTGTATTTTAAATCCCCTTCATTGAAGATACGACCCAATAAAACGAGGGTAGTAAAGGCAAGAAAAATACTATACTCAATATGATGCATAAAGGGTGAGGGGTTAGAAGGACTGATATTTCTATAGGTAAATAATTCAAAAAATATACCATAAGATATCATCTCACTGATAAACATACCAAATATAAAAGCAGACAGTGCTTTAGGTATATTCTCGATTTTCAGAGATGTAAACAATACAACGATGATAATAAAGTACCAATATTTTCCTACATAAATAAATGCATTCCATTGGTCTTCACTCCAGAGTATAGAGATATAGTTGGTTAAAATAAATACACCTAAGGCGATAAGAACTTTACTTTGAGCGACTAAAGCATACTTTTTTCTAAACCCTCCCTCAAGAAGCCATAAAATAAGTAATAATCCAAAAAACAATACTATAGCTGCTCGAGAAAGGGGGATGATAAATGCGTAAAAGATAATGAGGTTATTAAGATATTTACTATATATTTCATGCTTCATCATTATCTATTAAAACCTTTCCAACGTCTATGCATCCAAAACCACTGTTTGGGTTTCTCTCTAATAACTTTTTCCATAATATCCGCTTGTAACTGTGTAAGTATAGCTAAGTCTTCCTCTTGATTATCTGTTTTGATACTCTCAATAGGTTCATAAATCTTCACTCTATAATGTTGATAATCCTCCGTAGAAATATATGCAGGTATCATGTCTAAGCCAAACTTTCGTGAGAGTATGGAGGCTAAAGGTGTGTGCGTCGCTTTTGCTCCAAAAAAAGAGACATCAATCGATTGGTTTTTACGTATTGCCTGATCGGTCAAGATGCCCACCACTTTACCTTGTCTTATAACTTTCATGCACTCTTTTAACGCACCTTTTTTATAGACCATTTCGACATTAAATTGTTCTCTATTTTTTTTAAGTACCTCATCCATCACGTCACTGTCTATCTTACGTCCCACACCCACTAAAGTTAACTCACACTTTATAGCAATAGCCTGAGAGAGTAACTCCCAGTTACCATAATGTCCCGTAATGAGTATGAAGTTTTTACCTTCTTGTTTGTATTTTCGAATGATTTCACAGCCTTCAAACGTAACATTTTTCAACACTTTTTCTTTTTCTAATCCATCTCTTTTCACTATGCCAAAGACAGTATCTAGCAAATTCATAAAGGCATGTATCCCTATCTCTTTATGTTCTTTTTTTGTATAAATATCTCCATAGGCTAACTGTAAATTATCCTTAATTCTTTTACGTTGTTTTGCACTCAAAGTGTATGCTAGCCAAGCTATACCATACATCATGCTTCGTATGAAACGTTCAGGCAAAACTTTCAACACGACAGTAAAAAATTTATACATCCCCAAATAGATATAATCAAGCATCAAGCAGTCCTTTTGCCAGGTTTACAACACTCTCAACTTCAATTTCTGTGATAGAAAAATCGTTTTTATTTAATTTATAGTGGTTCACTTTCGAAGATGATTTCAACACTTTGTTTATAGCTGTTTCATAGACACGATTCACAGGTGTTGGACCAAAAAGAGTAATGGACGGTACATTTAATCCCCATGCCATGTGTGTAGGACCCGTATCATTTCCTATGAGCAAATCAGACTCTCCTATGATGGCTTTTAATCCATTAAGCTTTATTTTCGGTAAAACGTGAGCAAAAGTAGAGTGAGACGCTATCCACTCTGCTTTTTCTCTCTCTTCTTCAGACCCCCAAACTATCAGCACATTTTCCTCTAAAGCATCAGCAATCTGCACAAACTTCTCTTTAGGATAATTACGGCTTTCCCATGTAGAACCTATGACAAAAATGATGTTCTTTTTTTCATGACTAAGTTCTGACACTACCTCTACATCATCATAAAACAAAAATGCTTCCTTATCTAGTATCATCTGTTTTGTAATCTCAACACCTAAAGGCTCAGAGATCACTTTTGCATTTCTGTCTATAGTGTTTGCATCATAAGCTATGTCTACTTTTTGTCCATAAAAATATGAAGCTACCCCCTCACGGATGGACTCTTTTGAAAACCCTGCTCTGTTTTTTCCCAAAAGTTTTGCAGTTAGTGCAGACTTTAGTAAGCCTTGTGCATCTATCACTAAATCATAGTTATTTTTTGCATATTTCTTCACAAGTTTTACTTGTTCAACTATTTTAAATTTATCTTTTTTAATGGCTTTAAGGTTTACTGGTAAAATATTGTTTATATGAGGATTACCTTCTAACACAGAAGCAAAACCCTGCTCTACTATCCAGTCTATTTCCAAAGTGGGATTGTTCTGTTTTATGTACTGAAGTGCAACCATAGCATGGATGATATCACCCATAGCGGAGAGTTTTACTATGGCTATTTTCATATACTCTCCTTCGTTAAGTTACGTAATTTTAGCACAGTAAATATTAGCTTTTAACTCTTTTAGCTATAATCACGTTAATTTAAAGCAAGGAAAGATAGTGCGAAACAACCATTCCTCATTCCTCATTCCTCATTCCTCATTTGAAAATCCAAAGGATTTTTTATGATTGGGATTGTCGATTACAACATGGGTAACCTAGCCTCAGTCATCAATGCTTTTAAAAAAGTGGGTGCAGATGCTACACTTGAGAGTGACCCTTCAAAACTTAGCCAGTATGACAAACTCATCTTACCAGGGGTGGGTGCTTTTGGTGATGCGATGGCACACTTAAAAAGTAACGGCATGGATGAAGCTGTCATCGCCTACACTAAAACTGGAAAGCCCTTACTTGGTATCTGTCTTGGTATGCAGCTACTTTTTGAAAGCTCAGAAGAGTTTGGTTCCACCCAAGGACTAGGACTCATACCTGGTAAAGTAGTGGCGTTTGATGAAGATAAGTTTGACCACCCACAAAAAGTGCCACACATGGGGTGGAATGAACTCTTCCAGCAACCCGTAGGGGCAGACCCAAGTGTCTGCCCTTTATTTAATGGACTGCCTACTGACTTTTACCTCTATTTCGTCCACTCGTTTCACGCTGTTTGTGATGACAAATACGCCATAGGAAAAACCCACTACGGTTATGAATTTGTCTCTGCTGTGCAAAATAACAACATCTACGGCATACAGCCCCACCCAGAGAAGAGCCATAAAAATGGGCTTAAGATTATAGAAAATTTCGCAAAAATATAGGAACGTACACACATGACAATACTCCCCGCAATAGACCTCAAAGATGGTAAAGCCGTAAGACTAAGCAAGGGCTTGATGGACTCAGCAAAAATCTACTCTGATGAGCCTTGGCAAGTGGCCAAAAAGTTTGAAGAACTAGGAAGCCAGTGGGTACACCTCGTTGACCTTAACGGCGCATTTGCAGGTAAACCTGAAAACTTAGAGCAGATAAAACAGATACGTAAACACTGTAACCTCAAACTAGAACTTGGTGGAGGTATACGTGATGAAGAGACTATTAAGATGTACTTGGAACTTGGTATTGACAGACTTATCTTGGGTTCCATAGCCGTGAAAGATGCTCAGTTTGTCAAAGAGATGGCAGCGAAGTACCCTATAGTTGTCGGCATAGATGCCATAGACGGCATGGTAGCAGTGGAAGGCTGGGCAGAGACTTCTGACATGAGGGCTACAGACTTAGCCAAAGAGTTTGCTGCTTGTGGTGTGCAAGCCATTATCTGTACCGATGTAGGACGTGACGGTATGATGACTGGTGTAAACATAGCCTTTACAAAAGAGATACAAGAAGCTTCAGGACTAGAGACCATTGCAAGTGGTGGACTCAAAGACATGACAGACATCAACGGGCTTATAGATGCTGGTATAGATGGAACTATTGTCGGGAAAGCTTTTTATGAAGGGACGCTTGATTTAGAAGAAGCGTTTAAGGTTGCCAATGCAGACTAACTATTACGAACTCACTATCACACTTAAAGATGACTTTGTGGAGTTCATCGCTGACTTTATAGCTAACATTGCAGGTGATGGAGGTGTAGAGATAGGAGAGGGTCAAATCATAGTACGTAGTGAATCTGATTTAACTTTCGTTAAAGATGCTCTTGTATCCTTAGCAGGCACTTTAAGTGGGTCTATCGACATGGACTACACGATTGAAGAGAAAGAAAATAAAGATTGGATAAAGTCTTACCAAGATAGTATAGAGCCTATAGAAGCTGGAAAGTTTTATATCTTCCCAAGCTGGTATGAACCAAAAGAGGGTTTGATAAACATCAAAATAGACCCTGCCCTAGCCTTTGGTTCAGGACATCATGCTACGACATTTTCATGCTTGAGTGCCATCTCTGAGTATGTGAAAAAAGAGGATAAAGTCATAGATGTAGGATGTGGTTCTGGCATACTTGGACTTGCTGCTAAAAAACTAGGTGCTATAGTGGACCTTTGTGACACGGATCCCATCTCTATAGAGAGTTGTAAAGAGAACTTCTCATTAAATGAAGAGACCTACAACAAACTATGGGAAGGATCCATAGACAAAGCAACAAGCACCTATGACGTTGTCATAGCGAACATCATTGCTGATGTTTTGCGTTTTATAGCAGAAGAGTTGAAATCTGCCACAAAAGAAGGTGGATACCTCATACTCTCAGGTATCTTAGACAAAAAAGAAAATCTAGTAAAAGAGTCCTTTAAAGACTTGACCCTAGAAAAAAGAACACTTAAAGACGAATGGGTTACATTGGTCTATACAAAGGAAGCAAAATAATGGCTAACCAAAATAATAACAACCAAGATAATAACAATAATAATTTTTTTAACAATAATCCATTGTTGGCATTTGCCATTTTTTCTATTGTGATTATATTGATATTTAAATCATTCATCGGTGAAGGTGAAGGACTGGGTAACATGATGAATGCTAATGCTCAAGTAACTCAAACTAAGTCCGTAAAATACTCAGAAATTAAATCTGAGATAGAAAAAGGAAACATAAAGTCTGTTAAACTTACTCCCACTACCATTGAAGCTATCACAGAGGAAAATGGTCGTAAAACACGTTTTATTGCACAAAATGTCCCTACCTATGACAAAGACCTCATTCCTCTTTTAGAAGAGAAGAAGATACCTTATGAAGGTATCATGGGTGGAGGTTTCCTCACTGAGTTACTAGGTTCGCTTCTTCCTATACTTATCTTCTTTGGTATTTGGATTTTTCTTGCTAAAAAGATGTCTAAAGGTATGGGTGGTGGCATACTTGGAGCTGGTAAAGCCGACAAACTCATCAACTCTGAAAAACCTGAGACAAAGTTTTCAGATGTGCAAGGTGTAGAAGAAGCCAAAGATGAAGTCAAAGAAATCGTTGATTTCTTAAAGTTTCCAGAACGCTACATGGAGTTAGGGGCAAAGATACCTAAAGGTTTACTTTTAGTGGGTCCTCCTGGAACAGGTAAAACACTCCTCGCTAAAGCAGTTGCTGGAGAAGCTTCTGTACCTTTCTTCTCTGTGAGTGGTTCAGGCTTCATCGAAATGTTTGTGGGAGTTGGAGCATCACGGGTACGTGACCTTTTTACTCAGGCCAAAAAAGAGGCACCGTCTATTATCTTTATAGATGAGATTGATGCCATTGGTAAGTCTAGAGCAAGTGGTGGTCAAATGGGTGGAAATGATGAGAGAGAACAAACACTCAACCAACTCCTAGCAGAGATGGATGGTTTTGGTACCGATACACCTGTCATTGTACTCGCTGCTACAAATAGACCAGAAACATTAGATGCTGCCCTACTACGTGCAGGTCGATTTGACAGACAAGTACTGGTAGACAAACCTGATTTTGATGGTCGTCTTGCTATTTTAAAAGTACACTCTAAAGGTGTAAAACTTGCACGCAGTGTTGATCTCTCTGTTGTAGCAAAGCAAACAGCTGGATTAGCAGGGGCAGATCTAGCAAACATCATCAATGAAGGTGCTTTACTTGCAGGACGAGCGAATAAAAAAGAGATAGAACAAGCCGACTTACTTGAAGCCATAGAGCGTTCATTTGTGGGTCTTGAAAAGAAAAACCGTAAGATATCAGAAGTTGAAAAACGCATCGTTGCCTATCATGAAAGTGGTCATGCACTTATGGCAGAACTCACAAAAGGTGCTACGCGTGTTACCAAAGTCTCCATCATCCCTAGAGGGCTTGGAGCTTTAGGGTACACACTACATTTACCAGATGACGAAGACAGATTTTTAAAACAAAAACACGAACTTATGGCTGAAATAGACGTTTTACTTGGTGGACGTGCTGCTGAAGACGTATTCATCAAAGAGATAAGTACGGGTGCAGGAAATGACCTTGACCGTGCTACAGCCATACTCAAAGACATGATATCTGTCTACGGCATGACTGATGTTGCAGGACTCATGGTACTTTCTCGTTCTTCTAATTCATTTTTAGGTGGGGGAGCAGTTAGCACTGACTACAGTGAGAAAATGGCTGAAGAGATGGACAACTTCATCCGTACTACGCTCAATGAACGTTATACTTTTGTCAAAAACACACTGACTGAGTACACACAAGCTATAGAAAATATGACAGCCGTTCTCTTAGATGTGGAAGTGATAGAAGGTAAAAAAGTACGTTCTATCATCGCTGATTTTGAAAAAGAAAATGGTATGGAAAGCCGTCTTGCTCATGGAGAGAAGATAGCCAAATCTGAAGCGATGGCAAAAGCACAAAAAGAAGCCTTTGATGCAGAATTAGCAGAAGAAGAGGCTAAAGAAAAAGAAGACAAAAATAATAAAGAGGCATAAATTTTCCCTTTAAATCTTGCTCTTTTTCTTCTTTTTAGTTATACTAGCAAAAATACATAGGAGAATTTTATGAAAACAATCATTGATACAAACACTATTTTCACACAAGATAGTTCTCTCCTGCTACTGCTCGCACTCTAATAGTCTAACTATCCACACACTTTTATAAAACATATTCTATTCTAATCTTCTAACCTATATTTAGGTAAAATTAGACAATTTACAGCGTATTACGCTTTACACCTAAGGTAATAAAATGAGTACAGAAACCATAAAAATATTTGACACAACATTAAGGGACGGTGAGCAAAGCCCTGGGGCTTCCATGAACACTGAAGAGAAAATCCAAATCGCTGCACAGTTGGAGCGTTTGGGGGTAGACATCATAGAAGCAGGGTTTGCAGCAGCAAGCCCTGGTGACTTTGATGCCATAGACAAGATAGCACAGAGAGTGACCAACTCTACCGTATGTTCATTAGCACGTGCTACAGATACTGATGTAAAATCAGCAGGTGAAGCCATAGCTAGAGCGAAGATGAAACGTATACATACTTTCATAGCAACATCAAGCATTCACATGGAGTACAAGTTAAAGATGACGCCAGATGAAGTCATCAAAAGAGCTGTACGTGCTGTGGAGTATGCACGTACCTTTGTAGATGATGTAGAGTTCTCTTGTGAAGATGCAGGACGTTCAGATATATCATTTATGAAAGAAATCTCTGACGCAGTCATAGCAGCGGGAGCAACCACCATAAACTTACCCGATACCGTAGGGTTTAGACTTCCTTTTGAGATAGGTGCGATGGTAAAAGAGATGAGCAACTATGTGGGCGACAGAGCCATCATCTCTGTACACAATCATAACGACTTAGGTTTAGGGGTTGCCAACTCGCTTGAGGCTGTTAGAAATGGTGCGAGACAAATAGAGTGTACTATCAATGGCTTAGGTGAACGTGCAGGAAATGCTGCACTTGAAGAGATAGTCATGACATTAAAAACCCGTTCGGATGTTTTTTCTGACTATACTACAAATATTAACACCAAAGAGATATACCCTTCTAGTAGATTGATAGCCAACATCACAGGCATAGAACCACAACCTAACAAAGCCATAGTAGGTAAAAATGCTTTTGCACATGAGTCTGGCATACACCAAGATGGTATGTTAAAAAACAAAGAGACTTACGAAATCATCACACCAGAAAGCATAGGCTTAATCAAAGATGACACGTTAGTCTTAGGAAAACACTCTGGACGTGCTGCCTTTAAAGATAAATTATCCAAATTAGGATTTACCTTAGATGACGAAGCATTAAACAACTCTTTTGAACGTTTCAAAATATTAGCAGACAGAAAGAAAGAGATTTATGATGACGATTTAAGAGCCTTAGTCACAAATGAGATGACCAAAGCCACGCAAATTTATGAATTGGTCTCATTACAGTTAATGGACTGCTCTAACGGTGTACCATCTGCAGCTGTAAAAATACGTAAAGATGACAATGAAATCATCGAAGCAGGGATAGGAGAAGGCACGATAGATGCCATCTTTAAAACGGTAGACCGTATCTCTGGGTACACAGGACAATTGTTGGACTACAAAGTAAAATCTGTGAGTAAAGGAAAGGATGCCTTGGCATCTGTAACTGTTAAAGTCTCATTTAACCAAGAACCTGCCATCATAGGACATGGGCTTAACATAGATACGATGCTGGCTAGTGCCAGAGCGTACATAGGTGCGTTAAACAGCTATTTAAGTATGGAAGGGAAGTTGAAGTCACGATATAGTGATTCGTCTAAGACGGTTTGACTTCGATAAACTCAGTCACCGACTTTTAGGTAGCTGAGCCTGTCGAAGCTACATATACTTACGTAAAACTTCAGGAATCTCAATACTCCCATCTTCATTTTGATAGTTCTCCATAATCGCAACTATCGTACGCCCAACAGCTAATGAAGAACCATTTAGCGTATGGACAAATCTATTTTTCTTCCCATCTTTAAAACGTATCTTCGCACGTCTTGCTTGGAAGTCTCTTGTGTTAGAGATAGAAGATATTTCTCGGTACTGGTTTTGTCCAGGGAGCCATACTTCTAAGTCTATAGTCGCTGCCGCAGAGAAACCCAAATCTCCCCCACAAAGTTCAACAACTCTATGTGGTAAACCTAGCTGTGTCAAGATATCTGAAGCATTCTCTACCATAAGGTTAAATACCTCTTCAGACTTATCCGGATGGGCGATGGCTACCATCTCTACTTTGTTAAACTGGTGCTGTCTTATGATGCCACGAGTATCACGTCCTGCAGAACCTGCTTCTTTTCTAAAGCATGGTGTGTAGCCTGTCATAAGAAGAGGCAGTTCTTTTTCTGTGAGTATCTCATCGTTATACATATTAGTCAACGGCACTTCAGCTGTAGGGATAAGATACAAATCTTCCCCTTCTATCTTAAATAAATCATCACCAAATTTAGGAAGCTGACCTGTACCTTGGAGCATAGTCGCATTGTTTATAAAGGGAACAGAGTATTCTTCAAAACCCTTTTCACTGTTCACATCTAAAAAGAAGTTAATCAATGCACGTTCTAAACGAGATGCTTCCCCTTTGAGTATCGCAAAGCGAGACTTCGCAAGTTTTACCCCACGTTCAAAGTCTATCCAGCCATTGATTTCTGAGAGTTCCCAATGTTCTTTAGGTTTAAAAGTAAATTCTTTAGGGTTAAGTACTTTACGAAGTTCCACATTGTCATCTTCATCTGCACCTTCTGGCACAGAATCATCTGGAAAATTAGGTATAGCAAGAGCCACAGAGAAAAGAGCTTCTTCCGCCTCACGTGCTTGCTCTTGCAGAGGAACCATCGCTTCTTTGTTTGCATCGACTTTGGCTTTAAGCTCAGCAATGTCCTTACCTTCACGCTTATACTGCCCAAAAAGTTTAGACATAGCATTTTGTTCAGCTTTCATCGTTTCAAGTGTTGCATTTTTTTCTTTAAGTGTCTTAAAGAGTGATTGTAGTTTTGTAAGTGTTGCAGTATCTACACCCTTCTTCTGAAGTTTAGTGCTTGCTTCTTCAAAATTATTTTGGAGATATTTTAAGTCTATCATCGGGATTACCTAGAGTTGAAATGTTTAATGAAATTATAGTAGAAATTGTAGATTTTAAGTTTAGTCATGCAGAGAGAAACCTACATGACTAAGAGCCATTAACGAAATTGTAGTACAAAGTCCTGTCTTAAAAGTTCTTTTGGAGTATCAGTACTCGACGTTAAAACTGCTTCAGGGTCTAAAAATACTGCCTGAATTGTAACATCTTGACCTATAATGGCATCATAATTTTCTGCTGGCTGATAATTAAAAACTGCATAACCATTAGTAGTCGTAAGTACCACCAAGTCTTCTACAAATCCATACTTAAGATCAAAAGGTAACATTTGCACTACTTGATTAGGCTCAACGACACCATTTTTAAGTAATTGTACCGCTATTGTTATATTTGTATCGACAGATATATTATTATCAACACAAGTACTTGTAGCACATGAAGTAGTACCACTTCTTGTTACTGTAATAGGGGTAGTTGCATTAAAAAATGAATATGGTCCTGTCGATTGAGGATTCTCTTTACTGTCTGTCCCACATGCTGTTAAAAATGCTGCAGTTAGCACAACTACTAAATTATAAATAATATTTTTTTTCATCATTAAATTCCTAGTTTTTAATAAAGGTAATTAAGTCCGAAAACAATACTACCCAAGTCATTCACACGTTCAGAACCTGAAAGTGAATATCTATAACTTAAATCTAAATCTATATTTTCATTAACTCCAAATACAACACCTGCTTGTCCACCATAAACAAAATCAGTTGCATCAACTAAAGTACTTTCATAGTTTATTAGCCCTACATTTGCACCCACAAATGGTCTTATATTTAAATCAGTTTGACTCTCAAAAAGAAAATAGTCAACCATCAAAAAACCTTTTTCAACACTCTGATCATCACTTGTACTATTGAAATAGTCAAATAAGAATGTTGCTCTCCATTCATCAGACTGTGCTCCAAAACGTAATCCATATTCAACGGCACTTCCTTCATGAAAGAATCCTCCTGCTTTCTCTCCATCAACAGTGGCATATCCAACTTCTACACCTAAAAATCCTTTTGACTGCATGTCATAATTTCCTGCATACAATGAACCACCTATCAATGTGCTCATAAGTACTGCTGTTAAATTTTTTACCATAATTTACTCCTTCATCCTTGTTTATAATAATACACGATAAATGCATAATGTACAAGCATAACATATTTTATATTATTTAATCTTAAATATTTTTAAATATTAGAGTATATTTCAATAATTACATAAAAATTCGTTTCTATGAAAAAGACTATTGTTTCTAAAACACATATCATGCATAAACTTATGTAAATATATACCGTAAAAATAAAACTATTAAGAAGTGGTAGTAAGAGGGGGACTTGAACCCCCGACCTCCGGCTTATGAGACCAGCGCTCTAACCAGCTGAGCTACCTTACCACTTATTGTGAAGAGACGGAATTTTATCTAAAGATAGCTTTATTGTCAATGTTTTTTAGGAAAAAGAGGAAAATACTTTTAAAAAATTATAGTTTAGTCTATATGACTCATATATATTAAATTATTATTGGTAACTTATTGACATTTTTGTAAAAAATCACTACAATGCCATTACAAAAAAATATTTAAGGAGTTACTATGGCATTTGAACCATTGAAAGACAGACTACTTGTTCTGCGTGAAGAACAGTCGAACCAAACCGCTTCTGGGCTATATATTCCAGATACTGCAAAAGAGAAACCACTTGAGGGAAAAGTTATCTCAGTTGGGCCTGATGCTAAAGAGGATGGTATTAGTGAAAATGATACGGTTGTTTTTGCTAATTATTCAGGTATGGAAGTGACTATTGAAGGTACTGAGTACCTTATACTTAAAAGTGAAGAAGTCTTAGGACTTATAAAATAATAAAGAAAGGATTGAATTATGGCAAAAGAAATACATTTTTCAGACAAAGCAAGATCTGGACTTTTTGAAGGTGTTACTAAACTTGCAGATGCAGTGAAAGTAACCATGGGACCTAGAGGTCGTAATGTGCTTATTCAAAAATCATATGGAGCACCGCATATCACAAAAGATGGTGTCTCTGTCGCACGTGAGATCGAACTTAAAGATACACTAGAAAACATGGGTGCTCAACTGGTAAAAGAAGTAGCATCAAACACCGCAGATGAAGCAGGTGATGGAACCACTACTGCTACTGTACTAGCTCATGCTATCTTCAAAGAGGGTCTACGTAATATCACAGCGGGTGCTAACCCTATAGAAGTGAAACGCGGTATGGATAAAGCAAGTACTGCCATCATAAAAGAACTTCAAAAGATTTCAAAAGAAGTTAAGGACAAAAAAGAGATAGCACAAGTCGCAACCATCTCTGCAAATTCTGATGAAACTATAGGAAACCTAATCGCTGAAGCGATGGACAGAGTCGGAAAAGATGGAGTCATCACTGTCGAAGAGGCCAAAGGGATTAATGATGATTTAGAAGTGGTTGAAGGTATGCAATTTGATAGAGGGTACATCTCTCCATATTTTGTAACCAATACAGAAAAGATGACTTGTGAACTTGAAACACCAATTATACTTTTAACCGATGGCAAAGTAACATCTTTAAAAGATTTGGTACCTATGTTAGAACAAGTACAGCAAAGTGGTAGACCCCTTCTCATCATCGCAGATGACATCGAAGGAGAAGCACTCTCTACTTTAGTACTCAATAAGCTCAAAGGTGTCTTAAACATCACCGCAGTAAAAGCACCAGGGTTTGGTGATAGAAAAAAAGAGATGCTTAAAGACATCGCAATCCTTACAGGAGCTACACTCATCACTGAAGAGCTTGGTCTTACCCTAGAGAAAGCAACACTCGCCGACCTTGGTCAAGCAGGACGTGTCGTGATAGACAAAGACAACACAGTCATCGTAGATGGTAAAGGTGATAAAGAAGCTGTTGAAGCACGAGTAAGTGAAATAAAAACACAAATAGAGTCAACTTCTAGTGAATATGACAAAGAGAAACTTCAAGAGCGTCTTGCTAAGCTTTCTGGTGGGGTTGCAGTTATCAAAGTGGGTGCTGCTACTGAAACAGAAATGAAAGAGAAGAAAGACAGAGTGGATGATGCACTCTCAGCTACAAAAGCTGCTGTAGATGAAGGTATCGTCATAGGTGGTGGAGCTGCACTCATCAAAGCAAGTCAAGCAGTAAATCTTGACCTTAAAGAAGACGAAGCAGTGGGAGCAGAAATCATCATAAGAGCCATGTTTGCCCCTATGAAACAAATCGCTGAAAATGCTGGCTTTGATGCAGGTGTTGTTGCTGACAAAATTGCCAACAGTACAGATACAAACTTAGGATTTAACGCAGCCAATGGTGAGTATGTCGATATGTTTGAAGCAGGCATCATCGACCCACTAAAAGTAGAGCGTGTGGCACTACAAAATGCAACGTCTGTGGCTTCGTTACTCCTTACCACTGAAGCAACTGTCTCTGACATCCCAGAAGAAAAAGCACCAGAAATGCCCCCAATGGGCGGAGGCATGCCAGGTATGATGTGAGAACCGTAAATAAACGTGAATAATTTCACGTTTATAGGTTCGAAACCGAAGCGGTGGAGTAAAGCGACCCGCGTAGGATAAACCAAAACATGAATAGTTTCACTTTTTTAGTGTCGAAACCGAAGTGGTCGTAGCGAATGCGTAGCCACGTAGGCTAGAAAACCGTAAATAAACGTGCATAGTTTCACGTTTATAGGTTCTATGTAATCCCGCAACGAAGAGAGGACAAACCGAAACGGTGGAACAACACAATCCGTGTAGGCTAAACCTCATAAATAGATGACAAATTTCTCATCTCTAAGTAACTTTTGGAATTCAAATACAGGTACTGGTCTAGAGAAATAGTATCCTTGCAAGTAGTCACATCCATAAGAAATCAATAACTCAAGCACATTTTTTGTTTCTACACCTTCAACAACAACTTTTAACCCCATATTATGTCCTAATTCAATCATGGCATGGACTATACGTTGATTTTCTTTACTCCCCATAATACCCTCTATCAGACTACTATCTATCTTTAGACTATCTGTTGGAAATTTTTTAAGATACGTAAACGATGTATATCCTATCCCAAAATCATCTAACGCGATACCAACACCTAACATCTTCAATTTTTGGAAATATTGTATGGTTTTAGCTTCACTGATCATTGCCATTGTTTCAGTAATTTCAAACTTAATTTTCTCAGGATTTACTTGATGATGTGAAAGTTGTTTTTCTACATACTCTACAAATTCACCTGTAGCTATTTCAACCATAGAAACATTGATTGAAACTTCTATATCTTTAAACTTAAACACTTCCCAGCGTTTTTGTTGTTTCAAAACTTCTTCAAGTACATACCGTCCTAATTTGATAATAAATCCTGTTTTTTCCATAATACCTATAAATATGTTAGGGGCAATGAGACCCAAATCAGGATGCATCCATCTAACTAAAGCTTCTGCAGCAACCACTTCCTTATTCTTACTCGATACAATAGGTTGATAATAAATTTTAAATTCTCCCCTATCTAAACTACCTTGCATATCATTATGTAAACTTAATTCATCATATTTATTTTCTCCCATATGAGAATTGTACACTATTACTTTCCCCACACCTTCCTTTTGTGCTTGAGACAAAGCCTTATAGGTTTTATTTAGTAATGTTCTAGGTGAACCACTATCAGGATAGAGAGCAATACCTGATGAAACTGTGATATGAAGATAACTGTTTTCCATTTTATAAAATGTTGCCAATCGTTCCTGTATATCATTCACTAAGCTCATCACACTATCTGCTGATTCAACATTTGAAACTGTCAATAAAAAATGATTGTCAAAAGTATGATAAATACTTATATTCATTTCACTTACAATACGATTTAAGTAATTGGCAAAGGTTATCATTAAATCATTAGACTGGTGAAAGCCAATCATTGCCCGTAAACTAGAGAAATTATCTAAACTCAATAATATGAGTGCAATTTTATTATCTTCAATGTGTATTTTTGAAAAAAGTATCGGCAAATCTTGTAAAGCTTTAATTTGATTTGGAAATTCTGTAAGTTGATGTTGTAGTAGCATATTGTTATTCTGATGCATATCTGTCAAATTTTGCATGGTAAATATAGTATAATATCTACTGTTACCTATCTCTAACCTATCCAAATATAAATTAATTAACACTTCATTATTATCTATATTTTTTAACGGTAATTGAGGAAAAGTCATGACCCCATTCTTACTCTTTGTTTCTTGGTTTTTAAAAAAATCAACCAAAGATATCCACTCTTTTTTTATATTAACCTGTAGTACTTTTGGTAAGATGTCTAGCAAAGTTTTTTCTTCTAATGCTAGCAAA
>Ga0256839_1000440_pt1 | contig 53998 bp, 43 predicted proteins | sample 354166metaG_FD_185968 | JGI IMG/M metagenome (GOLD analysis project Ga0256839, IMG submission 185968) | Hydrothermal vent microbial communities from Mid Atlantic Ridge, Atlantic Ocean - 354-166 | ecosystem: Environmental > Aquatic > Marine > Hydrothermal vents | place: Atlantic Ocean: Mid... | reverse complement strand
ACCCTATTCACCTGAGCTGAACCCGGACGAACTGGTTTGGAACCATGTCAAAACCCACCGATTAGGCCGAACCGTCGTAAAAACCAAGGAAGCGTTGGCTACCCGTGCGCGTTCTGCACTGCGTTCGTTGCAGAAAAGCAGCGATTTAATCAAGCGGTTTTTCCATGAGTCGCATGTGCAATATGTAATAACTTGATGTCGGGTAGGTTTTTGCCGGGTTAGCCACTCTTTCGACGCTTATTTCCAGACCCCGGTTCGGGCGCTTCGAGATAGGTAACTATTCAGCATTCGTCCAGATCGAACCGTAACTGCTCAGATTGCCGCTGGAATGTGTCAGATCAAGGCGGGAAATGTGAGTTTACGCGTGTAAATGACCATTTCCCAACGCAGAGATGGCGCATTCCAGTGGTGAGCTGAGTAGTTACCGAGATAGTAGTGTCAGGGTCTACCCTGTTGAAGCCATCCTGCGGATAAATCAGCTATCATCCAGTTCTGAGCCTACTCCCGATCCCTTGCCCAATGACATCTCTGAAGCTGCGCAAAGTCTGTATCGATACCTATCATGAAAACGTTGCCTATCTGCATCGCAATTGCCCGCTGTATCGCAGTGAGGGCTTTCAGGCACTGAGCAAGATCGAGATCACGGATGGCGCCAGTCGAGCGCCAGTCATTGCGGTACTCAATATTGTCGATGACGATGCCATCATCGCGCCGGACGAGCTGGGGCTGAGTGAGCAGACATTTGCCCAGTTCAAGACGGATGAAGGCAGTGCAGTCTTTGTCAATCATGCCTCTCCACCGTCCTCGTTGAACGCGGTACGCCAGAAAATTGCGGGGAACCGTCTCGATGCCGACGATTTCCTTCAGATCTGCGAAGACATCGTCAATAACCGCTATTCCAAGATCGAGATTGCCGCTTTCCTGGTGGGCTGTGCGGAGTCGGGCATGGAGCGCGATGAGATGCTCTATTTGACCCAGGCCATGGTGAAAACCGGCGAAACGCTGGATTGGGGAGAACCGCTGGTCGTCGACAAGCACTGTATCGGTGGCATCCCCGGAAATCGAACAACCATGGTAATTGTCCCGATCGTCGCCGCTCACGGCATGCTGATGCCAAAAACATCGAGTCGTGCCATCACGTCACCCGCGGGTACTGCTGATACGATGGAGGTGCTGGCACAGGTCAATCTGCCACCGGACAAGATGCGGAATGTGGTGCAGCAGCATCGCGGCTTCATTGCCTGGGGTGGCACAGCGAATCTGGCGCCCGTCGATGATGTACTCATCTCCGTAGAGAGACCGCTGGCGATGGACTCGAAGGGACAGCTGGTGGCATCGATCCTGTCGAAGAAGCTTGCTGCCGGTTCGACCCACCTGCTGATTGACATCCCGGTTGGTCCCAGCGCCAAGGTTCATACGCAAACGGAAGCACTGCGGCTGCGGAAGTTGTTTGAATATGTTGGCGACCGTGCCGGTCTGGAGATCGAAGTTATGATCAGCGATGGCCAACAGCCGATCGGCAATGGTGTCGGCCCGGCGCTGGAAGCCAGGGATGTCTTGCTGGTACTGCAAAACGATCCTCAAGCACCGATCGACTTGCGGGAGAAGGCGTTGCAGATGGCCGGCCGGATTCTCGAATTCGATCCGGATGTTCGCGGCGGCCAAGGTTACTATCTTGCCCGTGATCTGCTCGAATCAGGCCGTGCCTGGGAGAAGATGCAGGCTATTATCAACGCGCAGGGCGCCAACGATGAACCTCTCCCACCAGCCAGCTTACAGCATAGGGTGGTCGCACCCCATGACGGCGTGGTGACTGCAATCGACAACCTGCAGATCGCTCATATCGCGCGACTCGCCGGCGCACCAATGGACAAGGCCGCTGGGGTCGATTTGCATAAAAAACTTCATGACCATGTTGAACAAGGGGAGCCGCTATTGACTATTTATGCAGAATTTCCGGCTGACTTCCAGTTCGCCAAAAAGGCGGCGAACGAAAATAGCGGATATTCCCTGGAGGCCCCCGAGTGACGCACCATCCAAGGCTCATTCTGGGGTTCCCTGAATACCTGCGCCAAACCCAACAGCTGGCGAAAAAGGCCGGCTTACCCTGGGCTGAAGTCGGACTCCACCATTTCCCCGATGGTGAAAGCAAGATCACGCTGCCAGAGCGCCTCCCTGGTGAGGTTATTTTCTGCCGTAGCCTCGATCACCCGAACGATAAGCTCGTCGAATTGATGCTCGCTGCCCGTGGTGCAAGGACATTGGGCGCCGATACGATTTCTCTTGTTTGCCCCTATTTGTGCTACATGCGCCAGGACAAGGCATTCAATCCCGGCGAGGTCGTCAGTCAGACCATCGTCGGTGGCTGGCTTGCAGCGCATTTCGACAATGTGCTTACCGTTGATGCACACCTGCACCGGATCAATACACTCAAAGAAGCCGTGCCCGCAAAAAACGCCATCAACGTCACCGCGACGGGGCCGATGGCGGAATTTCTGCTACAGCGCTTTGATCGCCCGATGCTTATCGGTCCTGATAGCGAGTCCAGGCAATGGGTGGCGGCGATTGCTGCAATTGGCGATTTCGAATACGTCGTGGCCGAGAAAACAAGGCTCGGCGATCGAGAGGTGAGAATTTCGCTGCCGCAGGCGGCATATGGTGGCAAAGACGTCGTGCTTGTCGATGATGTGGCCAGTACTGGCAAGACTCTGCTCGAAACGGCGCGTCAGCTCAGTGGCTTCAAGCCATCCTCGGTATCGGTGCTTGTTACCCACGCGCTACTGTCCGACCAGGCGGTTGAACTGTTGCGCCAGGCTGGCGTGGACAATATCTGGAGCTGCGATTCGATTCCGCATGCCACCAATGTGGTGAGCCTTGCCGGCTTGCTGGCAGCGCAGCTCGATTTTCGGGGCTGAGTCACAGCGCGTCAGCCAGAACAGCTGCGCAGGAATTATTGGCCGCCCATGTTCATGGCCAGCAGCGCGAGGACGGCAACAATAATGATCGCCACAATCACCCAGTCCAGCAGGTTCCACACCCGTGTCGGCGGAGGTGGCAATAACAATTCCTGTCGTGCCAGCTCTTCCGGGTTGAACTCGGCAGCAGCGGGGCTTGCCGCAAGCTTGGGCTTTTCCACTACCGCCTCATTGACAGCTTTCTCCTCCGGCTCTTGCCTTGCCTGATCTTCGTCCACGTCCACTGCTTCGATCATCGCCTTGATCTGCGCAGTATCGGCCTCTTCCAGCGGCACATCGATACCGATTTCGGCTTCGATTTTTGCCGCTGTTTCTATCGTATCGTCCGGGAGCAGCGCATCGTCCTCTTCGATACCCAGGTCGGCCTGGCTGAGCAACACCAGTGGATCTTCCACGGTATCGGGATCCTGTGCGAGTTCGTAGTCCTGTTCCAAGTCGAGGTTGATATCACTGTCGATATCGAGCCCGAGGGAATCCATGGCGGGTTCATCAGCCGCAGTATCCTCAACATCTGCCGGAATCAACGGTTCGACAATGGCCGGTTCTTCTGTATCAGCGTGGGTTATAACGGGCTGCTGGTGGAGATCATCGCGTTCGATCGTTGGCAGCACCGCTTCGACCGGTTGCGTATCGACTACGGGCTGGGGTTCTACCTCCGGTGCTGAACCCAACAATGCCATTTGTCCGTTGTCTGCGGCTGCCACCGATGTTTCACCCTCAGGCGCTGATGATGGCCAGTTCGTTGCCTGAAACAGTACAATCGCGGTCGCCGCAAACAGCAACGCAAACACCCAGCTGAAACCTTGCGCCAACAGCAAGCTCAGGCAAAGCAGTGCGATGCCGCCAGCGATGAATACCGGACGTGGCCGCTGGCGCGGATCGTTGATCACGACGGCCAGCACCAGTAGCGCCACCGACATGATCAGCGCCAGCGCGCCCAGCGGAAACCGATACGTCGCCAGCATATCGCTGATATAGGCGAAATCGTTGAAGTCGGATACCTGCTGCGCCTGGTCGAGGTTGGGCGAGTAGATCGACGCCGCAATGAAATCGGCGGCAAACCAGAGAAAGGCCACGACGGTTGCATACAGCGCTCCTACCACGAACACCGCCGTCAGGGCGTAGCGGAGGCGGTGCTGTGTGTTCGCCGACTGGTTCACCTCACTCACCGCTGCTGTGATGCCCTCGCCTGCCATCACTATTTCAGCGACTCCCAACGTATCCGTGTGACCTTTTCGGTAATGACATCAAGCGCCTCGATCTGCGCCAATGCCGTGTTCATGCGGCCCTCGATGACTTTGTGGGTCAGCATGATGATATTGACCTCGGTTTCGCCTTCCGAGGGTTCTTTTTGCAGGAAGGCTTCGATGCTGATCTCCTGCTCGCTGAGAATGCGTGTGATCTCGGCCAGCACACCGGGTCTGTCAACTGCCTTCATACGCAGGTAGAAGCCGGTTTCGACGTCTTCCATCGGCAGAATCGGCATCTCCTCGATGGCGGCGGTCTTGAAGCCCATGACTGGCACACGATGCTCGTGGTCGATGGCCATGTAGCGCACCACGTCGACGATATCGGCCACCACGGCCGACGCCGTTGGCAGGTCACCCGCGCCTGCGCCGTAGTAGAGTGTCGGCCCCACAGCATCACCCTGAACCAGCACTGCATTCATTACGCCATCGACATTGGCAATCAAGCGGCGCTCGGGAATCAGCGTTGGATGCACGCGCAGCTCGATGCCCTTGTCCGTGCGGCGGGTGATGCCTAGGTGCTTGATGCGATAGCCCAGTTCACCGGCGTATTGCACATCGAGCTGGCTGACTTTGGAAATGCCCTCGGTGTAAGTCGCATCGAAGTTCAGCGGCATACCAAATGCCAGGGAACCGAGAATCGTCAGCTTGTGGGCGGCGTCGATCCCTTCGACGTCGAATGTGGGGTCGGCTTCGGCATAGCCGAGTTGCTGTGCTTCCTTGAGGACCTCGGCGAAGTCACGGCCCTTGTCGCGCATTTCGGTCAGAATAAAGTTGCCGGTACCGTTGATAATGCCGGCAATCCACTGAATACGGTTGGCTGCGAGACCTTCACGGATGGCCTTGATGATTGGAATACCGCCAGCGACGGCGGCTTCAAACCCGACCATCACCTGCTTTTCTTCTGCCCGGGCGAAGATTTCCGCGCCATGCAGCGCGATCAGTGCCTTGTTGGCAGTGACGACATGCTTGCCATTGTCGATGGCCTGCAATACCAGCTCGCGGGCTGGTGAATAACCACCAATCAGCTCGACGACGATTTCGACCTCGGGATCATTCACCACCTCGAAAGCATCAGTGGTCAATCGGACGTCGTCGCCCAAGCCAAGTTGCTTTGCCATGCCGAGATCCAGTGTGGCAGCAAAATCGACTTTGATGTCGCGACCCGCGCGGCGTGCAATTTCAGCGGCATTTTTCAGCAGCACGGTGGCAGTGCCACCACCGACAGTACCCAGTCCCAGCAAACCTACTTTTACAGCGTTCAAGAATTTTTCTCCTGTTCTTTTGCCTGTATTGCACAGCCCCGAACGGGTTGTGCAATATCCTCATTAACCCACAGTCTGTCAGCCCAGCAAGCCATCCTTGCGGAACATCTGCCGCAGTCCCCGCAGCGCCTGGCGGGTACGGTGTTCGTTTTCAATCAGGCTGAAGCGAACATGATCGTCGCCATAGCGCCCGAAGCCGATCCCCGGCGACACGGCCACCTTCGCCTCGGTGAGCAGCTTCTTGGAAAACTCCAATGATCCCATGTCGCGGTAAGGCTCGGGGATCTGCGCCCAGACGAACATCGTCGCCTTGGGCCAGTTCACCTTCCAGCCCATCGCATCGAGCCCTTCGCACAGCACATTGCGACGCGACAAATACATATCGCGGATATCGGCGACACACTGTTGATCGCCTTCCAGCGCCGCGATGGAAGCTACCTGAATCGGCGTGAACATGCCGTAATCCAGGTACGACTTCATGCGCGCCAGCGCTTTGACCAGCTTCTGATTGCCACACATGAAGCCAACCCGCCAACCGGGCATATTGTAGCTTTTCGACAGTGAATAGAATTCGACAGCGATATCCTTCGCACCGGGTACCTGCAGAATCGACGGCGCTTCGTAGCCGTCGAAAACAATCTCGGCATAGGCGATATCGTGTACCAGCCAGATTCCATGCTCCTTGCAGAAATCGACGACCTGCGCAAAGAAGTCGAGATCGACGCATTCGGTGGTCGGATTGCCCGGATAGTTGAGAATCAGCATTTTCGGTCGTGGCCAGCTGTCTTCGACAGCCCGTTCCAGCTCGCTGAAAAAATCAGCATCCGGCGTCATCGGCAGGTAAAGAATATCCGCACCGGCAATGACACAACCATAGGGGTGAATCGGATAGGCTGGGTTCGGTACGATGACTGCATCGCCGGGGCCAAGCGTGGCCAACGCGAGGTGCGCCAAACCTTCCTTGGAGCCAATGGTGACAATCGCCTCCGTTTCCGGATCGATATCGACATCGAACTTGCGCCGGTACCAGTCGGCGATCGCTTTGCGCAGCCGCGGGATACCCCGCGACATGGAGTAGCGATGGGTGTCGGGACGCTGCGCGGCTTCGACCAGCTTATCGACGATATGCTGTGGCGTCGGCTGATCGGGGTTGCCCATGCCAAAGTCGATAATGTCCTCACCTTGTGCCCGGGCTTTCGCCTTGAGTTCATTGACGATATTGAACACATATGGTGGCAACCGCTGGATACGCGAAAAGTCCTGCATGCACAGAGCCCGATAGTAGTAAAACTCTGCACTCTAACCGCCTCGCGAATGAGCGTCAATTCACCGCCGCAGCATGCTAGAATAGCCCCGGTCGTCAATGGAAAAACCCCATGAAATTCAGCGAAGACGTTGACAGTAAGCACCGGTTGATCACTGCCTACGGCGATGACTTCATCACCGTTGATGAACAGCGTTTTGGCCACCCGCTGGCCCTCACCGAAACACAACCGCCGCAGCGCTGGCAGGCAAGCGGCATTGCCACACTAGCCACAGCCGACCTCGATATGTTGCTGGTGGATGCACCTGAAATCGTCATTATCGGTACCGGCATGACGCAGCAGTTTATTCCCCCAGCATTGCTACACCACATCATGCAGCGAGATATTGGCTGTGAAGTGATGAACACGCCATCGGCCTGCCGTACCTGGAATATCGTTGTTGCCGAAGGACGGCGTGTGGCGGCGGGATTGATTGTCGGCGAGCGGTAACCACGCAGCGGGTAGCCCAAAACAAAGTGTTCAGGCGTTACATCAACTTTAACTATTCAGTAGGCAGGAAAATAGAACCGTGACTGCTCAGCTCAACAGTGTATCTTCAGAGAATCCCTGCCCAGCCAGTATTCGCCGCAGGCGACGCAACGCTTCCATCTGGATCTGGCGTACCCGCTCGCGGGTGACGCCCAGTTCATTGCCGACACGCTCCAGTGTTGCTGCTTCATGGCCATGAAGACCGAAGCGCCGCACGATGACTTCTTTCTGCTTGTCATCCAGATCGTCGAGCCACTTCCCGACGAGGCGAATGATATCGCCATCCTCCAGTGCTGCGTCGGGTGACGGGAAGGTATCGTCGATGATGTTTTCGAGTACCGGGTGGTTGTTGTCGCTGTTAATGGGGGTGTCGAGCGACGTTACCTTTTCGCTGAGATCAAGCAGTTTTTCGATTTGTTCCAGATCCCTGCCAAGATATTCGGCGGATTCTTCGGCGCTTGGATCACGACCGAGCTTTTGCGTCAGCTCACGGACACCGCGCAGATAGCTGTTGAGGTCCTTGATAACATGAATCGGCAGGCGAATGGTGCGGGTCTGGTTCATCAGTCCGCGTTCGATGGTCTGGCGGATCCACCACGTTGCGTAGGTGGAGAAACGAAAACCTTTTTCGGGATCGAATTTCTCGACCGCTCGCATCAGGCCAAGATTTCCTTCCTCGACCAAGTCCAGCAAGCTCAGACCACGATTGAGATAGCGCCGCGCAATCTTCACGACGAGGCGTAGATTGCAGACAATCATCTTGCGCCGGGCGGTTTCATCCCCCTTGCGGGCAAGGCGGCCATAGTAGACCTCCTCTTCCGGCGTCAGGAGTGGCGAAAACTCGATTTCCTTGAGGTATAACTGCGTGGCATCCAGCTCACGTCTGCTTAGCTTCGATTCGGCCGCAGGTGGCGGAATCTTGTCAGCGACTGGCCGCTTCATAATTGATCAATGCCCCCGTTTGCAGACTCGCGCAATGCTCGCGTGTCTGCGATTCACAGCATTGTACCCTTATCATGGCCAGCGGCAACACGGGAAGATTTCTGGCCGCATCACGAGATGCAGCTCATCCTGGCCGCCCATCGATTCTGACTTTGATCAACATGGGAACGTAGAACACCGCCATGCCGAAGAAGGCGGCAGCCCATAATATCTGTGACAGCCCGATCCATAGACCGTATTGTTCGCTGACAAGCAAAGGCAAAATGACGCGAATGATCGCACCGATTGCCAACAGTAGAAATATCGGCAGCAGAATTGCAGGCGGGTCGAATACGTTGCGGCCGGTATGTCCCAGTGTGACCCGCGCCATCATGCCAATGGTGATCAGGCCGATGCCGCCATAGGCAAAACTATGGATGGCGAGGTAGGGAGAGACGCCAGCAACGATACTGATTGCCTTGAGCAAAAAGCCAAAGACAATCCACCAGTACCCTAGGTAAAGCGTCCACAGCAGCGTCTTTTTCCAGATGCCGGCGTGGTACCAACCCAGCAGCCGCCAGCCATGAAGTAGAAACAGCACGAGCGCCAACGCAGCTGTGATGATTGCGGTTGGGTTGATCAGATCGACGATGACAAACAGGGCAAACAGCACGACCGTGGAGATGTCGAGCCATTGGTAGTTTTTCGCTGAAAATGGGCAGCCAAGACCTTTTTCGATAAAGAACGGGATCACCCGGCGCCCCATCGTGAAAATGATCGACAGCAGCAGATAAAGACCGGCATAGAGACCGATATTCAACGCGGCCGGCCAGATGCCGAGCAAACCGAGATAGAACAGCAGGTTGGCAACGGCCATCAGACCAATCTGAAGAGGAAAACCGATTTGCTGCCACTGCCGGGATTTGACGATCGGCTGCGTCAGCGCGATCGTCAACAGCAGGTTGAACAGCACATCCACCGCTGCCAGCGCGACAAGACCCGCATCGGTAATGAAAAACACCAGCCCCCTGCCCGCCAGCCACAGCAGCAACAGCACCAGCAATGGTGCATTTCGAACAGTTTGCACCCCGGTCCAGTTCATTTCGGCGGTGAGTAGAAACCCGCCCAGGATGGCCAGTCCAAAGCCGAAAACCATTTCATGGGCATGCCAGAGTGTCGCGGGATAACTGGAAACGGACAATAACCAGCCTTGAAAATACATGCCCATCCACAGCAGCATGGCGATGACGCCATAGATCATTGCGGCACTGAAGAATGGCCGAAACCCCAGCTTCAGAAACGCGGTTTTGTCGGTAACGGGTTCTTCGATATTCAGCATTCGATTGCCTGTTCGGGTTGCTTGTGGTCGTCAGGGGTGACTGAGACGCCCTTTAAGATGTAAACTACATATATGTTATATGATTCTCCATCGACCTGACAACCACCACTCATGCAGCTGACCCGACAAACCGACTATTCCCTGCGCGTGCTGATGTATCTGGCCATTCTGCCAAAAGGACAACTCGCGCAGCTCGGTGATATTGCTGCGGACTACGAGATTTCCCGCAACCACATCGTCAAGGTGGTACACCGGCTTGGGCAGTTGGGATATATCGTCACTCGGCGAGGCAAAGGTGGCGGCATCCGTCTTGCTCATGCGCCGGAAACCATCAATATCGGGGACGTTGTAAGTCGCCTCGAACCAACGCTGACTTCGATCGATTGCAACGCGCTCGGCTGTAAACTGTTACCCGCCTGTCATCTCAATCACATTCTTGCGGAAGCGATGGCGAGTTATGTCAGCACACTGAAACACTATACGCTTGCGAACTTGGTCGACCCACAGAGAACACGCCGCTTACTGCAGAGGATTCATCACCAAACCGATACAACCACTGAAGATTGATGCACATTCTCTACCTGCATGGTTTCAGCAGCGCGGCAGCATCACACAAGGCCAATGCCTTGCGACAGGCACTGGCGCCGACCCCATTCACCATCCTCGATTATCCTTCCCACCAACCAGCCAACGCGGTTGCGACCATCAGCAAGACCATCGACAGGATCCAGCAGGGTTATTATTCAACAGGCCAACTTGCACTGATGGGGAGCTCACTCGGCGGCTACTATGCGCAATACCTGGCGGCGGCACGGGATGACATCGACAAGGTAGTATTGATCAACCCTGCCCTTGCTCCCCAAGCGCCCCTGCGACCCTGGATCGGTACCAATACGAATATGGTCAGCGGTGAGTCTTTTCTTTTTAGCCACGCCGATTGGGAACAACTCACTCGCTATGATGTCTCAGGGGATCAGATTCACAAACCAACCCTGCTGCTGGTCGATGCGGGTGATACCGTGATCCCGCCTGAACATGCCGTAGACAAATACCGCCACATCAGGGGCAAGACCTGTGTCTACCCCGGTGGCAGTCATTCTTTTGACCATCTCAGCGAAGCGCTGCCGGAAATACGTCACTTCCTCGGCATCTGAATGACACTGGCGGCAAATGTATCTAAAACGTCACAGTTTAGGGTAAGGTTGTTGCGATAAAATCACGAATAATTAGAGTAAATTCCTGGCTCCCGGCAACGCGAGCACGTCGATATATCGGAGGACTAGAATCCATGAAACAACAATATAATGCACGGCCGGCAACACTCGCAGCTGCCATTGCGCTGGCGATTCTTTCACAATCACTCGCTGCCGAACTCGGTTGTCCGACCGGATTTTTACCCGACGGCAACGAGAAGTTTATCGACAGCAATTTCAGCCAAGGCTACGACAGCTTCCGAACCGACATCCCCTTCAAGTTTCCCAGGGGGCAGTATCCGGTCGACGGCAACCCACCCAACACATCGGCCTTTCCGCAGACAGGGATCAGCATTATCGACGGCGACGTGGATTTTGGCGTTGTCAAACAGATCGCCTTTCCCGGTGATCCCAACCCTGGATTTGGCCTACCGCCTGTACCGGCCGCCGATAGCTGGCTGGCATACAACGGTGTCAATGACGGCGCACCGACGTTGATCTGGGAGCAGGAAGTCACCGGGCTCAAACCCAACAAGGATTATGCGTTCACCGCCTACCTCTCCAATGCCTTGGCACCGGGCCAGCAGGCAGGAGGGGCCATCGCGCCGCAGATCAGCTTTCGTATCGATGGTGTACAGGCTGGTGAGATCATCGCGGTTTGCGATGGCGGCGGCCCCGTCGATTCCGGGGCAGGCTATTGCATCAATGAGGCCACTGAAGATACCTGGCAGCGCCTTGGTGTCACCGTTAACCCGGGCAGCAAGACGACAGCCAAACTCTCGGTTCATGACGCACAGCAGTTCGTTACATCCTACGGCAACGACTTTGCCATGACGCTGATCAGCTTCCAGGAGTGCGTACCCATCGGTGGCGTCGATATCGATGTCACGGTAAACGGCAGCAGCACGACAACCGTTCTATTTCCTGCGTTTACATTGGGTGGCACCCCAGTCAGCCAGACGGTCACGGTCAGCAACAAGGGCACCGGGGATTTGGTCATCGGTAACATTGCAAACCCTGCAAACACCGATTTCACCATTGTCACCGACAATTGCAGCAGTAAGACGTTGGCACCTGCAGGTACCTGCACCATCGTCATGAACTTTTCCACCACCACCGAAGGCAGCAAGACTGGCGCACTCTCGATCCCATCCAATGACCCGGATGAAAACCCACTGCTGCTGACGCTCAAGGGCAACACCGGGGACGACGCCGACAACGACGGTATCCCGAACGATATCGACATCGACGACGACAATGACGGCATTCTCGACAGCGAGGAGGGCAGCGGCGATTTCGACGGCGACGGCGTACCAAACCACCTGGATCTCGATACCGACAACGACACCATCCCTGATATCCTCGAAGCACAAGGCAGCGATGTCGACAACAATGGCCGTGTCGACAACTTCGTCGATGCCAATGGCGATGGCTACCACGACCCGCTGGCGACAACGCCCTGGACACGCCCCGACACCGATGGTGATGGCAACAAGGACTATCGCGATCTCGATAGTAACAATGATGGCCAGTTCGATATCGCAGGAACCGGACGGGCAGATAGCAACAACGACGGGATTGTCGACAACTTTACCGATCCCGACGGCGATGGCTGGGATCGGGGGCGTGCTGTGCTGGGTGATACCGGCGAGGCCGAGATTCTCACTCGTGTCGATGGTGGCTTAGGTGGTTTCGGACTGCCCTTTGCCCTGATGCTGCTGCCACTGGCACTGCATCGACGCCGGCTGATTTCCGTTGCTGTCCTGCTCGGGATTGGTTCGAGCGCTGCCGCAGATCAAGGCCAATTCTACGTCGGTGGTGGCTTCGGCATGTCACAACTGGAACCGAAAATCGTCAACCTTCCCGCTTGGAGCGTCACTGAGGAAAACGACAAGGCATTCAAACTCTTCCTCGGCTACGATGCCACGGACTGGCTCTCGGTAGAAGGTTTCGCAGCCCGCATGGGCGCTGCCAGCCTCTCCGACGGCGCGGGCGGTGGCGGTGATATCGACTACGATAGCTATGGCGTCGGCCTGGTCGCCACCCTGCCCGACAACAGCGACGGCTTCGCCGTGCTTGGCAAGCTTGGCTATGGCCAGATCGACAATAGCAGTGACAGCGTTAACTTTCGTGAAGTCGAAGGCCATCAGATCTACGCCGGCATCGGTATCGAGTATCAATTCGACAACGACTTTTCCTTCCGCGGCGAGTATGACTACATCGACAAAGATGCCACGATGATCACCATGAGCCTGGTGAAACGTTTCGGTGGCAAGGAAGAGGAGTATGTGCCACCCGTCGCCCCGGCACCAAAAGTCGTCAAGGTGAAAGAACCCGCACCGGCACCGCCACCACCGAAGAAACCCGCCGATGTCATCACCCTGGTACTCGAACCCATCCACTTCGAGACCGACAAATCGACATTGACCGCTGACGCGCGCACCCGTCTGGATCGCATTGCGGCTGTGCTCACCACCTATCCACAGGTGAAGCTGCTGATCGTCGGCCATACCGATAGCCGTGGCAGTGACAGCTATAACCTGGGTCTGTCACTCGCTCGTGCCAAAGCTGCTACCACCTACCTGGTCCGCAAAGGCATCGCCAACTCCCGCCTCAGCTATGAAGGGCGTGGTGAGCGTGAGCCAGTCGCCGACAACAGCACCAAGGAAGGTCGGGCACAAAACCGGCGCGTGGAGTTCTACCCCACCCCGGCCAAGGTGGAAAAAGCCGAAACGAAGTAAGGCTTCCGAATCTTCGGCGCTGACGTTGCATTGCTCGTCGGTTTTGGCAAAGCAGGGGCACTGGGCCGGATTCTGGATATGGGTTTGACGGGCTAAAGGGTGTCGTTATACGGCACCCTTGGGGATACCTTCGTGCCTAGATCGCGCCTCGCCTTGATCCTCTTGCCACCCGGCTAGCCCAATTCCACAGGCCTGCTCCACAGATCGAAACGGTGCAGTCGATCGCACAGGCGGGTCATGGCGTCGCCTCGCCAGCGGCCAATCAGCAGGCCGTGCAGGCGCAGGCCGGTTTTTTCTTTAGCTTTTTTGAGTTGGGGTTCGATCGACTCGGGACTGGGGAAGCGGCCATCACTGACCAGCAAGATATCGGCCTGTTCCCATCCTGCTTCAGTATTTTTCTCCAGCGCGGCGGTCAGAGCGCTGCTGACGTCGGTGCCGCCGTGAAAACTATGTTGTAAAAAATCTAGCAGCGCACGGTAGCCATGGCGGCTGAAGTCGAGTTGCCAGGAGATCATCTGCTGTTCGCCGCTGAAGGTGATGACGCAGCAGTCGCGTTTTTCTTCCGCGGCGATGCGCAGGGCTTCAAGGGTGACGGCTTTGGCGATGGTTTCCGGCTTGCCTTGCATCGAAGCCGAGCTGTCGAGGCAGACGATAATGGGGCCGTGACCAGGATTTTCTGGGGATTGACTGCTGGTTTGTTGCTCTTCGGGTTCCGGCATCGGGCTGTGCTCGGAAAGCACGCCATGCAGTTGATAGCAGCGCAACATGCTTTCGGCACGGCGTGCATGCCAAAGCGTGTTGAGTTTGGGATGGCCGAGCAAGGCCGATTCGACCGGCAGCATGCGGGCGATATCGTCACTCAGTTTGATGCCTTCGGTGGTGTCGATGGCATGGGGTGAAAAGCCGCGCGGTGGATTTTCCGGCACTCTGCGCAACGGCTCACTGAATTGTGCCACCAACGTTTCTGCTGTGTCGCCATTATTGGCACCACGCATCCGCCCGAGCACATCGACCAGTTGCTTGAGTTCTGGAATATCACGCATCAATTTCCGATAGCGTGCGATATCACGCCAGCCCTGCGATGCCAGCACACCACGCGTAAGATCCCAGCCACGTCCGAGGAATCCGCCCAGCTCATCAAGCACGCCAGACAGCGCCTTCCAGCTCATGGCCAACTCGCCCCACTGCCCCTCGAAGGTATCGTTCAGCGCTTGAAGATTGCGGCCAACGCCTGACTGGTCGAGCGCCGCGGTGGCATCGGCGTCCGCTTGTGGTGGTGCCGATTGATCTGCGATCACTTCTGATGCAGTCGCGATCTCCCTACTGTCTTCAGACGACATTTGGTTTTCGATATTTGCAGTGATGTCGGCAGAGGATTTGGCTTGCATGCCGCTGCCGCCGCCAGCAGCAGCCGGATCACTCCCCGCTTCACCGTCAGAAGAAGCATCATCAGGGTCACCACCATCGGGCTGCGAGCTGCCGGATTCAGCATGCTCGGAAATACCCTCCTCGTCTTCGAAGACCGAATCACGGTCGCGCATTTTCTGGCGTTGCGCGAGCTGATCGTCAAACGCCCCCGCCTTGCTGAAATAGTCCTCTGCGCTGCTGATGCCTTCGAGGACGGTTTCAAGGATAGAGTCAGTCAGCGCCCGTTCATCCTTGCAGTAGCGCACGATATCGAGCGCCTCCAGCCGCATCAGAATCACCCGGCGCAGTGATTTATCCGGCCAGCAAAGGTTTTTTTCATCCGGCAGCTCACCCTGCAACAGTGCCTCACGCCATTGCAACACGCCCTCCGCACGCGTCAGTAATTCGCCGTGAGTGTGGGTGACGACACTGGAAAAAAGCGCCTCAGGTATTTGATCGAGAATAGCAAAACGGGCTTCGAAGGCCTCCAGGCTCACGGCGACACCGCCCGCTCAGGCCCGCACGGGCAGGGTTTTGTAGCGCTCGTGGATGGCTTCGAGACGGCTGATCACTTTGCCCACCTCATCGATATTCTGCTGCAAATAATTCCGTGAACCATCAATGAATTGCTGATCAACCCAGAGATGGGCACCATCCTCCTCATCGAGCGATCGCAGCTGCAGCACCAGCCGAACTTTGAGCTGCCGAATTTCATCCAGCAGGTTGCCGGTTTCACGCAAGCGCGAATCGATGAATGCGGGGTCGTGGACCGTCGGTTCCATTGCCGGCGGATTTTCGGTGTATTCGACCAAGCGGTTTTTGTTTCGGGAAATATAGCGGTCGATGCTCTGCCACTCCCCGTCGATATGGCACTGACCATAGACATCATCGAAAAATTGTTCACGCAACTCCGCGGCGGTATAGCCCTGATTATCGTTGGTACGGTCGCTCTGATCTGGGGGTGCGAGGTAGAGCGGCTCGCCATCGCGCTCTCGCAGCCGCCGCACTTTTCGCACTGTCGTGGGATTATTTTTCTCATCGAGATAAAGCAGCTCATTGCGTGCATTACGCATGGGCGTTTTACTGCTGGCATCCTCCTCGAGCGCCGCCTCCCACACCGCGAGCAGTTTTTTCAGCCGCTCGCCATTGAAGCCGCTGCCAACGCCAATATGCTGCTGATACCAGCGCGAGATGACCTTGCGTTGCTCGGGCCGGTGCCACAGGCAGTGCTGCAGCAATGCACAGTCCCAAATGGAAACCGCTGCACGGTCATTGGTATGCGCCGATATTTTCAACAGCTTCACGGCCTTGCGCCAACGCCGGTCAGAGACATAGATATTCTGCTGCTGTAAAAATTCACGTAATGCCTGCAATAACGCTCTCACATCTTCGGGCAACCCAACCTGCCCGGCGCCCTGCTGGATTGCTTCCAGTTCACCGGGCGCCAATGCCAGCTGCGGTTCGATCTGACAAGGCACCTCCTCGAGTTGCAATAGATCGACGAACTTCTCCGCCGACACGGGCGCCACCTCAAAACGACAGAGGAAACGGTCGTAGAGCGCGTCCAGCTCGCCCTCCTCCGGCAATTCATTGCTGGCGGCAACCACCGCGATCAATGGCGTCTTGAAGCGCCGCGAGCCGTTGTCGAACTCGCGCTCGTTCAGCAGCGTCAGCAAGGCATTGAGAATGGCGCTGTTGGCCTTGAATATTTCATCGATGAACGCCACGCTGGCGGTGGGTAGATAGTGTTCGGTCTGGCGTTCGTAGCGGTCATCCTCGAGTGCTTTGATCGACAGCGGCCCGAACAGCTCCTCCGGTACGGAAAAGCGCGTCAACAGGCGCTCGAAATAGCGGCTGTCACGAAACGCCTGGTGCAGACGGCGCGCCATCACACTCTTGGCCGTGCCGGGAAGACCGATTAGCAGCAGATGTTCACCCGCCAATGCCGACAGCAGCGCCAGCCGCGCCGGCTCTTCCCGCTCGATCAGACCGGCGGAGACCTGCGCGATCAGATTGCGCAACCGTGTTTTCATTTGTCTGCTCCAGTGAGGATCACTTACCGGTGAGTATCCACTTCACATGGTCGAGCATATCGCGAACGCTGTTTTCACGAACCGTCTGCAACAGTTCGTCAAGCTTGAACTTATGATGGCGCTCATGCACGACGCCCACCTGCTCCATATCCGCCAGCCCGACTTCTCGCGCGTGTTCGACAAACCCCTTATTGCGCCAGAAAAAAGCGCCCGGCATCGTGGTTGGAATGACCAGGGCATAAAAAATAATGCGCTCCAGATAGGCCATCAGCAGCAGTGACACCGCCAGCGCCGATGCAAGCAGCAAACCCGCGACACTGGTGACACCAATCAACGGCAAAACCAGTAACATGATGCCATTGACCGCCATCAGAATATTGCGCAGCCAGTAGGTTTTGCCAAATGCCGTTGTCTGCTGATAATGCGCTGCCGCGCCTTCACCCTGACCTGCCACCAGATCACGCGCATGGAAGAACAGCCCAACTGCTTCGACCAGCAAACCGACAAGCGCCATTGCACTGAGCGTTGCCACCGGTACATCAGAGGCGGGCATGAAAATGAGCGCAACGATACCGATCAGCACACTACCTAGCACCAGCATACTGCCGTAGAAAGCCGTTGCCGTTTGCCAATGATCCCAGAACGGTCGGGCCGGAATGCGATAGAGCTTGTACATGTAATAAGAGCCAGCGGCGAAACCGGCCAAGGCCAGCAATCCGGTCACATTGGCCAGCAAGTTGGCGAAGGCGTTGTCGAACAGCGAGAAAAATGCGTAGCCAACCAAGCCAGCAAAAAAAGCTGATACGCCTGCAATTTCACGGCTAAGTGGTGACAGACGCAAATTATTGAAGCCACGGTAGAAGCGGTGCGGCTTGCCAAGGTGCATATTCAATTTGAACAGGCCAAAGCCCATCAGCGCCAACATGCTACCCAACAGTGGCAAAAACGCAGCTGATTCGCGCACCCGAACCAAATCGGCGATGCCAAACCAGGAACCGAGCAATATCATCAAAAATGCCCCCATCACCGCCTGCGCGCTCAACGTGAAAATGACGTGGGCGTTTTCGTGGGAAGCCAGCAGGGTTTTAATCCCCCAGGACCTCTCCTTGCCGTGTTTTTTGTCCACCACCGACTGATAGCCGCCATCGCGACTCTGCTGATATTTGACCGGCATCGTATCGATGCGGGTCAACTCCTTTTGCAGCGTGCGGGTCTGCTGAAAACGAATATTGGGGTGGGTGATATCGGTGCGGGGAAAACCGGGAATCTCAGTCTCCGCTTGAATTCTGTTTTCTGGAATGTTTTCGACCACGCCAAAATCGAGCGCATTACCCAGACAGGCAGCGACACAGGCAGGCTTCAACCCCACTTCCAGGCGGTCGACACACATATTGCACTTACTCACCTGCCCTTTGACCGGATCTAGCTGCGGCGCGTTATAGGGACACACCCAGGTACAATAACCGCAGCCAAAACAGGTGTCCGGGTCCTGCAACACAGCGCCATATTCTGCGAACTTGGTGTAAGCGCGCGTTGGGCAACCCTTCAGGCAAACCGGATCATCACAGTGGTTGCAGGCCATCGAAATCGACAGCCGCGTGTAGTTGGGGTGGACGCCACTTTCGAGGAAGCCGACTGAACGAAACGCGATATGTGGTGGGTTGTCATTTTTCTCTGAACACGCCGCCTCGCAGGCATGGCAGAAAATGCAGTTATCGGCATTGAAAAAGAAGCCATGCTGCTTATAGCGGTTGGGGTTTTTCTGCTCCTGTACTTCATCGTTGATGACGAATGGCTGCTGCCGCAGCTCGTGCGACTCCGGAACGGTTTCGATGCTATCGCCGTAACGATTGGTCTGCTTCGTCTCCTTATCCCAGAGAAATGCATATTTTGGTTCGTCGGATCTTACGTTGAACATGGTTTGCTCTTTGGTTTGGTTGGACCCTTGTCATGGATTGGGTGAGGGCTTTTGGTTACTTTGGTGTATCGCAGTGCTGTGGTGGTTTTGATGAGCTGCGCTCGTTTCCCTCTCATCCCAGCCTTCTCCCCCAATGGGGGAGAAGGAGTCAATGCCCTCCCCCTGCCAGGGAGAGTTTTAGGGAGGGGGTAGACGCCGCCGAATCATTTCCAACACCCCTTCGAGATTCTCCATCACTTCATTATTCCAAAAACGTAATACTGTATACCCCTTTGCCTCCAGAAACTGCGTTCTTTTTCCATCATATTCGATGGCATCCATATGCTGCCCACCATCGAGTTCAACAACCAGTTTCTCTTTTGTGCAAACAAAATCCACAATATATGGCCCTATCGGATGCTGTCGCCGAAATTTATGGCCTGCCAACTGTCTGGCTCGGAGTTGATACCAGATGCGTTTTTCGGCTTCGGTCTGGTTTTTTTGAGTTGGCGGGCGGATTTGATCAGCTTCATGTTATTCAGGCGTCTGTGGAAACAAGCGAGCAGCGCTCGCACCCCCTCACCCTAACCCTCTCCCCGGCGGGGAGAGGGAAAATTAGTTATTCCCTCCCCCTGCCAGGGGGAGGGTTAGGAAGGGGGGCACACCACCAAACCTCAAAACTCCCGTCGCTCCATGCTCAACTTCGCGGCCTCGACCTGATCCTCCACTAACTCGATGCGAACCGCCGACTGTTTGAACGCAGGCTGGCGGGAGTGCGGGTCGAGCAGTCCCAGGGTCAGGCGGTTGACGCAATCGTGATAATGAAACGGGATGAACACCATGTTGTGCGGTACCCGTTGGGTCAACTGCGCCATGACGATGGCGTCACCACGGCGCGAGACACAGCGAACATATTCACCGTTGCGAATACCCATGTCGGCGGCCGCGTCGGGGTTGATCTCCATATAGGGTATTGGGCTGTATTTGTTGTTGTTGCCAAGTTTTCCGGTCTTGGTTCGGGTGTGGAAATGCTCGACGACGCGGCCAGTATTGAGCCAGTAGGGGTATTCGTCATCGGGTACTTCGTTATTGTCGATGAACGGCAACGGAATCATTTTGGCGCGGCCATCGGGGTAGCGGAAGCTGCGTTCCTCGGTGTACAGACGTTTCCCCCCTTTGACCGGCTCCGTGCCCGCCTGACGCTCCGCTTCGGTATAGGGCCATTGAATCCCCCGCTTCTCTTCGATCAGATCGTGGTCCATGCCGGAGATATCGACCAGTCGCCCTTTCGACAATTCGCGCATCTCTTCGAACACTTCGGCCGGTTTTTCCGGAAAACGGATTTTCCGCCCCTGTTCGAAATGCTTGGCCAGCTCGGTGAAAATCCACAGGTCCGATTTCGAGTTGCCATGCGGCTGCGTTGCCTGACGCACGATATTGACCCGGCGCTCGGTATTGGTGAACACGCCCTCCTTCTCGGCCCAGGTTGCTGCGGGCAGGTAGAGGTGGGCATATTGCGTCGTCTCCACATCGGCGTAGGAATCCTGCACGACGAGAAATTCCAGCTTTTCCAGCATACGGCGAATGCGGCTGGTGTTGGCCATTGATGTCATCGGGTTGGTGGCGACCAGCCACAGCCCTTTGATCTGCCCCGTTTCGATGGCGGGAAAAATGTCGGTTTCGGTGAGACCCCGCTGTTTCGGAAAGAATTCTGGATCAACGCCCCAGAATTGGGCAATTTCTTCGCGATCCTCCGGTTTTTCCAGCAGCCGGTAGCCCGGCAGTCCGGAGCAGGATGACCACTCCCGGGTGCCCATGGCATTACACTGCCCAGTGATCGATAACGCAGTGCCCCCCGGCTTGCCGATATTGCCGGTGCTCAGGGCGAGGTTGTTGATGCCGACGACGCCATCGCTGCCGTGTGTACTCTGGTTGATGCCCATGGTCCAGATCTGCATCGCAGCATCGGCCTTGGCAAAAATCCTGGCGACATTACGGATCGTATCCTCATCGATGCCACAGATTTTCGCGGCGGTGGCAGGATCATATTTCTGCACCTCCTGCTCGACCTGCTCGAAACCTACCGTATTGGCTTCGATATAATCCCGATCCTCCAGGCCCTCATCGAGGATGACGTGCATCATCGCGTTCATGAGCACCACGTCGGTGCCCGGCGTGATGGCCAGATGGATATCGGCGTTCTGCGCCAGCATGGTGGTGCGCGGATCAACCACGATCATCGGAAATTTGCGCTTTTCCTGCGCCTCTTTGAGCCGCCAGTAGATGATCGGGTGCTGTTCCGCGAGGTTGGAACCCCAGGCGATCAGGCAGTCGGTGTGCTCGAAATCTTCATAGCTGCCCGGTGGCCCATCGGACCCAAAGGAGCGTTTGTAACCTGAAACGGCTGAGGCCATGCACAGCGTGGTGTTTCCGTCGTAGTTGTTGGTGCCAATCACCGCACGGGTGAGTTTACCGAGGGTATAGAATTCTTCGGTCAGCAACTGTCCAGTCGAGACGATGGCGAACGAGTCTCGGCCCCAGGTTTTCTGGATGCGGAGAATTTCATCTTTCATGTGTTCCAGCGCACTGTCCCAGTCAGTCTCGCGATAGCCTTCGTGGATGTGTTCGCGAATCAGCGGGTTGTCGCCGCGTCCGGACGATTCGAACAGTTCATGCTCGAAAATCCCCTTGACGCAGAGCTTGCCACGATTGACATCGGCGCCGCCAACGCCACGCGACGCCACCGGCTTGCCTTCGTTGTTGATGCCCACTTCGATGGCGCAGCCAGTCGAACAATAACCACAGGTGGAGTATTTCCACTCCACGACCTTTTTATCGGCGATATTGATACTTTTTTTCTTGCCACGTCCAAACAACATTGATCTTCCTCCAGGGTGGCGGTGCTATGGCGTCGCCAGAAACTCGCGTAATTCAGGTATGCAGGAACCACAATTCGTTCCCGCCTGTAACAGCTCACCAATTTGCTCGGGTGTCTTGAGCCCATGCTCGGCAATGGCTTTTTTGATCGTTTTTTCGCCCACATTGAAACAGGCGCAGACGATACGACCCACATCCACATGATCCAGCGGTGGCTTGCCGGTGAGCAGGCTTTGGCGCTCGGCGGGTTCCAGCTTTTCTTTCATAAACAGGCTGACCAGCCAGTCGCGTTCCGGCAACACGGCGCTTGCACCGATGAATACGCAGCTTTCCAGCTGCTCACCGATAAAACGCGCGGCGCGATAGTGATTCTGGTGTTTATCGAAGAATTCGACCCAATTGGCATCGGCGTCATTTTCATCACTGAGCAGCACACGGGCGCGGTCGGCCCAATCATCGGGTGTCTCCCGTCCGGCGATTTCGTAACGCCACAATCCAGTGGCGCGGGAGCGCGTCCAGTAAGTGGAATATTCCAGATTGAGGCGATTGCGACGAGTCAGGATGAATCCATGCCAGCGCGGTTGGCATGGCGCAATCCGTGCGACACTGTGTTTCGATTCCGGCTGCCCGGAAATCGGATCGACATTCGCCTCGACCAGCGTATTGACGCGCCCCTTGCCGGAAAAAACCCCGTTCCAGTGCATCGGTACGAACACACTTCCTTTGCGCTGCCCTTTGCCAATCTTGACGCGCACATAGATCTCACCGCGCGAACTGCTGACGGCAACGAGATCATCCTCATTCAACTGCTGCGCTGTCGCATCTTCAGGATGCATTTCAATATATGGCTCTGGAATATGCTGCGACAGCCGCGGAGACATCCCGGTACGGGTCATTGTGTGCCACTGATCGCGAACTCGCCCGGTGTTCAAAACAAACGGAAACTCACGATCGGGTTTTCTTACCGGCGGCCGTGGCGTGACGGCGATAAATCGTGCCTTGCCATCTTCGGTATTGAAACGCCCATCGCCATAGATACGTGCCTTGCCTTGCGGATTTTCCGCATTAACCGGCCACTGTACGGGGTTGAATGCCCCGTACTCTTCCCAGCTGATATCCGCCAGGGCACTGATATCGAAACTGCGTTCACCATCGTTCTCAAAACCCGACAGTGCTGCATGCTCGCGAAAAATATCGTGCGCAGAACGATAGGAAAACTGCTCGCCAAACCCCATCTGGCGCGCAACTTCGCTAATAATCCACCAGTCTGGACGCGCCTGGCCAGGCAGTGGCAGAAAACGGCGTGTTCGCGATATATAACGCTCGGAATTGGTGACAGTGCCATCCTTCTCGCCCCAGGTCAGCGCCGGCAGGCGAACATCCGCCAAACGCACGGTGTCGGTCTCACGCACGCAATCCGATACCACCACAAACTCGCATTTTTCGAGCGCTGCCTTGACAGCATCCGCTTCGGGCATGCTGACGACCGGATTGGTCGCCATGATCCAGACGGCTTTCACCTTGCCCGCATCAACGGCCCTGAACAGATCAACGGCTTTGAGCCCGTCCTTGTCAGACATCACCGGCGACTGCCAGAAACGCTGTAGCCGCTCACGATGGATCGGGTTTGACAGTTCCATATGCGCAGCAAGCTGGTTCGCCAATCCCCCGACTTCACGCCCACCCATGGCGTTCGGCTGCCCGGTGAGGGAAAAAGGCCCCATGCCAGGGCGGCCGATGCGGCCGGTAAGCAGATGGCAATTGATGATGCTGTTGACCTTGTCGACGGCGCTACTCGACTGATTTATCCCTTGCGAATAGAACGTCAATACGCGTTCGGTACGCGCAAACATGCGGAAAAACTCGGCAACATCACTGTCGCTAAGACCGCATTGCCGTGCAACTGATGCCACATCGGGCGCCGATTTCCTTGCCGCCTCGAGCGCCGCCGTCATTCCCAAGGTGAAATTCTCGGTAAACAGCTCATTGCGCTCGTCTGACGCATCGAGATGGGCCAGCAGACCATTGAACAAGACGCTGTCGCTACCCGGCTCCAGCGCCAGGTGCAAGTCGGCGACGCTCGCCGTCTGGGTTTTGCGCGGATCGATGACAACAACAAAAAGATCGGGATTGGCTTTTTTGGCGCGCACAATGCGCTGGAAAATCACCGGATGGCACCATGCCATATTGCTGCCGGTGATGACGATCATTTTTGCCCGGTCGATATCGTCATAACTACAGGGCATCACATCTTCGCCAAAGGCGCGCTTGTAACCGGCAACCGCCGATGACATGCAAAGCCGGGAATTGGTGTCGATATTCGCCGAGCCGATAAAGCCTTTCATCAACTTGTTGGCGACGTAGTAATCTTCCGTCAGTAACTGCCCGGACACATAAAATGCGACCGCATCCGGGCCATGTTCGTCGATGATGTCGCGAAACCGCCCCGCCACAGTTGCGATGGCCTGTTCCCAACTGACTTGCTGATCAGCAATCTCCGGGTACAGCAGGCGCTCCTGCAAATAGACCGTCTCGCCCAACGCCGTGCCTTTGGAACAGAGACGACCGCGATTGGCAGGATGATCGGGGTCGCCCTTGACGGTGACGACGCCATCCTCGTCCAGCGAAGCGATGACGCCGCAGCCAACGCCACAGTAGGGACAGGTGGTCTTGACGGCCATTTATCGTACCCTATGGCAGCCGCAGAAAAACCGTACCGTTTTCGACCTTGGTCTCGAAAACATTGGTGCAACCCTCATCGGGTCCCATGGCCTCGCCGGTGGTGAGATCGATTTTCCAGTTGTGCAGCGGGCAGGTCACCGAGTGACCATGCATGATGCCCTGGGACAACGGCCCATTCTTGTGCGGACAGGCATCTTTTATTGCATAGACGGTGTCGTCACGACCACGAAAAATCGCGACATTCATCGTATCGGTTTCGACCACACGCGACCCCAGCACGGGAATCTGATCCAGCGTCGTTATTTCCAGCCATTCACTCATGATTAAACTCTCTTTCCGTGCTGCGCGGCTTAGGGCGCAGCGTATTTGAATTGGGATTTTCAGGTAGCTTCCGATGGTTCCCTCGTACGGGACGAGGCAAGTATTCAAGAACCGCTCTCACCCCTCTCCCCGACCCTCTCCCCTCAAGGGGAGAGGAGGATTAAGAAACCTTGAGCTTGATCGGCTCGAAAAAGTGATCGCTACGCTCACCTTCGGCATAAGCTTTCCAGGGGTCGATCTGCGCCGGTTTTTGCGAGACGAGAAAACGCTCATGCAATGTCTTGCGCTGCTTTTCGTCTTCGAGAATATCCTTGATCTTTTGCAGCCCGACACGCTCGACCCACGGTGCGGTACGTTCCAGGTAATGGGCATCTTCACGATACAGCTGACAGAATGCGCCACACCATTCCAGCACCTCTTCTTCGGTATCTACCTTGGTCAGAAAATCGGTGACGCGCACCTTGATGCCGCCGTTACCGCCGATATGCAGCTCGTAGCCGGAATCGACGCAGACGACACCAAAATCCTTGATCGTCGCTTCAGCACAGTTACGCGGGCAACCCGACACCGCCAGTTTGAACTTATGCGGCATCCACGATCCCCAGGTCAGCTCTTCGAGTTTGACGCCAAGGCCGGTGGAGTCCTGCGTTCCCATGCGGCACCAGGTTTTGCCGACACAGGTTTTGCAGGTCCGCATCGCCTTGCCGTAGGCGTGACCTGAGACAAAACCGGCTTCTGAGAGGTCTTTCCACATCGCAGGCAGATCTTCTTTTTTGATGCCGAACATGTCGATGCGCTGACCGCCGGTGACTTTCATCTCCTTGACATCGTATTTTTCCGCGACATCGGCAATCGCTCGTAGCTCCTGCGGCGTACACAGCCCACCAAACATCCGTGGCACGACCGAATAACTGCCATCTTTTTGAATATTGCCGTGGGCCCGTTCATTGATGAAACGTGATTCGGGATCGTCGTAGCCGGGATATTCGCAGAGCAGATAGTAATTCAGTGCGGTGCGGCAAGCGGCGCAACCATCCGGCGTTTTCCACTCCATCATCTGGCGGATTTCTTCCTGTGACTTCAGACCATGTTCGCGGATCGCCGCGCGGACTTCATCATGACTGTAATCGGTACAGCCACACATCGGCTTTTTGCTCGGTGCTTCGGAATAGTCACCACCCAGCGTATGCGCCAGCAGGGATTCGACCAGGCCGGTACAAGAGCCGCAGGAAGCCGATGCCTTGGTGTGGGCGCGGACCTCTTCCAGCGTAAAGAGTTTCTTGTCGGTGATCGCCTGTACGATCTCACCTTTGCAGACGCCATTACAGCCACAAATCTCGGCATCGTCTGGCATTGCGGCTACCCGGGTTTCATCACCGTGACCAGCGTCCCCAAGGTGTGCCTGACCGAATAGCAGTGTATTGCGAAAATCTGATACATCGGTGCCATCGCGCATCAACTGGAAGTACCAAGTGCCATCGACGGTGTCGCCGTAGAGCACTGCACCGATAATGATATTGTCTTTGAGCACCAGCTTTTTATAGGTACCACCCGCAACATCGTGGAACAGCAGTTCTTCGGTGGTCTCGTCACCATGAAAATCGCCGGCGGAAAAGAGTTCGATACCAGTGACCTTGAGCTTGGTCGACGTCACCGTGCCTTCGTAGCGGGCAATACCAAACTCGGCGAGGTGATTCGCTGCAACCTTGGCCTGCTCGAACAACGGTGCCACCAAGCCGTAGGTCACACCGCGGTGCTGCACACACTCACCCACAGACCAGATACGGGGATCGAAGGTCTGCATGGTGTCGCTGACGACAATGCCGCGCTCGCAGTGCAAACCAGCCTTTTGTGCCAGCTCGATATTGGGTTTGATACCGACCGCCATGACCACCAGATCGGCCTCGACCTCGTCGCCATTGGTAAAACGCAGGCCGGTCACGCGGTCATCACCGAGAATCTCCTCGGTGGCGTGATCCATGAGGAATTTCATGCCCCGGTCTTCCAGTGACTGTTGCAGCATTTTTGCGGCTGGCTTGTCGAGCTGACGCTCCATCAGGGTGTCGAGCAGATGCACCACGGTGACATCCATGCCCTGCTTCATCAGACCGTTGGCCGCTTCGAGACCAAGCAGACCACCACCGATCACGACCGCCTTTTTGTACTGCTGCGCTGCCTCGATCATCATGTCCACATCGGCAACATCACGGAAGCCGATGACACCGTACTTATCCGCGCCGGGCAGCGGCAGCATGAACGAGGTGGAGCCAGTGGCGATGATCAGCCTGTCGTAGGGTGCAACCGTGCCATCTTCGGCGATGACTTCGCGTCGGGCACGATTGATCTCAACGACCTTCTTGCCCTTTTCCAGCTTGATATTATTATCGGCATACCACTGCTCATCATTGAGCATGATCTCGTCGAGCGTCTTCTCGTTGGCCAGCACCGGCGACAGCATGATGCGGTTGTAGTTGCCGTAAGGCTCTTCACCGAAGACGGTGATGTTGTATTTCTCCGGCGCGAGCTTGAGCAGCTCCTCGATGGTGCGCATGCCGGCCATTCCGTTTCCAATCAGGACGAGATTTTCTTTCATTTGAACTGACTCCAGACAGTCTCATTAATACTATGTAATCACCTTAAGCAACAGTCGTGCCAATATACAGCACACCTCTTATAAACAATCACTTGCCGCTTGATCAGGCACAAATTCATCGCCGATACCGAAGCCCTGAGCCCTGCTCTCGCCCGCGATCGCACCATCGTGGTGCGACGCTTGGCAACCACTGCGCCAGCATGGTGCATACCCCGCGATTGCGCCGGAAAACAACTCAAAATCGTGTGGATATTGCGTTAAAACCGCGACTTTCATCGTTGGCACGGTAGTTGCTAAAGCTATCACTGAAAGGCACATTTTTTCAGGAGAACCCGCATGGCTGAACGACTCAACATATTCAACCTGTCCAAACCCAATATTCGCATTCTTCACTACACCTGGTTTGCATTCTTCATGACCTTCGTCGTCTGGCTCGGGCTCGGGCCGATGATGCCGTTTATCAAGGAGGCACTGGACCTGACCGACCAGCAGGCCAAGGTGCTGCTGATTCTCAACGTGGCGATGACCATTCCTGCACGTATTATCGTCGGCATGCTGGTGGACAAATACGGCCCACGCATCATGTTTTCGAGCATTCTGATTCTGGGCGGCGCAATCAGCATTGCTTTTGCCTGGGCGGATGACTACGAGACACTGGCGGTGCTGCGCTTTCTGTCCGGATTCATCGGCGCAGGCTTCGTCGTCGGCATTCGCATGATCAGCGAATGGTTTCCGGCGCGTCAGACCGGCACTGCCCAAGGCATCTACGGCGGCTGGGGTAACTTCGGTTCAGCCGGTGCTGCCATGACACTGCCTTTTATCGCGGCCAACTTCGGCGGCGATGAGGGATGGCGCTATGCCATCACTTTCGCCAGCATCGCCGCCATGGCCTATGGCGCGCTGTATTACTTCATCGTCTCCAATACACCGAAAGGCTCGACCTACTTCAAACCCAAGAAAAGCGGTGGCATGGAGGTGACAAGCGTCGGCGACCTGGTGATCTATATTCTGATGAATATCCCGCTCTATGCGGCACTGGCACTACTGACATGGAAGCTGTCGCCGGTGAAAATGGGGCTGATCAGCACCGCCATGGCCGATATCGTCTACCTGGTGCTCGTGGCGCTGTTTCTGTTTCAAACCTGGAAGATCTGGAGCATCAACAAACACATCCTCAAAGAGCCAGTACCTGAGCTGCACCGCTACAAATTCAAGCAGGTTGCGATTCTCGACTGGGCCTACCTGGTGACCTTCGGCACCGAACTGGCGGTGGTTTCGATGCTGGCGATGTTCTACGTTTCGTGGTTCGACATCCCGAAGGTATCGGCAGCACTGCTGGCGGGAATCTACCCCTTCATCAACCTGGTTGCCCGCCCCGGTGGTGGCTGGATCAGCGACAAGATTGGCCGCAAACTGACGCTGATGATCGTCTTCGCCGGCATCACCGCCAGCTTCGTCGCCCTCGGCTTCGTCGATAAGGACTGGCCTGTGATCATGGTCGTCGGTCTCACCATCATCGGTGGCATCTTTTCCAAGGCTGGTTCGGGCGCAGTCTATGCGATGGTGCCGCTGATCCAGCGCCGCATGACCGGGCAGATCGCCGGTATGGCCGGTGCCTTTGGCAACGTCGGTGCGGTCATGTTCCTGACAGTCAACTCGCTGGTGGACTACGATCAATTCTTCATGTTCATTGGCCTGATTTCGGCTTTCGTTTTCTTGCTGATCGTCGTGTTCCTCGATGAGCCGGAAGGTCAGATGGCGGAAGTGCTTCCCGATGGCACCGTTGAGATGATCGACGTAAAGTAGGTGGATGCGACTGAACCCCCTCCGACGGAGGGGGGGCAGTACGCAAACATCAACCTGGCGACCCAACATTAGGAAATCGACAAGTGAGCAACAACCTCCAGATCTCCCTCGGCCAAAGCTCCATCGCCGGCGCCAAGGATGATAACGAGGACTTCCACGGCGCCTATATTCCCACCGACAAACAGCTCGACGAAAAGGGCATTGCGGTCGCCATTGCCGATGGCATGAGCGGCAGCGACGGCGGCAAGGAGGCGAGCCAGATCAGCATCAAGCAATTTCTGTCGGACTATTACGCGACCCCTGAATCATGGACGGTGAAACGCGCCGTCAACCAGGTGATGACAACGCTGAACAGTTGGCTATACAGCCAGGGGCAGGAACGCTACGGCTCGGCCAAGGGACTGGTGACGACGTTCGATGCGATCATTTTCAAGTCGCAGACGGCCCATTTGTTCCATGTCGGCGACAGCCGTATCTACCGCTATCGTGACGGCAAACTGGTGCAGCTCACCAACGACCACCGCGTTTGGATCAGCAACGACCGCGACTATCTTAGCCGTGCGCTCGGCATCGATACCCATCTGGAAATCGATTATCGCCACACCTTGATGCAAGAGGGCGATATCTATTTCCTCAGCACCGACGGCGTCCACGACTTCATTGGCGAAGCTGAATTGCAACAACTGATCGAGCGCTACAAGAGCGATCTGGAACAGCTGACCGATGAAGTGGTAGCAGCAGCACGTGCCGGTGGCAGCGATGACAATATCACCTGCCAGGCAGTGCGCATCGAATCGTTACCACGCGCCGACAAGAATGAGTTTTATGAAAAACTGACCCGGCTACCTTTTCCACCCGATTTGAAAGCCGGCAATATTCTCGATGGCTTTCGTATCATCCGCGAACTCAACGCGACATCCCGCAGCCAGGTCTATCTGGCGGAAACCACCGAGGGCGAAAAACGCCAGGTGGTCATCAAGACGCCATCGGTCAACTTTCAGGACGACCCCACCTATATCGACCTCTTTCTGCACGAAGAGTGGGTAGCGAAACGACTCAACTCACCCCATCTGATCAAGGTCTGCCCGCTGCAAAAGCCACGCAGCTTTCTCTACACCGTGGTGCAGTACATCCAGGGCCAGACGCTGAGCCAGTGGATGCTGGACAACCCCAACCCGACACTGCCCCAGGTACGTGGCACGGTCGATCAAATCGCCCGCGGCCTGCGCTGCATGCACCGAATGGAGATGATCCATCAGGATTTAAAGCCCGACAATATCCTCATCGACAAAAACAACACGCTGGTGATCATCGATTTCGGCTCGACCAAGGTGGCGGGCCTGGCCGAAGTGCAGTCGGTGCTAGATCACAGCCATATCGTCGGCACCGCGAACTACTCGGCACCCGAATATTTCAAGGGGGAGCCTGGCAGCAACCGCTCCGACCTCTATTCCCTGGGCGTTATCGCCTACGAAATGTTCACCGGCAAACTGCCATATGGAGAAATCACCCCGGAACGGGCCGCGAAGAAGAAATTCGTTTACACCCCCGCGCGCTACCACAATCCCAGTGTGCCGGAATGGGTCGATGCCGCACTACGCAAGGCCGTCCACCCCAATCCGGAAAAACGCTACTCCCTGCTCTCCGAGTTCATTCACGACCTCACTCATCCCAACGAATCGCTGGTGGCGGCCACCGAATTCCAACCGCTGGTGGAGCGCAACCCGACCGCCTTCTGGCGTCTGATCGCTGCGGCGGAGTTTCTGATTCTTGTTGCGCTCGGTATTGCCTGGCTGCGGTGATCACGGACACCCACTGAAGCTCCCTTCCCCATCGGCACCAACAGTCAGACCGTGATGCAAATCACGGCGATCCGTCAGATCCATGAGCAATTTACCTCATTTTGAAACAATCCCTGTTTAACAAGCTGCGGATACGTGAAAGCGATCACGGCCTGACACTTGTTTGCTTGCAACCCTCTGAACAAATCAGCTTGTCGCGAGTGCAAGGAAGCCAGCGCTACCCCGAACGACTTCATGGCCAATGGAAAAATCGCCGTGATCGTCCTGTTCGATGAGGTTGAAATGTTCAACATCGCAAGACGGCAGTTCCTGCAACGACTCTTCGCACTTCCCCTGCTGGGCAGCGTCATTGTCCCGCTGACAGTCAACAGCCCTGACGACAAATCCTATGACCGGCTCCTGCTTGTCAATGGTTGGGTGGTTCTGGAATCGGATCTTCACTAGATCGAATTTCTCACCAGAATGACGAGCCGCTATTACGAGATATAAAGGGGGAAAACAAACGTACTCAAGGATCTCAACACCATTGAAGGCAATCCATTCGAGGGCAAAACCTACGACGCCTGTATCTGCGGTACCGGCCCAGCGGGGATGACCCTGGCCTTGAAGCTGGCGGAAAATCACAGCGTATGCCTGCTTGAAGCCGGCGGGCTGGAATACAGCGAGGAATCACAGTCGCTCTACAAGGGCGAGGTGACGGGGGAAGACTATGCGGATCTGGATACCATTCGCTTTCGTCAGTTTGGTGGCTCCTCAGTCGCCTGGGGTGGCACTTGCCGGCCACTGGATGCACGTGACTTCAAGAAACGCCCCCTGGTGAAATACAGCGGCTGGCCAATCCAGCGCGAAGATCTCGAACCTTATCTCGCCGAAGCCCGTAACATCCTCAACGCCAACCATGGTGAAAAAGAAGCCTGTCAGCAAGGCGAGCGTCCCGAATGGCTGCCACCGATCGACGGCTACGAGGAGATGAAATACTGGGTGAGTTTCCCCCACGTCAACGTCGGCATCAAATACCGTGACTTCGTCGAAACCAACGAAAATGTCGATACATTTTTCCATGCCAACGTCACTGATATTCAGCTCGATGATGATCTCAAGACCGTAAATCACTTCGAGGTCACCGATTACAACGAGCGAAAATATCAGGTGCGTGCGCGTAACTTCATCGTCGCCGCAGGCGGTATCGAAAACCCGCGGATTCTGCTGAATGCCAACAAGCAAATTCCTTCAGGTATCGGCAATGAAAACGATCTGGTCGGACGTTTCTTTGCCGAACACCCCCACCACCAGTTGGGTGAGTTCATTCTCGAAGACGAGCCAAAGGCGGTGAAGGACAAGGATATGGCAGCCAAGCGCGAGCCTTACGAGCCAACCGGTCGCTATTTCCGCCCCGAAGACTCAAAACTCGTGGAAGACAAGCTGCTGAACCACTCGCTGGAATTCGAGGCTGGCGGCGTCAGCAGCCGAACAGCCGAAGACGGTCTGTTCAAATCCACCCTGCGCAAGCTGATCTGCACCTCCGACACGGTGAGAGATACTGCCGAGGCACTCAAGGGCGGCGCGGTAACCTGCAATATGGTCGTCGATGGCTATGTCACCATCTCGGCGGAACAGGAACCCAACTACGAGAGCCAGGTGCGGCTGTCGAAGAAAAAAGATCGTTTCGGCCTACGACAGGCCGACCTCCACTGGTATCACTCCAAACTCGACCGCAAGACCGTCCGTGATGTCGCCTGGTTCGCGGCAAAGAAACTCGCCACGACCCACACCGGCAGGGTAAGGCTGGAGCGCTGGATTCGCGAAGAAGATGTTCGCCTGCCCGGCCCCCACGCCAACACGGCGTCGATGGTTCACGGCCCTCAGCACATGTGCAGCACACGAATGGCCGACTCACCGGAAGAAGGTGTCGTCGACCCAAACTGCAGGGTGTTCTCGACCAACAACCTCTATATCGGCGGCTCAAGCGTCTTTTCTACTGCGGGCTTCGCCAACCCAACGTTGACGATCGTGCAACTGGCGCTGCGCCTGGCAGAACACCTCGACGGCACATTGAAAACGTGACACTGCGGTGGGCACCGCCAGGTGCCCACCGGTCATACGCCGTTGGTGGACACGCTAGTTGCGCACACCACCCTACCGGCTCTAAGACAGCCGCTGCAAATCCTCGTCGCGCATGCCGAGCAGATAGAGAATGCCATCCAGCCCCAGGGTTGCGATGGAGTGGCGGGCTTTCTCTTTGACCAGGGGGTTGGCGTGAAAGGCGATGCCGAGTCCCGCGATGGCGAGCATCGGCAGATCATTGGCACCATCACCCACGGCGATGACCTGTTCCAGGCGCAGTGCTTCTTTGGCAGCAATTTCTTTCAGCAGCGCGGCTTTGCGGGCGCCATCGACGATCTCGCCACTAACCCGCCCGGTCAGCTTGCCATTGTCGAATTCAAGCTGGTTCGCATGCACATAATCGATGCCGAGCCTACGCTGAAGATGCTCGGCAAAATAGGTGAATCCGCCGGACAGAATGGCGACCTTGTAACCAAGCTGCTTGAGCGTCGAGATCAACCGCTCGGCACCATCGGTAAGCGGCAGACGTTCTGCGACCGCGGCCAGTACCGACTCATCCATGCCTTCGAGCAAGGCCATGCGACGGCGGAAACTTTCCTGGAAATCCAGTTCGCCCCGCATCGCCGCTTCAGTAATTGCTGCGACCTGATCACCAACACCATGCACTTTTGCCAGTTCGTCGATGACTTCGACCTGAATCAGCGTCGAATCCATGTCGAAGCAGACCAGGCGGCGATTGCGGCGGAAAATATCATCTTCCTGAAAAGCGATATCGACGGCCATCTCCTGCGCCAGATGCAGAAACGCCGCATGCAATGCCGTGACATCGGACACCGCGCCCTTGAGCCAGATTTCAACCGACTCGCGCTGCGGCGCTGTATCAGCCTGACGCAGCGAGATTCGCCCCGAAAGTCGGTTGATACTCTCGATATTGAGTCCGTTGTCGGTGACGACGGTGGCAACGCGGGCGATATGATCCGCCGTCAGTTCGCGCCCGAGCAACGTTACGATGTGGCGTGGCTGGCCCTGCTCTGCCACCCAGGCTTCGTAATCATCTGCGCTGACTGGCGTAAAACGGACCGTCAGCCCCTGCTCGTGCGCGGAAAACAGCAGGTCGCGGAACACCGCGCAGGAGGCTGCCTCTTCCGGCAACATCGCCAGAATACCGAGCGACAGCGTGTCGTGAATCACCGACTGCCCAATATCGAGAATCGACACGCCATAGCGGGCGAGAATGCGGGTCAACGCGGCGGTGATGCCGGGCCGATCCTGGCCGGAGACCTGGATCAGTACGATATCAGGATTGGACATCTAGCCGCCCTGCTCGATCTTCGCCCAAGAGTCCCGCAGCGTGACAACACGATTGAACACCAATCGATCTGCGTCACCACTGTCGCGGCAGAAATAGCCTTCCCGCTCGAACTGAAACTGCTGGCCGGGCTCGCAATCCGCCAGTGACGGTTCAACGAAGGCATGGTCGATGACGACCAGGGAGTCGGGGTTGAGGTCCTCTTTCCAATTGTCTCCAGCCTGCGCGGTTTTCAGCAGCCGGTCATAAAGGCGGATCTCGACAGGAACCCCGAACTCGGCGGAGACCCAGTGGATCACACCCTTGACCTTACGGCCTTCCGGATTCTTGCCCAGCGTGTCCGGATCATAACTACAGATCAACTCTCTGATCTCACCTTGCGCATCCTTGACCACCTCATCACAGCGAATTACATAACTGTTGCGCAAGCGGACTTCCCCACCGCTGACCAAGCGTTTGAACTTCTTGTTCGGCGCCACTTCGAGAAAATCACTGCGATCGATGTAGAGCGTGCGGGAAAACGGCAGACTGCGGCTGCCCATCGCCTCGTCCTTGGGGTGATTGGGCGCTGTCAGTGTTTCCTGCTGCCCTTCGGGATAATTCGTCAGCGTCACTTTGAGCGGATCGAGCACCGCCATGCGGCGTGGCGCAGCAGCGTCCAGGTCTTCGCGGATGGCGCTTTCGAGTACCCCCATCTCGATGCTGTTGTCTTGCCGCGTCACGCCGATACGGTTGCAGAACTCCCGAATCGACGCCGCCGTGAAACCGCGCCGACGCAATCCGGCGATGGTCGGCATGCGCGGATCGTCCCAGCCTGAGACCAGCCCTTCATCTACCAACTCGGTCAGCTTGCGCTTGCTCATCACGGTATATTCAAGATTCAAACGCGAGAATTCGATCTGCTCCGGGTGGCAATCGATGGAGATATTGTCCAGCACCCAGTCGTAGAGCGGTTTGTGATCGGCAAATTCGAGCGTACACAGGGAGTGCGTGATGCCTTCGATCGCATCGGAGATTGGGTGGGTGAAATCGTACATCGGGTACAGGCACCAGCTGTCACCCGTCTGATGATGCACCAAGCCGCTGCGGATGCGGTAGAGCACCGGGTCACGCATGTTCATATTGCCGGAAGCCATGTCGATCTTTGCCCGCAGCACGCGGCTGCCATCGGCAAACTCGCCGTCACGCATACGCCGGAACAGGTCGAGGTTATCTGCAACCGAACGGTCGCGATACGGACTGTTCTTCCCAGGCTCCGTCAAGGTACCGCGGTATTCACGCATCTGTTCAGCATTCAGCTCGCAGACATAGGCGAGTCCCTTCTCGATCAGCTCGACCGCATAGCCATAGAGCCGCTCAAAATAGTCTGAGGCGAAGTACAAGCCATCCCATTCATAGCCCAGCCAGTGCACATCCTGCTTGATGGCTTCGATGAATGTCTCGTCTTCCTTTGCCGGGTTGGTATCGTCGAAACGCAGGTTGCAACTGCCGTTGTAGTCGATCGCAATACCGAAATTCAGCGTGATGGATTTGGCATGACCGATATGGAGGTAACCATTGGGTTCGGGCGGGAACCGGGTACGCACGCGATCGACCTTGCCGCTGGCCAGATCGGCATCGATGATCTGACGGATGAAATTGCTGGGTTTCTTCTCTTCCATTGTTTACGCCAAAGCTTCCGGTAAAGGGGCGCTATTGTAACGGGAATCGGGGTGCAAGAGAGAGGTCAGAAGAAAAGTTGGTGGGTGGGGATGGGTGCGGTGGGTTGGTGGATGCATTTGCCCCTACAAGCGCTTGGTGAGTTGCGGTGGGTTGGCGAATGAATTCGCCTCTACAGGGTTTGGCGGGTCGAAGGGGATTGGCAGGGAAGGAAAAAGGTCGCTTCCCTGCGACAAAATCAGTTCCTATTAACCAAACAGGAGGGGCTTCTTCAGTAACGCATCAGCAGCAATGCTGCCAGTAACAACAGAAGCCCCAGAATCCTGTCCATATTTACTTTCATCACGGCTGTTTTCCTGATTTCCATAGCATTCACCTCAGTTCAAGGTTGGATGGCATGTGCCAAATCCATGGGTTCGTGATTGGGGGCTGGGGAAAAGATTGGCAGACAAGATGACAAAGTTCCGTGACCAACGGCACATAAATTTGTCAGGTCTGGATCATCAACCCCCGTTTAGAGAGCCATGTCACGAAAAATATGGGCACTTCAGGAAAATCAAGGGGGGGTGAGCGGAGGCTCAAAGGTGCTACTTGCAGCCGGAATTGCTGCACTGACGGCATAGCCTGATCATGTACATCATCATGATAAAGCTGATCAGTGCAACGAAGCTGATGATGATCCCGACTTCGACCCAGAGCCGGTGCTCATAGTCGCTGCTCAATGTTGCGTCAGGCACATCGACCAGTTGCCAGCGGCTGCCGGGGATGTTCTTCACCGCTTTTGCCCGATTCGACTCAGCTTCGGTAAGTACGATGTCACGACCCAGTACATCGCGGGCTCCAGCGGCACCAATCTCAATCAGCCGGGGCTTATCGGTGTTGATGAAATAGAGCTGATGCCCGGGTGGTGCGTGGGTCGCCGCAATTTCCGCCAGATCGCTGGGAAAGAAACTGACGAAAAACACCCGGGCGACGCCGGAGACCGTGAGCGGCACCATGACATCATAGTGATACCCGGAAGGGTTGGGGTGAATCGCCAGTCGATTGTTCCTTTCCAGCGGATGCCCTTTGGCAATGGCCGCCGAAAAATTGCTGAGATCCTGCTGGCAGACAGCACCCACCTTGGTCTCGATGTCCGACAATACCGGCACGCCTTCAGGGGTGGCGATGGTGAACGTGAACAGGTTCTCGAAGCGTTCCTGCAGCCGTTGCCGCAGTGCCAGCCTTGTCGCTTCATCCTGCGGGTAGATCGCCAGCCGGGTGATCAGATCCCGGTACTCGTCGGCAAACAGCAGTACCATCTTCTTGACATCGATGATCTGCCTGGTCGCCGCGTAGGCGGCCCCATTGACCACCGCCTGCTGAATTTCCTGCTGGGAGTTGTTGAACTCGCGCACCCGCTCGACCGTGTTGATGATTAACACCATCGTCACGATCAGAATCATCAGAAGTGCCAGTGTGGCGGCGGGGAGCTTGTTCATGATCGTCTTTGCCTGGAACGTGAATCCACAGGATTATAAAGGGTTTACGACAGCAGCACCAACGCGCCGAACCTTTCACAATTGGCCTTCGGCCTATATCATGTCGCGCTTTGATCGAACCAGGAGGCAAACGCCATGGCGCTGTTTCGCACTATCGGTCTGTTGATCCTACTTTCCATTATGACGACAGGATGTAATTCCATGACTGAGACAGAATCTTCAAACCCGAAGGTTACGCTGGAAACCAACAAGGGCAATATCGTCCTCGAGTTGTATCCAGACAAGGCACCCAAGACGGTCGCCAACTTCATCTCCTACGTGAAAGACGGCTTTTTCGACGGCACCATCTTCCATCGCGTCATCCCCAACTTCATGATTCAGGGTGGTGGCTTTACCGAAGATATGCAACAGAAAGAGACCAAAGCCCCCATCGAGAATGAAGCCAACAACGGGCTGAAGAACGAAACCGGCACCGTTGCCATGGCCCGTACAGGCAATCCGCACTCCGCCACGGCACAATTCTTCATCAACACCAAGGACAACAGCTTCCTCGACTTCACCGCGCCAACGCAGCAAGGCTGGGGCTATGCGGTGTTCGGCAAAGTTGTCGACGGTCTCGACGTCGTTCGCGAAATCGAGAAAGTCCAGACCGGCAACAAGATGGGCCATCAGGACGTTCCAACCGAGAACATCGTCATTATCAAGGCGACCGTCGAAGAGTAGTCGCCCCATCAATGCCGGCTGAGCTTACGGCACAGCCGGCATCCTCTTTCGAGCACACCCATGGCTGAGACACTGTTTATTTCCGACCTCCACCTTGATCCCGGCAGGACGGAGATCATCGACCTGGCTGCGGAATTTCTCACCACCCGCGCCATGCACACCGACGCGCTCTACATCCTCGGCGACCTGTTCGAATTCTGGATAGGCGACGACCAGCCAACCGCCGGGTTGACACCAGTACTGGAAGCCTTTGAGACACTCAAGGCAAAGCAAACCCCCATCTTCTTTATCGCCGGCAACCGCGACTTCCTGCTAGGCGATGCATTCGCCAAACGCCATGGCATCACCCGGCTGCCAGACAGTACCGTTATCGACCTCTATGGCCAGCCAACCCTGATCATGCATGGCGACACCCTCTGCACCGACGACACACGCTACCAGCAACTGCGAAACATATTGCGCGCAGCCGACTGGCAACAGCAGTTCCTGGCGCTACCCCTGGAAGAACGCATCCAGCAAGCACTCGCGCTGAGGGAACAAAGCGAAGCCGAAACCGGCGCCAAGGAAAGCATGATCATGGACGTCAACTCCACCACCGTCAGCAACGAAATGGCAAAAGCCGGCGTGACACGCCTGATTCACGGCCACACCCACCGCCCCGCCATCCACGACCTGGAAGTGAACGGCCAGCGCGCACAGCGAATCGTCCTCGGTGACTGGTATAAACAAGGCAGCGTGCTGGTTTGCGACGCACGCGGCTGCCGGCTGGAAGGCATGTAGCAACGGATCTGCCATGGGAGTGGGCACACTAAGGTGGAAAAGCGCAGCAGGATCCACCATATAGCGCACCGACAAAAGCCCTTAGCCAGATTTCACCACTGCTGGTGGATGGCGCTGCGCTTGTGCACGTTGTGCTGGATCTTGCTTTTATAATAGCCGTCTAAAGCCTTCCTACCCAAAAACCACCGTCCGATTGTCGTACACCAGCACATTGCGGTGCAGGTGGTTCCATACCGCCCGCGCGAGGACGATTTTCTCCAGATCGCGCCCCTTGCGCACCATGTCTTCGACCGAGTCTTCGTGGCTGACGCGGCTGACATCCTGTTCGATGATGGGGCCGGCGTCGAGTTCGGTGGTGACATAGTGGCTGGTGGCGCCGATGATCTTGACGCCGCGCTGGTAGGCGGAATGGTACGGGCGCGCACCGGGGAAGGCGGGCAGAAACGAGTGGTGGATGTTGATGATCCGCTGCGGGTAGGCATCGATGAACTGCTCACTGAGAATCTGCATGTAGCGCGCCAGCACGACGAAGTCGATATTGTGCCGCGCCAGCAGCTCCATTTGCTTCTGCTCCTGTTCGAGCTTGTTGTCTTTGGTGATTTCGATGCGGTGGTAGTCGATGCCCAGACGCTCCGCCACGGGACGCATGTCGTCATGGTTGCTGACGATAACCGGAATCTCCACCTCCAGCTCACCCGATTCATAACGTGCCAACAGATCATAGAAGCAATGCGGCAGCTTGGAGACGAACAGCGCCATGCGTGGCTTTTCACCGGAAAAGTGGATCTGAAAATGCATGTCGAAGCGCGACGCCACCAGCGTCTCGAAATACTCGCTGATGCGGTCGTTCGGAATCGCGAACGTCTCAAGATCCCACTGCACCCGCATGAAGAACACCGATTGCTGCTCATCTACGTGCTGGTCGAGGTGGAGAATATTGCCGCCGTTCTTGAAGATGAATTCAGTCACTGCGATGACCAGCCCTTTCTGGTCGGGGCAGTGAATCAATAAGATGGCGGAGTTATCGTGTTTTCTGCTCACTTGAACTTTTCCTTGTCGTAAACGATATTACCCACCGCTATGTATCGACTGCGGCACAGCAGTCGTGTGACAGGCATCGTTGTCTCTTACAAATCCCCATCGTCAATTCCGGCGACTTTCATCAAATGCCGCTGCAACCCAGTCTTCAACGGGGCATTTCCATGAACTGGCACAGAAATGCGAGCATCCCGGCCAGGTTTTGCATAAATGTGGTGACTGCCGTTTATTCGTTTCAATTCCCAGCCCGCCTTTTCGATGAGCTTGCAGAAACGCTTGCCGCTGACAGCCTTCAAACAGCTATCTCCATCACCTTGTCATTCCCGGATATTGAGATGTGCTCAACATCTACAGAAAGACAGCCTTCCACAGCCTCATAGATATTGGTCAACAATTCATCAAAGGTTTCACCTTGGGTAGCGCAGCCAGGAATCGAAGGGACTTCTGCCCAATAACCGCCTTCCTCTGCCTCATGCACAACCACTTTCAACTTCATCACATCGCCTCTTTCATATCGTTGGGATGCCAAACCTTACATCGTCAGCGCTTCGTGCGTCAGCACAAACACCCCGTGTCCGCCGGATTCAAACTCGACCCAGGTGAACGGCAGCTGCGGGAAGGCGGCTTCGAGGGCGTTGGCGGAATTTCCCACCTCGACCACCAGCAAGCCGTCCTCCGCCAGGTAGCGCGGCGCATCTGCGAGAATGCGCCTGACGATATCGAGGCCATCGTCACCGGCTTCCAGCCCCAGGCGCGGTTCATGGTGGTATTCCGCTGGCAATGCCGCCATGTCCTGTTCATCCACATACGGCGGATTGCTGACGATCAGATCGAACCGCTGCTGCGGTATTGCGGCAAACACGTCCGACGCTACCGTGCGCACCCGCCCACCGAGTCCATGACGTTCGATATTTGCCTCGGCCAGTTCAAGTGCCGCGGGCGAGACATCGCTCAACACCACTTCTGCGTCCAGGAAAGCCTGTGCACAGGCAATACCAATACAACCGCTACCGGTACACAAATCGAGAATAGCAGAAACCGGGTTTGGACCAATCCATGGCTCGAAGCCAGCGCGGATCAATTCTGCAACAGGCGACCGCGGCACCAGTACCGACTCATTCACAGTAAACGGGAGATCACAGAACCAGGCCTCGCCGGTGAGATAGGCCGCCGGTTTGCGCTGCTCCACGCGCTGCATCAGTAGCGCAACCACCTGTTCCCGCTCGCTACTCGTCAGACGGCAATCGAGGTAGTCGCCGCGCAGATCGAGCGGCAACGACAGCGCATGTAACACCAGCCAGGCGGCTTCGTCGAAAGCGTTGTCGGTGCCGTGACCAAAGAACAATTCTGCTTCGGTAAAGCGGCTGGCGCCCCAGCGAATCAGATCCCGGATGGTGCGCAATTCGGTAGCTGCCAGCTGTGCTTCATTCATCGAAGTTGTCTGCTAAAGTTCGCGAAGCTACGATTGTGCCCCAAACGTGGCCGTTTCTCACCTGAACGGAAGACTGACATCGTGAAATCACAACTGATACGGCTGCTGGAGCTGCTGGCCACAGGACTCATTTTCATCCTACCCCAACACTGGATCTCGCGCCTGACCTACCGGCTGGTGCGCATCGAGACCCCGGCCATCAAGAACGCGATCATCCGCCTCTACACGACGCTGTTCAAACTGGACATGAGCGAGGTGGTCGAGCCCGATCCGCTTGCCTACCCCTCAATGAATGCGCTGTTCACCCGCGCTCTAAAACCTGAGGCACGGCCATTGCCCGATGATCCCGACATGCTCGTCGCCCCTGCCGATGGCGTCATCAGCGAGTTCGGCAGCATCGCCAATACGCTGATGATCCAGGCCAAGGGGCACTACTACAGCCATGACTTGCTGCTCGGTGGCAATGCCGATTTGAACCGTCCATTCAACGACGGACTGTTCGCCACCGTTTACCTATCACCACGCGACTACCACCGTTTTCACATGCCGTTTAGCGGCAGGCTGACGGACATGATCTACATTCCGGGGCGGCTGCACAGCGTATCGCTGATGACCACCCGGACGATTCCCGAAATCTTCACCCGCAACGAGCGTGTCGCCTGCTTCTTCGACACCGATGCCGGGCGCATGGCCGTGGTGCTGGTCGGCGCCATCAATGTGGCCGCCATCGAAACTGTCTGGGCCGGGCTGATCACACCGCCACCGGGCAAGGCGGTTCGCCATACCCATTACGACGAACCCATCGAGCTGAAGCGGGGGGAGGAACTGGGGCGCTTCAATATGGGCTCGACGGTCATCGTGTTAATGGAAGGCGAACGCTGGGAATGGCTCGATGGGCTGGAGACTTACAGTGATATCAGAATGGGCGAGGGGTTGGCTAAGGTACGCTAGGTGCTGGGGGTGTTTCGCGCTGATCTTGAGTCGCCTTGTGGCGACGGGCCGGCAGGATGCCAGCGGTCCCAGGACGAGGCTACGCCAGGTCTGCGGGGAAACTGATGACTTCCCGGATGTGCTCTGCCCCTAGCAACATCATCAGCAAGCGGTCGATACCCAGCGCCACGCCAGCGCAGTCGGGCAGGCCTGCATCGACAGCTTGCAGGAAACGCTCATCCACCGGCACGGTGGGCAGCTTACGCTGCTCACGTTCGGCCAGCTCCTGCTGCACCCGCCGGCGTTGCTCAGCCCCATCAGTCAGCTCTTGATAGCCATTGGCAAGCTCGACACCGCCCCAGTAAACCTCGAACCTTGCCGCAGTCTGGCCATCGGCGTTAAGACGTGCCAGCGCCGCCTGACTGGCCGGGTAGTCGGTGATCACGGTGAGGCGATCTGGCGGAAAATCGGGCGTGATGCAGTGCGACAACAGCAGATCGAGCCAGTCATCGCGGGGCATGTTGCAGCCTGGATGCAAGCCTCGCGCATCTGCGGCCCGCGCCAGTTCGTTTTCATCTGCGCTCAGCGGGTCGATTCCAAGCGACGTGACAAACAACGACTGGTACGAGAGACGAGCGTCGGTAAGCCCCATCCCTGCATCAGCGGCTAGCGCGCGAATCAGTTCAAGTACTTCATCGACCAGCTGCGGCGCATCGAAACCCAGCCGGTACCACTCCAGCAGGGTGAATTCCGGGTTGTGGTAACGCCCTGCCTCGCCCTGCCGAAACACTTTGCAGATCTGATAGATATCACTGCTGCCAATGGCCAGCAGGCGCTTCATCGGGAATTCGGGAGAGGTGTGCAGGTAGCCATCACTGCTGGCCTTGATCGATTCGATCGATGGGTCAGTGTTCCCAGCTGAGGATAGCAGCGGGGTTTCCACCTCCAGCACGCCGCGCTGCATGAAAAAGGCGCGAATGCGCTGCAACATCCGCGCCCTTTTTTGCAATACGCCGATACCGGCGCTTGGTTTCCAGCTATCGCTCACTTATTAACGCGGGAAACGTACTCTCCGGTGCGGGTGTCGATTTTAAGTACATCACCTTCCTCAACGAATAGCGGCACACGAATGGTAGCACCGGTCTCGACCGTAGCTGGCTTCGTTGCGCCCTGCGCCGTATCGCCACGGATGCCGGGGTCGCATTGCGTTACCAGCAATTCGACAAAGTTGGGCGGCGTGACCAGCAGCGGCTCGCCGTTCCACAACGTCACCACGCAGCTATCCTGCTCTTTCAGGTATTTGATCGCCCCTTCGACTGCGGCTGCGCCAGCACCGATCTGCTCGAAGGTATTGGGGTCCATGAAATACCAGAAATCACCATCGGTATAGAGGTATTGCAGCTCGGTGTCGATGACATCGGCCGCCTCCACCGTTTCCCCTGATTTGAAGGTTTTCTCCAGCACCTTGCCGTTCTTCAGGTTGCGCACTTTGACGCGGTTGAAGGCCTGGCCTTTGCCGGGCTTGACGAATTCATTTTCGAGGATGGTGTAGGGGTCGCCGTCGAGCAGAATTTTCATGCCGCCGCGAAATTCATTGGTACTATAGGTTGCCATGTCGTCGTTACCCGTTTGTGTCTGCAATCAGACCTGCGGAGTGCTAACCCCGCCGATCACGAAAAAGGCATTGATGATACCCCGAATCCTATCAGTAGAGAAAACCGCCGCCTGGCAGCGCCTGCTCAGCCAGGCCATCACCGATGCGGAGACGCTGTTTCACCGGCTCGGACTCGACACCGCGAAGCTCCCGGCAGCGTTACAAGCAGCGAGGGCTTTCAGGGTCATGGTGCCACCCAGTTATCTTGCCAGAATGGCGCGCGGCAACCCCAACGACCCGCTGCTGCTACAGGTACTGCCACAGGCTGCGGAAGTCGCTGCCCAGCCGCCCGGCTATCGCCGCGACCCCGTTGGCGACGATGCCGCCTCCCCACAGCCGGGACTGATCCACAAGTACCACGGGCGTGTGTTGCTGATCACCACCGGCGCCTGCGCCATTCACTGTCGCTACTGTTTTCGCCGCCACTACCCCTATGCCGAAGCCTCAGCCAGCCCACAACAACTCCAACCCACATTGGATTGGCTGCGACAACACGACGACATCGAAGAGGTCATCCTCAGTGGCGGCGACCCACTGATGCTGACCGACAGCCGCCTGGATCATCTGATCACAGCATTAGAGGACATAGCCCATATCCGCCGCCTGCGCTTTCACTCCCGCATGCCAGTGGTGCTCCCGGAACGCATCACTACCACCCTGCTGGCACGGATTCGGCGCAGTCGGCTGAAGAGCATCATGGTCATTCACGCCAACCACCCGGCGGAACTGGACCACAGTGTGGCCAATGCCTGCCAGCAGATGCGCGACGCCGGCATGACGCTATTCAACCAAAGCGTTCTGCTGAACGGTATCAACAACCAGCCAGACGTTCTGGAAAAGCTCTACAAACGATTGTTTTCACTGGGCGTTCAACCATACTATCTGCATTTGCTCGATAAGGTCCACGGTGCGGCCCACTTCGATATCGATGAGGCCAGCGCACAACGACTGTACACGGAGGTTTGCGCCCGCCTGCCCGGCTACATGACGCCGAGGCTGTCGCGCGAAATCAGCGGCGAAGGGTCGAAACGAATACTTGGGTTTGGCTAATGAGCGATACGCGAACCTGCCAATTCGACAGTCAAACTTCCAACTATGTGATTGGATTTGTGCATGTTCTGCTGCAAATCCCCTATGATCCGAATTTACCGGATGCAAATTGATCAGCTTGATGAACCTTCACCTTCCCAAATTCACATTACCGCCCGAGGAGATTGAGCAATCGCCCAACACCCTTCGTGCGGCCAAACGCTGGCAGGCCGAACTGCCACTGGTGAACATGGGAGAAACCACGCGGCTGTTCTATCTCGCCATCCGTAGACTCAACCGCCAAGCGCTGCCCGCCAAGCTTCGTCTGGAGCTGATGGAGTTGTTGCACCCGACCGGCCTGATCGTGTTGCAACATCTGAACAAGCACCTCAAGGCGTTGACGCACCCCCTGTCCGGAAAAGTCCGGCAAGTCTCTCGCCTGGCCGAGGCATTGATGCTGGAGATGTCGGTTGGGTACAAGCACGTCGTCTACGCTGTTTCCCGACAAAATGAAAAGCTCGACAACCGCTCACTCAGCCTGGCGGTACATCGGGCGATGCGTTTTCTGGAGCTGACGCTGGCACATAACGCCCGCACCTACCGCGCTGGCGCAAGCAGCACCTGGCATGATCTGCATCGGCTGGAAGGCTTTGCTGAACAGTTCCATCTGGCAGATACCGAAATCCGCGACGGCATGTACAGCACCATCACCAGTTCCACACCGCGCGATGTCTACAAGCAGGCCTGCCTGCTCGCCATGTGCCAACCGTTCAAGCTGCGCACCGGCGAAGTGAACAGGCTGCAAACCTATTTCGAAAAGGCTTGTCATCTGGCCGACATGAAAAAGTCGCTGATTCCGGATGACAACGGCATGGTCCATGTCGCCAGCCTGAAATCGTCGGAACCACCGGCCTATATCCCTCTGGCGGACATTACCACGTTCTCGAACCTGCGCGGTTTCGACCTGTCGCGGTTGATCAGTACCCTCAACGACATGCTGGAGGATGACAGTACTCGCGATGCCTACCAGCTACCCAGCAAAGGCGAGCTGAAACTGGAAGCGTCGTTGATCGAGCGCCTGATCACCACATGGACGACCCAGGAAAAACGCCGCTACAGCCGCGTGCTGAGCAACCGTGGTATCGTCGCCGCCATCGGCATCCGCAACATCATTCACGCCATCACCGCCGACATCGACCCAACGCTGTCGAAAGAGGAACTGTTCGATTGTGAGCGCGCAAACAATGGTAATAGCAGCGGCACATCGGCCTTTACCGGCCCGGCTGACGCCGTCACCGAACAGTTCCCCCATCCCGACGCGTCCGATTCAATCATCTATCACTCCGAGCTGATCAACGTCGGCGACGATGTCAACGACGAACCGGTCATGCCCAAGTCACCGCCACCAGCATCATGGATGGACTGGCGGGTCATCAATACCGGCGCTGGCGGCTACGGCCTGCGCTGGGACAGTGACGACACCACCGGGGTTCAGGTTGGCGAAGCCATCGCGCTGCGGGAAAAGGAATACCACGAATACTACTGGCGCATCGGCGTGATTCGCTGGCTGCAGAATTCCGATGAACGCGGCCTTGAAGTTGGCGTGCAACTGCTGGCTCCCCGTTCCATCGTCGTCTCGGTCGAAACTATCCACAACCGCGGTCACAGCCAGATCATGCCGATGGAAGCGCTGATGCTGCCGGGTATGAAAACACTACAGCACCCGCCAAGCCTGCTGGTACCCACCGGCATGTTCGAGTCTGGCGACATTCTCGATATCGCCATGCTGGGCAAGAAACTCGACATCGAACTGGGCAACATCGGCGAGTCTCCCAGCTTTTTCACCCAGTTTTTCTACAAATCTTCCGAGATCAAGAGCAGTGCCAGCAAGAAGGAAGAGTTCGACGACCTGTGGAACCGACTGTAATGCCACCAATCCCCGCAATCATTCACAACAGGGATGTTGACGATCATGTCTGAAATCCTGCAAGTTCTGACCATTATCGATGATCCTGCGGCTGCCGAGCGCTTGCTCACCAGCCTCAAGTCGCTGGGGCATGTCGTCCGCAGCCAGCAGGTGGAAGATCTGGCATCCCTGATCGATGTTCTGCAAAACGGGCACTACGATTTCATCTTCAACGATATGGACTTCGACAACCTGCCACTGGCCGAAGTCGCCGAGGTGGTGCGCCAGTCACATATCCACCCCGCCATCATCAGCCTCGACCCCGACAACCAGCACAGCGTCACCGAAGCACTAGCGGAAGGCGCCACGGATCTGATCCAGAACAACAACTTCGAACACCTGAAACTGGTCGTACAGCGCACCCTGCGTGCGCATGCAGAACAGAGAAAGTTGCAGCAGCTGAAAACCAGTTTCAAGGATCTGGAAAACCTCTATGCAACCCTGATGGAGACTTACGAGGCGCCAGTCGCCTACCTGCATGAAGGCATTCATCTGCAAGTCAACCAGGCCTACCGACAGCTGTTTGGTCTTCAGCCCGACGAGGAAATCGAAGGCATTCCGCTGATGGACCTGCTGCCCGGCTCCGAGCAACTGCTGGTCAAGGAGTTCCTGCGACGCCACAAACGCGGCGAAACGGCGAGTGACAATACGCAGACGGTGCAGATCGATGATGCCGAGTACATCATGGAAATCACCGATGTCTACTATGATGGCGAACCTTGTCAGCAGATTATTATCAAGCCAGTTACCAGCAGTGAAGAGACATCACAGCTGACTGAGCAGTTCAACTACCTCGCCATCTACGACATCGCCAGCGGCCTCTACACCCGCAACCACCTGATCGAGCAGTTGGAAAGCTGCATTCCCGCTGCACCCGAGCGCGACGCCGGCAATGCCCGTCCCGCGTTGATCATGCTGTCACTGGACAATTACAGCGAGCTGGCTGCGGGCATGGGTCTGGCGGAAGCAGACCTGCTCTATTCTGAAGTGGGCGCCGAACTCAAGGGTCATCTCAGCCTGGACGACATCCTCTGCCGCTATGACGCACACACCTTTTGCCTGCTGACTGCGCCGTTGACGATCGATGACGCCGCATCACTGACACGGACACTGCTCGACAGCGTCACGTCACAAATATATGACATCAATGGCAAGCACGTCCCCTGCCAGATGAGTGGCGGCCTGGCGATGGTCGATGAGAACACCATCAGCGCCTATCAGCTGATCTCGGAGGCACTGGAATCATTGCGCCTGGCCAATCTGAAGGGCATCGATTTCAATGATGAACAGCCGCAGCAGACCCACAAACCGCAAAAAATCGTCGATCAGGAATGGACGGATAAAATGCGTGTGGCGCTGAAAGAAGGGCAATTCCGGCTATTTTTCCAGCCGACGGTCGACCTCAGCCAGGAACTTCGTGACGCCTATAGTGTCTCGGTCAAAATCGCCCGTGCTGATGGCGGCTTCGACAATGCCGCCGAGTTCATGCCCAGCGCCGAACGCACCGGCTACGCCAAGGGTATCGATCACTGGGTCATCGACGAAGCATTCCGCACTATTTCAGAAGTGGCACAGGATGGCAGGAAACCCACGCTGTTCATCAAACTGACGCAAGGAACGCTGTATCACGAGGAAGACATCTCCTGGATCCGGCGCCAGCTGGAGTCACGCCAGATCGATACCAGCCAACTGGTGTTCGAGTTCAACACCTCGTCGCTGATCAATCATCTCCAGCAAACCCGGCTGCTGATCGACGACCTCAAGCCACTAGGCTGCCGCTTCGCTGTGGACGACTTCGGCACCTCGCTGAATCCATTCCAGATTCTGCGCCATGTGGAGATCGACTTTCTCAAGCTTGACGCCTCGCTGACACGGGACATCAGCAGCAACGACCAGCATCAGCAGCTACTCTCCTACATCACCCACCATGCACACGAACTGGGTCAGAAGGTCATTGCTCAGCAGGTGGAACACGGCGATCAGTTCTTTCTGCTAAAGGAGCTGGGTGCTGACTTTGTGCAGGGCGAATTTCTCAGTGGACCGAAAGAGACGCTGGAATTTGATTTTGAGTATCCGGACTGAAACGTACCCGCCAACAGCAAAAAAAGCCCTCCGAAGAGGGCTTTTTTTGGGCGCGTAGGTTGATCAAGCGGCCCGACGCAGTGCCTCGATGCGCTCATCCAGCGGCGGATGGCTGGCAAACAGTTTTTTCCATTCCCCACCATGGATGCCGAACGCGGCCATTTCTGCCGGCAACTCTTCCGGCTCGTGCGCCTGCTTGAGCCGTTCCAGCGCGGCGATCATCTTCTCGCGCCCTGCCAGGCGGGCACCACCAGCATCGGCACGAAACTCGCGCCAGCGTGAGAACCACATAACGATGATGCTGGCGAGAAACGACAGCACGATCTGCGCGATCATTTGCGTGATGTAGTAACCAATGCCTACGCCCTCTTCATTCTTGAAGATAACGCGATCGACAAAGCGGCCAATGATCATGGCAAAGAAATAAACAAAGGTGTTCACAACACCCTGAATCAGCGTCATCGTCACCATGTCGCCATTGGCGACGTGGCTGACCTCATGCGCCAACACTGCTTCGACTTCATCCTGCGTCATGTTTTCGAGCAGACCGGTGGACACAGCCACCAGCGCGTCGTTCTTGTTCCAGCCGGTGGCGAAAGCATTTGGATCGTGGGCATGAAAAATGCCAACTTCCGGCATGCCAATGCCAGCCTGCTTCGCTTGGCGTGCAACGACACTCACCAGCCACTGCTCAGTCGCATTGGATGGCTGTTCGATGATGTGAACGCCCATTGATCGTTTCGCCATCATCTTGGACATGAACAGCGATATCAGCGCACCGGCAAAACCGATGACCGCGGATATCACCAGCATCCGACTGTAACCACCCAGCTGGATGCCAAAGACATTGGAGATAATCGACATCACCAATGTCAGGATGATCATGATGGCAAAGTTGGTCGCCAGGAACAGCGCGATTCTCAGCATGTTTACCCCTTAGTTTTAACTTCGTATGGACGCCAATGATTGGGCCTTGGCGAGCCAATTTCAAGATGCCGGATTTGTTGTGAACAATTCTTAACGAATGATCGCCTGCAAACCATCAACCCTCTGAAAGCCCCGCGGTAACTTGCGGCCACGCTTGCCGCGCTCGCCATCGTATTCGTCCACCTCACTGGCCGGCATCGTCTTGTGCTTCTTGCCGGCAAATACGGTGAGCTTTTCACCGGGCTGTATCAACGTGACAGCCGCCAGTTGCTCTTCGCCTGATTTTAGCCTGGCAGTGGGAATATTGATGATTTTGATGCCCTTGCCGCGCGCCATTTGTGGCAGGTCACGCAGTGGCAGCAGCAGCAGGTAACCCTCACTGGTCGCGGCTGCCACCCAGTCGCGATCCATGTCACGCACCTTGACCGGCGGCGTCACATCAGCACCTTCAGGGAGATTGAGCAGGACCTTGCCAGACTTGTTGCGTGTCAGCATGTCTTTGATCTGACAAACGAATCCATAGCCAAAGCTAGAGCTGATCAGATAGTAGTCCTCCGGCTTCCCCATGATCAGGGCAACAAACCGGGCACCATCGGGGGCCGTTACCCGTCCGCTCATCGGCTCACCCTGACCGCGTGCCGACGGCAGGGTGTGCGCGGGCACGTTATAGATTCTGCCGGTGGAGTCGATCACGATCACCGGCTGGTTGCTGCGCCCCTTGACCGCGGCCTGAAAGCCATCCCCCGATTTGTAGTTCATTGCCTGCGGATCGACTTCATGCCCCTTGGCGGCGCGGATCCAGCCCTGCTGCGACAACACCACCGTGACCGGCTCGGCAGGGGCCAGCGCATTCGGGTCGAGCGCCTGAGCCTGTTCACGCTCGATCAGCGGCGAGCGACGCTCATCGCCATACTCTTTGGCATCGGCTTGCAGCTCCTTTTTCAGCAAGGTTTTCAGGCGCGCCTCGGAACCGAGAATCTTTTCCAGCTTGTCGCGTTCTTCAGCCAGTGCCTCCTGCTCGGCGCGGATTTTCATCTCCTCGAGCCGGGCGAGCTGGCGCAGTTTTGTGTCCAGCACGTAGTCTGCTTGCACTTCGGTGAGCCCGAAACGCGCCATCAACACCGGGCGCGGCTCATCTTCAGTGCGGATAATGCGGATGACCTCGTCGATATTGAGGAACGCGATCAACAAACCTTCGAGCAGGTGCAGCCGTTCCAGCACCTTGTCGAGCCGCCATTGCAGCCGCCGCCTGACCGTCTCCAGACGAAACGCGAGCCACTCTTTGAGAATCGTCACGAGGTTTTTGACCTGGGGCCGGCCATTGGTGCCAATCATGTTCAGATTGACGCGGTAGCTGCGTTCCAGGTCGGTGGTCGCGAACAGATGCGACATCAACTCTTCCTTGTTGACACGATTGGAGCGCGGCGTGATGACCAGCCGGGTGGGATTCTCGTGATCCGACTCGTCGCGCAAATCCTCCACCATCGGCAGCTTCTTCGCCTGCATTTGCTGTGCGATCTGTTCCAGAATCTTGCTGCCTGACACATGCTGCGGCAGTGCGGTGACGATGATGTCACCATCCTCGACGCGCCAGACCGCGCGGGCGCGCAGACCGCCGTTGCCGGTTTCGTAGATTTTCCTGATGTCGGCACGCGGCGTGATGATCTCAGCACTGGAGGGAAAATCCGGCCCCTGAATATATTCCATCACCTCGTCGAGTGTCGCCCGCGGGTGCTCCAACAGGTGAACACAAGCCGCGGCGACTTCACGCAGGTTGTGTGGGGGGATGTCAGTCGCCATACCCACAGCGATGCCAGTGCTGCCGTTGAGCAGCACGTTCGGCAGCCTTGCCGGAAGCATCAGCGGCTCTTTCAGGGTGCCATCGAAATTCGGCCCCCAATCGACTGTTCCCTGCCCCAACTCACTGAGCAGCGTTTTTGCATAGGGCGTCAGGCGTGATTCGGTGTAGCGCATCGCCGCAAAGGACTTGGGATCGTCCTGCGAACCCCAGTTGCCCTGGCCATCGACAATGGGATAGCGATAGGAGAACGGCTGCGCCATCAGCACCATTGCCTCATAACAGGCCGAATCACCATGCGGATGATACTTACCGAGCACATCACCCACGGTGCGCGCCGACTTCTTGTGCTTCGACGCCGCCGACAGCCCCAACTCGGACATCGCAAAGACGATCCGGCGCTGTACAGGCTTTAAGCCGTCACCAATATGCGGTAACGCCCGATCCATGATGACGTACATCGAATAGTCGAGGTAAGCCTTTTCGGTAAACTCACGTAGCGGCAGCTCTTCAATGCCATCGAAGTCGAAAGCCATGTTGTCGTTCATCAGCAATCCGTCAACCATTCCAGGAAGGCGCATACCTTCACTGATCTATGTCACCTTTTCAAGCAAGCCGGGCGTGAACGATCGACAAATCCACCGACCCGGGGTTGACCCCAAGGCTATCGGGCGCTATAAGTAAATTAGTATTTCCTAATATACAGACATGGAGTAAAGATCATGACCATTCACAAAGCAGCTTCCCTGCTTCTCGCAGCCGGCCTCGCGGCAAGTACTGCGGTTGTCAGCGCAGATGAGCAAAATGTCGATGTCGCCCAGATGCAGGCCGCCATCGCCAGCTTTGGTGTGCCGGAGCAAGTATCCAGCAAGGCCGCAGCAGCCGCTGCAGAAGAAATCGCGAACAAGAAGCGCGACAGTGCTGAACAGTCCAATGCAACCGTCAGCCTGGTTCCTGATGATCTGCTGGATATCTCTCCGTATTGATCACCTGCCGAAGCGCTGAACTGATACCTTGGCGCCCAAACAAACACCCAACTGAAAACGCCCGGTAATTGCCGGGCGTTTCCATGTCTACCTTATCGGTGCCTGCACAAGTGCTACAAATGGACTTCCGATGAAGCTGCCAACTTCGAAGCTTTCAGGTTCTTCGTCAGCACCTTGTCCAGTTTCTTGTTGAGTTTGGGCAGCAACAGATTGTAGTAGACCTCTGCTTTTACCACCTTCACCCCCTTTTTCGGGATGCTGTATTCCAATACGCGCTCTTCATGCGGATTGAGGCGGTTATCACCCAACACCTGGGTGGCCTTTGGCGGCATCGATGGCTTGCCTTCCTTGTCTCCCAGGGTGTACACCAATACCGCCTGCTTGTCGTCCTTTAGCGGATGCTCCTTGAAGTTTTGCCACAACAATTTGCCGTCGCCATCGTAGGCCGCGACCTTCAGGTAGGCGATGCGGAACGGCGCACCCGTCGGAAACTTGTGTGGCAGCAGATTCTTCATCATCACCTGGGCATCGTAACCACCCGCCTTCTTCTCCGTGACATCGAGCTTGATGGTAATCGCACGGCGAATCATATTGCCATCATGCCCACCCGCCATCGAATGATTGGCATGGCCATTGACCATTGGCATATGACAGGACTGGCAGGTGACTTGCGACTTGCTGTCCACGATTTCGTCTCCGGTCGCACACAGCGGGACGCCATGGAAATTGTTACGCCGGTCATGACAACCCATACAGATGGCATTGGTCTTGAACACGACCGCATTACCACCCTCCATCGGGAATGGATGGAACGGCTTGGATACAGGCGAGCCATTTTGATCCGCCGGTGACGTTGAGTAGTCTTTTCCGGAAGGCGCCTGCAATGATGTATCAGACACCTCATAGGCGGCCTGCCCCAACCGCAGCTTCCCATCTGGCTTCTTGGTACCCTTGAAACCGGTAACCGTATGGCAAAAAACGCAATTGACGCCCTCCCTGAAGGCCGGCTTGGCGTCGAGCTTGGTGGTTTTACTCAGCGCAGCATTGGGCGCATGGCAACGCAGGCAAACGGGATATTTTCCCTTTTTCGATTTCACCCCTTCCTTTGTCGGATCCCCCATCACAGGGCGAGCGCATATAAATCAACGTGAAAATAATACCTTAGCGCGGTAGTTATCATCCCATGCAGCTTTGCGGCGCTTTTTTGCCAGGCTCAACGCAGATGGCTCCCGCTCAAACAGGTTCATG
>Ga0256839_1000439_pt1 | contig 54038 bp, 39 predicted proteins | sample 354166metaG_FD_185968 | JGI IMG/M metagenome (GOLD analysis project Ga0256839, IMG submission 185968) | Hydrothermal vent microbial communities from Mid Atlantic Ridge, Atlantic Ocean - 354-166 | ecosystem: Environmental > Aquatic > Marine > Hydrothermal vents | place: Atlantic Ocean: Mid... | reverse complement strand
TCCATGCCGTGGAGCTGGGGCACGAAGACGCCCCGCAGGGCCCCTTCGCGCACGGCCCCGAGCACGGGCCGCTGGGAAGGATCCTCGAGCCGCACGCGCGGCCAGACCTGGCGTGCCAGCGCGTCGGGACCCGCCTCGCGCCAGGCCCGCCCGTCCGGCGCGGCGAGGACGATACCGAGCGTCATCACGGCGGGGTGGCCGCGGGCGTCGCGGTGCCGCGCCAGCAGCCCGGCCAGCGCGCCCAGCGCCCGGGCCTCGGCGGCGGGATCGGGGGCCGGGCCCCAGTCGTCGCTCTCGAGGACCACCACCGGCACCGCCAGCACCGGCTCGCGCCACAGCCGCGGAAGCAGCCGGCGCCACGGCCACAGCGCCGCCGTCCAGGCGGCCAGCACGGCGGCGGCGAGCGCGGCCCAGGCCCAGCCCATGCTCATGGCCTCACCTCGCGCGACTGCAGCCACAGCTCGAGCATCATCAGGACCCAGACCATGACGCCGTAGTAGGCGGGGTGCTCGCGCAGGCGCTCGGTGGCGAGCTCGTCGAGGAAGGCACGCGCGACGATCCCCCGGTCGGCCAGCGCCTCGAGGCTGCCGAGGGCGAGCGCGCGCAGCCCGGCGTGGCGCGTGAGCCAGACGCCGAAGGGCAGCCCGAAGCCGTGCTTGGGCTTGCGCAGGATCGCGCGCGGCAGGAAGCCGCGCATGGCGCGCTTGTAGAAGGGGCGCAGCCGCCAGGGCGTGGCCTTGAGGCGCGGCGGCAGGGCGCAGGCGAAGTCCACCACCGCCTCGTCCAGCATGGGGAAGGCCACCTCGACGCCCGCCAGCTCGCAGGCGCGGCCGACCTTCTGCAGGTCGTCGTCGGCCAGCGTGAAGCGCAGGTCCATGGCGAGCATGCGGTCGAGATCGTGGTCGGCGAGCGCGCCGTGGAAGGCCTCCGAGCGCAGCGCGAGGGGGCGGTGCGTGTCCACCGCCGCGAGGAGATCCGGATGGAGCACCCGTTCCGGACCGAGGCGGCGCAGCAGGTTGTAGTCCTCGAGGCGCTCGACCGGATCGCGCCTGGCCTGCTCGACGTAGCGGGCGAGCTTGCGCAGCGGCCCGGGCCCGCCCGGGCGCGCGAGCGGATCGACGATGAGACGCCGCACCACGGCGGGCAGCCGGCCGTAGCGCGCGAGCAGCTCGAGGCGGGCGTAGCGGGCGTTGCCGCCGAAGAGCTCGTCGCCGCCGTCGCCGGCGAGCAGCCGCCGCACGCCGTGCTCGCGCGCCAGCGCCGCGCAGCGCCATGCCGCCACCACCGAGGCGTTGCCGAAGGGCTGGTCGAAATGGGCGGCGATGCGCGGCGCGGCCTCCGCCACCTCGTCCGGCGTGAGGTAGTGCGCATGATGCTCGAGACCGAACCGGCGGGCGGCGATGCGCGCGTAGGCGAGCTCGTCGTAGCCCTCGGCGTCGAAGCCGATCGAGAAGGCCGGCAGCGGCCCGCCGCGCACGGCGGCCGCCAGCCCCGCCACGGCCGAGCTGTCGGTGCCGCCGCTGAGGAAAGCGCCGACCGCCGCCTCCCCTTCCAGGGCGGCCCGCACCGCCTGCCGCAGCCGCCCGAGGAGCTCGGCGCGGGTGGCGGCCGCCGCCCGGGCGTGGCGGCCGTAGCGGGGCAGCCACCAGGGCTCGACGCGCGCGTGGCCGCCGTCGATCCGCAGCGCATGGCCCGGAAGCAGCCGCCGCACGCCGGCATGCACCGTCTCCGGCGCGGGCACCACGTGGAAATGGAGGTAGTCGTGGAGGGCCTGCGGATCGAGGCCCGCCCGGACGGCGGCATCGCGCGCCACCGCGTCGGCGCGGGTGGCGAAGACCACGCCGCCGGCCGCCTCGGCCCAGCATACCGGGAGGCTCCCGAGCCGGTCGCAGGCCAGCAGCCCCGTGCCGGCCGGGGTCTCGAGCACCGCCACGGCGAAGCGGCCCTCGAGCCGCTCGAGCAGACGCGGGCCGTGGCGGCGCCAGGCCTCGATCAGCGCCCGCGCCGCGCCCGCCTCCGCCGCGAGCCCCGCCAGCTCGGGATCGCGCCAGCGCGGGCGGCCGGCGACGGCCGCGTGCAGCCCGCCGTCCCGGGCGGCGGCGTCCCCCGAGACTTCCGCGCGGAATCCTTCGCCGGCGCGCGCGAGCCGCCCGGCGAGCCCCGGCGCGGGCGGCCGCGCGGGGGCGACCGTGTCCGCCGGCGCGGCCGCACCCTCGCAGCGGAAGGCCTCCGTCCCGGTCATGGGCGCGTGCCGCTCCTGCCGCCCTCGGGCGCCGGGAAGCCGGGCCGGACCGGGGCCGGCGCCGCGGCCTCGGGCGCCGGCTCCTCCGCGCGCGCGGACTCGACCACCTTGCCGAGCATCACGGTGATCGCCACCAGCGCGTAGTAGAGGTCGAAGTAGGCGAGCCCGAGGAAGGCGCCGGAGACGGCGTAGCCCACCAGGCTCACCTGGATCATGGAGGCGAGGTCGTGCGCCCAGAGCAGCGCCTCGCGCCCTTTCGTGAGCCTGCGGATGCGGCCTGCCCTGCGCAGCGTGAACCATCCCAGCAGCAGGAAGAGCGCGAGCCCCACGAAGCCGTGCTCGCCCAGCACCTCGAAATAGATGCTGTGGGCGTCGTGGACCTTGTAGGGGTTGGGGGCGTACTCGAGGAACCAGCGCGGGCGGAAGGTCTCGAAACCGCCGCCGACCAGGGGACGGTCCTTGGCGAGGTTGAAGGCGAAGCCCCAGGCGTTGATGCGGCCCTGGGCCGAACGGTCCTCCTCGTAGCGCTCGATGGTCTCCATGCGCGCGTGCCACTTCTCGGGCATGAAGTCCCAGGCGGCGGGCGCCAGCGCCGCCAGCGCCAGCACGAAGAGGAGCTTGCGGCGCGTGCGCCAGGCGAGCATGGCGAGCATGGCGAGAATGCCGACCAGCGCCCCGCGCGAGTGGGTGCCCAGGATGGCGATGCCGGTGAGCCCCATGGCGGCCCACCAGAGGTTGCGCTCCCACACGCGCCGGGCCTGGAGCTGGAGGTAGCGCATCAGCGGCAGCACCATGATCATGGCCAGGCCGATCTCGTTGTTGCCGCCGATGAAGGTGCCGTAGGGGCCGAGGACGCGGTGGGCGCCACCGGTGGCGAGGGTGAAGATCCCGCCCTTGACCCCGTAGAAGCCGATGGAGAGCACGATGGCCCACACGAGCCAGTGGATGCGCTCGCGGGTGAAGATCAGCATCATGGTGACGAAGGTGAAGAGCTGGATCTTGAGCACCTTCTCGAGCTGGCGCGCGGCGGGATCCGGCTCGAGGGCGAAGAAGGTGGTCACGACCATCCAGAGCGTGAAGAGCGCGAGCACCACCGTCTCGCGCGTGAGCGGCGGCGGGCGCCGGTCGCGCGTGATCAGCAGCGCCGCCAGCGTGGTCGCCCCCACCGTCATGGCGACGGGGAAGTCGCGCGCGATGCCCCAGGCGAGGCGGTGCGGGTTCATGTAGGCGATCCAGGACCAGACGAGCACGCCGATCCAGGGGCGGGCGAGGATCACGGGCACGCTGCCGAAGACGACCGCCAGGACGAACAGGTCACGCACGGGCCGGCGCCTCCCTCATGCCGCTGCCCCCATCCGCGGCGCGACGCGGCTTACGACGTGGCGGTGCTTGCCGGAGCGCGTGAGCGCGATGCGCTCGACGGTGCGCACCTCGACCGTGACGCCGGTGCCGAGGCGGGCGGCGATGCCGGCGCGGATGCGCTCCCGGCAGGCGGGGTCGAAGCCGTGGCCCGGCACGAGCTCGACCACCGTGCGCTCCAGGCTCTCCTGCACGATGCGGAAGCGCTCGATGCCGGGCTCGGCGCGCACCACGTAGATGAGGGCGAGCGCGTGCATCACCGTCCCGTCCCGGGCCACCACCAGGTCGGTGGCGCGCCCCTGCACCTCCTTCAGCACGGGGAGCGTGCGCCCGCAGGGGCAGGGCTCGGGATCGAGGGCGCCGAGGTCGCCGGTGCGGTAGCGGACGAAGGGGAAGTCGCCCGTGGCGAGGTGGGTGACCACGATCTCGCCGGTCTCGCCGGCGGGCAGCACGTCGCCGTCCGTGTCCACGATCTCGACGATCAGGTCCTCGGCCGTGATATGCATGCGCCCGGCCGGGCACTCGTGGGCGACGAAGCCGGCGTCGCGGCCGCCGTAGCCGTTGGCCACGCGGCAGCCGAAGACCCGGGCGATGCGCGCGCGGTCGTCCTCGTAGAGCTTCTCGGCGGTGACGAAGGCGACCTCGACGCCGAGCCCGTCCATGCGCAGGCCCCAGGCCTCGGCGCGCCGGGCGAGATGCGCCAGCGCGGAAGGGTAGCCGAAGAGCATGCGCGGGCGCGCGCGGCGGATGGCCTCGAGGTACTCGCGCACGCGCCGGTCCGACATCTCGAAGGCGGGCAGGAGCCGGGTGCGCAGCAGCCGGTCGCGCAGCTCGCGCAGCCGGTCCTGGGCGCCGAGCTCGATGGGCGAGCCCCAGACCACGATCTCCGGGTCGCCGACGTCCACACCCCACCAGCGCGTGGCGCGCCACTTGGCGGCCACGTCGTGCGCGACGCGCTCCCTGCCGATCCAGAAGACCAGCGGCTCGCCGGTGGAGCCGCCGGTGTTGAAGGGCGCGAGCCCCCGCGCGTCCTCCGCCTTCAGCGCCTCGGCGTGCTCGCGGATCAGGGACTTGGTGAGGAAGGGGAGCCGCGCGAGATCCGCGGGCGAGGTCACCCGGCCCGGATCGAAGCCGATGCGCCGGAAGAGCGCGCGGTAGTACGGCACACGCGCGCCCGCGCGCTCGAGGAGGGCCCGCAGGCGCCCGAGCCGCAGCGCCTCCAGCTCCGCCGGCGGCAGCCACTGGGTGAGCTCGAGCCAGCGGCGCACCCGCACGGTGTCGTGTCCCTTGAGCCGCTCGTGCAGCGGGAAGAGCACGCCGCTCACCAGCCGCGTCCAGGGCCCGCTCATGCCGCGGCCTCCCCTTCCGCCGTCGCGGCGCCGGCGAGGGCGCCGATGCGCTCGAGCAGGGCGTCGCAGGCGCGCGCCACCGCCGGCGCGGCCTCGAGCCCGGCGCCCCGCCCCACCGAGCGCGGGCTCACGTCCGAGGCCCAGGACGGCTCGAAACGCAGCCCCGCGTGGCGGAACAGCGCCGCGAAGGCGCGCTCGGGCTCCCGCACCAGGTCCTCGTAGCGCAGCACCTGCACGCGCGGGTCGCGGTCGAGCCCCTGCTCGAAGAGCAGCATGTTGCGGAACCACCAGAAGAGCGCCGCCGCCGTGACGTCGTCCATGTCCCGCGGAGCGAGCCGCCGTGCCCTTTCCAGCAGCCCGCCCCCCACCAGCCCGCGCCCGATCCAGCCGCCCTCGGCCGGGTCCTCGAGCGTGCGCCGGATCCAGCCCGGATGGCGGGGGAAGGACCGGAGCTGGGAGCGCACGGAGTCGCGCCACTCGCGCACCACCCACACCGCGCGGGCGGGGGCGAGCCGGTCCATGAGGAAGGTGAGGTGGTCGAGCTCGCACAGGGCCTTCACCACGACCACGCGCGCGCGGCTGCGCTCGCGCAGCCCCGCGATCACCCCCAGGGGCCGCATCTCGTAGTTGTCGAAGGCGCGCGGGTCGCGCTCGTGGAAGACCTCGGTCTCGAGGCTGCGCTCGAGCACGTCCATCACCATGTTGGTGCCGGAGCGCTGCACGCCGGCCACGAGCAGGAGCAGCGGCGCCGCATCGCCGCGCGGGCGCGCCCGCTGCACGAGCCCCTTGAGCGCGAGCCGTGCGCCGCGCCGCACGCGCCGGCCGAGCCTGCCGGCCAGCCGGGCGCTCACGCGGCACCCTCCCCCGCGGTGCCCGCGGCGGCGCCGCGCGCCGGCGACACCTCCGCCGCACGGCCGGCGGCCAGGTCGCGGAAGGCGGCCACCAGCGTCTCCACCCGCCCCTCCCAGCCGTTCGCCTCGGCGTGGGCCCGGATCGCGGCGCGGTCCCAGCGCCGCGAGAGCGCCTCGGCGAGCGCGGCCTCGAGCGCGGCCCCGTCGCCGAAGGGCACCACGATGCCCAGCTCCGGCCGGCAGACCACCTCGCGGTTGCCGCCCACGTCGGTGGCCACCACGGGCAGCCCGCAGGCCATGGCCTCGAGCAGCACGTTGGCCCAGCCCTCGTTGCGGCTGGCGAGCACGAAGACGTCGCCCGCCGACAGCGCCCAGCGCAGCGCGTCGGGGGGGAGGGGCCCCGTGAACCGCACGCGCCCGTCCACGCCGAGCGAGGCGGCCAGCGCCCGCAGGCGCGGGCCCCAGTCGCCCTCGGGCGAGGGCCCGCCGACGGCGAGATAGCGCACCCCGGGGAAGCGCCGCGCGAGCGCGGGCAGGCATTCGATGACGCGGTGGAAGCCCTTGCGCTCGCACAGCCCCCCCACCGTCACCAGCACCGGCGCCTCCTCGGGCAGCCCGAAGCGGCGGCGCGCGGCGGCGCGGTCCTCGGGCCGGAAGCGCCCGGCGTCGACGCCGTTCGGCACCACGGTGACGCGCGCGGGATCCGCCCCCAGCCTGCGCGCGAGCGCCGCCAGCGATCCCGAGACCGCGAACAGCCGGTCGGCGCGCCGCAGGGCCCGGCGCAGCAGGCGCCCGCGCAGGCGGGTGCGTGAGAGCGGCACCTCGGTGCCGCGCAGGGTGATCGTGACGGGCACGCCGAGCCTGCGTGCTAGCCAGACGGCGGCGAAGCCGTCGGGATAGCCGAAATGGGCATCCAGCACCTCGAGCCGGCGCTGGCGGCGCAGGCGCCTGAGCAGCGGCAGGCAGGCGAGCGCCATGGACCAGCCGTCCAGCCAGCGCCCCACGGCGGGCAGGGCGAGGAAGCGCGGATGGTGCACCTCGATGCCGTCCTGCACCTCCAGCCGCGGCGGCATGGGGCGGTAGCCGGGCCGCAGCAGACGGACCAGCCCCTGGCCCGGAAACCACGGCACCGGCGAGACGACCGTGAGCGGCAGCCGCCGCGCCACGCGGAACATGCGCTCGCGCACGAAGAGCCCCGCCTGCGGCCGCGCCGCGCCCGGGAAGAGCGCAGACAGCGTCACGACCGCCGGCGCCTCAGGCCGCATGGCGCGCCGCCTCCTTCCGCGCGAGCCGCCCGTAGACCGGCGCGTAGCGGGCCACGCTCGCCTCCCAGGTGCGTGCGCGGCGCACGAAGGCGCGCCCGGCCTCGCCGAGGCGCGCACGCAGCTTCGGGGCGCCGAGCACCCGGTCCAGCGCGGCGGCGAGCGCGGCCGCATCGCCCGCCCGGAACAGCAGCCCCGTCTCCCCGTCGCGCACCAGCTCGCGGTGGCCGCCCACGTCGGAGGCGACCACGGCCCGGCCCGCCGCCATCGCCTCCAGCGGCTTCAGCGGCGTCACCAGCTCCGTGAGCCGCATGGGGAGCCTCGGGTAGGCGAAGACGTCCACCAGGGCGTACCAGCGCATCACCTCGTCGTGGGGCACGCGCCCCGGCATGACGACCCGGTCCCCGAGCCCGGCGCGCGCGGCCGCATCGCGCACCCGGGCCTCGTCCGGCCCGCCGCCGACGAGCAGCAGCCGCGCGGCGGGATGGCGGGCTGCGACCCGCGCGAAGGCCTCGACCAGCAGCGGCAGGCCCTCGTAGGCGTAGAAGGAGCCGATGAAGCCCACGACGGGCCCTTCCCCGAGGCCGTGCGCCCGCGCGAAGCCTGCCTCACGCCGCACCTGCGCGAAGCGCTCCGGCTCGACCGCGTTCGGCACGACCGTGATGCGCCCGGCCGGAATGCCGCGACCGGCCATCTCCCCGCGGAGGCCCTCGCAGATCGTGAAGACGGCGTCGGCGCGGCGCAGCACCCACGTCTCCAGGGCGCGCGTGGCGCGGTAGCGCGGCCCCCAGGGCGTGGCCGTGCCGTGGTCCACGGCCGCGTCCTCCCAGAAGGCGCGCACCTCGTAGGCGACCGGCAGGCCGTGGCGGCGCGCCACGCGAAGCGCCGCCACGCCGTTCAGCGCCGGCGAGTGGGCGTGGACGATGTCCGGCCGCACCCGGCGCACCACCTCGTCGAGCCGCCGCTCCAGGGCGCCGATCGCGGCGAGCTGGTCCAGCACGGGCAGCCGCGCGGCCAGCCCCCGCGGGGCGGGCGTGCGGTGGAACAGCAGGCCCTCCACCGCCTCCTCGAGGCGGTCGGCCGGGTGCTTGGGGCCGGTGAGGTGGAAGGTCTCCCAGCCCAGGGCCCGCTGGCGCTCGAGGATGGCGCGCGTGCGGAAGCTGTAGCCGCTGTGCAGCGGCACCGAATGGTCCAGCACGTGGAGGACGCGCAGGCTCATGAGAGGTCGTACAGGGCGCCGGCCGGGGTGGCGGCGGCGATGTCCATGACGCGGGCCTGCACCTCGGCCGGCAGCTCGCGGCGCCAGCGGGAGGCGGCCGCGCGGGGGTCGCGCCGCACGCCGTAGTAGCCCGAGTCGCCGCCGCGGGTGCTCGACCCGATGAAGGCGCTCACCCGCTCGTGCATCCCGAGGCCGGCATGGGCCAGCGCGCGCGCGGCCTCCTCCCGCGGGCGCTCGCACAGGTCCTCGTGGCGCATCACCAGCACGCGGCCGCGCTCGGCCTCGGCCAGCGCCTTGGCGTTGAAGAGCGCCCAGCGCCAGGCGAGCCGCTCCTCGGGCGTGCCGTCCAGGATCGTGTCGAGGTCCACGCCGAGGCGGCGGGCCACGCCCGTGGCGGCGAGCTGCGCGTACACGCCGCGGTCGTCGGCGGCGCGCACGGCACTCGCGAAGCGCCGCGCCCGCTCGCCGCGCAGCACCGAGGCGACGTAGGCGCAGGGATGGCGCACCAGCACCAGCGCGCGCAGGCCGGGCAGGGCGGCGAGCAGGGCCCCGAGCCGCCCCAGCGACTCGATGGACTTCCAGATCACGGGCGCCTCCTCCGGCACCTGCCCGATCCGCACGGGCCATTCGCGCCCGCGCCGGGCGGCCGCCTTGGCGGCGAGCACGCTCGCGCGCGCGGCGAGCTCGCCCGCGGGCCCCCGCCAGGCCTTGCGGAAGAGGGGGAGCTTGCCGTGGACCCGGACGTGGCGGCCGGCCCGCGCCGCCCTGGCCCAGGCCTGCAGCCGCGGGGCGAGCGCGCGCGCCGCCTCGGGCTCGGGCGCGAGGGCCAGCGGCAGCGGGTCGAGGCTGTCGGGCTCGTGCAGGTAGAGCGTCTCCGGATGGCTGTCGAGGATCTTGCCGAGCCAGGTGGTGCCGGAGCGCGGCATGCCCACCACCAGCAGCCAGCGGGCGTAGGCGCCCTCCGGCACCGGCGCGGGACGCGCGAGCAGCCTCGCCACGCTCACGCCGCCGCCCTCCGTGCCGCGGAAACCCGCCAGCACACTGGGCTCCGCCCCGGCAACCGCACCCGCCGCCCCGCCTGAGGGCGCGCGTCGATTCGCCGCACCTGGCCGCTCCGCACCCCCGCGCTCACGCCGCCCCTCCCGCCGCGGCGGCCGGGGCGGCGGGCGCCGCACCCGCCTCCCGCCGCAGGAAGGCCTCCAGCATGAGGAGCGCCCAGAGGGCGGCGCTGTGGTCGCGGCGGCCGGCGAGGTGCGCCTCCACCAGCGCGGCCACGGCGCCGCGGTCCACCAGCCCGGCGTCCGACAGCGCCGGCCCCAGCAGGGCCTCGCGAAGGCGCTCGCGCAGGGGGCCGCGGAACCAGCGCGCGAGCGGCACGGCGAAGCCCATCTTGGGCCGGTGCAGGATCTCGCGCGGCAGCCAGGGGGCCATGGCCTCCTTCAGGATCCATTTGCCCGTCGTGCCCCGCATCTTGAGGCCGGGCGGCAGGCGCGCGGCCCACTCGACCAGCTCGTGGTCCAGCACCGGCACGCGCACCTCGAGCGCGTGCGCCATGCTGGCGCGGTCCACCTTGGTGAGGATGTCGCCCGGGAGGTAGGTCATGAGGTCCACGTGCTGCACCAGCGAGAGGGGATGCCGGGGGCCCTCGGCGGCGTGGCGGCGCATGACCTCGATGGCGCGGTAGCCGTCGAGCCGGCGGCGCAGCCCGGGATGCAGCAGCTGCCGCCGCTCGGGGTCGGGCAGGAGCGCGAAGTTCTGGAAGTAGGCCTCGAGGCTCGTGCGCGCGAGCGCCTGCAGGGTGGTGCGCGCGCGCAGCGGCTTCGGCGCCCAGTCGAGCCTGGGATAGATCCGGCCGAGGGGGCCGAAGAGGGCGCGGCGCAGCCCCGCCGGCAGCAGCCGGCGCAGCCGCTCCTCGCGCATGTGCCAGCGGTAGCGGCGGTAGCCCGCGTAGCACTCGTCGCCGCCGTCGCCGGATAGCGCCACCGTGACGTGGCGGCGCGCCAGCTCGCAGACCTTCCACGTGGGCAGCGCCGAGCTGTCGGCGAAGGGCTCGTCGTACAGCGCGGCCAGCTCGTCCACCAGGCACAGGTCGTCGGGGCGGACGCGCTCGACGTGGTGCCGCGTGCCGCAGTGGGCGGCGACGCGCGCGGCGTGCGCCGACTCGTCGAAGCCGCGCTCGTCGAAGGCGATGGCGCAGGTGCGCACGGGCCCGTCGGACTCGGCGGCCATCATCGCCACGACGCTGCTCGAGTCCACCCCCCCGGAGAGGAAGGCACCCAGCGGCACCTCCGCCACCAGGCGGATGCGCACGGCCTCGCGCAGGCGCTCGGCCAGCTCCCGGGCGGCCGCCCCGGGCGCGAGGCGCGCGGCGGGCTCGAAGACGGGGCGCCAGTAGCGGCGCGGCTCGGGCAGCGGGCGGCCGCGGCGCACGGTGAGCGTGTGGGCGGGCGGGAGCTTGCGCGCGGCGGCATAGATGGTCTTGGGGTCCGGCACGTAGCCGAGGGCGAGATAGTCCTCGACGGCGCTCTCGTCGAGGGCGCGCGGGAAGGCCGGGATCAGGGCGAGCGCCTTGAGCTCGGAGCCGAAGGCGAGCCAGCCGTCCGGCAGCAGCGCGTAGTGCAGCGGCTTGATGCCGAGCCGGTCGCGGGCGAGGAAGAGCGTCCCGCGGCGCCGGTCCCAGACCGCGAAGGCGAACATGCCCCGGAAGCGCTCCACGCAGGCCTCGCCCCATTCCTCCCAGGCGTGGACGATGACCTCGGTGTCGCAGCGGGTGCGGAAACGGTGGCCGGCCGCCTCCAGCTCGCGCGCGAGCTCGCGGAAGTTGTAGATCTCGCCGTTGTAGGTGACCCAGACGGCATCGTCCTCGTTGCTCATCGGCTGGGCGCCGGCCGCGAGGTCGATGATGGCCAGCCGCCGGTGGCCGAGGCCCACGCCGGGCTCGCAATGCAGGCCGCGGCCGTCCGGGCCGCGGTGGGCCTGCACGTCGGTCATGCGCTCGAGCAGGGCCTGCGGCGGCGGCCGCCGGCCCAGGGTGTCGAACAGCCCCGCGATGCCGCACATCTCAGGCCGCCCCTCCGGGCTGCCCCGCCACCGCCCCGCCCAGGCGCTCGAGCAGCAGCCGCCCGTAGAGCGACTCGTAGCGGCGCACCATGCGCTCGATGCCGAAGCGCAGCTCGGCGCGCTCGCGCGCGGCGCGGCCCTGCTCGCCTCTCAGGGCCGCGTCGCCGGCGTAGCGCAGGAGGGCGGCGGCGAGCGCATCCACGTCGCCGGGCGGCACGAGGGTCCCGGTCACGGCCTCCTCGACCAGCTCGGGGTTGCCGCCCACGCGCGTGGCGATCACCGGCAGGCCCGTGGCCATGGCCTCGAGGATGGTGTTGGAGATGCCCTCGGCCCGCGAGGGCAGCACGAAGACGTCGAAGGCGCGCATGAGGGCGGGCACGTCGTCGCGCGCGCCGGCGAGCCAGGCGGCCTCGCGCGCCCCGCCCTCGGCGAGCGCGCGCTCGACCGCCGCGCGCTCGTCCCCCTCGCCCACGAGCACGAGCCGCATCCGCGCCGCGGCCTCCCCGCCGGCGCGGCGCGCCCGGACGAAGGCCCGCGCCAGCAGCACCGGATCCTTGATCTCCGCCATGCGCCCCACCCAGCCGAAGACCACGTCGCCCTCGCCGGCGAAGCCGGGGGGCAGCGCGCCGCGATCGCGGCCGGGACGGAAGCGGCCGGTGTCGACGCCGTTGCAGATGGCCTCCACCGCCTCCGGCGCGACGCCCACCGCCTCGACGAGATAGCGGCGCAGATGCCCAGAGACCGTCACGTAGCGGTGCACGAAGGGCCGGTAGAGCCGGCGCACGATCCGGTAGCGCCGGCTGCGGCCTTCGGGGTCGTGCACGTCCCAGCCGTGCTCGCCGTGGATCCGGCAGGGCACCCCCGCCAGCGCCGCGGGGAGCTGGGCCTCGAGGGCGGCGAGGTTGCGGGTGTGCACCACGGCGGGGCGCAGCCGCCGGAAGAGCCGCCACAGGCGCCAGAGCATGAGGGGGTCGTTGCCCTCGCGCTTGCCGAGCTCGACGATCGGCACGTCGGCCCGGCGCAGGCGGGCGGCGAAGCCGGTGGCCCCGGTGAGGCAGATCACCGCATGCCGGAAGCGCTCGGGCGGCAGGCGGTCGATGAGGTTGACCAGCCCGTTCTCGAGGCCGCCCGTCTGGAGGCGGTAGATGACGTGGGCGACGAGGGGGCGGCGCGCGGATGCCCTCACCGGCCCGCCTCCCGCGATGCCCGGGCCAGCAGCGCGTCCAGGGGGCCGCGCAGCACCGCCAGGAAGGACCCGAGGCGCGCGCGCGCGGCGTCCATGCCGTCGAGGGGGGTGACGAGGACGATGCCGGCCCCGTCGCGGCGGTGGCCGCGCAGCGCGGCCAGCACCTCGTAGAGCTTGGCCTCGAGGGGGCGCGCGGTCCAGCGGCCATCGATCCACATCAGCCGCCAGGCCAGCAGGCTTTCGCCGCGGGCCGAGCGCACCAGCGCCTCGCGCACGACGAGCCCGCCGGCCGCGAAGCTGCGCTCCCAGGGCTGGCGCCAGACCGGATGCTTCTGCGGCACGAGCACGTTGGCGCTGCTGACCAGCTCCGCACCCTGGCGCTGGCCGCTGTACCAGAAGACCTGCACGAGCACGGGCGGCCCGCCCGCGCGCGCGTAGGCGCGGCGCGCCTGGGCCAGGTGCCCCACGTAGCGCGGGGCGAAGCGGGTGAAGTCGGGCGCCGCGCTCCAGGCGCCCAGCCGCTCGGGCAGGGCGAGCGCCGGCACCGCGGCGGCGCGCACGCTGCGGTCGAGCCAGGCGGCCGCGGCCGGGCCAGCGGACGCCACCAGCGCCCCCGCCACCGCGGCGGCGGCGATCCGCCCGGCCGGGGCGCGGGCCGGCCGGGGACCGCCCGCGCGGGCCGGCTGGAAGCCGGCCCCACGGCCGGGAAGCGGCCCAGCCGCCTCGCGCTCCTGCCACAGGGTGCCGAGCCAGAAGAGCAGGAACATGACCACGCCGAAGAAGACCCACCCGTAGATGAAATGGTCCACGCCCAGGGCCAGCCGCATGCCGCTCAGGTGCGCGATCATCACGATCATGTAGGCGCGCAGGCCGTTGGCCACGATGGGCACCAGCACCGAGAGCGCCACCATGAGCGCGCGGCGCCACAGCGTGCGGTATGTGAGGTAGGCGTAGAGCGTGCCCAGCGTGACCGAGGCGATGAGATAGCGCACGCCGCTGCAGCCCTCCACCACCACCCAGTCCCCGCTGGGGATGCTGAAGAAGGTGCCTTCCTGGTAGACGGGGATGCCGGTGAGCCTGAGCAGCGCCACGGTGAAGTCGGCCGTGAAATCCATGAGCGGAGGCACCAGCGCCTCGCCCATGGGCACGGCGAAGACCAGGAAGCCCAGCGGGAACATGAGCCGCCGCGCCACGGCCCGGCCCGCGGCGAGCCAGACGAGGACGGGGAGCATGAGCACGAAGGCGAGCTGCTCGCCCACCAGGATGTCGGCCTCGCGCGCCACGAGCCAGCCGGGGACGAGGACGGCCAGCGCGGCGAGCGCCCGCCAGTCGGGGGCCAGCGGCAGGCCGGCGAGCGCCGCGCGCTCGCGCCAGACGAGCCAGGCGCTGATCGGGAAGATGAGGAATCCGTGGGCGAAGGTCTCCGAGCGCCACCAGATGCGGACCATGGAGCCGAGGGTCTCGTGGTAGATGGCCGCGAGCAGCGCGAGCCCCAGCGCCACCGCCGCGGCCGCATGCCAGCCGGCGGCCGTCCCCGCCATCCCCCGCGCCACCTCGGCCTGCGCGCGCGCCATGCTCAGACCGCCTCCGCCACCGCCGCGGCGGCGCGCGCCGCAGGCGCCGGCGCGCCGATGGCCTCCTCCACCACCTCGAGGAAGGCCGCCTGGTGGCGCCGCCAGGCGTAGCGCGACTCCATCCAGCGGCGGCAGGCCTCGCGCCAGGCCGGGCCGGGGGGCTCGCGCAGCAGGGCGACGACGCGCCGCGCGAGGCCATCGGCATCGCCGGCGATCCAGTCCCCGGCGCCCGGCGGGAGCTCGATGCCTTCGGCCGCCTGCGGCGTAGCCGCCACGGGGCGCGCCATCGCGTAGGCCTCCAGCACCTTGTTCTGCACGCCGCGGGCGATGCGCAGCGGGGCCACCGCGGCCGCCGCGTGCGCGAGCCAGGGCCGCGTGTCGGGCACGGCGCCGGTCACCCGCACGCCCGGGAGACGCTCCAGGCGGCGCACGGCCTCTGCCGGCCGCGCGCCCACGATCCAGAAGGCCGCCTCCGGCACCTCGGCCCGCACCCGCGGGAGCACCGCCTCGGCGAACCAGCGCACCGCGTCCACGTTGGGCCGGTAGTCCATGAGCCCCGTGAAGACCAGCGCCCGCGCGTCCGGCGGATAGGGGTCGGGCAGCGACGGGTCGGGGCGGAAGCGCTCCAGGTCCACGCCGTTGCCCACGGCGCGCACCCGCCCGGCGCATTCGGGCGCCCTCGCGGCGAACAGGTCGGCCTCGGCCTCGCTGACGAGGACCACCGCCCGGGCGCGCGCAGCCATGCGCCCCTCCCAGGCGGCGAGCGTGCGCGCCTCGCGCCGGTAGAGCCAGCCGGCGGGCCCGTGCCGGCGCGCGCCGTAGGCGGCCCACTTCTCGGAGTCCACGTCCACGTAGTCGGCCACCACCGGCAGGTCCGCCGGCAGCGCGTGGGCGTACTGCATCATGGCCGAGGAGAAGATCACGGCCGCCTCCGGGGCGTGGCGCCGGACGGCTCCGCGCACCCAGCGCGCAAGCGCGCTGTCGCGGAACCAGCGCACGCTGGCCGGCCCGCCCGCCGCCAGCGCCGCGGCCGCGCGCAGCGCGCCCCTCAGGGGGGGCAGCGGGCGCAGGTGCACCTCCGCGCACACCGCCTCCAGCGCGCGGCGGTGCGCCCAGTCGTCGGGGTCGTCGACGAAGGCGCCGAGCACCACACGGTAGCGCTCCGCCAGCCCCAGCAGGATGTGCCAGGCACGGATCTTCTCCCCCTTGTTCGGGGGATAGGGGATGCGGTGCGCCAGATAGAGGAGCGTCCCCACGGGATCAGCCGAGGCCGCGCGCGATCATGGGCCCGACGAGGCGCGTGAGCGCGAGCGGCAGCCGGCGCCACACGGCCGCGGCCATGCGGTACTTCGGGTTCAGCGGGTTGACGTCCGGCACGGCTCGGGCCCGCACGAGGTGGTACTCGTAGCGCAGCGGCTCGGGCTCGAAGCCCCAGTGCTTCTTGAAGCGGTAGGAGCCGGTGCCCACCTTGCTGCGGCCGTAGTCGAAGATCCGCGCCCCGCGCTGGCAGGCGCGCCGCATCACCTCCCAGTACATGAAGTCGTTGGCCTTGAGGGCGCGCGCGGCGCGCGTGCCGCCGCCGTAATAGGGCAGCACCTCGTCGCGGAAGTGGAAGCTCATCACCGAGGCCACGGGCTCGGCGCCGCGGTAGACCGTGAGCACGCTGCAGGCCTGGCCGAAGACCTCCTTCAGCGCCCGGAACCAGCGCTTGGGGAAGACGGGCGTGCCCAGGTTGCGCACGCTCTCGCTGTAGACGCGGAAGAAGCGCTCGACGTCGGGCTCCTCGACGGCGCGCAGCCCCGCCTTCTCCCCCTTGCGGATCATGGCGCGCTGCTTGCGCGGGATGGCGGCGAGGTTGCGCTCCGGGTCCGGGTGGATGGCCTTGCGGAAGGTGACGTAGAGGTCGTCGCGGCAGGGCCAGCCCGGATGGCGGCGCTCGCGGTGGCGCAGCTCCAGGTAGTCCACGCCCAGGTCCTCGGCCAGCCGGCAGGCCTCCTCCTCCAGCGCGGTGCAGGCCAGCGGCTCGCCGATGGCCCCGCCGTAGACGCAGAAGGGGGTCGAGACCAGCGCGTCGCCGAAGAGGCGGCTGCGGATGCGCGCGAGCGGCAGCACCGCCTCGATGCGCCCGTCGCGCTCGGCGTAGAGATAGAAGCTGCGGTGACCGTAGACGCGCTCGACCACCTCGCGCCAGCCCGCCAGGTGGAAGAAGGTCGCCTCCGGGCGGGAGACGACGAAGCGGTCCCAGGCGGCCGCGTCGGCGGTGGCGTCGAGCACGTGCACGCGCAGCGGCGCGCGCCGCACCACCGGCTCGGTGGCCAGCACCATGTCCTCGGATGTCAGCACCACGTTCATGGTTCAGACCCTCCCGTAAGTCCCCGTGGCGGCGCCGGGCCCGGCACCTTCCGCGGCGGATGCGCGCGCGCCGGGGCCGGGGCCGGCGTAGATTCGGTCCATGCGGTCCCAGCGGAAATCGGCGAGCAGCCGCCCGAGACGGTCCTCCATGCGCTCGAGGTTCAGGTAGTGGCGCACCCGCGTGCGCAGCCCCAGCCCCTGCGGGCGCGGCTGGGCGGGATCCAGCTCCCAGGGATGGAAGTAGAAGACGGCCGGGCGCCCCTCGCGCCGGTTGACCCGCCGCAGCGCCCAGCGCGAGAGGGCGTAGGGATAGAGGCGGAAGAAGCCCCCGCCCCCTGCCGGCAGCGTCAGGCCGGCGATCCGCACCGTCGTGACGGGCACCTCCACCAGGCCGGACACGGGCCGGTAGGGCCCGCGCGGGGCCTCCGGCATGCCGTAGAGGTCGTGGCGCACGGGATAGACGCTGGAGGAGTAGGCATGGCCCGTCTCGGCCAGCACCGCGTGCGCCCAGCGCGTGCGCGCCGTGATGGAAAAGCTCGGGGCGCGATAGCCGCGCACCGGCATGCCGGTGACGTCCTCCAGCAGGATGCGCGCGCGCAGCACGTCCCGGCGGAAGTCCTCGGGCGTGAGCCCGGTGAGGCGGCGATGGTCCCAGCCGTGGCTCGCGACCTCGTGGCCGGCGGCGGCGATCTCGCGCACCAGGCCCGGGAAGCGCTCGGCCACCCAGCCCAGCACGAAGAAGGTGGCCCGCGCGCCGTGCCGCCCGAGCAGCTCGAGCACGCGGCGGGTGTTGGCCTCCACGCGCACGGGCCACCGGCCCCATGCGCTGCGCGGGATATGCGGCTCGAGCGCCGTGACGTGGAAGTAGTCCTCCACGTCCACGGTCAGGGCGTTGACGATGTCCGTTCCGTTCTCCATCGGCTCGTGAACCGTTCGAAAACTCTGATCAATCCGCTGCGCGTATTGATCAGCGCTGGGGTGCTGCGCGGTCCGTTTCGATTTTCGTCGCATTGTCATGCACTTCCCCGTGCATGGGCCGTGCCGCGGCCGTCCCTGGCCGCGGGGAAGGCCTGAAAAATCACGGTTTTTCAGACCTTCCGTTCCTTCTCGTCTCGCCGGGCCGTCCGTCGCGCCGTCCGGCATGGAGGCGCCTCTTCGGCCGGGCGCAGGCACGCTACCGCCCTCCCCCGCACGCAGGGGCACCGAAGGTGCGCGGCCTGGGGACGGGCTCAGGCGCCGGCGGCGCAGCGGCGCAGGGCCCCGCGGTCGCGGAGCCAGCGCTCGAGCACGGCGCGGATGCGCCGCGCCGCCTGCCCGTCCCAGAGCTCCGGCATCCGTGCCGCGGGCCGCGCGCCGGACAGCGCCTGCCCGGCGGCGGCCCGGATGCGGGCGGGGTCCGTGCCCACCAGCGTGTTGGTGCCGTGGGTGAGCGTCACGGGGCGCTCGGTGCTCTCGCGCAGCGTCAGGCACGGCACGCCGAGCGCGGTGGTCTCCTCCTGCATGCCCCCCGAGTCCGTGAGCACGAGGCGCGCCTCACGCATCAGGCCCAGCGTCTCGAGGTAGCCCAGCGGCCCGGTGAGCGCCACGCCCGCGGCGGCGAGATCGTCCTCCAGCCCCAGCCGCGCGAGCGCAGCGCGCGTGCGCGGATGGACGGGGAAGACCACGGGCAGCCGCCGCGCGAGCACCGCCACCGCCTCCAGGATCCCGCGCAGGACCTCGGGCCGGTCCACGTTGGACGGGCGGTGGAGCGTGAGCAGGGCGTAGCCGTGCTCGGCGGCGCGGCGGACGGCGCGCGGCGCGAGCCGCGCGAGCGTGTCGGCGGCCGGCACCGCGCGCGCCTCGTGCGCGCGCAGGGTGTCGATCATGACGTTGCCCACGAAATGGATGCGCCAGGGCGCGACCCCTTCGCGCAGCAGGTTCTCGCGGGCCGAGGGCTCGGTGACGAAGAGCAGCTCCGAGAGCTGGTCCGTGAGCACGCGGTTGATCTCCTCGGGCATGGCGCGGTCGAAGCTGCGCAGGCCCGCCTCCACGTGCGCCACCGGCACCCCCAGCTTGGCCGCCACGAGGGCGCAGGCGAGCGTGGAGTTGACGTCGCCCACGACGATCAGGAGCTGCGGGCGTTGCGCGGCCAGCACCGGCTCGAAGCGGCGCATGATCTCGGCCGTCTGCCAGGCGTGGCTGCCCGAGCCCACCCCCAGGTCCACGTCGGGCTCGGGGATGGCGAGCTGGCGGAAGAAGGCCTCCTTCATGGCGGCGTCGTAGTGCTGGCCCGTGTGCACGAGGGAGCAGGGGAGCGGCGTGGGGCCCTCGGCGAAGGCGGCCAGCAGCGGGGCGGCCTTCATGAAGTTGGGGCGCGCGCCCACCACGCACATGAGCCCGCCCTCGCGCGGGGGGGCGGGGCGCGCGGCCGGCAGCCTGGCGGCGGGGGCGCTCACCTTCCTGTCTCCTTCCCTGCGCTCACCTGCTCCTGCGCCGGGCGCCGTGCTTGCCCAGCACGAGCGCCTCCAGCAGGGCCTCGCGCGCGCCGCTGACGACGGCCTCGAGCTCCTCCACGCGACGCTCGAGCGCCGCCACGCGCGCGGCCAGGCTCCCGTCGGGCTCCACGGGCACGATGCGCGCCACCGGCTGCTGGGGCTGCTGCGGCGTTCCGGCGGGCTCTTCCGTGAGGGGGCCATCGACGATGGCGAGCTGCGGGGCGTCCGCCTCCTGCCGGGCCCGGGCCTTCTCGGCCTGCCGGCGGCGGACGGCGTCCTCGCCGAAGCCCTCCTCGAGCAGCTCCTGGCGGACCGTGGCGAAGGCCTCGGTGTCCAGCTCGTGGCGCTCCTCCAGGTAGCCGAACAGCAGCAGGCGGTCCACCACGGTATTGATGCGGCGCGGGATGCCGCCGGTGTACTGGTGGATCTCCGCGTAGAGGTCGGGGCTCAGCCTGGGGTCGTCCTGCCAGCCCACGAGCCGCAGGCGGTGCTCGATGTAGGCGCGTGTCTCGTCGAGGTCCATGGGGCCCAGGTGGCAGGAGGCGATCACCCGCTGGCGGAACTGCTCGAGGGCGGCGTCCGCGAGCACGTCGCGGAACTGCTCCTGCCCCAGCAGGAAGGCCTGCAGCACGGGGCGCTCGTCCACCTGGAAGTTGCACAGCATGCGCAGCTCCTCCAGCGTCTCGGCCGGGAGGTTCTGCGCCTCGTCCACCACGATCACCACGCGCTTGCCCTGACGCGCGCGGGCCTTGAGATAGGTCTCGAGGTTCTTGAGGAGCGTGACCTTGCTGCCGGTCTCGTGGCGCAGGCCGAGCGTGGCCGAGAGCATGGCGAGGAACTCGGTGGGCCCGAGCTGGGTGCTCTCCAGGCGGCCGGCGATCACGCCCTGGTCGGCGAGCTCCTCGCACAGCAGCGCCGCGAGCGTGGTCTTGCCGGCGCCGATGTCGCCCGTGACCACGATGAACCCCTCGCCCTGCTTGAGACCGTAGCGCAGATAGGACAGCGCGCGCTTGTGGCCGCGGCTGCCGAAGAAGAAGCGCGGGTCCGGTGTGAGCGAGAACGGCTTGCCGCTCAGCTTGTAGAAACCTTCGTACATGCCCTCGTCCTCCCGGGAGCTAGAAGGTGGCCGTCACCCCCAGCGTGATCACGTTCTGGTCGTAGCTGCGCAGCCCGCCGCTGCCGTCGCGCACGAGGCGCCGCAGCGAGAGCGAGCCGCTGAGATCCGGCCGTATCCGCCGGCTCAGGTCCCACGTGGCGTAGCGGAAGTCGTCCATGCCGGCGCCGCCGCGGCGGTCGCGCCGCTGCGCGGCGAGCGCGAGCGTGGAGGTGGTGCGCCGCGCGAGGCGCCAGGTCCAGGAGACGTTGCCGCCGCGCACGCGCTCGGTCTCGGCGGTGGTCTGGTACTCCCGCCGCTCGTCGTAGAGGCTGAGCCCGTAGCTGCTGCGGCCGCGCCGCCAGCTCCAGGCGAGCGTGCCGCGCTTGCGCAGGAACACCTCGGCCGTGAGGGCGGGAAAGCTGATCTCGATGACCACCGGCACCCCCCCGGCCAGCACCGGGTTGCCGAAGGGATCGGTCAGCACGAAGAGCTGGCGGTCGAGGATGAGGCGCTGCACGGTGGCGAGGTCCTCCGCATAGCTGGCGTCGAGGACCGCCCGGCGCGTGCGGAAGCTGGCCTTCACGGCCGCGGTGCCGCCGAAGAAACGCTCGCCGCGCCGCAGCTCGAGCGCGGTGCGGCGGCTGGGCGTCCAGCGCAGGCCGGCGCTCCAGAAGCCGCCCTCGGGAGCGGGCGTGCCCGCGGCGCGCTGGTAGCTGTTGTCCTCGCGCCCGCCGCTCACCACCAGGCTGAGACTGGACGTGAGGCGGAGGCTGAGGTCGGCGGTGGCGACCTCGCGCTCGAAGTCCGGCCGGCCCGTGAAGCGCTGCTCGCTGCGGATCCAGCCCAGGCCCCAGCCGAGGCGACGCCCGCCGGGAGGGCCGGCCAGACGCGCGCTCCATTCGTCGATGCGGCTGTCGGCGCCGCGCACGCCCGTGCGCACGCGCCGGTGGCCGTACCGCAGCCTGCCGGTGGCGGCGTCGCCGAGGCGGAAGACGGCATAGGGCGAGACCGAGAGGCTGGCCGCGTCGGTGCGGTTGGCGGTAAGCGAGAGATTGCCCACCGGCACCGTGCCGTCGGGATCGGCGAGCACCTGCCCGTAGCCGGCCGTGGCGTCCAGATAGACCGTCTGGCGCACGAGCTCGGCCTTGGCCGAGCCCTGGAACTGGTGCCAGGTGGCGGCGGCGCCCAGCCCCTCGGTGTAGAGGAACTGCTGCAGTCGGTAGTCGGCACGCACCTGCAGGCGCCGCCCGGCGCGGCGGGCCCGGAACGCCGGAGCCACCTCGAGCACGCCGGCGCTCTCCCCGCCCTCCGCGACGAGACGCAGGTTGTCGGTCCAGGTGAGGCGGCCGGCCAGCGAGGCGCCGAACTCCCAGCCCCCCGCCTGGGCGGCCGATGCACCGAACGCTGCGCCGAGGGCGGCACCCAAGAGGCTACGCTTCGCCATGGCCGTAGTAGCCGTAGTAGTCCCCGCTGCCGCGCTCGTGGCTCTTGTTGAGCACCAGGCCCACGGCCTTGGACGAGTCCACCAGCCCGAGGGCCTCCTTGACCACGGGCTGGGGCGTGCGGCCGGCCTCCACCACGACCACGACCTGACCCACGAGATAGGTGAGGATGCTCGCCTGGCTCGCCGCGAGCAGGGGCGGGGTGTCGAACAGCACCACCCGGTCGGGATAGCGCTCGGCGAGCTCCTCCATGAGGGTGCGCATGGCCTGGCTCGCGAGCAGCTCCGACGAGTTGGGGTGGGCCTTGCCTGCCGGGATGATGCGCAGCTTGGGCACGTTGGTGCGCGCGATCACGTCGCCCACGCCGACACTGTCGCTGGCCAGCACGTCGGTGAGCCCTGGCCGCCCCTTGAGGCCGGCCAGCTCGGTGAGCGTGGGCTTGACGATGTCGGCATCGACGACGAGCACCGTGTGGTCGAGCTCCATGGCCATGCTCATGGCGAGGTTGAAGGTGGTGAAGGTCTTGCCCTCGCCGGGCAGCGAGCTCGTGACCATGATGAGATTGCCGCCCTCGATGGGGACGGCACCGCGCCCGAAGGCGTTCATCAGCAGGGGCCGCTTGATGATCCGGTACTGCTCGGCGAGCGCCCCGTCGGAGTCCTCGGGCGTGAGGTAGCCCATGGACCTGAGGCGGCCGAGGTCGAGGTCGTGGCGCGGGGCCTCCTCCCGGACGCGCCGGGCGGCCACGAGACGCTCCACGACGCCCCCAGCAGCGCCTGCCGCCCGCTCCATGGCCTTCTCGATGCTGCTCATAGGAACCTCCCCGCGATCGCCCGCAGCTCCTCCGCCAGCCGCAGGTCGGCCATGTAGATGGTGAGCACCCCGCCATAGACCAGAACCAGCAGCAGGGCGGCGAAGACGAAGCTGGTGACCTCGACCCGGCGCCGGATGCGCTGCGTCAGCGTCCGCACAAGCATCACCCCTCCGAGCACGGGCAGCCCGGTGGCCTGGCGCAGGGCGCGGCGGCTGTCGAAGGTGGGCCGCAGCTGCGTCAGCACCAGCGCCGCGAGCACGCCCGCGGCCACGCCCGCGCCCAGGGCCAGGCTCATGTAGAGCACGCGGTTCGGTCCCACGGGATCGAGCGGGACGCGGGGCGGGTCGATCACGCGGAACTTGACCTCGTCCGCGGTCTGCTGCGCCTCCTCGGAGATCCTGGCCGACTCGCGCCGCGCGAGCAGGGCCTCGTAGTTCTTCTTCGTCACCCCGTAGTCGCGCATGAGACGCTTGTACTCGGCCTCGACCTTGGGGATGGTGTCCACCAGCGACTTGAGCCGCGCGAGCTTGCGCTCGTAGCTCTGCACGCGCACGCGAAGCGCCGCCACGGTGGCGTCGGCCTCCGCCAGGGCCAGCTTGAGCTGCTGCCTCACGGGGCTGGCGGCCGCGGCGGGCTCCTCGCCGCCGGCGGCCGCGGCCTGCGCCTCGAGCTCCTTGCGCTTCTGCTCCTCGAGGGCGGCGATGGTGCGCCGGATCTCGACCACGTCCGGATGCTGGTCGGTGTACTTGAGGAGCAGCTCGTCGAGCTTGGCCTGGAGCGCCTGGATGCGCGCGTCCAGGGGAGAGACCGTGGCCGCTGCGGGCACCGCGGGGACGAGGGCGTACTCCTCGGCCGCCTCGGCATCCTCTAGCTGGCGGCGCAGCTCGTCGCGGCGGTTGACGGCCTGGCGCAGCTCGAGGCGCGCCTCCTCGAGCTGGGCCTGGAGCTTCTCGAGCCGCTCGAAATAGCCGCCTCCCTGGCCCGGCAGCAGGCCCACGTTGCGGCGCTTGAACTCCATCAGCCGCCGCTCGGCCTCGTCCAGGCGCCTGGCGTAATCGGCGATCTGCTGGTCCAGGAACTTGAGCGCCGTGGCGCTCTCGCGGCGCGTGTCGCCCAGGTTGCTCTCGACGAAGATGGTGAGCAGCGCCTGCACCACCCGCTTGGCCAGCGCGGGATCCGGATCGGTGAAGCTGATGGTGTAGAGGTTGACCCGGCCCGCGTCGCGCAGCCTGATGCGCCGGGCGAGGTCGTTGACGAGCGCCTCCATCTGCTCGGGGGTGCGGGCGTTGAGGTCCAGGTCCGTCATGCGCGCCACCTTCTCGAGGTTCGGGCGGCTGAGGAGGCTGCGCGTCATGAGGCGCAGGCGCTGGCGCAGGTCGGTCTGGACCGCCAGGCCGCGCAGCAGCGGCTTGAGCATGGAGGTCGTGTCCACGTAGACACGGGTCGTGGCCTGGTACTGGTCCGGCATGCGGGCGACGAAGATCCAGCCGGCGAGCGAGACCGCCCAGGCGATGCCCAGGGCCAGCCAGCGGAAGCGCCACAGGCCGCGCGCCAGCGACTGGATCTGGAAGATGAGCTCGTTCATGGGCAGGCTCCCCGCACGGCGCGCCGCGCCTCAGAAGAAGGCCTCGGGGATGATCAGCACGTCGCCGGGCAGGATGCGGACGTTGGCCGAAACGTCGCCCTTGCGCACCAGGTCCTCGAGCCGCACGGTGTAGACCTGCTGCTTGCCGCCGACCATGCGCACCAGCTTGGCGCGGTTGCCGGCGGCATACTCGGTGAGCCCGCCCACGGCGATCATGACGTCGAGCAGGGTCATGCCCTCCTTGTAGGGGAGCGCGCGCGGCTGGGCGGCCTCGCCCACCACACGCACCTGCTCGCTGTAGCGGCCCACGAACCCGGTCACGATCACCGTGACGATGGGGTTCTTGATGTACCTGGAGAGGGCCTGCTCCATGTCGCGGGCGAGCTGGGTGGGGGTCTTGCCGCTCGCCTGCAGGTCCTCCACCAGCGGGGTGGTGATCCTGCCGTCGGGCCGCACCGGCACCGTGGCCGACAGCTCCGGGTTGCGCCACACGAAGACCTGCACCGTGTCGCCGGGGCCGATGATGTAGGGTGGCGAGGCGGCGGCCGCGTCCCCCTTGGGTCCCGGGCCCGCGGGTGCGGACGCGCAGGCCGCCAGCATCGTGGCGGCGGCGACGAGAACGGCCGGGATCGCCCGGCTGGACCAGCTCGTACGGATGGTGCTCACGGATGGACCCTCCCTTCTCCCGCATGGCCGCCCCCCGGCGGCCGCCGCCAGACCGGCGGCTGCGTTGGGCGGGATTCTAGGGAGGGGTGGGGGCCGCGTCTGTCAGCGGGGACAGACAGTGCCGTGTCGCCGCCGGCACGAACACCTGTAGGAAATTGCTTACAACCGCCGGTGCCGGCCGTGGCCAGCGTTGGCCGGCCGCCCAGCCGGAGGCCAGGGAACGCCGTCCCCGCCTTCGGCGTCGACGGCTTTTACACAAGACCCCTTTTCGGGCGGACCGACGCCACCAGATTATCAAGAAGTTATTGTATACAAAAGAAAAGTTTCCAGCTGGCACCAATCCTGCTGTATCCGGGGACAGGAGCGGCCGGGCGGTCCGGTGAGTGACCGGGACCAGACCCCTGGAAGCCAGGCGGTTCCTGGTCCTGATCCCCGGTCGGCCCGCCGGGCCGCGGCGGCGATCGGACGACCACAAGGGGGGAAGACGGCATGAAGTACTCGAGAACTGGCAAGGGGCCGGGGCGATGGGGCACCCTGCTGGCGGGGATTCTCGCGCTCGGCATGGCGGGCGCCGTCCACGCGGCCCCCATCCGGGTGGCCCTCGGCATCGTGATCGACGGCTCGGGCAGCATCTCCTCGAGCGATTTCGCCACCCAGATTTCCGCCTACCAGTCGGTGCTCGGCGATCCCACGATCCTGCCGGCCGACGGCAGCGTGGTGGTCAACGTGGTGCAGTTCTCCACCATCGCCCAGCTCGAGCAGACCGCGATCCGCATCGAGAGCGAGGCCGACCGCACCGCGCTGCTGGGTGCCATCGGCGCCATGAGCCAGCTCGGTGCGCTCACCAGCATCGGCGACGGTATCGACCTCTCCATGAGCGACCTCGAATCTTTCCTTTCGGCGCTGGACCCGAGCGAGTTCGCTCCCGATTTCCGGAAGCTGATCGACGTCTCGACCGACGGCGGCCACAACTGGGGGCTCGATCCCACCACCGCCACCGCCGCCGCCATCGCGGCCGGCTACGAGGCCGTCAACTGCCTCGGTATCGGGGCGTTGGCCGACTGCTCGTGGAACGACGGCTACGGATCGAGCACGGACTTCCCCGCCTCGAGCTTCGCCGACCTCGAGCCCGTGCTGGAGGACAAGATCCGCTTCGAGATCACGGGCGATCCCACGCCGCCCACGGGCGTGCCGGCGCCGGCCACGCTGCTGCTGCTGGCCGCGGGCCTGGCGGCCCTGGGCATGCGCCGCCGGCAAGGCCTGATCAGGACCTGACCGGCACCTGAGGACGGAGGTGGGGCCGCCGGAACGCCGGAACCGTTCCGGGCCCCACCGCAGGGCCACTCCCGAGCGGCGGCCCCATGGGGCCGCCGCTCTTTTGGGCTCTTCAGTCGTCGTGGCATCCCCTTCACCGTGCCGCATCGCCTCCGGCAAGTGCGGCGCAAGGGGCACGAAAGCACGGAGCGCACAGGGACGAGCCGCCAGGCCACCCGAAAAGGTGCACGACCTTTGCAGGGCCTTGCCTGCACAGCCCTTCCTCTTGGGGGGCTCCAGCTCCGGGCCGGTTCCACTTCCCTGCGGGGACCGCTTCCAGCCGGCCCTGGGCGCGGCTGCTGGCGGGCGATGGAGAACCATGGCTTCCGCGCGGCCGGGAGACGGGCCCGCAAGGTGACCGCGCCGCTCTCCTCCCGCCCCGGAGGCGGATGCGTGTAAGGCGTGATCAGGCGGGCCGCCGGCGGTCCGGGCTGCGGGCGGCCAGCACCAGGATGGCGGGCAGCAGCAGCAGGTCGAACAGGAGCGCGGCCACCAGCCCCGCGGCGCTGAGCAGCCCGAACTCCACGGTGGGCACGAAGGCGGAGGTACCGAGCAGCAGGAACTGCGCGCCGAGCACGAAGGTGGTCAGGGTGATGGCGCGGCCCGCCTGGGCGTAGGTGCGTCCGAGCGCCAGCACCGTGCCGACGCCCGCCGCGCGCCGGCGGCGGTAGCCCTCGTAGACGTGGATGGTGTCGTCCACGGCGATGCCGATGGCGACGGAGGCGATCATGGCCGTGGCCATGTCCAGCCACACCCCGAGCCCGCCCATGAGCGCGAAGATGAGCAGCACCGGCGCGAGGTTCGGCAGCATGCAGAGCGCCGCCGCCCGCAGGCTGCGCCAGAGCGCCAGCATGAGCGCGAAGACCAGCGCGAGCGCACCGGCGAGGCTGCGGAGCTGCCCCGTGACCAGCAGGTCCTCCTGGTCGGCGAAGAGCCGCCCCAGCCCCGCGACCCGCCAGCGCAGGTCGGCCGGGGGCGATTCCTCCAGCCGCGCCTCGAGCCGCCCGATGAAGGCCTCGATGGCGTTGGCACCGTGGATCGCGAGGTTCATGGGGAGCCGGGCGGCGGCGAGCTCGCGGTCGGCGAGCTCCCACAGGTCGCGCCCGTCGTAGACGAAGAGGTACTGGGCGACCAGGCGGCGGGAGCCGGGCAGCCGGCGGTGGGCGGGATCCTCGCCATGGAAGGCCCAGTTCATCTCCTCCACCAGCTCGGCGGCCGAGGCGGTCCGGTCCACCTCCGGCTGGGCCTCGAGCCAGCCCTGCAGCGCGAGGAGGGCCGCGAGCCGCTCGGGCGCCTTCAGGGCGTCGCGGCCCGGACCCTCGAGATAGACCTCCAGCGTGCCCACGCCCGAGAGCTTCGACTCGGCGAGCCGCGTGGCGCGGGTGAGGGGGTGGTCCTCGCCGAAGAAGCGGTAGAGGTCGGTCTCGGCACGCACTGCGAGCACGGCCGGGACCGCGGCGGCCGACAGGGCCAGCGTGAGGGCGGCCACGGCCCCGGCCCGCCGCATCCCGAGGCGCGCCGCGCGCCGCACCAGCCGGTCCAGCCACCGCGCCCCGGCGCCGGCGGGCCAGCGCCCGCGGTCGTAGCGCGCGAGCACCGCCGCGACCAGCACCACGACCACCGGATACAGGAGCAGCGCCCCGATGCCGGCCGCGATGCCGAAGGTGGCGATCGGGGCCACGGGGCTCAGGGCGAGCGAGCCGAGGCCGGCCGCGGTGGTGAGGGCGGTGTAGCGGGCGGGGCGCGCGATCTCCTCCAGGGCACGCCGTATCCGGGCCTCTCGACGGTGGCCCCGGCGGTCGGCGAGACGGACCGCGTTGAAGAGGTGGATCAGGAGCGCGACCGTGAGCGCGGTGAGCAGCGCCGGGATCATGGCCGAGACCAGCGTGTAGGGCCGGCCCCAGAGCGCGATCACGGCCACCGTGCTGAGCACCACGGCCCCGATCGCGAGCCCCGTGAGCGCCACCGCGAGCATGCGGCGGAAGAGCCACCCCACCAGCGCGAGCCCCGTGAGCACGAGGACGGGGATGAAGGTCGCCGAGTCGCGCACCATGGACTCGAGCTGGGCCACGGCCAGGGCGACCTCCCCCGCCAGGCCCGCGACCCAGGGCTCGAGGCCCTCGGCCGCCAGCGCCGCGCGCGTCGCCTCGAGGACCTCCACCCGCTGGGCGCTGCCGCGCAGGCCGACGGGGCGCACGATGAGCGCGGCGGTGTCCCCGTCGCGGGACACCACGAATCCCGGGGCGAAGCGGTCCCCGAGCGCCCGGCGGCGCCGTTCCCGCGGGGTGCGGCCGTCGTCCGGCGCCGCCAGCGGCGTCACCGTGAAGCCGTCGGCCGTGCCCTCGATGTGCTCCAGGGTGGTGAGCGTGAGGACGCGGTCCACCAGGGGATGGGCCTCCAGGCGCTCGGCCACCGCCTGGAGACGGCCCAGGAAGGCATCGTCGAAGAGCGCGAGCGGGTCCGTGCCCGCCGGCGGACGGAGGAGCGCCACCAGCACCTCGTCCTGGGGGAAGCGCGCGCGCAGCGCCGCCTCGAAGCGCACCGCAGGCGCCTCCTCCGGGAAATAGACCTCGGGGGCGTTGTCGACGTGCAGCCGGAGCAGGGCGGGCAGGGGGAGCAGGTTCAGCAGCAGCAGGGCCGCCGCCGCGAGCCTCCCCCGTGCCGCCAGCCCCATCCCCCAGGCCAGGTCAGTAGCGCGCGCGCCAGCCGATCACGACCAGATCGTTGGCGTCGTGGAAGCCGCCGGCCGTCTCCGCGCCCTTGCCCTCGAACACGTGCGCGCCCAGGTAGAGCTCGTGGGGCTCCCAGCCGAGCCAGGCCAGCTCGGGATTGAGGTAGAGGTCGCGCCGCTCGAGGTCGGTGGAGAAGCGCAGCCGCGCGCGCCAGCGCCCATGCGCGAAGGTGTCCTCCAGCGCGCCGCCCAGCGCCAGCACGCGGGTGCGGTCGAGCACGCTGCCGGCATCGAGCAGATGGCGGCCCGACAGCTGCAGGTTGAGGCGCATGTCGCGGCCGCCCGGATAGAGCTCGACGCCGGCGACCCAGTCCACGGCGCGGACGGTGTCCATCGAGAGATCGGTGCGGGTGACCGGCTCGTCGCTGCTCCAGGCGAGCTCCAGCCGCCAGGTGGTGGTGCCCCGCGCCAGCGCCAGGTCGAAACCGGCCACCGTGGTCCACGGATGGCGCGCCGTGAAGGTATCGCCCGGGGCCGCGGCGAGGGCCGCCGGCACCGTGCCGCCGCCCAGCAGCACGGCGCGGGCGGCGGCGTCCAGCTCCCAGTACGGCAGCGCCCGGCGCGCGCGCTGCAGCGTGAGGCCGAGATCCACGCCATGGCCGGCACGCGTGAGCCGCAGCCCACCCCCGCCGGCGCCGTCGTCGTCCTCGCCGAAGCGCCCGCCGCGGACCAGCGCGCCCAGCACGGGATGGTCCTTCACGCCGAGTAGCCTTCCCGCCCGCCGGTCCACGGGATGCCAGACGCTGTCGGGGTCGGGCAGCTCCGCCGGGCGGAACCGGGGCACGGCGAGCATGTCCAGCTTCCAGGCGCCCGCGAACCACTCCAGGCGCAGCGCGGGCACGGTGAGGCGGCGGTCGGCCAGCTCGTCGAGCACGAAGCGCCTGAGGTCCGGCACGGAGAGGCGGTCGGTGGGGGGGATCTCGTCCACCCGGCCCCATACCACCCGCTGCGCGCCCAGCGTCAGCCGCAGGCGCTCGCCGCGCCAGCGCAGCCAGACTTCGTCGTAGTCGGCCCGCCCCTCGGCGAAGGCCGCCGCGCCGTCCCACTGGCGGTAGCCGTCGCCACGCACCGCGAGCTTCGCCTCCCACGGCCCCTCGCCCCGCCAGACATGGCCCAGGCGCACATGGGCGTAGCCCCAGGCGTCGGCGGGGGCGGCGCCGTCGGTGAAGCCGCCGGCCTCGAGCCGCAGCCCGGCCTCGGGCCCGCCGGCCGCGGCCGCCTCCTCGCCCGCCGCGGCCGCCGCGGGCAGCGGCTCGGCGCCGGCGAAGACCAGCACGTTGGGGCCGAGCGGCTCGGGCTCGGGCGCCTCGGCCGCCGCCGGCTCGGCCACCTCGGGCACCGGCGGGCGCGCCAGCACCGCATAGAGCGTGCGCCGCGCCCGCGTGGGCACGACGCGCACGTTGCGGAAGCCGACCCGGCGCAGGCGCCGGTGGGCCGCCCCGGCCCGTGAGGCGCTCGCGTAGGCGCCCGCCACCACCATGTAGCCGCGCTCCCAGCGGTCACGCACCACCCGGGCGGGCAGGCCCGCCAGCCGCCGCACGCGCACGGCCACCCGCTGGGCGTCGGCCCAGCGCTGGTACACCCGCAGGATCACCGCACGAAGCGTGACGCGCTCGCGCCGGGGCTCGACGCGCACGTCCTGCCACCCCTCCTCCACGAGCCGGGCGGCATGGGCCTCGGCCGCCCGGCGCGAGGCGAAGACGCGCGGCCCCTCGGGGGCGGGCCCGGGCCCGGCGCCGGCATCCGCGGCGGCGCGCTCCGCCTGCCGGACCGGCGCGGGCCGCGGCGGCGGGACGGGCGCCGGCCTCGCCCGGGCGGGCGCCGCCCTGCCGGCCGCGCGGCGCGGGGCCGGCTGCGCCCGGGCGGGCAGGCGCACCACCAGGAAGCGCCGCTCCTCGTACCGCACGGGCACCACCCGCACGCCCCGCAGCCCGAGCCGCCTCGCCCGGTCCGCGAGCTCCCGCGCCCGCGCCGGCTCGCGGTAGGCGCCGAGGGAGATCAGATGCCCGCGCGCGCGCGCGGCCCGGCGCACGATGTGCGGCACGCCGGCGTCGCGCAGGCGCGCGGCCGCGGCCAGGGCCTCGCGCCGGCCCGGGAAGGGGCCGAGCTGGACGCGGTGCAGGATCCGCTCGCGCCGGACCGCGCGCACCTCGACGCGCGCCCCGCCGCGCCGCAGACGCTCCGCCGCGCGCTCGGCCTCGCCGCGGGCGCGGTACTGGCCCACGACCTCGGGGGCGGGCGCGGCCTGCGCGGCGGCGGCCCGCCCCTGCCCCCAGGGGCCCGGGAAGCCGGCCAGCAGCCCCAGCAGAAGACAGGCGGCGACCGGGCGCCTCACGGCCGGAACCTCCGTTCCGCGGCCGGATCCTCCAGCACCCGCTGCGTGAACAGCGACTCCGGCAGGCCCTGGTCGTAGAGCGCCTTGCGCACCGTCACGCGCGTGCGGTGCCCGCTGCGCAGCTCCGTCATGGTGCTATCCATCACGGTCCAGAACCCCTGGATGCGCTGGATGCGGTGCACCACCAGGCGCTTCAGCGGAGAGCCGCCCCGCTTCGGGAAGAAGTCGACGCGCAGCGCCACCAGCGTCTGCGGGTGGATCCAGCTCACGCGGCGCCCGTAGACGGAGTTGCCCGGCTCGGCCGGCACGCTCTCGAGCACCTCGCACAGCACGCCCTGGAACCTCTCCCTGCGCAGCAGGCGGTGGCGGTCCATGTCGGGCTCGCGGTCGCGCAGGTCCTCGTAATAGAGGTCGGAGCCCACGAAGCGCCCGCCCTTGCGCTCGCCGGCGATGCGCCGCACGCGCCCGAGCGCCGGGAGATAAAGCCACTGGTCCGTGGCCGCGCCGGGATGGTCGAGGGTGAGCAGGCCCGTGCCCGCGATGTCCTCGGGCGCGGTGAACCGGATCAGCGACAGCACGCGGCCGCCCCCGAGGTCGAGGCGGTAGGTGTACATCCGGCGCACGCGGGGCCGGCCGCCCTTCTCCTGCAGCACCATGACGCTGCGCGTGGCGAGGTCGCGCCCGTCCGGCCGGTCATAGACGCGCTCGGCGAGCGCCCGCCCCGCCGCCTCCGGATCGGCCTCCGCCGCAAGCGCCGCGTGCGCGGCGGCGGCGAGCACCAGCGCCGCCGCAACCCCCATCGCCCTCGCACCCATCGAGGCTCTGCTCCCTGGCACCGTCCGCACGTGCAGCCGAACATACCGGCCGCCCACCCGGTGGTCAACGACGGAGTTCGCACCGTCGCGGCGCCCGCGGGGGCAGGCTATGCTTCGCCTGGTCCCGCAGCGTGGACGGCAGCCATGGCGGACGCCTTCGACTACGCCCTCGCCTTCTCGCGCAACATCGGCTGGCTCACCCGCGAGGAGCAGGCGCGCCTGCGGCGCACGCGCGTCGCCATCGCCGGCGTGGGCGGCGTGGGCGGCAGCCACGCGCTCACCCTCGCCCGCCTCGGCGTCGGCGCCTTCACGCTCGCCGATCCCGACCGGTTCGAGCTCGCGAACCTCAACCGCCAGGCCGGCGCCCGTCTGGACACGCTCGGCCGGTCCAAGGCCGAGGTCGTCGCCGAGATGGTCCGCGCGATCAACCCCGAGGCGGACGTGCGCATCCTGCGCGAGGGCGTCGACGAAGCCAGCCTCGACGATTTCCTCGACGGCGCCCACGTGTACCTGGACGGCCTCGACTTCTTCGTCCTCGACCTCCGTCCCCCCCTGTTCGAGGCCTGCCGCCGGCGCGGCATCCCGGCGGTCATCGCGGGCCCGCTGGGCCTGAGCGCCGCGCTCGTCACCTTCGTGCCGGACGGCATGGGCTTCGAAGACTATTTCGGGCTCGCCGGCCGCCCGCCCGAGGAGCAGGCCCTGCGCTTCCTGATCGGGCTGGCGCCCGCCATGATCCATCGAGGCTATCTGGTGGATCCCTCGGCGGTGGACCTCGCCGCACGACGCGGCCCCTCGACGGGCATAGCGGTCGAGCTGTGCGCCGGCCTCGCCGCGGCGCAGGCGATGAAGCTCGTGCTGGGGCGCGGGCCGCTGCTGCCCGCCCCGTGGGCCGTGCAGATGGACGCCTACACGCTGCGCACGCGCCGCACCTGGCGTCCCGGGGGGCACCGCAATCCCCTGCAGCGGGCCGCGCTCGCCTACGCGCGATGGAAGCTGCGCCGCCTGCGGGAGGGGCAGCCGCCATGACGGCACCGCCCGACCGCGGGACGGTGCTGGCCATCCTCGACGAGGCGCGCTGGGCGCCGAGCGGGGACAACACGCAGGTCTGGCGCTTCGAGCTCGCGGGGCCGGGGCATGTCGTGGTGCACGGGCGGCGCATCGGCGAGCGCTGCGTGTACGACCTCGAGGGCCATGCGAGCCTGCTCGCCCTCGGCGCCCTGCTGGAGACGCTGCGGCTGGCCGCCGCCGCCCGCGGGGTGCGGGCCTCCTGGACGCTGCGCCCGGACGCCCCCTGGGTCCGCCCCACCTTCGACGTGCGCCTGGAGGCCGATCCCGGCATCAGCCCCGACCCCCTGGCCGGGGCCATCCGCCGCCGCAGCGTGCGCCGCACGCCCATGCGCCCGCGCCCGCCGCGGGCGGCGCACCGGCGGGCGCTCGAGGCGAGCCTCCCCGAGGGCTACCGCGTGCGCTGGATCGGCGGCTGGGCCGGGCGGGCGCGCATGGCGCTGCTCTACTTCCGCAGCGCCTGGATCCGGCTCACCATCGAGGAGGCCTGGCGGGAGCACCGCGAGGTCATCCGCTGGGGCCGGCGCCACAGCGAATGGGGCATCCCGGACCGCGCGCTCGGCGTCGATCCCCTCCTCAGGGCGGTCATGCGCTGGGCGCTGGCGAGCTGGCGCCGGGTGGACCGGCTCAACCGCTGGCTCGCCGGCACCTGGTGGCCGCGCATCGAGATGGACCTGCTCCCCGGGCTCCTGTGCGGCGCGCACTTCGCCCTGCTCGCCCCGCACGAGCCGGAGCGGCCCGAGGACCACGCGGCGGCGGGGGTGGCCGTGCAGCGCTTCTGGCTCGCCGCCACCCGCTGCGGCCTGCGGCTCCAGCCCCAGACCACCCCCCTGATCTTCGCCGCCTACGCGCGCCGCGGCATCGCCTTCGCCACGCGCCGGCGCGCCCTCGAGCGCGCCCGGGAGGTGGCCGCCCGGCTCGAGGGCCTGCTCGGACCCGAGGGCGCGCGCCGCGCCGTCTTCCTGGGGCGGCTGGGCTACGGCCGCCCGGCCCGCGCCCGCAGCCTGCGCCTGCCCCTCGAGGCCCTGCTGGTGGACGGCCCGCCGCGGGGCGCCGAAGGCCGGGGTCCGGCCCCCGAGCCCTGATTCCCGCCCCCCGCGCCGGGCCGGCTGGAAGCCGGCCCCACGGGGAGGGGGGCGCCGGAAGCGGCTGGAGGCTGGCCCCCACGGGGGCCGGAGCTGGAGGGTGGCCACCCCCGGGAGCGGAGGACCCGCAAAAGAAAGCCGCCGGCCCGGGGGCCGGCGGCCGAAGGCAGACCCGGTTCGGCGTGGGCTCAGGACGCCCGGCGGCGCCGGCGCGCGAGGCCGCCGATGCCGAGCAGGCCGAGCCCCACCAGCGCGGCGCTCACGGGCTCGGGGATGCGGGCCGTGGTGCCGTTGTCCGAAACGGTCAGGATGATGAGGTCGCCGCCACCCGTACCCAGGCCGGGCGCGCCGCCCACGCCCTCCAGGTTCACGGAGGCGTCCGCCAGCGCCGTGATGACAGTGCCTGCCGCCAGCGCGTCGGCGAAGTCGGTGCCGCCGAGGTAGGAGAAGACACCGTCGAGCACCCAGTCGAACTCGGCGATGACGCCGATGTCGGCCGTGGCGGTGGGGTTGTCGAAGGAGAAGTTGTCGGCCCCGCCGCCGGTCACGGTGAGGGAGGCGAGCAGCATGTCGCCGCCGGGCGTGGCGTCGTCGTCGTAGTAGATGTCGATCGTGCCGCCGGTGAAGTCGAAGTCGAAGACGTCGTCGACGACGCTGCAGGTCCCCAGCCCGAGGCAGGCCAGGCTCGTCGGACCGTCGGCGCCGCCCGAATAGCTGCTGATCACGCCCGAGAGCTGCACGTCGAAGTAGACGAAGCTGCTCGTGACGCTGAACCCGCCCCCGGAGGGCTTGATGTTGTAGGTCCAGACCGTGTTGCCCCCGCTGTCGACGGTCCGCTCCAGGTTGAACAGGATGCTCTCGGTGAAGGTGTCGCCAGCGTCGATCGTGTCCACCCCGCCGGCGACGCCCGTGTCGATGACGACGTCGTAGTTGGACTTGGCCCGCAGACCGAAGAGGTTGACGGGCCGGTAGTCGCCCGCGCTCGGATCGAGGGGCGAGTTCACGTAGCCGAAGTCGGTCCCGCCGGCGTCGGCGTCAAAGAGGAACTCGACGGCGCCCGCCGCGCCGGAAAGGCCGAACGCCGCGGCGGCGGCCGAGGCGATCAGGGTCTTCTTGAACCGGGTCTTCATGGCTTCCTCCTGGCTCCTGGATCCGCCTGGATTTCGTTGACTGCTGTCCTTCCGTTTTCCCCGCGGGCCCGCCCGGACCCGCTCTCGCCCTCAGGGGATGCACGCCCCGTGCCAATCACATATCGTTTTGATTCGCCTGAATATTTTATGCAGACCGAAGGGTTGGGGGAGGCTGCCCCACAAAAACTGTAAAATCCTTGAACAGCCACGCGGCGGAGACAGGACGGCCTCGCCGGCGGAGCGGCCACCGGGCGACCGGCTGCAATTCGGTGACGGACGAACCGGCGCCGGCGGAACCCCATGCTAGGATAGGCACTTGGCGAACGTGGTTGACGGCGCGCCGGCCCCTCGGGACTGGCGCGGGAGCCGCAGGTTCCGTTCGAAGACCGGGCTAAATCCCCCGCCTGTCCTGCCGATCCTACTGGCGAACGGGGAGCGAGACGCAGCGCCATGCCCATCCGGGTCAAGATCGCCCGCAGCGCGCAGGAGATGGACGACGTCTTCCACCTGCGCTGGCACGTCTACGCCCAGGAGGAGGGCTACTTCGGCGGCGCCGCCCACGCGCCGCCCTACATCACCGACCGCTACGACGCCCACCCCGGCTGCTTCAACCTGATCGCCTACGAGGGCGCCGAGCCCATCGCCACGCTCAGGCTGAACGACGACACCGGCGCCGGGCTGCCCTCGGAGCTGTTCTGGGACTTCTCAGCCTACCGCGCCCAGGCCGCCGAGGAGAGCGGGCGCCAAGGGGGACAGGCCCGTCTCGCCAGCGCCAGCATGCTCGCCATCCGCAGGCCGTGGCGCAAGCGCCGCGACATCTTCCGCGCCCTGTTCAAGGTCGCGGCCGCGCTCGGGGTGCAGCACGGCACCACCCACGTCATCGCCTCGGTCAACCACAAGAGCGCGGCCATGTACCGGCGCATCGGCTTCCGGCCGCTCGCCGGGAAGATCTGGATCGGGGAGATCGGCGAGCACATCGTGCCCATGGCCTGCCGCTTCGCCGACTTCCACGCCTGGGCCTTCGAGCGGCTGGAGCACAGCGAGGCCACCCTCACCCAGCTCGCCACCCACGCCGAGCGGCTGCTCTACAGCGCCGGGGAGGTCATCTTCCGCGAGGGCGACCGGGCGGCGGAGTGCTATCTCATCGACATGGGCACGGTCCGCATCACGCGCTACTCGCCGCAGGAGCGCCGCGTGCTCACGCTCTCCACCCTCGGGCCCGGAGAGCTCTTCGGCGAGCTGGCGCTGGTGGACGACCGGCCGCGCTCGGCCACCGCGACGGCGACGACCAACGTGGAGGTGGTGGCGATCCGGCGCGAGGACTTCCACGCGCAGATCGGGCGCGACCCCGCCCGGGCCCACGAGCTGCTCCACCTCTTCGCCGAGCGCATCCGCCGCACCGACGAGCTCGCCCTCATGCTCGCCTACGGCACCACCGAGGAGCGCCTCGACCATGCGCTGCGGGCGCTCTACGAGGTGGCCCGCCCCGCGCGGGGCCAGCGCGAGGGGGCGGGCGAGGCCGCCCGCTGCGTGCAGGCCGGCCCCGCGGAGCTCGCCCGCACGGCGGGGGTGGACGAGCGCCTGGCCCGGCGCTACCTGGAGAGCCTCGCCAGCGACGGCTGGTGCGAGTTCAGCGAGGAGCGCATCCGCTTCATGCGCGACCCGGGACTGCGCTCCCATCCGGGGCGCCACTGAGGCGCGCGGTCCTCCTGCCCCCGCCCTATCTGCCTGCCCCCTGTTCGCCGCGCCCGAGCCGCTCGAGCAGCGCGCGGGCCGAGGCGAGCTCGCGCTCCGACAGCCCCCCGCGCTCCTCCGCGGCGCGGCGCGCCTCCGCCAGCGCCTCCTCCCGGCGCCCGGCGGCCGCCAGCGCCTCGGCCAGGGTCAGCCGCAGGCGCGCATCGTCGGGCCGGGCCCGGACGGCCCGCCCGGCATGCCGCACCGCCTCCGCCGCGTTGCCCCGCGCCAGCAGCACCCGCGCGGCGGTGTCGAGCACCTCCGGGCTGTCCGGGGCGCGCGACAGCGCACTTCTCACCAGCGCCCAGGCGCGCTCCGGATCGCGCCCGCGCAGCGCATAGGCGAGATCGTTCAGCGCCACCACGTCGTCGGGACTGGCCTCGAGCACCCGCTCGAGCAGGGCGATGGCCCGCGCCTCGCGCCCGAGCGCGCGCTGCCAGAGGGCGAGCAGCTTCATCACGCCCGTGTCGCGGCCGTGGTCCGAGACCCAGGCCTCCAGCTCGCGCACGGCGCGCTCCCGCCCGCCGGCCCGCCACAGGGCGCGGGCGTGGGCGAGCATGAGGCGGCGCCCCCCGTAGCCGCCCCGGCGGGCCCGGCCGAGAAGGCGGGCGGCCTCCTCCCAGCTTCCGGCCGCGGCCGCGGCGCGGCCGCGCGCCTCCAGGCCCGGCGGGCTCTCCAGGACCTCCCGGGGGAGCCCCGCCAGCCAGCGCCGGGCCGCGTCGGCCTCGCCCCGCAGGGCGGCGAGCCGCGCCAGCGCGAGCCGGGCCGGCACCTCGCCGCCGGGAGCGTCGAGCGCCTTCCGGTAGGCCTGCTCGGCCTGCGCCGGGCGGCCGAGCGCCTCGCGCACGCCGCCCAGCAGGATCCAGACGCGGTGGCCCTGCGGCCGCAGGCGCGCCAGCCGGGCGTAGGCGCGCTCGGCGCGCTCGATCTCGCCCAGACGCTGGCGCGCCCGGCCGAGCAGCAGGAGGGCCTGCGGATGGTCGCGGCCGCCGGCCAGCACGGCCTCGGCCGCCTCCGCCGCTCCGGACCAGTCGCCGCGCTCGGCCAGCAGCAGGCCGAGCAGCAGCCGCGCGCGGGGCAACTGCGGCGCCCGCCGGACGGCCTCGCGCGCCCAGCGCAGTGCCTCGTCCGGGCGGCGCTCCTCGCGGGCCAGGGCGGCGAGGCGCAGGGCGGGCTCGGCCGAATCCGGCGTGGCCGCGTGGGCGCGCTCGAGCCAGCGCCGGGCCTCGTCGCGCGCCCCGGCGGCGCGGGCCAGGCGGGCGAGGGCGAGCATGGCCGGGAGGTGGGTGCCCTCGATGTCGAGCACCCGCGCATAGGCCTCGCGCGCCTGGCCACGCCCGCCCGCGCCTTCCAGCGCACGGCCCAGCAGGAACCAGTACGCGCCCCGGCCCGGCTCGGCGGCGACGAGGCGCCGCGCCGCGGGCTCCGCGGCCGCCGGGCGGCCGGCCGTCAGGGCGAGAACCGCCTCGATCACGTCGCGGGCCTGCGCGGACCCGGCGCCCGACGGCCCGCCGTCGGCCGCCTCCTTTCCCGCCGGGGTGGCGACGGCCTCGAGGGCGTCACGGGTCAGCTCGAGGGCGCGCTCCAGCTCGCCGGCCCGGGCGATGCCCATGGCCAGGCGCAGCCGGGACGGCGGCGGCAGCGCCGCCGCGGCCGCCTCCAGCTCGGCCACCCCCGCCTCGCGCCGGCCGAGGGCGACGAGCGCGCCGCCCTTCAGGGCACGCAGGAGGGGATGGCCCTGCAGGGGCGCCGGGGCCTCCCGCACCAGCGCCAGCGCCCGCCCGGGCTCGCCCCAGGCGAGCAGGAGCCTGCCCAGCGCGAGGCGCGGCGCGAGGCTCCCGGGCCGCAGCCCCACCGCGCGGCGCAGCTCCTGCTCGGCCTGCTCGCGGTGGCCCATCCGCGCATGGGTCAGACCCAGCGCGACGGCGATGGCGGGATCCGAGGCGGCCTCGCGGGCGGCGTCCGTCAGCAGGCCGAGAGCCGTTTCCATGTCGCCCGCGACGAGCGCCCGCATGCCCCGGGCGTAGAGGACCCGCGGATGCGTGGGAGCGGCCCTCGCCAGCACGGCGAGATCGCGGTCGGCCGCCTCGAGCTCGCCCCGCCTGAGGTGGAGGAGCGCGCGCTCCACCCGGGCGGCGTGGTTGGCCCGGTTCAGCTCGAGCGCGCGCGCCAGGGCTCTGCCCGCGGCCTCCAGCCGGCCGCGCACACGCTCGATGCGCCCGAGCGCCGTGGCGGCAGCCTCCGCCACGGCATCGTCCGGGCCTTCGTGGGCGAGCCGCGCCAGCAGCGCCACGGCCTCCGCCAGCCGCCCCCGCGCCTGCAGCAGGCGCGCCTGTGCGAAGACCGGCCAGCGGGCGTGGGCGTCGAGCCGCTCGGCCTGCTCGAGGCATTGCTCGGCATCCCGCACCTCGCCCGCGCCCAGGGCGGCGAGGCACTGGACGCCCTTCAGCTCCGCCCGCCGGCGCCGGGACAGCCCTTCACCGCCCAGCGCGGCCACCGCGCCGTAGCGTCCCTGGACGAGGAGCGCCCGGGCCAGCTCGACCGCGAGCGTCTCGTAGGGCACGCCCAGCTCCAGCGCCCGGCGCAGCTCCTTCTCCGCGCTGGCGCCGTCGCCGAGACGGAGATGGGCGCGGCCCAAGAGCAGGCGCGCCCGTGCCTCGTCGGGACGCTCGGCCAGCAGCGCCTTGAGCTCGACGACCGCCCGCCGCAGGTCCTGCTCGCGGAAGGCCCGCTCGGCGGCGGCGAGCCGCTCGGCCGGATCGGCCGGGGCGCCGGCACGGTCGCAGGCGCCGAGCGCGGCCAGGAGCGCGGCGCAAACGAGAGCGGCGGCGGCGCGGGCGGCGGCGTTCATGGCGCGGGCGCGCCGAGGCGCTCGGCGAGCGCCCGGGCCGCGGGCCGCTCCTCGTACTCGGCGCCGGGCGCGAGCGCCTTGCCGAGGGCCCTGCGGGCGCCGGCGGCGTCGCCGCTGCGGTGGAGGGCCTCGGCCAGGTGGTACTGGATCTCGGGCGTGTCGGGGCTGTAGAGGGCGGCCGACTCCAGGATGCGGCGACCCTCGGCCACCTTGCCCGCCTTGACCAGCGCCCAGCCGTAGGTGTCCATGACCGCCGGGTTCTCGGGCATCAGCTCGTAGGCCCGGCGGGCGGTCTCCAGGGCGCGGGGGTCGCCCTTGCGCAGGTAGAGCCAGGCGAGGTTGTTGAGCACGACCGCATTGGGCCGGGGGAGGCCGGCCAAGCGCTCGTACTCGGCCTGGGCGGCCTCGCTCCGCCCCAGCGCGTCGTAGAGGCCCGCGAGCACGAGGCGCATGGCGTGGTCGTCGGGATGGCGGGCGAGCCAGGCGGCGAGCGCGTCGGCCGCCTCGGCGTGCCGGCCGGCGCGCTCCAGGGCGCGGGCGAGCGCGGCCACCGCGCGGCGGTCGCCCGGGGCGGCCTCGCGCCAGGCGGCATAGGCCCGGGCGGCCTCGGCATGGCGGCCCGCGGCCTCGTGCACCGCCCCCTCCAGGGCCAGGCCCGCGGCCCTCGCCCCGGGACGGTCCGTCCAGCCCTGCATCTCGCGCGCGCGCGCGAGCGCCTCGTCCGTGCGGCCGAGGGCGAGCAGGGCGCGCACCTCCAGCGAGGCCGCGGGCAGGGAACGGGGATTTTCCTTCCGCGCCGCTTCGACCGCCCTCAGGGCGCCGCGTGCATCGCCGGCGGCGAGCCGCGCCTCGGCCAGCAGCAGCCGGATGCCGGCCGGGCGCCTGGCGAGCCCTGCCGCCCTGGCGAAGGTGGCGGCGGCCTCCCGCGCCCTGCCGGCGGCGAGCTGGGCCCGGCCGAGCAGCACCAGCGCCGCCGGTGACTCCGGCCAGCGGTCGGCGGCCGCGCGCGCGGCGGCGATGGCCTTGTCCCGCGCGCCCGCGCGCAGGTGCAGGCCGACCAGGGCCGCGTGCAGGGCGAGCGCGCCGGGACGGCGCTCGAGCGCCTCGCCCAGGAGCCGCTCGGCCTCCCCGCGCCGGCCGCGGGCCTCCAGCAGGGCCGCGAGCGCCGCGGCCGCGCGCGGCTCGCCCGGATGCGCCTTCAGGACCTCGCGGTAGCGCCGCTCGGCCGCCTCCGGCTTGCCCTCCGCCGCGTCCAGGCGCGCCAGCCGCAGCCTGGCGCCCACGAGATCGGGCCGCTTCGCGAGCGCGGCCTCGTAGGCGCGGCGCGCGGCGGCGGCCTCGCCGAGCGCGAGCCGTACCGCGCCCTCGACCATGTCCGGGAGCGGGGAATCCGCCCCATAGCGCTCGCGCATGCGGCGAGCGACCTCGAGGGCGCCTGCCGTGTCGCCCTGCCGCAGGCGCACGTACGCGAGCATCACGTCGGCCTGGGGCAGGGGCGCCTTGCCCACCTCCACCGCGGCCTCCAGGTCCCTGGCGGCGGCGCCGAGCTCGCCGGCGGCGATGCGGCCCAGCGCGAGCCGCAGCCGGAGCGCCGCCGCCTCCGGGGCGAGCTCCACCGCCCGCTCCAGGCGGGCGTTGCCCGCGTCGAGCCGGCCCAGGGCGAGCTCGGCGGTGCCCGTGAGCACCAGGAGCTGGGGATCGTCGGGATGGCGCTCCAGCGCCGGGCCGAGCCGCTCCAGGGCCCGCTCGGGCTCGCCCGCGCGGATGTGGGCGGCGGTGAGGAGCTTGAGGGCGGGCAGGTCGTCGGCGTGGCGCCGCAGGAAGCGGCCGAGGTGCTCGATGGCCAGGCTGTCGCGGCCGCGCAGGTATTGCACCAGGCCCATCAGATAGTGCGCCCGAGGATGGTCCGGCGCCACCTGGAGCAGACGCTGCAGGACATCCTCGGCTTCCTCGAGCTTCCCCTGGCGCAGGGCGAGATAGCCGGCCAGGTAGCGGGCGGGCAGGAGAGCGGGCCAGCGCCGGCGCAGGGCGGCCACGTCCTTTCCCGCCTGCTCCAGCCGCCCCAGGTCCAGCGCCACCGCGGCGCGTCCCAGCAGGCCCCGCGGATCGTCCGGCGCCACCTCGACCGCCTTGCCGTAGGCCTCGAGGGCGGCTTCCCGGCGGCCCCGCGCGAGCTCCGCGCGGGCGAGCGCGAGCCAGCCCTGGATCCTGCCGGGCCCGGCCTCGATGGCCGCGCGCGCGTGGCGCAGGGCGGCCTCGGCGTCTCCCGCGCGCAGGGCGAGCGCGGCCAGCCCCGCCAGCGCCCCGGGGTGGCCTGGGCGCACGGCGAGCGCCGCGTCGAAGGCCTGCCGGGCGGCCTTCCCGTCGCCGCGCACCAGGGCGATCTGGCCGCGCAGGACACGCGCCGCGGCCAGCGGCTCGTCCGTGAGCCCGCGCTCGTCGGCGACGATGCGCTCCGCCTCGTCGAGACGCCCCTGGACCATGACCGCCGTCGCCAATGGCACCGCCCACAGGGCCCGGGGCGCTTCCAGCCTGGCGGCGCGCCGCAGCGACTGCTCCGCGGCGGGGGCGTCGCCCAGACGGAGCTGGGCCTGCCCCAGGAGCGCGCGGGCCCCGGCGTCGTCCGGGGCCCGGCGCAGGTGGTCCTTGAGCAGGATCACGGCCGTGCGCGGCTCGCCCCGCGCGAGGGCGGCGCGCGCCCGGGAAGCGGCGTCATCGCCGCTGCCCGCGGCCCCGGCCAGCGGAGAGACGACGAGCGCAGCGAGTAGCACGGCGATGCGCGCTCGAGCGCGGACGCACGGGCGCGGCCGGCCGCCGCGCGCTGCCGGAAGAACGGGGTGCACGACCATGCTCACTGCCTCCCTGCCGCCCGGGCCGGCTCCGGGGCGCCGTTCTCCCCGCCGGAGGTGCCGTTGCCGCGTGGCGGCTGCATACCGTACTTGCTCATCAGGGCGTAGAGGGTGGGGCGCGTGATGCCGAGGAGCTCGGCGGCGCGCTGGACCCTGCCCTCGGCGCGAGCGAGCGCGTGCGCCACCGCCTTGCGCTCGGCCTCCTCGCGCACCCGCCGCAGGTTGAGGGGCGCGTCCTGCTCCGCGGGCACCGGCAGCTCCAGGTCCTCGGCGGTGAGGCGGCTGTGCTCGGCGAGGATGAGGGCGCGCTTGATGCGGTTCTCGAGCTCGCGAACGTTGCCGGGCCATTCGTAGGCGTCGATGGCGGCCGCGGCCTCGGGCGAGAGCCCCGTGACGCGGCTGCCGTGCTCGCGCCCGTGGCGCTCGATGAAGGCGCGCGCGAGCAGCACCGCATCCCCCGGCCGCTCCCGCAGGGGCGGGATGCGCACGGTGATCTCGTTGATGCGGTAGTAGAGGTCCTCGCGGAAGCGCCCCTCGGCGATGAGGGCCTCGAGGTCCTGGTTGGTGGCGCACACCACGCGCACGTCCACCGGGATCTCGCGGCGGCTGCCGAGGCGCTCGACCACCCGCTCCTGCAGGAAGCGCAGGAGCTTGGCCTGCAGGCTCAGCGGCAGGTCGCCGACCTCGTCCAGGAACAGCGTGCCGCCGTCGGCGCATTCGATCTTGCCCTGGGTGCTGCGCGTGGCGCCGGTGAAGGCGCCCTTCTCGTAGCCGAAGAGCTCGCTCTCGAGCAGCGTCTCGGGGATGGCCGCGCAGTTGATGGCCACCATCCGCCCCGCGCGGCCGCTGAGCTCGTGCAGGGCCCGTGCCAGCAGCTCCTTGCCCGTGCCGCTCTCGCCGAGCAGCAGCACGGTGGCGGCGGTGGGGGCCACCTTCTCCACCAGGCGGCAGACCTTGAGCATGGCGGGGCTGGAGGCCACGATGCCCTCCAGGGCGGGGCGGGCGGCCTGCTGCAGCCTGCGGTTCTCGAGCTCGAGCTCGTGGAGCCGGCGCGCGCGCTCGACGGTGAGCCGCAGGATGTCCGGGTCCACCGGCTTCTGGTAGAAGTCGTAGGCGCCTTCGGCCACCGCGCGCACGGCTGCGTCCTTGGCGTCGTTGCCGGTGATGACGACGATCTTGGTGTGGGGGGCGAGCCGCAGGATCTCGGCGATGGCGGCCATGCCCTCGCTCACGCCGCCCGGGTCCGGCGGCAGCCCCAGATCCAGCGTCACCACCGCGGGCTCGTGCCGCCGCACGGCGGCGACCGCCGACGGCCTGTCCTCGGCGGTCACCACCTCGAAGCCATCGAAGGACCATTTGAGCTGGTTGCGCAGCCCGGGGTCGTCCTCGACGATCAGGAGCACGGGCTTCGTGCGTCGCTTGCTCATGATGCGGCCTCCCTTCGCGCGCCCACGTCCACGGCCGCGAGCGGAAAGCGCAGGCGGAAGACCGTGCCCTCCCCGGGCGCGGACTCCACCTCCACCTCGCCGCCGGCCGCGCGCGTGAACTCGCGCGCCTCATAGGCCCCGATGCCCATGCCGGTCACCCCCTTGGTGGTGTCGAAGGGACGGAACAGGCGCTCGCGCACGAACTCGGGGCTCATGCCCGCCCCGGTGTCGGCGATCTCCACCACGGCCTCGCGCTCGCCGTGGCGCGCGAGCCGCACCCGCACGCGGCCGTCCGGCGGGGTGGCCTCCTGGGCGTTCTGGATCAGGTGCTCGACCACGGCCTGCAGCCGCTCGCGCTCGGCGCGGATCCACAGCCCGGGCTCGCAGACGGCGAGCTCCGGGACCGGCCTCGCCCCGGCGCGCGCGGCCACGGCCCGCTCGACCGCCTCGGAAAGGTTGACGGGCTCGCCTGCGGCGCAGGCGCGCGCCCGGCGCAGCTGCTCCATGAGCCGGCCCATGCGCGCGACGGCGTTCTCGACCGTGGCCATGGCGTCGGCGACGAACTCGGGGTTGTTCCGGTGGCGCGCGGCGTTGCGCACCACGAGCTCGAGCTGGGCGATGAGGTTCTTGAGGTCGTGCACCACGACGGCCGCGAGCCGGTTGAAGGCCTCGAACTGGCGCGCCTCGCTGAGCGCCTCGGCCGCCTGCTCGAGCACGAGGTAGCTCGCGGCCTGGCGCCCGGCGGTCCTGAGGAGATCGCGCGTCTCCCAGTCGAGCTCCACCGGCGCCCGCGGCTCGGCCAGCACCACGAAGCCGGCAACCTCCTCGCCGTGGAAGAGCGGCACCACGAAGCGGGCACGCCCGATGCGCCTGAGCCAGGCGGGCACGGCCAGGCCCCCGTAGCGGTCGGGCCGGGCGGCGAGCTCGGCGAGATCGACCACCCACCCGCGCTCGCGCAGGAAGCCGACCAGCGGGTCGGCGCCTTCGACACGGTCCCGGGGCAGGGCGAGGTTCCAGCCGCCGTAGGGCGCATACCCCGACCCCTCCCGCCGCCACAGCAGCCCCGCGGGGCTCTCCACCAGCGCCGCCAGCGCGCGCACGATGCGCTCGCCCAGGGCGGCCCCGTCTTCCCCGGCGGAGAGCGCGGCCGTCAGGCGCAGCCATTCCTCGCGATAGTCGTAGCGGTAGCTGAAGAAGTGCTTGTCGAGGAAGACGCGCACGCGCGCACGCAGGCGTCCGGAGGTGAACAGCAGCAGCAGCAGGGCCGCGGCCCCCGCGAGGAAGGCCGCCTGCGCCACGCCGCCCCAGCTCCCGCCGCGGATGCGGATCCAGTGCCCGGCCGCGGCCATCGCGAGCAGGTAGGCCCCGCTCGCGACCAGGGTCGCCGTATGCATGACCATGCGCCTCGAGACGAAGACGTCGAGCGACCACTGGGGGTTGCGCGCCGCGGCGACCGCGAGGAGCGGTGCGGCCAGCGCCGCCACCGCCCCGCGCGCGGCCCACGCGGCGGGATCGAGCCGCCCGAGCAGCAGGCCCGTCGCGTCCAGGAAGAGGTCGTAGCCGGCCATGAGGGCGAGCGCCACGCACAGATGCTTCACCGCCCAGCGGCGGTCGGGGCGCGTGTTGCGCCACACCTGCTCGACGAGCAGCAGCAGCACCACGGTGGCGAGCAGCCCCGAGGCGAAGAGCGTGCGCGTGGCGGCGGTGTCGCCGGCCGTCTGGAGCACCGGGAAGGCCACGATCGCGGCCGTCTCGAGCCCCACCGCGCCGGCCGCGGCCGCCGCGAGCGGCGGCACGGGCATGCGGCGCCATCCGCCGGTCCCGGCCGCCAGCACCCACAGCAGGAAGGCGAGCCAGCCCGCATGGCGCACGGGCTCGGCGAGCAGCAGCAGGCCCGCCGGGCGCCATCCAACGTAGGCGGCGAGCGCCACCCCCCACAGGGCCGTGGCCACGGCGGCGCCGAGCAGCCATTCGCCGCCGGGGCGGCCGCGCCGGCCGGCGGCGAGCACGCCGGCGAGCGCCACATAGGCCGCCGCCGCCAGGCCGTAGCTCACGAGCGCGGGCGCTGGATCCATCGGGACCCTCCCTTCAATGCGCGCCCCGCCCCCACAGCACCACCTCGACGGTGCGCAGCAGGATGTAGAGGTCGAACAGGGGGCTGTAGTTCTTCACGTAGTAGAGGTCGTATTCCAGCTTCTCGCGCGCGTCGCGCTCGTTGGCGGTGTAGCCGTAGCAGATCTGGGCCCAGCCGGTGATGCCCGGCTTCACGCGGTGGCGCTCGTTGTAATAGGGGATCTGCGCGGCCAGCTCGCGCACGAACTCGGGCCGCTCCGGCCGCGGGCCGACGAAGCTCATCTCGCCGCGCAGGACGTTGACGAGCTGGGGCAGCTCGTCGATGCGCGCCTTGCGCAGGAACCTGCCGACGCGGGTGATGCGCGGGTCGCCGCGCGTGGCCCACCGCGGCCGCCCGTCGGCCTCGGCATCCGCCCGCATGCTGCGGAACTTGAGCAGCTCGAAGGGCCGGCCGTGCTGGCCCACGCGCACCTGGCGGAACAGCACCGGCCCAGGGCTGTCGAGCCGCACGGCCAGTGCCGCCAGCAGCATCAGGGGAGAGGCGAGCACCAGCAGCGCGAGGCTCACGGCCACGTCGAAGATACGCTTGGCCCGGTCGCGCAGCCAGCCGTGATGGAAGCCCTCCTCGAAGACCAGCCAGCTCGGCGAGAGGCTCTCGAGCTTGATGCGGCCGGTCTCGCGCTCGAAGAAGGTGGCCAGATCCACCACCTGCACCCCGCCGAGGCGGCAGTCGAGCAGCTCGTGGATGGGGAGGCCGCCGCGGCGCTCGTCCACGGCCACCACCACCTCGTCGATCTCGTGGCGGCGCACGATGCGCGCGAGCGGCCGGTCGTGCGGGATCACGCGTCCGCCCTCGCCGATGGCGTCCTCGCCGCGCACCGAGACGAAGGCCACGATCTCGAAGCCGCGGCGGTCGGCGCGGCGGCGCAGCCGCAGCAGCGTGGCCGCCTGCGTGCCGGCGCCGAGCACGAGCACCCGGCGCCGCAGGCCGCGCTCGCCGAGCAGGCCGAAGTGGAGCGCGCGCAGACCGAGCGAGCCGGGCAGGGCGAGCGCCAGGGTGAGGGCAAGGATGCCGCGTCCGATCTCGAGATCGGGGAGCGCGTAGTAGACCAGGGTGAGCAGCAGCGCGCCGAGCCCGAGCCCCACGGCCGCCCGCAGGCCCGTGCCCAGCCAGTCCTCCCGGAAATCGCGCTGGTAGAGGCCCATGGCCGCCATGCCGGCGGCGAGCGCCAGCGCGATCACGGCGGCGCGCGGGCCGAGGGGGCCGGCCCAGGCCTGCGCCGCCGCCATGTCGCCGTCGAAGCGCAGCCAGGCCGCCCCGTACGCGCCCCCTACGAACAGGGCGAGCTCCGAAAACACCAGCAGCGTGGTCAGGAGCGAGACGTGGCCGCCGAAGAGCCGCAGGTAGCGCACGCGCAGCCGGGCCGGGCGCGCCTCCAGCACCGCGCCCGCCCTCCCCGGCAGGTACACGGGCGAGGGGCTGCGGCCCGCGCCGGCCCCTTCCGCGTCCTGCACCGGGGCGGACGCGTCCACTTCCGGCTCTCGCACAGGCTCCATCACTCCCTTCGCTCCCCCTTCCGCGGCCCTTGGCGGGCCGGGACGACCACGCGCCACGGGCGGCCCGTGGCGCGGTAGGGCACGCTAGCACACGGCCCCAGCCACCCATAGCTTGGAACTCGCATGCAGGTGTAGGTCCGCGCAAACGCAGCGTGTAGGAAAAGGCTTACAGGCGCAGGATCGCTGTGGCCCTGAAAGGCCTTTTCAGGTCAACGTGTTGGGAGAGCGCGCGGGAGGTCTGGAGCTGGCGGTGGGACTCGAACCCACAACCGTCCGCTTACAAGGCGGGCGCTCTGCCGATTGAGCTACGCCAGCCGGGCGACGTGGGATTCTACCCCACCGGGGCGGCGGAGCAGGCGCGCAGGCGCACGCCATGCCGGCGGGCGAGGTGCGCCGCATCGGCGCGCCTTCCCCGCAGCACCACGCGCCATCGCTGCACCTCGCGCTCGTGCACCTCGATCACGGGCTGGAAGCCCAGGGCCGCGATCTGCGCGCGACGGCGTTCCGCCAGCGCCCGCACCCGGAACAGCCCCAGGGAGACGGCGTTGGCACGGGCACCCCCCAGGAGCTGGACGTCGCGCACGCCCTTCGCCGCCAGGTCCGCCACCGCCGCCCGGGCTGCGGCACGGTCCGGAAAGGGCGGAAGGTAGACCCAGTAGCCGACGGTCTCGCGGGCCCTCTCCTGCGCCAATTCCACGGCGAGGCCGGCCGCCCGCGCCGCCTCGGCAAGCGCACGGGCCGTCTCCGCCGAGGCGGCCGTGAGGCGCCAGCACCCGGAGGCCGCCCCGGCCTCGGCCGTCCCGGGCGACACCGGCCCGGCAGCCGCCGGTGGGGCCGGCTCGTCCACCAGCCTCAGGGGCGGCGCCTGCAGGGGCGGCGGTGCGGTCCGGGCGGCCGGCTCCCGGGGCAGGTGCCACAGCAGCACCACCAGGTTGGCCAGCGCCAGGGCGTAGACGGCCATGCGCAGCCCGCTGGCCCTCATGGCGCCTCCGCCGCCGCCACGGCGGCCATCCGGGCCAGCCCCTGCAGCACCAGCGTCGGCTCGTGGCGCCACGCCTCGGCGAGGAGCCCCGCCACCGCGACCGCGTCTCCGCCGGTGAGCACCCGCACCAGCCCTTCGCCCAGCTCCGCGCGGAGATCGGCACTCACCCGGTCCACCAGAGCCACCAGGGCACAGAGGGTGCCTGCGGTCACGCCGTCGCGGGTGCTGCGCGCGAGCAGGGACACCCCCTCGGGACGGCCGCCGCCGGCCTCGGCCTCACCGATGGCCGCGGTGCCGGCGGCCAGCGCCCGGCGCATGAGGGCGAGGCCGGGCGTGATGAGCCCACCGAGGTGCCGCCCCTGCGCATCCAGCACGTCGATGGTCACGGCCGTGCCGCAATCGACGACGCACACGGGGCGCTCCGGGAAGAGGGCCCGGGCACCCACCAGCGCCGCCCAGCGGTCCGGCCCGAGCCGCGCAGGCTCGTGATAGGCGTTGCGCACGCCCCACCCCTCGGCGCGGGCCTCGACCCGCTCCACCAGTACCCCCCAGCGCTGCCGGCACCACCGCACCACGGCCTCGCTCGCCGCCGCATCCGCCACGCTGCAAAGCAGCACGGCCTCGGGCGGCGCGAGCCCTGCCCACGCGCCCTCCAGCACGTCGCCGAGCGAACGCCCTGCATGGACCACGGACGCCACCCGTCCCAGCCTCCCCGCCGCGTCCAGGGCGGCCCAGCGCAGGCGTGTGTTGCCCAGGTCGACCAGCAGCCTCATCGCCATCCCCGGACGCTCACCTCGCCCGTGGCGAGCCGCCGCAGTCCGGCCTCGGTGCGCAGGAGCAGCGCGCCGCTGCCGTCGATGCCCTGCGCGGTGCCCCGCTCGCGCCAGCCGGCACCGACGATCTCCACCGTGCGCCCGGCGACCACGTCGCGGCTGCGCCAGCCCGGCAGGAAGGGATCCAGCCCCGCTGCCGCGAAGCGCTCCAGGGCCGCCACCAGGCGGCCGAGGAGGCGGCCCGCCAGCCGGTTGCGCGAGCAGTCGGGTGGCCCCGGGAGCGCGGCGAGCTCCGTCCAGGGCGTCTCCACCGGCAGCGCGCGGTCCGGGGGCATGCGCACGTTGATGCCCACCCCCACCACCACGGTGGTCGGTCCGGTGCCCTCACCCGCCAGGTCGACGAGGATGCCGCCCAGCTTGGCGCCGCCGTGGACGAGGTCGTTGGGCCACTTCAGGCCCACCCCCTCCGCCCCGCCGTCGGCCAGCGCCTCGGCCACGGCCACGCCCACCGCCACGCTCAGCCCGCTGAGCGCCGCCGGCCCCGCCTCGAAACGCCAGCGCAGCGAGAGGCACAGGCCCGCGCCGTAGGGCGAGATCCAGCGCCGCCCGCGCCGGCCACGCCCGGCGGTCTGGCACTCGGCGAGGCAGGCCTCCGGCGCCGTGCCCGGCCGGCGCGCAAGCCACAGGCTGGTGGAGTCGACCACGTCGAGGACGGTGATCCGGGCCAGCCGCGACGCCGCCGCGGGCGCGAGCGCGGCACGCACGTCGGCCTCGCGGAGCAGCTCCAGCGGCTGCGCCAGGCGGTAGCCCTTGCCCCGCACGGCGTGCACGTCGAGCCCGAGGGCCGCGAGACGCCCGACATGCTTCCAGACCGCCGCGCGGCTGACCCCGAGCTCGCGGGCCAGCTCGGTGCCCGAATGGAAGCGCCCGTCCGCCAGCCGGCGCGCCAGGGCCGCGGTGCGGGGCGAGAGGCAGGTCAGGCCGCCGCTCACGGTGCCCGCCCCGGGACGCCGAAGAAGTCCTGGGCGTTGCGCAGCCGCACGCGCTCGCCCACGTCCGCCGGGAGCGCGGCGATCCAGCGCCGATGGAAGCCCAGCAGCCGCGCGAGCAGGTCCCAGCCCGTGTCCGGGCGATCCCAGTGATGGATCTCGTGGCCCGGATAGACCGGATCGGAGCCTGTCATCACCCGCCTGGAGAACCGCAGCACCAGCTCATGCCACCCGGCCCGCAGCGCGCCCGCGGGGCCCACGATCCCACCATAGTGCCACGGATCGCGTGCCGAAAGCTCGATCCAGACGTTCGGGCAGGCCTCGAGCAGGCGTGCCACCTGCTCCGGCGGCAGGATGCCGCCTGCGTGCGCCCACAGGAAGCGCAGCCGCGGGCGCCTGCGGCACAGCGGGAGAAAGAAGCGGTAGTCGGAGGCCTCGGTGTGGATCATGAACGGCACACCCCGGCGCTCGGCCAGCGCCATGAGGCCGTCGAGGACCGGATCGTCCCGCCGGGGGCCGAGCCCCGACGTCACGTGCACCTCGCCGATGCCCACGTAGCGGCCGCCCGCGAGCGCCGCCCGGGCCGCCTCGAGCACCCCCGGCACCCGGTGCCAGACGTGGCGGCGCACGGGATCGATGTAGGGGCTGAACAGGGGAAGCACCCACCCCGGCCCCGCCTCCGCCAGCCGCAGGGCGAGCTCCGGCGGGCTGGAGGCGACCACCGCCAGCACCACGCCCGCCTCGCGCAGGCGCGCGACCGCCGCCTCGGGGCTCAGGGTCTCGGCCTGGTTCCAGTTGTAATGGACGTGGACGTCGGCGAACGGCGCGGGCGGCACGGCATCCGCCACCCCCGCGCACCCGCACGCGAGCACGGCCCCCAGCGCCAGCGCTGCCCGGCAATCCCCGCCCACGCCGCCATTTTAGGCCCTCGTCGGGCCCTTCTCACCGCGAGCCCGACCAGCGCGAGCCCCGCAAGCAGGAGGACGGGCGTCGGGGGCGCGGGCACGGCGGCCGTCCGCACCGACGCCATCCAGGCCGCGACGGCGCGCTCGAGCTCGCGGCCGCTGCCCGCCCCCTTGAGGCCGACCAGCTTGTGGCATGCCTGCACGGTCAACCCGTCGGCGCAGTCCAGCACCACCTGCGTGTAGGCGCCCGGGGGGCCACCGTAGGCGGCCGCGCGCAGCGCGGCGGTCGCGGCCGCGGGCAGGTCGCCGTCGCCGTACAGGTCGAGGACGGGGATGGCGATCTCGTCGAGCACCGAGGCCGTGTTGAGCGGATCGACCGAGTTGGCCCGCATGCCGATGCCGGCGAAGCCGAGCAGCGGGATCTCGTCCGCCTGCCCGCGCGCCACGTGCGCCGCGCCGATGCGCGATCCCATGCTGAAGCCGACGAGGAAGGCCCGCCCCACCCCGAGCCCCTCCAGGTGATCCAGCGCCGCGCGGATGCGGGCGTAGGACTCGGGGAAGACCGTGCCCGGCCCGGCCACGTCCGCCTCGTACTCGGCGAAGTCGGGCCGGCCGTCGCCGTCGAGATCGGCCGGCTCCGGCAGCCGGATGGAGAGCGTCGTGTAGCCCTCGCCCGGCAGCCAGGTGCGGAGCTGGCGCACGACGGCGCTGTCGGGATTGCCGCCGCGGCCGTGCAGCAGCACCACGCCCACGCCGTTGGGTGCCCCCGGCAGCTCCAGCAACGCGTCGAAGGCGGGGCTCCCGCCTTCGGACGAGGCATCCAGCGTCACGGGCACGGCCCGGGACTCGCCGCCCCCGGCGAGCGCGCCGGCGGCAAGCAGCGCGGCCGTCACGCCACGCATCCGCCCCGTCCTCATGTGCCTCATGCCGCCCGCAGGTGAACCGGTCCGTCGAGGAGACGGAAGACGCGGGGCCCGGCAGGCCGGGACCCGCGCCTGCAGGACACCCTCCCGCGTGCCTCAGGCACGGCGGCGCCGTGCCAGCGCCCCTGCGGCCAGCCCGGCCCCGAGCAGCGCCAGCGGCGCGGGCGCCGGCACGCTGCCGCCGGAGGACGGAGGGGCGCCCAGCACCGCATAGATGAAATCGGCGTAGTAGCTCACCCGCATGTCCACGCCGATCTCGCCGAAGCTGCTGTCGAGGGCGCCATTGACGTCGGTGGAATAGCCCGACAGGTCCTCGACCCGCAGGCCATAGGAGGTGATGCCCGCCACGAGCCCGCCGATCAGGACCGGACCGCCCGAATCGCCCGAGGCCGAGAGCGCCTCGTCGTCACCCAGCCCGGTATCGTCCAGCCCGAAGAAGTGGCCGAAGGCGTCGTTGGCGGGATCGCCGCTGTCGAAATCGTAGGCGAGCATGGCGCCCGGCTGGAAATCGATGCCCGGAACGAGGCCGAAGGCCTCGAGCAGATCGTCGGCGAGCATATCGTACACGTTGAGGCCGGCGCGCTTTGTGCCGAAGGGATAGGCGGCGGGATCCTCGCCGGTGGCGCCGGTGCCCGAGACGCCGTAGCCCAGGATGGTCCCCACCTGGCCGATCTCGTCGCTGCCGGTGTAGAGGCCGTAACGGGTGATCTCGTCCGGCGCCGGCGCGGCGAGCTCGACCAGCGCCACGTCGTCGCCCGCGAGCGCCACGCCGCTCCAGCCCGGATGCACATAGAAGGCCGACAGCGCGATGTCGTAGGTCCCCGCATCGCCCTCGAACCGGACCGTGCCGCCCGTGGCCACCAGCGCGCCGGAACCGTCGGTGAGGCAGTGCGCGGCGGTGAGGACATGGCGCCCGCCGGGCATGAGCGCGCCGGAGCAGCCCACCCGCGTGCCGCCGGACCACTCGACGACGAGCCTGCCGACGCCGTCGTAGGCGCCGCCGGGCGCGACCTCGTGCAGCGCGGGATCGTCCGCCACCGTGAGACGCGGCGCGTACTCGTAGCTCAGCCAGGCCTCGCCACCCGGCCCGGGGCCGTCCACCCCGATGCCCACCCCCCATGCCGGGCCCGGCAATGCGGCCGCGAGCGTCAGGGCGGCGACCCCGCAGCGCACCACCAAGCGCGCAGCCCCGGTGCCGCCCTCGGAGTGGAAAAGCGACTGGAAAGAGGACGAGATCGCACGCATCCCTTGCCTCCCTGTGCGATGGATGGAAGTCCCGCAACCCTTTGCAAGCTCCGTTCCGGCTCGATAAGCCCTCGACGCCACAGGGACTTGCGTCCGGCACGGACGATGCGCCACGCCCGATGGGCACGAAGTGTAAAAGCCGTCGACAGCCCATGGATCAGAGGATCTCGGCGCCGAGGAGACGGTCGCCGTCGAGGCGGATCCGCACGCGTCCGTAGCAGGGCACGGTGGTGCCCACGCAGCCGGCGGCCTCCACCACGACCTCCTCGAAGCAGACGGCGAGCACCAGGGTGCCATCGGGGCCGCGGTCGACGACCTCCGCGCGGATCGAGCCGGGATCGATCCAGCCGTTCTGCGTGCACAGGCGCGCGAGCTCGGGGCTCGTCCGCAGCCACTCGCGCACCGGTTCGGGGATGTCGTCCATGCCGCAGGGGTCACGCGTCGGGTCCGGGAGGGATGATACCGCCTCTAGCCGATCGACCTCCTCCCTGTCGCCCGTGGTGCCGGCGCCCCGCCGGCCCGGCGCCCGACCCTCGTAGGGCCGGCTTCCAGCCGAACAGGCGTCCGATCCCTGTGGGGCCGGCATCCTGCCGGCCCCACGGGGGGAATCGGCCGCGGGGCTTCCCCGTGCGCGCAAAAGACGAGGCCCCGAGACTCTCGTCGAGCCCCGGGGCCTCGGGTTGGGTGCCTGGCGATGACCTACTTTCGCACGGGGAAGCCCCGC